>Ga0210003_1005052_pt1 | contig 10223 bp, 5 predicted proteins | sample LantaG_FD_182804 | JGI IMG/M metagenome (GOLD analysis project Ga0210003, IMG submission 182804) | Deep subsurface microbial communities from Baltic Sea to uncover new lineages of life (NeLLi) - Landsort_02402 metaG (SPAdes) (version 2) | ecosystem: Environmental > Aquatic > Marine > Oceanic >...
TATATTTTATTATTACTCTTTATAGTATAATTCTATGTTAAATGTGAAGACACTGAAATTTTAGGTAAAGTTTACACTAAACAATAAGGATAAAATAAATAGGTGTCCGCCCCTATTAGTTCCTATTAGTTCCCGAGTTCACATTTCTATGTTTTAGATTTTGTGAAGTTTTGAAACCTAATACCAATTCTTCTTCCCTAAAAAATTAGAAAAAGTTATCGAATTGTCAAGATAACACAGCCTTCACACAAGCATGATCAAATTTTTAGATCAGTTCTTGACAAATAATTTCAAGCTCCTTGTCTAATTCTTCTATTGATTTGACATTTGAAATGAATAAATATCTTACCTTTAAATTACTTTGCCTAGAGAATTCTAGTATTTTTCCGTTTACTATAGGCATAGCTTCTGGATACATATCTTCTAATCTGTTCTTAGGAACTTTACGGATACTTATAAATAATATGTTTCGATTAACTTGTTTGAAAAATTCCAAATGACCTATTCGAAGCCAATTCATTGTTTCTATGTATTTCAAAAACTCTTTTGTAGCAGACAATGTAATAAATGAAAATATATATTTTTTAGATTCATTGAGAGTTTTCGAATAAAATTTATCTATACCTGGCATATAATCATAACCGCTTATATTTAATTTGTTTCCAGCCCAAGATCTTTTTTTTAAATATTTTAGTAGATGCGTTTCGATTTTTAATTGCTTCTCTTTTTGGGATAACCTTGAAAATTCCAATCGGCCTTTCTCTTGTTTGCAATCTTTTTCAATTCTTTGCATCAATGGTGTTGAAACCAGTTTTAACCGCGATAATAATTTTCTCTTAAAAGTATCAACTCTCTTTGTTGAACTCCATTGAATTATATTTTTCATTTGCAAGTCGAAATGTATCTTAAAATTATCATAAATATCATTTGTTTTAGGTGAAAAGTGATCTTTTCGGGCAATAAATATCACAGATTTTCCAAGACCTGTGAAATAACCTGTTTCATAATATACAGATGGACGCGCATATGTTAAATCAGCAATACAAATATCGCAATTTAATAGTAGTTCGATAATTTTATCATCTATGTCATCATTGTGCTCGATTTGATCAACTCGGTATGGTGTTATTTCCATCGATTTGAGTGCTGGAAGAATAGCATTTTGATAAATTTCATCTACATCATCTTTTCCAAAAGCACACGCCACAAAACAACTAATTTTTTTCAATTTGGCCACTCCTAAATTATGAGAATCCTCTATCTTTATTTTAATAATGTGAACTCGTGAAGATTGACCCTAGTTCTTTCTTCTTCTTCGTTTGTAAATATTTTCCTTTAATGTTCAATTGTTAGAATAATTTCAACCTGATATTTATGCTATTTGTCCAAATCTTTGTCTTCAACTTTGTAATCTTTTAAATAAGCATATCTCCTAATAGTATTAATAGATCTACACTTGATAGCTTCATTTCCTAAAATTCCAAAAATAAATTGACGAGCCAAGGTTCCAACAAATTTTTTTAATGGGGGAATTATATGTAATCTATTTGCTTCTATCCACAAATTATTAGGATCACCAAAAAACATTTTATCTGCCAAAGATGGATGATCTTTTTTTACAAAACTATGCACTAATTCGTTCATCTTAGCTATCGTATCTTCAGAATATTTTATTTCTTTTTTATTCCCATTGGTCTTTTTATATATTTGCGCTCTCGTAGTGTAATTTAGCTCAAAATAACGATCACCCATTGCAAATTGAGCAATGAGTTTTATCAATTTAATTAAAATAATATTTTTTGAAATAAATATTTTGTCATTTTCTATCTCCCGATACTTTTTTAAATTATCCTCTGGAATTTTATCATAATTTTTAATGATATCTTCCCTCATTTTATGTAAATTATGACCCATATTTTTCAGTTCCTTCTCTGTTAGAAAAGAGTTCTTATCTTCATAACTTTTAATAGATATCATAATTTTCATTAAGAGTTCAAATCCTATAGACAAATATAAGAAAACAAAATAATAATCTTCATGATTTATGCTTTTTACATTTTCTAATTCTTTAATACCAAGACGTATTAATTTCAACGACCTATCAAGTAAGTTATTTAAATAAATTATGTTTACACCTTCTTTAAAAGTACTTTCTTTCATTTTATACACCTCTATTTTATTCAAGGCAATAATATTTCTTCAAATTGCCTAAGACTTAGATAAAAATCTAATAATATTTTATCCCACAATCTTTTATAATTAATATCAGGATATAATTCACCTAATTCTTCTATAGCTTTTATACTTTCCTTAGTATCTATATGCACCGGAAACATTTTTCTAATGGTAAAAATTCTTCTTAGTCTTTTAATTATATTTAAATCATAATTGGAATATTTTTCTTTTAAAAACCTTTCTAAATAGTTAACTGATCCATTCTGTGGTTGTGTTTCGAATAAATTTTTTAGTTCATTTTTATTAATCCAATCAATAAGACTTGAAAGTGCAGTAATATGCAAAACAAAATCTTTTTTATTTTGACAAGGCTCAAATAAACTATTCCAAATTTTTTGTTCTTGAATCTCAAATAACTTTACATTATAATTTTTTTTCATTAATAAATTTATAGAATCAATTTTTTCAATAATTTTAGAAACAATAAAATCTTCTTCTTTCTTTTCATGTTTTTGTAAATTAGATTCAGATTGTTTTTGAAAAATATCAACTTCTCTTTTTGCATAACTAATTAATTTATTTTTCTCATCTTTTATACGACTATTAATCAAATCTAAGTAACTATCTGGACCAGGGAAATGCCTACAAAATTTTTCCATTTCAAATTTCAAATTATCTATTTTCCCTTCAATTATTTGTTTAGCTCTTTCGAAAATACTATCAGAAATATTAATTGTGATAAAATCATATATCTTATTAATCTCTTGCTCATCTAACTTCAGTCTTGAATTCACTAACTGTTTTATTGCTTCTATTCTTCTTTCAAAAATATTTTTTACATGCATGCCAGAATAAAATATTCCTCGCGACTCATGACTATCAGATATTTTTGATAAATCTCTTTTTAATTCTGCAGAAATTCTATCCACTTCACAAAAATATAATAAATCAGATAGTTCAAAAGCTTTTTTAATTTTAAGTTCGCTGTCCGTCATTTTAATCTCCAAATTAAATATATAATTAAAAATCTGAACTATTCTTCTTTTAAGTTTTCGTAAATACCATTAAACTGCTCTAAAGCTGATAATAAAGTTTCGGTAATTTCTCTAGCTAAAATATCCGGTACGGTTAAATTCATCTAAATCTTCCAGGCTCTAGTCTTTCAATTAAAATATGGATATGGGATCAGCCCTTGACATTAGATATCGTGTGTAAAAAATTTAAAATGTCCAATGTCAAGGGCTACCCCAAAAACTTATAAACAATACAAAGAATTAAAAATAGGATCTATTTCTATTTAACTTAAAGATTCCAATGCATTAAATCCATTATTTTTTAACTAAAGCCTCTTCTTTCCTCTTCCAATTTTTCTCGCTCTATTGATTCATCTAATGCAGCAACATATTCATCTATCCAATTTCTTACATTTGTATTTTCCTCTTCTTTTTTATAGTTAATAACCTCTTGTTTTCTATTTTGATAATGTAGACTTCCTTTTCCAGACCATCCTTCTGAATAAAAATTTGCAATTAATGCTCTTCTTACATCTTCTCTATCTCCATAATGCATAAGCAATTCTCTTGCTAAACATAATTCTCCTTTTTTTCTAAAAAGTCTATTTGGGACTAATCTTGCAATTTGTTTTGCCCTATTATCAATATCTCCATTAATCCAATTCCAAATTATTTTTGTTGGGAAAAGTGATATTGCACCTTTTCCTTCTTTTTTTAGGAATAAACCTCCTCTTAACCACTCTCGTAAATATATTATTTTTGTATATTTAGATGATTCTAAATATTTTGAAACTATTTCCCAGCTCTCACTTGGAAATTCAATAACAATATTTCCTAATACTGATAGCACTGGCGAACGGAAATCTGCAAAAATAGTTCCTTTTTCTTTAAAGTATTTAAAGATAATCTTTGCAAATCCTATACTTTTTTCAGGAAATATTTCTAAATACTTTTGACAAATTTTACTCCATTCATGAGTTATGTTTCTAAATTGCCCTCCTTCTTTTTCGAAAAGACAATTATGTAGTAAAAGTTTATATGTTAATATTTTTGGTAAAATAACATCAGTTTTATTAATAATATAATAAAAATAATACAAATCTAAAGCAATTAAAATTGACTTTTTCTTATTAACTGATAACAAAAAGTCAATCCACTTATTGAAAATAGATTTTGAGATTTTTTGAATTACTCCCCCGCTACTAAATACTTGAAAGTCATTATATTCAATTATTCCTTTTTCTGCTAAATTCAGAATTCTTAATGCTGCTTTATTCGTAAATCCCGATCTCCAAGTTATTTTTGGAATCCATTTATTAAGTTTATGATCCTTTGCTAAAACATCCAACTGCTCTTCCCATTTTCGAGTATTTCTTTCAAATAATGCCCTAAAATACCCTCCTAAAAAGAAAATACTTTCATTTTCTTCTGTTTTTCTCTGTGCACTAATAAAAATAGGCAATAAAGAAAAACCCTTGTCCTTTTTTCCAATTTCATATCCAAATGTATAACCATTTTCAGCTTTTTCGGTTGTTAACCATTCTAATTCAATTATTATAAGCTCATTATTTTCAATTATTTTTTGTGCTAATTCTTCTATTTTTGGTGTTACTCGATCTACCATATTTCCTTCTTCATCAATTCTATCTTCCATAATTTGCATACCAACATAATGTTTCATTAATGAAGAAAAATCACTTCCTATAAGATTATTTTTAAATTGTTCTAATCTTTTACAAGAATTAGCTGATATTTCCTTTGAATTATAACGCAAGATATCAATAACCCCTCTAACCAGTTTCTTTTTAGCCACATCAAAATTTTTTGAGATTTTTTCTAATGTGTCCATTACCATATTAGCCAAACTTTCAATTTGTATTAAATGTCCCGAGCGTTCAATAAGTATAGTAATTACTTCTTGCCTTTCATCCTCTTCTAGTTTGTCAAGAGCATCATCCAAAAACTGCCAAACTCTTCGATATGAACTAAATATTTCTCCCCATGTTTTTGGCATCCATAAATTTGGTTCTTTCCTCAATCCCTGATACTCAGCCCCAGCTAAACGAAATGTATTTGAAATTGGATCTAATGCCTCGCCACAAGCTCTTAAAACAATAAGCCTTCTTTCTTTTGATTTGCATTGTATAGATTCTTTTAGAATAATAAATCTTTCCTGGGGAGAAGCTTCTGTAGGAGCAACTGGTTTAGGAGCAAGAGTAAAAAGGCCTATAAAAACTCCAGTAGCATTATTTGACCATGTTTCATTTTCTGCTTCTGCTAGTTTTAGAAGTAATCTAGCAGCATCTAAAAATAGTTCTTTCCAAATTACAATCTTTTCAAGAGCCCAGATTATCTCTCTTCTCCCAGTTTTAAATTCCAAAAGTTCCTCTATCGTCCAATTGCCAATTGTGTTTTTTAGATATTCTAAGGCTAACTTTGGAGCTGCTTCAGTTAGTGCTAAAAAAAAATTTGCTCCTTCAATTGTTTTTATAAATTCATCATTCCCAAAAGGACCGTTTCTGCTAAATATTTTTTTTAAAATATAAGAGGCAGCTTCAGATTCTGCAGCATATTTAAACATTTCATAAAACCAATTTCGTAAAGAGGCTGGAAGTTGATCGATTAATTTTTTGAAGTCCTCTAAATTAAAACCTACTCCATAATACTTCCACCAATCAATCCATAAATAAATATGAAGAGCTTTGGGAGTAATGTACAAAGTGTATTCTCCCTGCAATATATTCCTTTCTATTAGTTCATTTATTATTTCTTGAAACCTTGTCCAATTAATATCTTGGCAATCTTCGTTAATTAATTTTGAAATCGCCTTCGCTTCAGAAGATAATATTTTGCCATAGCCAAACCTTTCAAAAAGCGCAACATACCTAAGTACAACTCGTCTTTGTTGAACTACTTGACTATTTTTATTATCTCCACCTACTATATATTTTTCCCAAACATTTATAGTACGAGGAATTTTTAATAAATCTTCAGGATTATTTTTTAAATTTTCACCAATAACATGAGCTACTCTCGGAGAACCACTACACAATGGTGCATATCTATCAGCCTGATCTTTTGGAATTCCATAATTTTCGATTATTTTATTTATAACATCTGAATCTAATTGTTGAACATTTAACCAGTTTGTATTTTCAATATCTTTTTCAGATTCGTTGTAGATAGTAATTAATTTAATCCTGGGACCAAGATGTTTTAATTTATTCCATATTATTGTTCGGTTATCTTGATCACATTCATCAATTATTAAAATTGATCTATATTTATTATCTTCTCGTAAAATTTCATTAAATAAATTACTATCTAAAAATTTTGATGGTTTATCACAATATATTATGAATGGTTCTAAATCATTAATCTTCGTTGCCTCTAAAACTAATCTTGTTTTCCCAATTCCTGCTTCCCCTGTTATATGTATATGAATTGCTTCTATATTTGTTCTGAGTTCATTGCGTAAATTTTCTATCAATTCTTTTTGGTTATCTCCTGTTTCTAACTTCCGTTGCATTTCTGCTTCATTAGACCAACTTTTATGAGTTTGGAAAATTAAATCACTTTTCCTTTTTAAATATAAAACCAAAGATGGATAAAAAGAAATAAAACTTTTTAAATTATTTATACTTAATACCTCAATTTTTGAATTAACATATCCACATTCTGAAAAATAATGTTGAATATTACTAATTACTTTAATTTCTTGCAGCTTATTAAGATCTTTTTTAAAACATACTAATACATATGTCCCATTATTATCTAAACAATTTTTTACTCTAGATCCTAAATTATTTTTATCAACTGGTTTATTTCTAAACAACTCTTTCTGAATTACTCTTTTTTGTGTAGGCTTAAATGTGTCACTTGCTTTTATCTGATAACTTGTTTGTCCAAATTTAATTAAATCATTATCTATTTTACTATCCTCAACGACTGCATCAATCCCTCCATCAGCAACATTAATTTCAGAAGAGATATTAATTTTGCTTAATTCAATTCCGTTTCTAACAGCCTCTGCCCTTAGTAATCTATGGAAAAATTCTATCGCTTCATCCGGACTTAAGGTTGAAAAATCTCTTTTTTCAATAGTAAAAATATTTCCATTTACCATGTTGATTTCCTTTTGCTTATTTTAAATCTTTAAATCTATTAATTAAATACTATTTAAAAGGGTTTGTTAAATTTCTATGATGTCTTTTTCAACTTCTTTATAAATATCATTAATTTCTTTTTGTATTTCTATCGTCTTTTGTAAAGCAGTTATCATTCTGCAGTAATGTTTAATATCCTCGAGAGATAAGCAGCGACCTTTTCGATCTTTTAACCATTTTCTACACACTTGGTAGCTGCCAATCTGGTATTGCCAAATTTCTTGGGGAACTTCTTCAAAATATTGTTCTTCATTAAAGTAAATTCTCTTTTCTTTTTCATCATAATTAATTTTTTCTACACGATTATCTCCTTTGCCTTGAAATTTGCATAAAGGAGGATCCAATTCTATTGATTTAAGTAGATGTAAATCAACTAATCTTTTCCCAAATTCAGCCATCTCTTTAAATAAATTATAATTTTTAGTAAAAGGAATTCGAGGAAAATCAATCTTTAAAAACTCAGCATATTTAGTTCGGTAAATATTGGAGTATAGCACTGCATAAATATAATAAAAAATCTTTTCCGGTGTCAGGTTTTTACCATGAATTTCAGTCAATAATTTGATTAATTTAGGATTAAGATTTGGTTTTCTTTTGCTTGACTGCTGATACTTAAACATATCCTGTTTATCAATGCCAGGGTAAAGGTAAAAGGGGAAAAAATAGGTTTGGCCGCCAGAATAGTGAATATCAACTACAAAAGAAGATAAAAAAGCATGTGAAAAATTAATCTGCTTTGACTCAGAACGAATTGTTACTAGACCTAAATTCTCCTTAAAGAAATTCTGCATCAAATCCCATCTATCACAACCTTTATCAATTAGATTTGGTAAATAGCATATATATCTAACATCAAAAGGGCGATAGGAGTATGGTCGGATATATTTTTCCCAATCAATCTCTTTTATGTTTTTTCTTGCATTGTTTATTTTCCAGTCTCTTGTATCTTTCAAGTTTAATCCCTGTTTTAGCAAATCATCCGGTAAATCACTAGTAAATGTTCGCATCCTTTGCTTAATTTCCTCTTTTGCAAATCCAACTATAAAATGGTCGCGATGAGTTTTTACACCGCTGGAAAATTTATTAAATATCTCTGAAACAGCAAAAAATTTATCATAATGAGCTTGGAGTGAGAAATCCTTTTCTACAAAGAAATAATAAGGTTCAGACAGTTTTAATTCTTTCCATTGTATTGTTTTAATATCATTATGGCTTAAAAAATCATATTTATTTTCTCGAGTTCCATACACATCTTGGTAATAAACTTTTCCAAGAGTTTCCTGTTTTTTATTCTTAACAAATAAGGCAATAGAAACTCCTTGCATAATATCAAATACATTTTCATCTTTACTTCCATCAGGACATTTTTCTCCAATGCGCGCATTACCATGAAGGTTTAAAATGTAGATTTCGTTAAAACTTTTCAATAATTTTTTCCGCATACCTCTATGGATTAAGCCGGAAAGATAGGAATTGTTAGTAATCATTCCTATAATCCCTTTACCTGATTTATCTATTTTCCAATGAGCGAACCGTATAAATTTTATATAATCATCAGAAAGTGGCTGGATATTTCTTTCATCACGAACATCTTCTTTGTAAATAGCCATTTCCTTTTCAATAAATTTAGACTTATTGGTAGAGCTTACAGAATAAGGTGGATTTCCCAGTATTACCAAAATAGGTTGTTCTTTTTTAACTTTGCCAGCTAAATGAGCTTCCTTAGATAGAGAAGCCATTCCGGGTAAATTTGTTTGTGCTAATTCTTCCATTTCTAAAGTATTGGTTAGATAGAATTTAAATCGTTCATCTTCTTTTAGCTTATAACCTAATTCTTCTAAGAGAAAAGACATTTTTAAATGACCTATAGCATAAGGAGCCATCATCAGTTCAAAGGCATAAAAATTTTGTAGGATTTGTTCTTTAATAAAACTTTCACGGGCACCTTCTCCATATTTAGAGACAAACTCTTCTATAGCTAATTTAGCTGCTTCTGCTAAAAAGGTAAGTGTTCCAGCAGCCGGATCTAAAACAGTAACTGATTTATCAGCAAAACCATCAAATTTATTAAAATGTTCTTTTAAAATAATATTGAGGGAACGAACAATATGAGAGACCACTGGTTCTGCAGTATAATATACTCCCCTTCTTTCTCGTGTCTGGGGATCATATTCTGTTAAAAAAGTCTCATAGAAATGAAAAATAGGGTCTTTTCCTTTTCCTTCATAAAAATATTGAAGTAAAATCTTTTTTACATCTGTAACTGCCAGGACTTCTGAGATATCATCAATAGTCCATTCCATCTGTATAGGTAAATTTCCAATAGAAATATACTTAAAAACATCTCTTAAAATTCCAATGGTTTGAGGTATATTGTCATAGGCTAATTTACGGTTGAATTCACCAGTCGAACGAGTACGAGCAGCAAAAAGTCCATAGGTAATAGTTTGGGAATAAAGATCAGCAAAATCTTTGCGAGAAAGTCCTTTAATTAAATATTCTTGAAAAACTTCGTAAAAACCTAAGATAAAACCTTGCTTATTATTTTCTTCTTCTCTTAATTCCTCTTCAATTACTTCGTTTTTTAGGAAACGGGTTCTTTTGGCTAATTCGACTGCTAAAGTTTTAGCATTATAAATTTTGGGTAGAGAAAATGAAAAAAATGATTCTAATAATTTCAAAAATTGTTCTTCGTTTTCTAATGGAGGAATAGTATCTAATTGATAAATAATAAAAGGTCGGCAAAGAGAAATTTTATCTATCAACCCACTATTTCGATAAAGCCGGAATTCTATAAAATTGGTTAAAATTAAATTTGGAAAAGTACTTTTATAGCGTTTTAATTGTTCGGATATTTCAATTTCATCCA
>Ga0210003_1005055_pt1 | contig 10220 bp, 10 predicted proteins | sample LantaG_FD_182804 | JGI IMG/M metagenome (GOLD analysis project Ga0210003, IMG submission 182804) | Deep subsurface microbial communities from Baltic Sea to uncover new lineages of life (NeLLi) - Landsort_02402 metaG (SPAdes) (version 2) | ecosystem: Environmental > Aquatic > Marine > Oceanic >...
TCAGGGAATGGTTACTGGTGATGCCGAGAATCTTCATGGCACTGGTAATGATGCCTTCAACCAGATGGCTTTCTCAATTGAGAAAGTTACTGTGACTGCAAAATCCAGAGCACTCAAGGCTGAGTATTCATTAGAACTTGCACAAGACCTCAAGGCAATTCACGGTCTGAATGCAGAAGCAGAACTTGCGAATATTCTCTCCACAGAGATTCTTGCTGAAATCAACCGTGAGGTTATCAGAACCATCTACAAGGTGGCTGAGCAAGGTGCTGTACAGAATACCGCAACTGCTGGTATCTTTGACCTTGACGTTGATTCCAACGGTCGTTGGTCAGTTGAGAAGTTCAAAGGACTTCTGTTCCAGATTGAGCGTGATGCTAACGCAATCGCACAAAGAACTCGTCGTGGAAAGGGCAACATCGTAATGTGTTCTGCTGACGTTGCTTCAGCACTCACAATGGCAGGTGTTCTCGATTATACTCCTGCTCTGAACTCCAATCTAAACGTTGATGACTCCGGCAGTACTTTTGCTGGTACTCTGATGGGCAAATTCAAGGTCTACATCGATCCATATTCTGCTAACCTGACTTCTGCTAACGCAACTCCAGGTAATCAGTATTATGTGGTTGGATATAAGGGTTCTTCCCCTTATGATGCAGGACTCTTCTATTGTCCTTATGTTCCTCTCCAAATGGTTCGTGCCGTTGGTGAGAATTCCTTCCAACCAAAAATTGGCTTCAAGACCCGTTATGGTCTAGTTGCTAACCCATTCGCAGAAGGAACTGATCAGGGTCTCGGAAGACTTCAGGTAAATGCAAACCGTTACTACAGACGTGTTGCTGTTAAGAACCTAATGTGAGTCTTTCTCACAAATTTTCAAAGGGACCCATTTGGGTCCCTTTTTTTATCTAAATATTTAAAAAAAATGGCATCTATCACATCAGGTCAAATTGAAAATCGTAATTTTCTTTCACCAAGTGGATTTAAATTTTCATTAAAAAGAAGTCCCAAAGTTGCATTTTTTTGTAATGAGGCAAATATTCCAGACTTAACTCTTGGGATTGCAGTTCAACCAACATATCTAAAAGATGTTGATACTCCAGGAGATAAAATTGTTTTTGGAGATTTGAATCTGCGTTTTATGGTTGATGAAAATCTTGAAAATTATATGGAAATTCAAAATTGGATTCGTGGTTTGGGATATCCAGAAAGTTTGCAAGAGATTTATGACTTACAAAATTCTGGACTTTTAGGTGGTCGAAAGTATGTTCAAAAATCGATGGATATATATTCTGATGGAACACTTCAGGTATTGAGTAGTAATTTTGTTCCAAATTTTCAGATTAAATTTAGTGACTTGTTTCCATATTCATTGACAACATTAGCATTTACTGCTACCGATTCGGACATTCAGTACTTTACAGCAGAGGTGGGTTTCAAGTATACTATCTACAATATAACAGATTTAAGTGGAACTCCATTATGAGTATTGATCTTGAAAAAATTCAAGAAATGTGGGAAAAGGACGCAAAAATAGATCCAGATAATCTTCATACAGAATCTTTAAATATACCAGTGCTTCACGCAAAATATTTTGATCTTTATAATACAATCGTTCTTTTAAGAAAAAAAGCAGAGCAACAAAAGAAAAATATTCATCACGAAAGGTATGAATACTTCTCTGGAAAGGCAGACCCAGAGATTTATGTAGAGAATCCATTTCCAAAGAAAATTCGAGATAAAGAAACTATGCAAAAATATCTTGATGCAGATGATAAACTTTCATCTATTAATATGAAAATTTGTTATTACGATACTATGTTGTATTATCTTGAAAGTATATTAAAAGTTATTCAAAATCGCACATATCAAATTAAAAACTCAATTGAATTTCTGCGATTTAATGCAGGTTTTGGATAATGGATGACGATATTTATCAAATAGAGATGAATATTGAGGCTGTGAGAATTGTATATAAAGCATTATCTATTTCTGCTGAAAAGTGGCCTGGTGGAAATCCACAAGAGCAAGTAGATATAATCGGAGTTCGAGATTATTTTTACAGAATGATTTTAGAATATCAATTTGAAAATCTACAATAAATACTCATAGATATATGAATCTTTGTGACAGATACTACAGAAAATCTTATTATATCTAAGTCTAACGAAGTATTTTTAAAAATAAAAGCAGAACCTCATATTGAATATGAACTGAGAGATCATTTCAAATTTGAAGTTCCTGGTGCAAAATTTATGCCTCAGTATCGAGGAAGAAATTGGAATGGGGAAATACACTTATTTGATATTAGAAGTAAGCAAATATATGTGGGTCTTTTAGATAAAGTTATAAATTTTTGCGAACAATTCAATTACACATATAAGTTTGAAAATAATAAATTTTATGGTCAACCTTTTGAAACAAATGAAGGAATATCATTAGAGGGTGTAAAAGATTATATGAGTTCTATTTGTTCTCATACTCCCCGTGATTATCAGGTGGATGGAGTATACGATGCTCTAAAATATAATCGAAAACTACTGATATCACCCACTGCCTCAGGAAAATCTCTGATGATTTATTCAATCGTAAGATACTATGTAAATAAAGGGCAAAAAATTCTTTTAGTTGTTCCAACGACATCTCTTGTAGAGCAGATGTATAAGGACTTTGAGGATTATGGTTGGGATTCTGAGTCATATTGTCACAAGATTTATTCTGGTAAAGAAAAAACAAATGAACATCCAGTCACAATTACGACCTGGCAGTCTATTTATAAATTAGAGAGGTCTTTCTTTGAGGATTATAATGTCATTATAGGTGATGAAGCTCATTTATTCAAGAGCAAGTCACTGATTCAGATTATGACTAAACTTCATCATGCAAAATATCGTTTTGGATTTACTGGTACTCTTGATGGTACTCAGACTCATAAGTGGGTTTTAGAGGGATTGTTTGGTCCTTCTTATAAAGTCACAAGAACAGATGAACTGATGAAACAGGGACATCTTTCACAACTTGATATTCAGTGTATTGTTCTCAAACATCCTCCTCAAAAGTTTGATATTTATGAAGATGAAATACAATATCTTATTTCTCACGAACAGAGAAACAAATTTATTACAAACTTGACTTTAGATCTAAAAGGAAACACTCTTGTTTTATATTCAAGAGTAGAAACACACGGGGCAATACTTTACGAAAATATAAATAAAAATAAGCAAAGTGATCGTAAAGTCTTTTTTATTCACGGTGGAGTGAGTGCCGAAGAACGAGAATTAGTTCGTGAGATTACTGAAAAAGAAAAGAATGCTATTATAGTTGCTTCCTATGGAACATTTTCCACTGGTATTAATATCAAAAATTTACATAATGTAATTTTTGCCTCACCAAGCAAGTCAAGAATACGAAATCTTCAGAGTATTGGAAGAGTTCTTCGTAAAGGTAAAGATAAAGTCAAAGCAACACTTTATGATATTGCCGATGATTGTACTTATAACTCAAAAAAGAATTATACACTCAATCATTTGATAGAACGAATCAAAATATATAATGAAGAAAATTTTAATTATGAAATAGTCACAATACAACTAAAAAAATGATTGAAGAAGATTTTTACTGCACTCTCAAACTTAAATCTGGTGAAGAAGTCTTTGCCAAAGTTGCAGCTTCGGAAGAAGAAGATAGAACGATGCTGATTGTTTCAAACCCGATTGTAATCTCTGAGTATAAAAACAGAGGTGGTGAATCTGGTTATAAAATAGAACCTTGGTTAAAAACAACAACAGAAGATATGTTTATTATTAAACTTGACGATGTTTTGACTCTTTCTGAATCATATGATATTGAAATGATTACGATGTATCAATCTTATTTGAGACAATCTCATAAGAGAAAAAATAATGAGTCAACCATTAATCGTAAAATGGGTTATCTTTCAAGTGTAAATGATGCTAAAGATATCTTAGAGAAGCTCTATGAAAACAGCTAATATAACTTTTCAACCCTCACAAAGGTTATTCTATCAGATTTGAGAAACTTGTCAACTATTTCTAAAAGTGTTATAATATCTACATAATAATGAGTAAAACTTATGATAACAACAAACATTATGACCAAAAGAAAAAGGTCAGAGCACTACGTAAACAATAAAGAGTTTCTTGCTGCCATTACAAAGTATCGTGAGGATGTTGAAATCAGTTTCATTAGAAAGTATGGTAGAGAGCCAACAAGAGAAGATAGGTCAAAAAGATGGGATACAAAATCACAAATACCAAGATATATTGGTGAGTGTTTTTTGAAGATTGCAAATCATCTCTCTTTCAAACCAAACTTCGTAAATTATATGTTCAAGGAAGATATGATTTCTGATGGTATTGAAAACTGTGTTCAGTATATTCATAATTTTGATCCAGAGAAATCACAGAACCCTTTTGCTTATTTTACTCAGATTATTCACTATGCCTTTCTCCGTCGTATTCAAAAAGAAAAACGTCAGCTAGAAATCAAAAATAAGATTCTTGAACGTTCTGAATACTCCGAGGTCTTCACCGATGATAATACAGTTGACACCGGAAACTATTCAGACTATAATAGTATCAAGGATGGAATTCACTCTAAACTTCGTTATTGAATGAAAGTCGCAATCATTACTGACACTCACTATGGTTGCCGAAAAGGTTCTAAACTTTTTCAAGATTATTTTGAGTCATTTTATAAAAACATTTTTTTCCCGACACTGGAACAGCACGGGATTACAACTGTTATTCATATGGGAGATGCTTTTGATAGTCGCAAGTCAATTGATTATCAAAGTTTAGAGTGGACAAAAAGAGTTGTTTTAGATCCTCTTTCAAAATATAATGTTTATATGTTAGTGGGAAATCACGATGCATATTATAAGAACACGAATAATGTAAACTCCCCGTCTCTTTTACTTCAAAATTACTCTAATATCAAAACTTATAGTGACCCCGAAGTTATCAAAATTGGAAATCTAAATACTCTCTTGATTCCTTGGATATGTGCCGATAACGAAGAGAAAACTTTACGTCTCATCAAAAAAAGTGGATGTAAAGTTGCGATGGGACATTTGGAACTGAATGGATTTCAAGCTTATCGTGGGCATACAATGGACGATGGAATGGACTCTATTGTATTTGATAACTTTACAAAAGTATTTTCTGGTCATTATCATACCCGTTCTACTAATGGTACTGTTTTTTATTTGGGAAATCCTTATGAAATGTATTGGAACGATGTAAATGATACTCGTGGTTTTCATATTTTTGATACTGAAACACTAGAACATACTCCTGTAGATAATCCTTACAGAATGTATTATATCATTCACTATGAGGATACAAACTATCAGACATTTGATACTCGTGAATATGAAAATAAAATTGTAAAAGTTATCGTTCGTAAAAAAACAAATACTAAAAAGTTTGAAAAGTTTATTGATAAACTTTATACTTCAAATGTTGCAGAACTTAAAATTGTTGAGAACTTTCAAATTGAAGAAAATGAAAATTTTGAGGCATTTGAATCAGAAGACACTCTTTCTGTTCTGAACAGATATATTGAAGAGTCGGAAATAAATTTGGATAAAAAAATAATTCAAAAAATGTTCAAGGAAATATATCAGGAAGCCTGTGAGTTAGTATAAAAATGTTTATACTTACAATTCTGGGACAAGAATATGATGGTGTTTATTCTGTACTTAATCCAAATGGAGATAAAATCATCTATATTTTTGAAGAAGAGGATGATGCTGTTAGATATGCCATGATGCTAGAAGATGAAGATTATCCAGAAATGCATGTAATTGAAGTTGAAGATGAAGAAATGATAAAGACTTGTAAACAATATGAATATAACTACACGATTATTACTGAAAATGATATTGTAATTCCACCAAAATATTAAAATGATTTTATTCAAAACTATAAAATGGAAGAATTTCTTATCTACCGGTAATCAATATTCCGAAGTTGATTTTACTCTAAATTCTACTAATTTGATTATTGGTACGAATGGTGCTGGTAAAAGTACAATTTTAGATGCTCTTACTTTTTCTCTGTTTGGAAGACCATTTCGTAAAATTAATAAACCACAACTCATCAATACTGTAAATGAAAAGGATTGTATTGTAGAAGTTGAGTTTACTATTGGAACTACCGAGTGGAAAGTTATTCGTGGAATCAAACCAAATATTTTTGAAATTCATAGGAATAATGAAGTTTTAGATCAGGCATCTGCGTCTGTTGATCAGCAGAAATGGTTAGAACAAACAGTTCTCAAAATGAACTATAAGTCTTTTACTCAAATTGTAATTTTGGGTTCAAGTACTTTTGTTCCTTTTATGCAACTTCCTGCGGCTCACCGAAGAGAAGTAATTGAAGACCTTTTAGACATAAAGATTTTCTCTTCTATGAATATGGTAATTAAGGAAAAGATACGTCAGATTCGTGAAGAAGTAAAAACTTTAGAACTCAAAAAAGAATCTCTTTTTGATAAGGTTGAAATGCAGAGAAACTTTATTGAGGAGTTGGAAAATCGTGGAAATACCAAGATAAATGTCAATCAAGAAAAGATTACCAAGTTAGATGGTGAAGTTGACATTTATATGAGAGAAAATTCTTCACTTGAGGAAAGTATTTTTAAGTATATCAAAGAGCAAGAAGAAGTCACAGGTGCCGCAGATAAACTTCGTAAACTGGGAAATCTCAAAGGTAAAATCTCACAAAAGGTACTTACGATTACCACAGAGCATAAGTTTTTTACTGAAAATTCGGTATGCCCTACTTGTACACAAGAGATTGATGAGACATTCAGACTACATAAGATTACAGACTCTCAAAATAAAGCAAAAGAGTTACAATCAGGTTATCAAGAACTTGAGGAAACTATTAAAGCAGAAGAAGAAAGAGAACGTCAATTTAATATTCTTTCCAAGGAGATTACAAAACTCACGCATGAAGTTTCTCAAAACAATACTAAAGTCTCTGGATGTCAAAGACAAATCAGAGACCTTGAATCAGAAATTCAAACACTTACCAATCAACTTAAAAACAAAAATACTGAACATGAAAAACTAGAATCTTTCAGAGAAAATCTTCAGAAAACTTATGATGAATTGGCAGTTAAAAAAGACTCCATTAATTATTATGATTTTGCATATGGATTACTGAAAGATGGTGGTGTTAAGTCCAAAATCATTAAGAAATATCTTCCTCTGATAAATCAGCAGGTAAATCGGTATTTACAAATGATGGATTTTTACATTAACTTTACTCTGGACGAAGAGTTTAATGAAACTGTTCAATCACCAATTCACGAAGATTTTTCTTATGCCTCATTTAGTGAGGGTGAGAAGATGAGAATAGATTTAGCACTTCTTTTTACTTGGAGAGAAGTTGCTGGATTTAAAAATTCTGTAAATACCAATCTTCTAATATTAGATGAAGTATTTGATAGTTCTTTAGATGGATTTGGAACAGAAGAATTTCTTAAGATTATTAAATATACGATAAAGAATGCTAATATATTTGTAATCTCTCATAGAACTGGTTTAGATGATAAGTTTGATAATGTTATAAAATTTGAAAAAGTAAAAGGATTTAGTCGGATCGGATCATAGCACAGACACTTTATAAAGTGGTATAGCAGTTGTCCAGAGGGCAACCTTTCGTCGTATTATGAGTACATACAAAACAGAACTCATGCCAGTTAGTCACGAAATCAAGTCTCAACTCGCAAAACTGCTTGCTACAGAAGACCTTGTGGTAGAGCACAAGAAGGTTGCAACTGCTTGTTTTAACGTTCATACTCGTGTTCTGACTTTGCCTCTGTGGGATAAGGCAAGCAATACTGTATATGATTTGCTCGTGGGACACGAAGTTGGCCATGCTCTCTTTACTCCCGATGATGACTGGTTTGAGAGCACTACAATTCCTCAACAGTTTGTGAATATTGTAGAAGATGCTCGTATTGAAAAATTAATGAAACGCAAGTATGCAGGACTTGCAAAGACTTTCTATAATGGTTATAAAGAATTAAATGATGAAGACTTCTTTGAGATTGCTGATGAAGATTTAGAAAACTTAAATCTTGCCGATAAAACAAACCTTTACTTTAAGGTTGGTAATTTTCTTTCTCCTCTAAATTTTAATTCCAAAGAGAAAGAAATTGTTGAGTGTATTGATTCCTGTGAAACTTTTACAGATGTGATTATTGCCGCAGAGAAACTTTATGAGTATTGTAAGGAAGAACAACAGAAACAACAAAAGGTTGCTAATCTAGATTCTCACGATTCCGAACAACAAGGCAATTCTTCTTTTGGTGAACAAACAGGAGAAACAGAAGAAAGTGAGAACGATCAACAACAATCCTCACAATCACAACAGCCAGAAGAATCTTCCGGAAATTCTAGTGGAAGTCAGACAATACCAGACATTTCTTCACAAGAACCCGAAGTTCGTACTGCTGATGCTCTTCGTGAAAAAATTGAGAGTCTTGTAAGTAATGATAATCGTGATAATGTATATGTTGAACTTCCTCATCTCAACCTAGAAACTATAATTGCTAAAAATTTAGAGATTCACCAATATATTGATGAAAATTTTGAAATACAAAAAAGATATATTGACTCCAATAATAATACGATTGAAAATATTGGTACATATGAAGAAGCAGATAAATCATATAAGCAATTTAAAACTTCTGCTCAAAAGGAAGTCAATTATCTTGTGAAGGAATTTGAGTGTCGTAAGGCAGCAGATTCTTATGCCCGAACATCAACTGCTCGCACAGGAGTTCTTGATACTGCACGTCTTCATACCTACAAGTATAATGAGGATTTATTCAAGAAAATAAGTGTGATTCCTGATGGTAAAAATCACGGGTTGATTTTTATTCTGGATTGGAGTGGGTCAATGAATGAAGTTATTCAAGACACCTGTAAGCAACTTTTCAATCTAATTTGGTTTTGTAAAAAAGTCTCAATTCCTTTTGAGGTTTATGCCTTTACAAATGAATGGAGAAAACCATCAAAGTCTCAAGAAGTTTATTCCCCACATTACAAAAAGAGAGAAGGATTGATTTATGTTGCCGATGATTTTTCTTTATTGAATCTTCTTACAAGTAAAGTAAATATGAAAACTCTGGAACATCAGATGCTCAACATTTGGAGACTGACTATTGCTCTTCGTAGTCCATATGGATATGGATGTAAATATTTTGCTCCAACTCGATTACATCTCTCCAGCACTCCACTGAATGAGGCACTGATTTCCCTACACCAAATTCTTCCTAATTTTCAGAGAGAAAATAAACTTCAAAAAGTTCAGTGTGTAGTTCTGACTGATGGTGAGGCAAACTGCCTTCCTTATCATATTGAAGTCAAACGTGGATCAGAACCTTATATTGGTGTTCGTGGTATTTCTCCCGGACAAACTTTTCTTCGTGATCGTAAGATTGGAACGACTTATAAGTTTGGGCATGAGTATCATAAATTTACTGAAGTTTTGATATCAAATCTCAAGGACAAGTTTCCATCAGTCAATATGATCGGTATTCGTGTGCTTCAGAATCGTGATACATCCAATTTTGTGAGTCTTTATTACAAAAAACCATCACCTCAATATGATAAAATTTTATCTGATTGGAAGAAGAATCGGAGTCTAAATATTTTAGATTCAAGTTATGATGCATACTTTGGACTCTCTGCATCCACTCTCTCACAAGATTCTGAATTTGAAGTTGCCGAAGATGCCACAAAGTCACAGATCAAAAGTGCCTTTGTAAAAAGTCTCAAGATCAAAAAGTTGAATAAGAAAGTTCTGGGACAATTTATGGAGTTGGTCGTATGATAAATACCTAAAAAGATTAAAATGAAGACTTTTCAAGAATTTGTGTTAGAATGTTACTCTATTCAAGAGACTTCTCTGACTCGTGTGATGAATAAGTCAAAAAAAGGTGGAATGGCAATTATGTCTGCTCAACGTGGTGATAAATCTTCATCGGAAAATAAAGCACGTTCAAAACAACTTGAGCGTGATATTAGGGGTGCTGGTCTTCCTGGACCCACAAAAGTTGCTGGTAGATATACAGAAAATCCGGGTACTCCAGAAGAAAAAAAAGTAGGAGAAAAATCACACGTTATTACTCCTGGAAAAAAAGGTAAAAGAAAATTTAAGAAAGCAATAGAAAAGTTAGGT
>Ga0210003_1005056_pt1 | contig 10217 bp, 8 predicted proteins | sample LantaG_FD_182804 | JGI IMG/M metagenome (GOLD analysis project Ga0210003, IMG submission 182804) | Deep subsurface microbial communities from Baltic Sea to uncover new lineages of life (NeLLi) - Landsort_02402 metaG (SPAdes) (version 2) | ecosystem: Environmental > Aquatic > Marine > Oceanic >...
AACAGCAATATCCACCGGGTACTGGGATGTGTGGGTACTATTACCGATGGGGCTGTCCGTGATGTGAATGAAATGTTTAATGCGGGATTTAAAGCTATAGCCAGGAGAATGTGTATTGGTCATGCCCACAGTATTCCTGTCCGCTGGGGTTGTGAGGTTGAGGTGTTTGGTTGTCCGGTTAAACCCGGCCAGCTAATTCATGCCGATAAGCACGGATTTCTTGTCATTCCTGAGGAGGATGAAGAAAAATTGCTTGAGGCGGTCATTTTTATGGATAACAATGAATGTAATACGGTAATTTCTGTTGCCAGAAACAGCACCGGGAAATCAAAAGATGATTTTTTACATAATATTGATGAAGCAAACAAGGAATTTAACCGAGTAGTTAGGAATAGATTTAAAAACAAGGGAGAGTGGTAAATTTGTATAGATGCGAGGCCTTTAACACCTGCCTTTAGACGTTTTATCTGGCGTTCGCTGAGGTTTAAAACTTCTGCAGCATCCCTGCTGGTCATCTTATCATCGATTAAGGATTTGATGACATAAACTCTTACTAATTCTTTTTTGGTCATTAGATATCTCACCTTTTCCATAGTGACATTATTACTGATTAATTTCAAGGTGACAATATCACAGATTAATTACAAATTTTAAAAAATTTCTTGACAATAATTATTTAATGTATTATTATTTAGATACTTAATAAAGTCAATGGAAAAAGAAAGATTATGAATAAAGGACTAATTGAATGCAAAGAACCGGGGATTTGAAATTAATACAAGAATTAAATAGATCCATAATACTTAGGAATATACGGCATCATAGTCCTATTTCCCGCAGTGAAATTGCCAAAAGGAATAAAATAAGCCCTACAACAGTAACTGCAGCAGTAAGAGAATTACTCCAACAAGGATTGGTATGTGAGGATAGCGTAGGAGTGTCCAATGGGGGCAGAAGACCTATTCTTATTAGATTTTCTCCGGAAAGTCGATTTATTATTGGGGTTGCTATTACTAATTCCTCTATTAAAGTTGCTGAAATGGATTTGGAGGCAAAAGTTCATAAACAAAAAATATTTCCTATCTATAATTTAACGGGTGAATTAGCGATTGATTATTTTTTAAAATCAATTGGCCAGTTTTTAGAAGAGTATTCTGATTTAACAAAATGTATGGGGATTTCTATTATTTCTCCTGGGATTATTGATGTAGACAAGGGAATAATTTACGAAAATACGAAATTAAAATTAAAAAATATTTCTCTGAAAGAAATAGTGGAGAAAAGATTTAAATTAAAAACCTGGTTGGAAAATGATGCCAACGCAATTGCCCTGGCTGAAAAACAATTTGGTGCCTATAAAAAATTTAAAAATTTAGTTTATGTCACTATAGGAGATGGAGTTGGGGCTGGGATTATAGTAAATGGAAATATAGTTCGCGGTAATTGTGGAGGAACAGGAGAGCTTGGCCATACCAGCATAGATAGAAATGGGAGATATTGTGATTGCGGGAATAGAGGTTGTCTGGAGAATTATGTTAGTTGGCCGGCTATCTACTCTAAAGTATTATCTTCTGTATCCCAGGGAAAACCTACAGTGATGTTGGAATTAGCAAAGGGAGATATTAATCGGGTTACTCCCTCTATTTTTCTCAATGCTTTGGAAAAAGATGATCAATTGGCTAAAAAAATTATGAAGGAAGTTGTAGGATATCTTGCCAGTGGGATGGTTAATCTGGTCAACTTATTAAATCCAGATATAATTATTTTAGGAGGGAAAGTAGCTTATGATAACCATTTTCTGCTTTCCTGGGTAAAAAAATTAGTATTTAAACAAGCCCTGGCCATTTCGACCAATAAATTAGAAATTTGTCCGACTTCTTTAGGAGAAGATTTTAAAGTAATTGCTGCTGCAACTATTCCGATACAGGAGATATTTCATTTTTCTGTTTTTTCTTGATTTAGAACCTAAGATAAATAGCTTGATTGCTTATCGACATAAAACATTAACAATTCTGCAGTTATTAAGGATATATTTTTACCGAGAATCAGAAAAGTTAAGTGATCTGATGAAATGTGGTATAGAGAAGCTAAAGGAATTGTTGATAAAAATACTTGTCGATATTAAGGGGGTGGTTGTTTAATATTAAAATTTTATCGTTATACGTTTAAGAATTAAATTATATAAAAAAGGAGAGAATAAAAATGAAAAAAATGGTTAATTTAATTTTGATGGTGGTTTTGATATTTTCTTTAGTTGTATTTGTCGGCAACGCTGCAAGTGCTTCCAATTCCAACCCATTAAGTGATGTACGTGTCCGTCAAGCAATTGCATATGCTATTGACATGGATACAGTATGTGCTACCTTATTAGAAGGTAAAGCAATAGCCGCTGATAGCCTCACACCAAATGGTGATTGGAAAGTTAAGGGATTAAATAATTATGCTTATAACCCTGAAAAAGCAAAAAAATTGTTAAAAGAGGCTGGTTGGGATTCTAATTATGTACTTGATGTAGTTTATTATTACGGAGACCAACTGACTGTTGATCAAATGAGTGTTATTCAGCAAGAACTTGCTGAAGTCGGAATAAAGATGAATTTTAGAAAGTTAGAAGGTGACTTAGGAGCTCAATTATGGGTTAAACCTAATGATCCTGTAAATGGTCCGGCATCTGTAAAATGGGATTTGGCATATGCAGCTAATGCAGCACTTGCGGTGCAGGAATACTATAATAGATTTAAAGGTGGTGCAACTAGTAATTCAAATCAACCCACAGATAAGAAGTTAGATGAATTAATCGCAGCCACGAATGCAACGGCTGACATAAGTAAACAAAAAGCTGCATTTTATAATCTACAAAAATATTTTAATGAAGAATTATTTGCTATTCCCCTTTATTATCAACAAGCATTTATATATGAAAGCAATAGAGTTGATCGTAAAGGAATTCCTTATGGAAATGAACAATATGTTTATGACTCCAGAATTATAGATTGGGATGTAGAGAGTAATGAAAACGGGGAACATGTATTATATTCAAATATGGGTCCAGTGGAGTTTTTCGACGAACCATCTGTAAATCCAGCATTAACAAATCCTAACAAATTCCTTTTTGATCGTTTAGTTATAGCTGACGACAACCTAAGTCCTAAGAAAGGTCAATTAGCTTCTGAATATACAGTTAGTGAAGATGGAAAAATAATTACATTTGTATTACGTAAAGGTGTTACATGGCATGATGGAGAACCTTTTACTGCTGAAGACGTTAAATTTACTGTTGAATACTTATCAAAAATTCCATCACTTAATGCAGTACCAGGACAGACATTTAGCTCTTTAGAAGGATACGATGATTACATTAATGGGAATAGTGACGGAATAAGTGGTATTGTTATTGATGGAAATAAAGTAACTTTTAAATTTGCAAAGGTAGCTCCAAATGCATTATTAGTATTTTCACAATGGGCGCCATTACCCAGACACTTATTAAAAGGAAGTAATCCACTTAAACCACAGCAAGATCCGTATTGGCAAGCACCAGTAGGTACAGGACCATTCAAAATTGATGAGGTTAGGATGAATAACTATGCTACATTCACACGATACGAAGGTTATTGGGATAAAACAGGTACAGGAAATATTGAAAAAATTCAGTTATATCCATGTGGATCAGATAGTGATCCAAACATGGTAGTAAATGCAGGAGCAGGTAAATTAGATTATGGGTTTAGTAAATCTGTTGAAGATGAAAAAGCAATCGAAAAAATGGAAAACATGAAAGTTATACCGATAAATATTAGATATACAAGAATGTTCTATGTAAATAAATTTCCAAAATCAAAATAAAGAATAAACTGGATTAAGTAGAAAATAGAGCTATGGTGATCGTGACAGTGTCTATATATAGAAGTACCATAGCTCTATTTTTATATAAAATAGAGCTATAAAGGAGCGATAAACTTGATTTCTTATATAATAAGAAGAGCACTAATCTTAATTTTTATGTTATTTATTATAACTTTTCTTGTCTTTTTAGGATTAGAATTAACACCGGGAGACGCAGTATCATATATGGTTAGTCCTGAGGCATTAGCAAATATATCCCAGCAATCATTAGAACAACTAAGAGATTCATTGGGATTAAATGATCCATTTATTGTAAGATATTTTAAATGGATTAGAGGAGTACTAAAAGGCGACTTTGGATATAGCTTATCAAGCGGAGTACCCATTTATAAGATTGTATTCGATCGATTATCGGCGACGCTGGAACTTTCAATTACAGCACTTTTAATATCCACTTTTTTAGGAAGTATATTAGGAATTATAAGTGCCTTAAAAAAAGGAAGTGTGTTAGATAACATGTTGACATTTTTTGGAATGATAGGTGTATCAATACCCCAATTTTTCTTTGGTTTAGTTGCAATTTTAATTTTTTCTCTTCGATTAGGATGGCTACCAGTAGGTGGTAGGCTACTACCAGGGCGTGAAGCCTTTCTAGATACATTACCTTACTTAATATTACCTTCTTTAGTATTAGGACTAACAATGACGGCAGGAGTTATGAGATATGCAAGAGGAAGTATGTTAGAGGCGGTAAACAAAGAATATATAAGAACAGCCAGGAGTAAAGGACTTTCTGAATGGAGAGTTAAACTTATTCATGGTTTGCGAGTAGCTTTATCTCCTATAGTAGTGCTAATAGGATTTAGATTACCAATGTTAATAGGAGGGTCAGTGGTAATAGAACAAGTATTTCAGTGGCCAGGTATCGGAAGAGAATTCGTTAGTGCCGTAAGATTTCAGAATACACCATTAGTAATGATGATAGCACTATTATTTGTATTAGTAATGTTAATCTCAAGTTTTCTTATAGATTTATTTATAGCTATGTTAGATCCAAGAATAAGATTAGAGTAATAATAAACAATATTTGAGCTAACAATAAGTTTAAATAGTATTGAAATTAGGTGATGAGGATGGAAAGTGTGAAAAAGACAAAATTAGATAAAAAGATGGATATAATCAAGCAAAAAGAAGAAGTAGGACTTTTAGAAAATAAATCACAAAATCGTGCATTAAGGAGATTTCTTAATAATAAGTTAGCAGTAATAGGACTAATAATATCTATAATAATTTTGCTTGCTGCAATATTTGCCCCAATTATATGTAAATATTTCCCACAAAGAGTAGATATATTAAATAGACTTCAACCACCATCATTGGAACATATATTTGGGACCGATAAAATTGGACGTGATGTCTTTGCCCGTGTTTTATATGGGGGGAGAGTATCTATATTTGTAGGAATAGGAAGTGCACTTGGAGCAGCAATTATCGGAGTATTAATAGGTTCTTATGCGGGATATAAAGGTGGATTGATTGATGAAATAGTTATGAGGATATCAGAAATAATGATGTCGTTCCCTCAAATAGTGCTAGTACTACTCGTAGTGTCTATAGTAGGACAAAGCTTGTGGAACTTAATAGTAATTTTTATACTAACAGGCTGGGGTTCAATATATAGAATGACCAGAGCTAAGATATTATCAATAAGAGAAGAAGAATATGTTCTGGCACTAAAAGCTTTTGGATTAAACGATATTATAATATGCTACAAACACATGCTACCAAATGCATTAGGTCCAGTTCTGGTTAACATAACTTTAAGTACCGCAATGTTTATTTTACAAGAAGCAGCACTTAGTTTTCTCGGACTTGGAGTACCATTTAATATTCCTACTTGGGGAAATATCTTAAATATGGCTCAAGATATTTCTGTATTAAAAGAAAATTGGTGGATATGGTTGCCTGTAGGTACTGTAATATCACTTTTTGTAATGAGTGTAAACTTTATAGGGGATGGACTTAGAGATTCTATAGATCCAACACAGCAAGGATAAGGCAAACTAATGAAGAATAAAAAAAGGATTAATTATATGATAGTTAATAGAGCAATGAATGATAATGCAATTATTACCGTAGACAATCTAAAAATATATTTTTATACCAATCAAAGATGTAACAAAGCGGTAAATGGTGTTTCCCTTAAAATAAAAAAGGGAAGAACACTATGCTTGGTAGGAGAAAGTGGCTGTGGAAAAAGTACAACAGCATTATCAATAATGAGATTATTACCTGAATTATCAAGAATTGAAGAAGGGAAAATAATATATCATAGCGATGAAGGTGATATTAGAATAGATCAATTAAAGAAAAATGGTAAAAAAATGCGTTCTTTAAGAGGATCAGATATTGCAATGATATTTCAAGATCCAATGATTGCTCTCAATCCTGTATATACAATAGGATTTCAAATAATAGAAAATATTAGATGTCATACTAACATGACAAAAAAAGAAGCAAAACAAAGAGCAATAGAACTATTAAAAGACATGGGAATACCTCTACCAGAACAAAGGATAAATGAATACCCACATCAATATTCAGGAGGAATGAGACAACGTGCAATGATTGCAATGGCAATGTCATGTAATCCAAAAGTATTAATAGCAGATGAACCAACAACATCATTAGATGTAACAATACAAGCTCAAATATTTGAACTAATGAAAAAATTAAAAGAAAAAAGGGAAGCATCAATAATGTTGATAACTCATGATATGGGAGTGGTGGCAGAACTAGCAGATGATGTAGTTGTTATGTATATGGGGAACATTGTAGAAAGTGGAACATTAGAAGAAATTTTTAAAAGTCCGACACACCCATATACAAAAGCACTATTAAAATCAATACCAGTATTAGGAAGAGGGAAAAATCAAGAAATAGAACCAATAAGAGGGATAACGCCAGATCCATTTAAAAGACCAAAAGGATGTCAATTTAACCCAAGATGTGATTACTACACAGACAAATGCTTTAAGATGCCTGATAACTTTGAGGTGACAGATACTCATTCAGTAAGGTGTTGGTATTATAAGAAGGTGTCGGGAAATGAATAAGAACAAAGAAGTTTTACTAAAACTGAGGGGAGTAAAAGCATATTTTCCGATAAAAAAAGGAATATTAAAAAAAACAGTAGGATATTTAAAAGCAGTTGACGGTGTCGATATTGACATATATAAAGGAGAAATATTAGGTGTAGTAGGAGAAAGTGGATGTGGAAAAACAACGTTAGGATTATCTATTTTGCAATTAGTAGAAAGGGCAAAAATAGAAGGAGAAATAATATATAACTTTGATGGAATAGAAAAAGACTTGAGAAAATTATCAAATAAGGAAATGATGAATGCAAGAAAAAAATTACAAATAATATTTCAGAATCCATACTCAACATTAAATCCAGTAATTACAATTTTCGGTGCTTTGCAAGATCCATTAAAAAAAATTGGTGTAGAATCAAAAGAAAAAAGAAGAAAAATAATAGAAGGGTTACTAGAATCAGTCAACTTAAGAAAAGAATATATGAATAAGTACCCAAATGAATTTAGTGGAGGAGAAAGACAGAGAATAGGAATAGCAAGAGCATTAAGTGTAGAACCAGAACTAATAATATGTGACGAGCCAGTAAGTTCTCTTGACGTATCAATACAAGCTCAAGTATTAAAATTATTAAAAGAATTAAAAGAAATAAGAAACTTAACGTACGTGTTTATAACACATAACTTAAGTGTTGTAGAATATATAAGTGATAGAATAGCAGTCATGTATTTAGGAAAAATAGTAGAATTAGCAGATGCAGAAGAATTATATATAGAAACATTACACCCATATACAAAAGCACTATTATCAGCAATACCAGTTGCGGATTTAGACAAAAAATTAAAGAGAATAGTATTAAAAGGAGACGTACCAAGTCCTATAAATCCACCGAGTGGATGTCCTTTTCATCCAAGATGTAAAGAATGTAAAGACATATGTAAAAAAGAAGTGCCTAAACTAAAAAAATACATAGTAAATGGGAAAGAACATTTTGTAGCCTGTCATTTGATAGAAGATAAATATTAAGACTTTTAGAATGAGTTAAAAAAAAGAAAGATAACAAAATTTAAAGTAGAAAATATTAAGAGGTTTAATTCTAGTATTGTTAACATTATTTGATGAAAATGAAAATATTTTAGAATTTATTTCTGTTTTCTGAAGCAAGCTAATGGTTTTTGATTAAATAAAATGGTGATCTTAGGAAAAGTATAAAAAAGGAAGGTAAACTAATGAAAGATAAAGAACAGAAATATTCTTTCCCAAAAAAAGGCCAGAAAATGATTTTGATGGGCTTTGATGGAGCAATGCCCTATTTTGTTAAAAGATTTGCAGAGGAAGGTAAAACTCCGAATACTGCCAGGCTTATTAAGAATGGTTTCTTTGCAGATGCATACTCAACTCCTCCCTGTGATACACCTACTAATTGGGCAACTATTGCTACAGGAGCGGATACGGGAGTCCACGGTGTGACTTCTTTTTATATCCATATACCTGGCGAGCCTTTGGATTATGGAGCAGGGGATGAACAACGAGGAAGAGGACAACTGTCCACATACTGCAATGCTGAATATTTGTGGGAAACCGCTGATCGTGCAGGTAAGAAATGTCTAATCATTAACTATCGAGGAGGTTGGCCTACTAGCATGAAAAATGGAATAGTAATAAACGGTGATGGAAAACCTGTTCATTATATTGGAACTCCTATGCGATATATTACGCCCCAACTCATGAGAGATGAGGAACAGCTATGCACCGTGAAATTCCATAAGATTAATAAATCTGAGGAGGATATCAAATCCTACTCCTCTATATTAAAATCTGAGATAAAAGTTGAAAGTCCTTACATCGAAAAAAGTTTAACCATGAAAATTTTGTTAATTGATTCGGAAGGGAAGGGTTATGACCGTGTCTTTATTGGTGGGCTTGAGGATCGCTGCGAAGAAAAGGAATTCCTAAAAATAGGTGAATGGACTGGTTAGTTTGAAGAAGAATTTAAGCTAGCTCCTGATAAAAGAGGTAAATCAACTGTATATTATATCCAGGTGAAACCCGACAATCCTAATATAAAGGGATTTTTTAGGTTTATGTTAACGAGACTATCACCAGATGGCTCTGAGTTTGAACTGTTCAGAACACATGTATTTACAACTTTAGGATGGACTCATCCAGCGGAGTTAGGACCGGAACTACTTAGAAACCTTGATCTAGGGGAAGACTTCTACCCTCGAGTAGATAAACCTTTGGTAGATGGAGCTTTGTACTGGTCAGTGGATGAGGGGAGAGAAGGAGGCGAAAGTCTCTCTAAGATTAATGAAGACCGAATCCAAGCTAATAGGTTGATTAAAATAATAGAGTATATCCAAAATACTTATAGCTGGGATATGTGTTTTTTTCATTTTCATCTTATGGACCGTATAAATCATCATCTCTTAGGTAACCTTTGTCCGGAAAATCCTGATTATACAGAATCAAAGGCAAAAGAATCGCTTCAACTTTATGAAATTGCCTTTAAATTGATTGATGACTTTGTAGGTGAACTTATGAACAGGTATTTAAACAAGAATACTCTTTTTGTTTATGTATCAGATCACGCAGCCGTGCCTACCTGGAAATATATACGGATAGCTCCTTCACTAATTAAAGCAGGGCTTCTTACCTATAAATGGGACCAAAATACTCAAAAGTTCATCGTAGACTGGTCCAAAACTAAGGCATTTCCATACATTTATCCTTCTTATATTTGGGTAAACCTGAAAGGGAGAGATCCTGAGGGGATTGTCGAACCCGAAGAGTATAACCAAGTCAGGGAAAAGATAATCAAAAGTCTTATGGAGATACGGGACCCGGAAACGGGAGAATGTCCCATTGCTTTGGCATTAAAGAAAGAAGATGCCAAGTTTCTTTTTCAATACGGTGAGAGGGTAGCTGACGTTGTTTATTATCTTAAGCCGCCCTATTCTATGGATGGTCCTTCGCCAAAGTTTTTGTATTATTATCTTCATCAGTCAGTTATGGAGCCTGAACTGTTTGGAAAAGGCGAGGTAGGATCTACAACCATGCTGAGAGATCATCCATTCTATCTTCCGACAGCTCGATTCAATTCATTTTCAGTATCGCCGGTATTGATAATAAGTGGGCCCGGAGTAAGAAAGGGATGTGAAGCAGATAAGCCAGTGCTTCTTAAAGATGTGGCTCCAACTGTTGCTAAATTGCTGGGAATCCCCTCACCTTTACAGGCCAATGGAAGGGTGTTACATGAAGCATTGGAAAGCTAA
>Ga0210003_1005057_pt1 | contig 10216 bp, 9 predicted proteins | sample LantaG_FD_182804 | JGI IMG/M metagenome (GOLD analysis project Ga0210003, IMG submission 182804) | Deep subsurface microbial communities from Baltic Sea to uncover new lineages of life (NeLLi) - Landsort_02402 metaG (SPAdes) (version 2) | ecosystem: Environmental > Aquatic > Marine > Oceanic >...
AGTTACGGCCGGATTAGTCTATTGTCCACTTCCAACAGACTAAGAAGTCGACAAATGTGCCAACATGAGCGATTCCTGCGATGAGAACTAATCGCCCGGTTTTAAGCAAAGACTTTGGCTCTTCTGAAAATATAGACAACAATACCCAACGCGACTAAGCCGGCAAATCCACTTTCGCCCAGAGTGCCGAGCGATCCGATGAGATTCGTCATTATCCGGCTGCCAATAGGAACTACACTGCCGAACAGAATTTCGGCGACAACCCCAAAGGCGATCAATAACAATGAGATCTCGGTGATCTCGGTAATCCATTCATGTATTTTCTTGTTATTTACCTCCTTGATATTTGCCTTCCTGATGCTTGCCTTCCTTGTTTTTATCTGCTTGATGTCTGTATTCTTGATGGTTGCCTTCCTGGTACTTGTCTTCCTGGTATTTGTCTTATTTATATTTGCTTTCTTGGTATTACTCATTTTCCAATCTCCAATATCCGCAATCATAAATGCCCTGAGAACAATAAAAAACTTGATAGACTGATGAGATTCAGCCTCCTCTCTTCGTTAGCAGTACTAATGTGGCGATTAAAGTATAAGAAACGAGATGGAGAATACAAAACGGTAATTTACTCCAGGGGATTTAAATAGAGAGGCACCGTATTTTACGAGAACAAAATAGCAGCAATAACAGGTTCCGTCTCCCTGCCCTGAGGAATTCGAAGGGACATGTTTGCTATTTACGATTGAATTATAGCTAAACCATAAGTTGACGAATGACTATTTTTCTATTTCTTAAACAACGCCAACCCAAACAGGAAAATAAAGCATATCAGTATCTGAGTTGCTCTTTTTTCTGCCGTTTAGGCGGTTTCGGATTTGCTGCAAGGTAGTCATTTATGTACTTTTGAACGTGAGTTTTGACGACTCCTCTCATCACTGCGGTTTTTTCCCTGCCTATATACAGGCCGCTGTCCCAGCAGACGCCCTCGGCAAATTTGTAGTTTCTCGCCAGAGATGCATCCTCGAAATGGACCACACGAAAAGAAAAAAGATACATATCTTTGAGATTGGGCTCTTGATACATTACAAGATATACACCCAGACGCGGCCGGCCGGGAGCGTATTCAAGATCCTCTTTGCTTATAATCTTGATATCGGCATCCTCCAGTTCCCGTTCGACATCCTCCTGCAATTGTTTCGTCATAGATTCTTCGTCGGATTTTTCCTTCGTAATAACGCTCACAAGCACAGAAATCCCGTCGGAATCGCTCAGGCGTCTGCGATACTCCTGCTGGATTTGTAACTTGTCTGCAACTTGGGCGAAGGTTATTACTCCGGTGAAGAAACTCAATAAAATCATCATTCCCGCCGCAACATAAATATAGTACCTTTTAGCTTTCATAAAATTACCTTTCGATAAAGAGAATAACTGGAAAATCGCCGGAGTATTTTAACTGCTGCTGGCCTTAATTCAATCAGAAGGTTCTCCACAAAGGCACCGAGAACCACGAGGAAAAAAACATTTCCTTAACCGCAGATACCTATGGCAAAAATTTCGCTGATATACACAGATTAAAGGAAAAATTAGAAAATAGTCAATACAAAATCTTTTCCTTTTTGCCTTTTTTAATTTTGCCTTGTATTACCTGCTTGCCTGTTTCCTTTTGACAGGGAGCTTTTTATAGATTCTTCACATCTCAAGAAAAATGTTTTTACTCGCCTTCCAAATGGTATAATAAAAAAATATGAAACATATTCTTTTGGCTGGGATAATTAACATAGATAGTCAATGGCAAAAGAGCTGAATATCCAGACTATCCGGCAGGTACAGGCCGGAAATAAGCAGAGTCTGTCGGAGGTGTCCGAACGAGTTCGGCAGAAGGTCTATACGTATATCTACCGTCTCACACTGGACTACCATCTGGCCGAGGATCTGACCCAGGAGACGGTCCTGGAGATGATCAAATCTCTGCCTCAACTTGAAGTGCCCCATGTCAATGGCTTTTGGGGCTGGATTTTCCGTACCGCTCTCGGCAAGGTTCAGCACCACTTCCGGCTCCAGGGTGCCCGGCGTCTGGCCCGGAAAACGACTTCGGACAACTTCGTTCTGGAGTCCCAGACAAGCGATGACAACAATCCCATGAACGCTCTGGTTAGTGAAGAGATCCGGAAAACAGTGCTGGGCGCCATGCAGGCCATTAAGATCAAATACCGCAATATTCTGGTTCTGCGCTGCTTCGAGAACCTGTCCTATGGTCAGATTGCCGGGATAACGGGCGGTAGTGAACTCAGGGCCCGATTGTTGTTCTTCCGGGCTAAACACTCCCTGAAGAACCAACTGGAACGCCACGGTTTTAAACGTGACCACCTGCTGGCCGCCCTGACCATGTTCGCCGGCTTAACTTTGGGAACCGGGAAAAAGGCAGCGGCTAAAGAAGTCGTCTTGGCCAGCTCTCTGGAAACTGGATTAGGCATTGGCTTGGCGGGTCTAATCACCGCTAAAACGGCGATAACCGCAACCTGTGTATTGTGCATAGCCGGTTTTGCGGTCAGTAGAATCACACAACCAGATCCCATACCGACCAGCGAAGAACTCTACAGCCATCTGTATCCCCTATTGAATCATAATAATATCGAGTTTGTGCCCCCATCCCAGGTGCTTGACGTGAATGACCCCGATAATGACGGCTTTATGTTTGTCAATCTAAACACTCCAATGGCACCGGCTCAACGCATGAAACCAGATAACCTCAAAGACGTTTTACTTAATAAACCACACATGGGACTCGTATTACCCAAAGACCATTGGGTGGAACTCGGTTTTGATGGCCCCCTTCATGATGGGCCCGGTCCGGATTTACTGATAATCACCCGTGGCTGTCGCTTTTATACCCGGGTGTTTGTTACCGATGGCTTGGGCAAGGCTTTCGAATTGCCCGAGCCGCAGTGCCTGCGCAAGCGTGTCTGCTGGCATACACACATCATCGACTTCGACCTGGGCACACTGGACATCCCCTTTGAGCCCCATGCAGTACGTTTAATGGGCAAGTTCAACAGAGGTCGTGTCGGGGGCATTGAATTCTATTCAGTCCGGGCACGCATCCAACGAACAGAACCTTAATCCATTTCTTCTGAAACAAATCCCTTTTTGCGGGATGATTAAAATAGACATAGCCGGCAGTTTTCTACTCATGAAAGGAGATTATTTATGAGATCAAAATGGAAAACAAAGTATTGGATTGTGACCATAATTTGTGCCGGATGCATTCAAGCGTTCGCAGAACCGTTTGCCGAGGGATCCTATTTGGGACAAACCCCGCCCGGCCCTATCGCTCAGGTCTTTGCCCCGGGGCTGATCTGTGATACACGGCCACACCAGTGGGAATCCTGGCCCAGCTTCTCTGCTGACGGAAACACCTTTTGTTTTAACCGGCTTAGGTATGCCTATATCACAGTAAACACAGACCAGGGCTGGACAACACCTGAGCGCATAGAAAGTATTCCATATCACGCCTGGTCTGGTGTTCTGTCTCCGGATGCCAATAGTATCTACATCCGGTGCGGCCCGTTCAGCAAACTGAAACGGAGAAGATCTCTTCGGTCCAAAGGTTGGTTTATGCGTCGCTGTACGCGCACGGACCAGGGATGGTCTTTGCCATTGGAATTAGGCCCACCCTTTGACGCCTCGTCGGGTGATTTCACGGTGGCAGCGGATAACAGTATCTGCTTTCAATCCAGAAAAGACGGTTTTTCGATTGCCCCTTTTGTGGGTGACACCTGGTCTCAGGCCATAAAGCTCCCTATAGAGATGGGCAACTTAAGAGGCCACAGTCCGGGAATCGCCCCGGATAAATCCTTTCTGGTATTCTACTCCGTTAAACCAGGAGCACCGCTGGGAACGGAAACGAACCTGTACCTCACCCTGCGAGGAGCCGATGGATCCTGGACCAAACCTCAGAATATGGGGCCGCGCATTAATTCTCCATATTTTGAATTCGGAGCCAGAATCTCACCGAACAAGAAATACATGTTCTTCACGCGCAGTACCGGATGGAATCTGCGCCCGGTTTGTGACACGGGTGATATCTACTGGGTTGAACTCAAGGAGCACCTGCCCGAATCCTATAGATAGTCTGAAGGAATATCAAACAGGCCAATAACCACTGCCAGAAGGAGAAATATTATGAAACAGACAAGGAAAAGAATAGCCTGGTTTGTGGCTTTCTTAGGAATGAACACCATTGGCCTGTGCACAGAACCGTTTGCCAAGGGACCTTACCTGGGACAAACTCCACCCGGATCCACGGCTCAGGTCTTTGCCCCCGGATTGATCTGTCACCCCGGACCAAACAAGTGGGAAAGCAATGCGACCTTCTCTGCGGATGGCAACACCTTTTGCTTTCAACGAGTCAGCGGTATTTTCATCACGGAAAACACGGACCAGGGCTGGACGACTCCTGAGCTTATAAAAAGTATTCCAGCAAATGTGTTGTCGCCCTGGTCGATCTGTCTGTCTCCCGATGCCAATAGTATTTTCTTTACTATCGCCGAAACGCATCCGTGGATCAAACACTACGATCTGTTTCGCTGCACCCGAACTGCACGTGGATGGTCTAAGCCGCAAAGATTAGGACCGCCGCTAAGTTCTCCGGCTCGCGAGTTCGAATTCTCCATAGCAGCGAATAACAATATCTACCTCTGTTCCGGACGCTTGGGTGGGGACAGAAGAAAGCCGACAAGTGACATATGGGCAAGTAGCATGTGGGTCGTTCCTTTTGTAGATAATACATGGACCCGGGCCGTGAATATCACTTTGAATCACTCACGACCGTGTAGTCCGGGGATTGCTCCGGATGAGTCTTTTATGGTAATCTACTCCGTTAAACCGGGATTACCGCGTGGAACGGAAACGAACCTTTACCTAACCCTGCGACGGCCGGATGGTACCTGGACCAAACCCCGGGATATGGGTCCAAAGATTAATTCCAAGTATTATGAACACGGACCGAGGATCTCGCCGGACAAGAAGTACCTCTTCTTCAACCGCTGCGAAGGCTGGGATCCAAGGATCTACACAGGTGACATCTACTGGGTGGAACTCAAGGAATATCTGCCCGAATCCTATAGATAACCTGAAGGAATATCAAATAGGCAAATGGCCACTACAAAAAGGAGAAATATTATGAAACAGACAACGAAAAGAATAGTTTGGCTTGTGGCTTTTTTGGCAGTAGGTTCTATCCCGGTGTTCGGAAAGCCGTTTGCTGTGGGACCTTATTTGGGACAGACTCCACCCGGCTCTACGGCTCAGGTTTTTGCCCCCGGGCTGATCTGTAATACCGGGCAAGGGCAGTGGGAATCGCATGGGCACTTCTCCGCGGATGGTAACACCTTTTGTTTTGCCCGACGCAGGGGTGTTTTTATCACAGAAAACACGGAACAGGGCTGGACAGAGCCTAAACGCATAAAAAGTGTTCCAGACAAAATATGGTCGCCCTGTTTGTCGACGGATGCCAATAGTCTGTACTTCGTTGCCCCCTACGATCAGCTCCACAGCTTCAATCTGTTTCGTTGCGACCGAACTGCCAGTGGATGGGACATGCCGGAGAAATTAGGACCACCCCTAAGTTCTTCGGGCTGTGAATGGTCATTCTCTTTAACAGCGGACAACAGTTTCTACCTCGCTTCCGCCCGGGAGCCAAAAGGCATATGGTACATTCCTTGTGTGAACGGCACCTGGCCCGAGGCCACATATGTCTCCTCAGTGAACTCCCGCAAATATAACGAGGCCCATCCGGGAATTGCCCCGGATGAGTCTTTTATGGTATTCAACGATGCTTTTCGACCGGGAGGGCTGGGCTATGCAGACCTGTACTTAACTCTGCGAAAGCCTGATGGAACCTGGTCCGAACCTCGGAACCTGGGCCCAAAGATTAATTCGCCGTATATCGAATTCGGAGGAAGAATCTCACCGGACAAGAAGTACCTGTTCTTCACACGCAGTAACGGATGGAATTTAGGTTCGGGTCGCGACACGGCTGATATCTACTGGGTTGAACTCGATGAATATCTACCCGAATCCCATAGATAGTCTGAAGGAATATCAAGCGAGTGAAAAGGAGATCTGTTATGAAGCAGACAACGAAGAACATTGTTTGGTTTGCAGCCTTTTTGGGGATTGGCTCCATCCAGGCATTCGCCGAACCGTTTGCCAAGGGGCCGTACCTGGGGCAGACCCCGCCCGGCCCTGTCGCCCAGGTCTTTGCCCCCGGACTCATCTGCCGCTCAGGGCAAGGCCAGTGGGAATCCAATGGGACCTTCTCCGCCGACGGTAAAGCCTTTTGTTATAATCGACGCGGGAGCGTTTATATCACCGAGAACACGGACCAGGGCTGGACGACTCCTAAGCGTATTTCCAGTGTGCCAGGCGATGTGTGGGCGCCCTATCTCTCTCCGGATGGAAACAGTCTTTACTTCAGCAAACGCTACAATCTGTTTCGTTGTAACAGAACCCCCCGCGGATGGGCCCAGCCGCAGGAACTCGGGCCACCGCTCAGTTCTCCGGCCGCTGAATTTGGATTCTCTTTAGCAGCGGATAACAGTTTCTACATCGCTTCCACGCGCAAGGGGGGACGTGGCGGAGACGATATATGGCACGCTCCTTTTGTTGATAATACCTGGTCGCAGGCTATCCATCTTCCTGCTTTAAACACTGCCTACAACGACGCTGGTCCAGGCATTGCCCCGGATAAATCTTTTATGGTGTTTAACTCCATCAAACCGGGAGGACTGGGCGGTGCGGATCTATACCTAACCCTGCGACAATCGGATGGAACCTGGACCACACCGAGAAATCTAGGCCCCAGAGTCAATTCCGCGTATCATGACTTCGGATGTTATATCTCACCTGACAAGAAGTACCTGTTCTTCTCCCGCCGTACAGGCGGGAATCCGAGCCGTGATGCAGCGGATATCTACTGGGTCGAACTCAAGGAATATTTGCCCGATCCCAATGGGCCCATGAACAACTAAGGACAGCCAGCTTGGGTAAAGACTTTGTCATTGATTATTTACTATTTCTCTGACTTCTGCCCATGAGATAGGAAAATCATCATCTCCCAGGGTAAATTCGTGATCATTTCATTTGACTATTCTCGATTTACGGTTACGATTATCATTGAATTTGTCATTAGCCCTTTTTTGGAGGTACAGAGAATATGAAGGCGAGAATATATTTTGTACTGTTGGCCGTAGTTTTAGCAGCACCCCGTGTTTCGTTTGGCAAGACCTTGTTCGGCCAGAACTACACCGCGCTGTCCTATTCGTATTTTGACTATGGTGACGGCGACAAATCCTATCTGGACGATGGGAAGGGGGGTTCGATATTAGTCAATATTAACCAGGATTCGGATAAGGATATTCAGTTAGGTGTTGATTATCTGTATGCCGAAGGAGCAAGAGACTCTCAGGATGTAGAAATCTCTACCCTGTGTTTTCGAGCCGATATGGTGCATACGTTTTCCGAGAGTGATAAGATTAAGCCATATTTCAACTTCGGATTGCGGGTCCTGGACATGGACGTAACCGGTCCGGCGACTGAAGAGGATGATACGGATGTTGGTATTGGTGTGGGCATTGGCATTGAATTTGAATTGGCCCCGATCCTGATAGCCAAAATATCCGCCAACCACGATAATGTAGGCGATGATTCCAACTACTTTACGGCCATGTTGGGATGCTGGTTTACCGATAATCTCATGGGCACGATTGGCATAGGGCGAGAAACCGACGCGGATTCCACCTATTTACAAGCCGGCGCAGTATTTGCATTTTAATTAAGGCGAAACTATGGATAGCGGGGCTGTTGAAAAAGTCTCACTAACCGTAAAGTTATAAATGGGGACAGACTCTCCCCCATTATTCTTAATAAAATCCCAATTCCCCTCTAATAGTTTTAATCAACTTCTGGCCTTGCGATGTCAATCACTTCTAAATGACGCTCACCTCGAGGCAGTTCTACTGATATCTTGTCTCCTACCGAGTGTCCTACAATAGCACTTCCTACCGGTGAGTAAATTGAAATACTTCCTGTATCATAATCGGCATCATCAGGACCAAGTAACTGATAGGTCACCTTTTCTTCAGTATCTAAATCCAACAAAGACACAACAGTGCCAAACACAGCCCGGTCACATTCAACTTTTGTGCAATCAATGATATCTGCCCGGTTCAGTTTTCCCTTCAATTCACCGATGCGTCCTACTATATGTCCCTGCCGCTGCCGCCCGTAAATATACGCACCGTTTTCCTTTAAATCGCCTTCTTCACGCGCGGTAGCAACAGCTTTCTGAACTTCGGGCAGTTCCTCAGTTTCAAGCCGCGTTAATTCCTTCATAAGCCTGTTGTAACCGGTTCTTGACATTGGTTCAAGATTACGCATCGAGATATACCTCCACTTATAAAAAAGTCTTTTTCATAATTTTATCACTAATCACATTTATCTTTGTTAATCCTGTAATCCTTTCCAAATTCCTAATCCTGTCATTCTGTACGAACAAATACCTGGCTCGTCTGTACTTCCATACTGCCTGCGGCACAAATACCGCCGTGCATTCCCGCACCGAATCCTCATTTAGCGATTTTGTGCTTAATGGAATCCTGCACAATATGCCGACTAAATCCAAAACCCGCAAGAGCAATTTTGCGAAACCGCAGATGGACGCCGATGAACGCGGATTAATGCAGAAAGGTTTAAAAAATAATTAATAGTAAATTGAAATGGCCACGAAGGGACAAAGACACGAAGAAATAATCAATGAATATCATCCATGTGATGTGTAAAATATATATTCCAACCGAGATGTGAGCGGCTTTTCAGGGCTGAATCAATTAGAAAAAGGGCCTATGCCAATCGATTCGGCATAGGCCCCGATGTTATTCAAGTCCTAATGTCATTCCCGCCAATACGGGAATTTAATCAGCCTCATATCAATCTGCTCATTCTGGTGGGGCATAATCGCCTTCGTAGAATCTTACATTGTCCATCCAGAATTCAGCGGTTGCAAAACCTATATGGAATGTAATGTTCGCCGGACTCGTGTCCGTGTCAAAAACAGGAGTTGTTATACTGTATTCCATCCACTGGTCGGTTATTGTGATGACCTGGTCGCCATAACCCTCCCACGGATCTGCTGCGTGTTCAGGCTTGACATTGATATCCAGTGTACCTTCTTTGCACTTGAAAAAGGCTGAAATAGTATAACTCTTGCCTGCCTGGAAAACATATCCGGGCTGGCTCAGGCCAACGTCCCAGAAATTTGCTCCTGCTGCGGGAACCACAACATGCAGACAAGAACCGCCTTCGACCGGATCGTCTCCGACGACTTCTGCGGTAGCGCCGCTTTCGGTATTGTCGTATATGTACCACGGATCAAGGACACCATCCTCAAAGCCGCCGTTAGTCAGCATATTAACGGCAGGTGCGGAACGTTCGAGCTTAATGTTGTCGAAGAACATCTTGCCGGAACCGCCCGGGATCGTCGCATTGCCTTTTGTGCCCAGGCCGACAGCAATCCTGTCAACATTTGTCAGGTTGATGCCCTGATCAGCCAGGTCTTGCAGCGGAATCACCCATTTGGTCCAGGCGTTGGTCTGTGCCGCGTTGGGATTATCGTTGACCACCACAGCCGGCTGGCCGGCACTGTTGGAGACCGCCACGTAAAGCGGCTCAGCAGCATTGCTGGCGATGCCGATGTCCTGGTTCGTCCATTGCCCGTTAACCGTTCCGGAAGTTGTGACGTTGGAGAACACAGCCTGACATGTTAGAGCTGCATCGTGTGATGTTAACGCCAAGCCTATATAGACATTCGCACTCATCTGGATATTCTGCGGTGTTCCCATCGTTTGCCATGTAGTGCCATTAGTGGAATGGGACGCGGTGAAGAGGCCAGATATGGTGCGTTCAATCTTTACCCATTGCGGAGCGGCTATTCCAGTGACGGTATCGCCGATACTGACATCGCCTGTTGCGGGACGTCGCTGGAACGCAACACCCTGATTAGGCGTCACGACAGCCATCGCATGCGCGGACTCTGGATCAAGCGTCTCACGAATCATCACGCCGGCCTTGGCCCAGTCGTTTGTGTTCTGTAAGCTCTCGACCTTTGCGATAATCGAGCCGGCGCCGGTGAGTACCTTATAAGCAAAATGGAACTCATCGG
>Ga0210003_1005059_pt1 | contig 10210 bp, 16 predicted proteins | sample LantaG_FD_182804 | JGI IMG/M metagenome (GOLD analysis project Ga0210003, IMG submission 182804) | Deep subsurface microbial communities from Baltic Sea to uncover new lineages of life (NeLLi) - Landsort_02402 metaG (SPAdes) (version 2) | ecosystem: Environmental > Aquatic > Marine > Oceanic >...
CCGCTTCAATCTGTTCTTTTAGCCACTCGTGCCACTTGTCCATCCCATCGCCTGTTTTCGCTGATATCGCGAAAATCTTAATCTCCTTGTTCAATTTGCGCGCGTCGGCCTTTGCCCTGTCCATATCGAAGTCAATCAGCCCGCCTGCCAGCAGGTCCGTCTTGTTTATCAGCAGTGCCTTTGACCTGGCAAAAATCGCAGGATACTTGGCAGGCTTATCGTCACCCTCGGCCACCGAGAGCACCGCCATCTTACCGGTCTCGCCCAGCTCAAACGCCGACGGGCAGACAAGGTTGCCGACGTTCTCTATGAAAATCAAATCGAGCCTGTCCACCGGCAGCTCACCAAGCGCTCTATTGACCTGCGCCGCCGATAGATGGCACGCGCCTCCGGTCTCTATCTGGACCGCCGGAGCACCTGTTGCTCTTATCTTTTCAGCATCCATATCAGTCTGAACGTCGCCTTCGATAACGCCGATTCTAATCTTGTCCTTCAGCTCATTTATCGTCCTTGTCAGAATTGTCGTCTTGCCAGAGCCGGGCGAGCTTATCATATTAAGACAAAGCACCTTCCGCTCGACAAAGACCTTGCTGTTCTTGAAGGCGTATTCCTCGTTCGCGCTGAGAATCTTCTTGCCAACGTCAACTTTCATAGAGTCACTCCGTATCGAATTCTATCTCTTCCAGCAGCAGAGGCTCACCGTCCAGCAGCTCGAAATCCTCGGTTCCGCACTGCGGACACCTCGGCGCCGAAAGCTCAACGTCAAACTCCTTACCGCAGTCTTTGCACCGTCCCCGTGCCGGCCTATGCTCAATTTGAAGCCTCACTGCTTCGCACGGCGTCTCCTTGGCGATAGCCTCGAATGCAAAACATAGTATCTCGTCATTAATAGCATAAAACTGGCTGCAGCTAATCGTGGCAGCCACCGGCCTGCCGTCGTACTTCGCCGCCTCGGAACTTATCGCAGCCAGAAGACTTTCGGCAACCATAGCCTCGTGCATCAGCATATCCTCGGCAGTTCACGACCATACGGCATCTGGACAATCCTTCTGCCGCCTATTTTCGTCATCATCTCCACCATCGGCACATCGTGCGTCTCGCCAACCTCACCGATGAGGCTCGCTTGCGCGCCCAGCGGATGCGCCCTGCAAATCCTCAAACATTCCTCGGCCGATTCCGGCGAGACCACCGCAACGAATTTGCCTTCGTTGGCAATCGCCAGTATATCAAAGCCCAACATATCCGCCGCCGCTCGCACCGTTGCGTCTGACGGAACATCAGCCTCGTGAATTTCGACACTCAGACCGCTGCCTCTTGCGATTTCATTCAGCGTCGCCGCAAGCCCGCCGCGCGTCGGGTCCCGCATGAATTTCACGCCGTCTGTTTCCTGCAGCAGTCTCGATGTCAGCCCGCAAATCGCCGCGCAGTCGCTTTTTAGCTCCGATTCGAACTTGATGCCCTCACGCTGCGAGATAATCGTCATCCCGTGGTCGCCGATAGTACCGTTAATAAGTATCTTATCGCCGACCTCAATTCTCTCCATAGCCAGTTTAGCGCCCGGCAACCTCTCACCGATGCCCGCCGTGTTTATGAAAATCTTGTCTGCCGAACCTGCCTCCACCGTCTTGGTATCCCCCGCCACAATCGGCGCGTCGTTTTCTCTTGCCGCCTTGCCCGCACTTGCCAGAATCTTCTTCAAAAGTTCAACCTCGAGACCTTCCTCGATAATAAGAGATAAACAAAGCGCCGCAGGTCTCGCCCCAGCCACCGCCAAGTCGTTTATCGTCCCGCAGACCGCGAGTTTACCGATGTCGCCCCCGTTAAAGAACAAAGGCTTTACCACATAGCTGTCCGTTGTAAAGCACACCGACCCCGATGCAAGATTCAGTTCCGCCGAATCAGACAGCCTCGCAAGAACGTCATTGTCGAAGCTTGGCAGGATTAAGTTCCGCACCAGGTCATCGGTTAATTGTCCCCCGCCGCCGTGGGCCAGAAGAATTCTGTCGTTTTTGGTCGTCGTCATTGCCCGTTCTTTTTCATTCGCCCATACTTGAACCACGCCGCACACGCACCTTCGGAGCTTACCATACACGGCCCGATGGGCGTCTCCGGGCTGCAGTTACTGCCAAAAAGCCCGCACTCCGGCGGCTCGATAAGGCCGCAAAGAACCTCGCCGCATCTACAGCCGCTTGTATCCTCGACCGGCTCGTCGTCGGTTATACCAAATCTTTTCAGCGCGTCAAATCGGCTGAATTGCTCTTTCAGTTTCAGCGTGCTTTGTTCTATCACGCCCAGGCCCCGCCAGTAGCCGTCAGCCGCCTCAAAATACTCACCCATAATTTGCCGGGCAGTGATGTTACCCTCTTCGGTTACGACAGCCTTGTATACCGACTTCAGTTCTGCCTTGCCGTTCGAGAGCTGCCGGCAAATCTCCGCAAGTCCCTCGATTATCTGCAGCGGCTCAAAACCGGCCACCACGCAAGGCCGCCCGAACCGCTCGACTATCTCGGCAAACGCGCCGTACCCGATTATCGCACTCACATGCCCGGGACACAAAAACGCATCTATCTTATCATTCTTCTCACAAATAAGCGCTCGCATCGCCGGCACAACCAGCTTGTGCCCGCTCAAAATGCAAAAATTCTCAACCCCTTCGTCCGCCGCTTCCTTTACCGCTACCGCCGTGGCCGGCGCAGTCGTCTCGAACCCGACCGCAACAAACACAACCGTCTTTTCGGGATTGTCCCTTGCCAATTGAAGCGCGTCCTCGCTGCTTAGAATCACCCGCACGTTCCGTCCCGGCTGCATCGTCTCAAGTGACCCGCCTTTGCCCGGTACTCGAACCATATCGCCGTACGTGGCAATCACAACATCGCTGCGCCCGGCCAGCTCCAGGACCGTATCGATATACCCCTGGTCGGTGACACATACAGGACAGCCCGGACCCGACAAAAGCTTTAATTGTTTCGGCAGAGTCGCTCTTATCCCGTTGCGAAAAATAGACACCGTGTGAGTGCCGCAAACCTCCATTATGTTAATCTGCCGCCCCAGCACTTTGCAGGCGGAGTCCATCGCTTTTTGTGCCCTGTAAATCTTCTCAAGCATAAAAAAACTAATCAGAAACCTTCCTCTTGCCCCGGGCCGCTTCGTTAATCTCAGCAACAAGCTGCCACGTCTCTTGCGCCTCTTCTTCGTCAACGAGCGATATCGCAAAGCCGGCGTGTATCAGCACCAAAGTCCCTAACTTAGCCTCCGGAAGCAGCGTAGTCTTCGCCCGCCAGCGGTTGCCCATCGCGTCAACAACCGCATTGTCGCCTTCCAGCTCAACTATTCTTGCCGGTATCGCAAGGCACATAATTCGTCACCTGTGTCCCATCGCTCGCCTTTTCGCTTACTTCAACCAAAGACCATACGACAAACATATTGCCCTGCTTATCTTACTGTTCAACGCCCAGCGGGTCAATGCGTTTGCTCTGCAACGTCAATTTGTCCTCTCAAGCGAAAATGCCCTGAAAAACCGTTGACAGAAGAACACCCGTAGTTTACCCTCCGTTGCAGCTCGTCGGCTGTCTCAAGCTGTGATATGCTAAGCATCAAAAAAGTGGTTGTCTATGGATATAGAACAGCTTCTCAGTGAAAAACGCGGTGATATTCGTGCCGTTGCTGCAAGGCACGGTGCGTCCAATATTCGTATCTTCGGCTCCGTCGTGCGAGGCGAGGCCGGCCCTGATAGTGATATCGATTTTCTTGTCGATGTGGCTCCGCCTGCAAGTTCCTGGTTTCCCGCCGGTCTCATTCTGGACCTTCAGGAAATCCTCGGCCGGCGCGTTGACGTTGTGACCGAGAAGGCACTCAATCCTTATGTACGAGACTATGTCCTTGCTGAGGCTGTACCGTTATGAAAGACGATACGGTTTATCTGCGCCACATCGAAGATTGTATCCGGCGCATCGAACAAAACATTAGTGACGGAAGAGCCGCGGCGAGGCGGCTGATTGACCAGATGAACCTGCGCAAAGGAAATAAAATCTGTTAGAATACAACACTTACCCTTATACACTTTTCTTGAATATCAGGCAAATTTGCCTGTAAATAGACATGTTCTCAACTAATTCAAAGCCTGCTTTCTTGACATTTTTCATTAAAGAACCGTGGTCACGGAAGTTTCGGAAAAATGTGTGAATAGCATGATGCGAGAAAACATGTCCATCCCAATACTTGTTTTTATGGTTGCACCTTTTGAGTATGCTTTGGTCATTCCTAGGTATTATCAGTATGAACATCCCGCCTTTGCGGAGATTACTATGCGCAGAGCTTATCATCTCTCTTCGAGAGTTTGGTGTTACAACATCAAACGTGCAGGCATTCAGGACTAGCTCAAGTCCCAAACGTGATTTTCCAAATTCGAAAGCTGAAAGAACATGAACACTATTAGGATTGTAGTTTTTCTCTACGTAATCTACGATAGTTGTATTACTAACTCCGAATAACCGCTGTCTGCGTTCTAATTGGGCTTGCTGATCGACCAGATATACGGCTTTGAAGGACTTTGTGAGGATTGGAAGATGCCTAAGTTTGCCACAACCTTGATCAGCAACGCTGCTCTCACTTAAACACGTTCTGTTATGTTTGCACCGGCGTAAGCGCTCTATCGCCAAGCCCACCATTCTATTTGGCTGATGAATGCTTGGCTGAGCAGAATACTCCGAACGTATATCAAACATCTCCATATTTTAGGCCCAATTCTTTATGCAAATCTTCAAGCTCTTTGTCCAATTGGACGCTGAAACTGCGGTGAATATCTTGGATTTCTTCTTCCGTAGCCTTCCTGAGACTGTTACGAGAGAGGTAAATTAAGAACCTGTTTACCAAGAATAGACCAATGATTGCAAGCAGCAAGACAAATAACTTATCTGTTGGAGTATCGCTAAGAATCTTCAACATGACAACGCTTGCAACTGCGAACAACAAGATCATCTCGTTTATTTGAGTAATCCAATACTTGAGTACTGTCTCATAAAATCTCACTATGAGGTTCTCTCGGATCTTAAACTCATGTTTCCCGTCACCAACAAATATATAGTATATTTTCATGACTTTCTTCATGTCTTTTTCGGCTTTCAAAGAGAACGATTTTGCCAGCTTGTGAGCAAACGGTCGAGTCAGCCTTGGCAGGATAAAATCAATATCGTAATAATGCCTCCAACGAATAATATATCGGTCGTATATTTTGTCGTGTATTTCAAACAGAAATATAAGAACATAACCTGCAAAGCCAGACAGACTGAGTACTCCAACTCCTGATCCTGCTAATTTGATGACAGAACCTATCCCTTCCATCTGCATTAGCCACTCGCGAAACGTTTTGCCAAACAGGAACATGCATATTATCGATGTTGACACAACGAATACTATGCTTGTATACCACATTAATGTTGCTTTGATATCCTGATATCTTTTTGGGTAAAAAACTGGTTTCCCAATCATGGTTGCTCCTTACAATTATGCTACAAGCAGATTGCAGACTATTGCGAAATGCCGTTTTCCGTAGATAGTCGTCACTAGGTTGTTGTTCTTTTGGGAGTCTGTTCTCTTCTCCATTATATTATTAGCCACCTACCGTAGGAGTTCATTTTCTTGTCAACTTACCTACCCAAGTCGAACAAGTAAAAGGCGGATTTGCGCCGCAGAAGCTGCCAATCGCAGATGTTCGTCGTAGTCTCCAGCAACTATCCAACCATGAACCTCTTGGCCCTCTTCAGCGATATTTTCCTTAATCCAACCAACATATCTAAGTACCTGACCGATAGTCTCATCAGAGGTCATACCTCGTTTCAACTCAATCACTACCAGATCACCGTTTTCATTTCTGCAGATTAAGTCGCTGCGCCCAACACCTACGCCCATGGAAAATTGCTGCTGAATATCTTTACTGGCCAACTTAAGCCCAAGTTTCTTAAGATTTGGCTTTATTGCTTCTTCCAATCCTTTTTCCAGTATCACAATTTGTCCACCAGCATCGCCAAAACCAAGTCTTTCGTAAACCCGCCGAGCGGTCTCAATAATGATGGCGTCATCACGAGTTACTCTCACAATCCGATGACGATGATTCTGATTCGACAAATCACGCATAATAAGGCTTTGTGGAAGGGTTCTGGGCCATAGCTCGACATCCTTCATCGGAAATACTCCCACTACGGTATTCTGCCATTCCTGCTTACTTTGTGGCAATGCCTTCCATTTACCTCCGACAATAAAACGACCATGATAACAATCACCGTAAATCCGCAAATAAACAATATCACCTGGTTTCACTTTCGAGCGGTTGTTTTCCCTTTCTTTTATAGAGTACTGTTTCTTGCGCAATATCGTGGACATATCCCAAATATTGCCGTTGTACGCACCTTCGGGCTTGTTTGAAAATATCCAGTGATTTGCTTGCTCCTCTTTGTTCATATTCTCGGTTTCTCCTGTTCGTCATTTATCTATCAAATAGTATTACTGGATTAGCAAAGAGCTGCCAGCCGCCTCAGACCGTGTCCGCTTTTATTCCATCATTAACAACTCCAAATAACACTAAGATAACCCATTACCTCCCAAAGCAACAGGAAAGAAACGGGGTCACGAACCTCTTATTAACCGCGCCGCCCTTTTCTTTGCTGCCTTTTTCTTCGCCATCCTATCGCATCCTCACAACTGAGAATTCCCACCAACTCCGCGTTTCTCCCAATACAATTCGCGATTCACGAATCCCTTTTTCACTCCAGCCCGCCTTCAATTGTATTGCCCGCATTCTAACTAACTTCCGCCAGGAATCAAGGAATATTCTGCCCGCGCAGCGGGCCTCCACATTTTTGCTATTTGATTTCCTCTCCAACCAGATGCGCAGGCTGTAGCGCAGCGGAAGTCCGGCACCAAATAGGCCTGTGCCTGCGCAGGTCAGACATTCCGTCATTTGGTGCGGGGCCGGCCCCAAAAATCAACCAAATGCGCAGGCGCCCAACGGCAAAAAGCAAAAATTCTAAAAAATTCTTACTCCTTTCTACACAAGCACTTACGATTTTCGAGACCCCCCCAAATACCCGAATTTTCGCACGAAACGCGCAGGTCGGCCTAAATATGAAGGGTACATCGGTACCCCTGCGCGTTTACTTTTCAGGTGCAATTATGCCTATCAAAAAAACCGCGACCCACCACCCACACATCTCGCAGCGAAGATTCACCAAAAACGAAGCCGCGCGCACAAAACAATACCTTTTTATGCAAAACAAAGCCAATTTCCGGAGGCATGATAATGAATCTAACCTCAGCTCTAACAAGCACTTACGAACACAAACCACCCCTGGAGGCGCCAAAAAACAAAGCCAATTCAAAACCAATTGGCAAAAAGGCCGCGACCCTTGCCAAACTTCACCAAATACGAGCTACCAGTTCCGAGGTACGCTCCTCCGTGCCTATAAGGCACCTCTGGCCGGGGTTCCTCCGCTACAGGCAACCCGCGCGCACAAAACAACACCTTTTATGCAAAACAAAGCCAATTTGCCAACCCCTGCTAATGAACCTAACCTCAGCTCTAACAAGCACTTACGAACACAAATCACCCCTGGAGGCCCCAAAAAACAAAGCCAATCAAACCCAATTTCAAACCCCGCGAATACTCATTTGTCAGGGTTGTTGTTCTGCGTTGTTCTCTGTTGTCTGGAATTGTTGTTCGATTTCTTGATAGATGAGTTTTTTTGCGTTTTCGAGAGGTCCCGGCAGGAAGGTTCCGGCGGCCATTTTGTGACCACCGCCTCCGAATTTCTGTGCGATTTTGCGGACGTCGATACAGCCAGTGCTTCTCAGCGAGCATCGGATTTGCCCGTCTTTGTGTTCGACGAAGAACGCTGCGGCCTGGATGGTTCCGATGCGGCGACATTCGTCGATGAGGTTTTCGGTATCCTTGAACGCCGCGCCGGTCTGTTTGAAGTGCCCGAGCGTCAGGTGCTGGACAGCGTATCGTCCGTCGAAATGCAGTTCGAGTGTGTTGAGCATTGCGAGCATCAGTCTGAATCGCTGGATGGAGAAGTTTTGGTATAAGTGGTGGTAGATTTCGATTGGGTCGGCACCTGCGTCTATGAGCTCGGCACAGGCGAGGAATACCCTCGTGTCGGTGTTGGCGAACTGGAACCAGCCGGTGTCGGTGGCGACGGCGACGAAGAGTGTGTGGGCGATTTTTGGTGATATTTTCCAGTCTGCGTATTTTAGGAAGTCGCAGACGATGAGTCCTGCTGCTGCTGCGGTGGCGTCGATGAGCTCGACGTCGCCGAGTCCGTCGGCGGTCAGATGATGGTCGATTACGAGGACGGGGCTTTTGCTTTGCCTCAGGTACTCGTCGAGTTGGGGGAGCTGGCTGTAGCTGTTTGTGTCGAGAATGATGATGAGGTCCGGGTGCGTTTGTTTTAGCTGGGCAAGGGTGATGTCCTTTGCGAGAATGGTTGGGGATTCGTCGAATAGGAAGCGGTACCAATCGGGGATTTCGGAGAGGAAGAGCGTGGTAACGCTTTTGCCGAGGCCGGTGAGGGCGTGCTGCATTGCGAGGACGGAGGCGCAGGCGTCGCCGTCGGGGCGTGTGTGTGTGGTGATTAAGATGTTGTTGGAGTTTTTGATTAAGTCGAGTGCTTTTTTGAAATCGTCTGGGGTTGTCATGTTCATCCTTTTCGCTGCGTTTTAGACAATTGGTTTAATGCTTGCCGATGCCGGCGTTACTATTGGAAAGAACCAGTTTTGCTTTAGTTGAATCTTTTTCGATTTGCTGGGCGAGTTTTTTTTCGGAGTCGAATTTTATCTGGTCGCGGAGTTTTTTGACGAAGTCCATAGCCATTTGCTTTGCGAGCAGGTCCGGGACGTTTTCTTTGAGCAGATGCGCTTCGATGAGTTGGGGTCGGTCGTGGCTGAATGTTGGAGCGGTTCCGATGCTGAAGACGGCGGGTGCTTTTTCTTTTGCGTCGAGTAATTTCCGGGTGGCCTCGGCGATAGTGACGAATCCTGCGTAGACGCCCTGGCCTGGTATGATTTGTCCTGTTGGCTGGAGGTTGGCGGTTGGGAATCCGAGCTGCTTTGCCTTTCCGTATCCGGGTATGACTTTTCCTATGAGGCGGTAGGGTCTTGCGAGGGCGGCGGCGGCATCGGCGACGCTTCCGGCTTCGAGGAGGTTGCGGATGATGGTACTGGAGACTGTGACGGCGCCGCCGGTGGAGAGTGTTAGGTTTTTTTGTTTTACGATGTAGACGTCGAAGCCTTTTTGTGGGCCGAGGCGGCGAAGCTGAGCGATGTTTCCGGTTCGCTTATATCCGAAGTTGAAGTCTGGGCCTTCGACCAGGACGGCGGGCTTGATAGTATCGACGAGGAATCGGTCGATGAAGTCTTCGGGGGTGAGGCTAAGGAGTTCTGGTGTGGTTTTCAGGACGATGAGGGCATCGACGCCGAGCAGGGCCAGGAGGTGCGTTTTCAGTTCGAGCGGTGTGAGGACCCGCGGGGGTTTTTGTGGATGCAGCAGTGCGACGGGATGCGGCTCGAAGGTCATTGCGGTCAAGTATGTGTTATATTCGAGGGCCTTGCTTTTTGCGGTTTTGAGGATTTGGCGGTGGCCGAGGTGGACGCCGTCGAAATTTCCGATGGTCAGGACGGAGCCTTTTTGTAGTTGGCTGAGGTCTTGTATTTTGTTTATCAGCTTCATAGTCGTCTTTTTGCCTTATGCCGGTCGGAGTCGGCGGAAACAAACCCATAAAGAGGTGTAAGGGTAGTAATTTACTTTGGGTTTTGCAAGTGTGCAACGTCTTTTTGTCGGGCGTTTGAGGCGGGCCGGAGGGTTTTGCTAAGCGCTTATATAGAAAGGAGTAAGAATTTTTCAAAATTTTCGGTTTGTGCCGTTGGGCGCCTGCACATTTGGTTGATTTTGGGCCGATATCACCGGCATTGCCGCACGCGAAACGACCGGCTGGAAGGATACGGCTCAAGGGCCGGGTTTGAAATTGGGTTTGATTGGCTTTGTTTTTTGGGGCCTCCAGGGGCGGTTTGTGTTCGTAAGTGCTTGTTAGAGCTGAGGTTACAGTCGTTAGCAGCCCTTGGCAAATTGGCTTTGTTTTGCATAAAAGGTATTGTTTTGTGCGCGCCGGGGGCCTGTAACGGAGGAACCCCGGCCAGAGGTGCCTTATAGGCACGGAGGATC
>Ga0210003_1005060_pt1 | contig 10210 bp, 22 predicted proteins | sample LantaG_FD_182804 | JGI IMG/M metagenome (GOLD analysis project Ga0210003, IMG submission 182804) | Deep subsurface microbial communities from Baltic Sea to uncover new lineages of life (NeLLi) - Landsort_02402 metaG (SPAdes) (version 2) | ecosystem: Environmental > Aquatic > Marine > Oceanic >...
ATTTATTTTGTTACCTCCTTTCCTTAATCATACTCCTGTTAGACTTCTCAACCTGTCCGGCCTGCCAGCCGAGCTCGTAGCCCTTAGATAAACCAGCTTGATAGCCTTCATGGCGTGCTTGTTTTATTAGCTGCTTTATTTGCTCCAGTAGTTCAGTCATACCTCCTCCTTTATCCTGCCATAGATTAGGTCTAACCTGGTAGAACAGTAATCTCTATACTGCCGCTGAGCCATAAAGTATATAGCTTCTTGTAGGTTAGACGGCAGATGCTTATACTCTACGCCGTGATGTTGCAATGCCAGTTCCTCAGCTCTGTTCATTATCCACTCTTGATAGTTCATCTCATCTCCTCCTATAATATACTAGCTAACCTTAATTTGTGCCCGTTTTCTTTCAGCCTCCTCTGCTTCCTTAACCACTTCGTTGAGGTGCTGGTCGCATAGCTTCTCAACCGGTAAGCCATAAGAAGTGTAGACTTTACAACCACAAGGTTTGCGTTCAATTAGCTTCATTTTAATCCTCCTTTAGTGTATCCGTTACCGCCCACCAGTGAAAAGGACTGGTGAGCGGTTGCCGATAGGCTAACTACCTGTATAAGTAACCTACTCCATCAAAGTCAACCTCGGTATAGTCCATCTGTAGCTCACGTGCTGCCCGCTCCCAGTCGATACAATTTGCAGGCCAGTTATAGCTTTTCTCTATTGCTCCGATGTCCTCGGCAAACTCTCGGGCATAGTCCTCAAAGTAGTTCTCATTTATAAGAGTCACCCCAAATTCCCAGTCTCCCCCGCTTGCCTCTTCTGCTATTGCTTTCAGGTGTTGTAATTCCTCGGCATCTTCTTCATTAACTGGCTCTTCGTCTTGTGGCACCTCGTCTAATGGTATAACTCCATTCCCTTCTAGTTCCTTAATCCTGGCGATGATGTCCCGGCTGTCTATAATGTCTTGGCTGTTGGTGATTTCCTCTGTGCTTTTCATTGTCTCCCCTCCTATTTATTTAGTGTTAGCTATTTACAAGCTGTTAAGAATCGTTCCCGGTCAAAGCGTGGGTTGTCTTCCTGGAGTATGTCGCATAGCTCACCAATGAATCCATCTGTGCTACTAATGAAAGATACCCCGTTCGTGTCCGTCAATGTGTTATCCTTGATTGCCTTGGCTAGTTTGATGTAGTCCTTCTTTGTCATCTGTCTAACTCCTTTCTGTTTTATTCAGGTGTCAGATAGGATATACCCCTATTTTAAGGCTGTCAAGTTGGACATTGTATCTGGCTGACATTATGTCTACTAATTTATTTTAGTATCAAACTCACACTATACCGTGTAGCCTACTGAGTTCAGAGCTCAAACTAATTTCATAACATAGTGCGACCCAAGAGGGATACTTGACAGCCGGCCTTCTTTGTGATTACAATATAAGAGAGGTTGATAAAGTAAAGGGGGTAAAGGTTATGAAGCGAACATCTTTACCGGTCAAGGCAAGGGGGCTCATCATTGATAGGGACAAGGCAACATGCCAGGTCTGTGGTAAAGTTGGTACAATTACACAGCGAGGTGGTAAGCCTGCCGTTGTTGAGTACACTTCAGAGATTGGCCGCAAGTATGATGGTAAGGACTCAATCTCCTTTGAGTTCCATCATAAGACACCAGTATTCCTTGATGGGGCTGATGACCTGGAGAACATAGAGCTGCGTTGTCGTTCTTGCAATCGCCGTGAAAAGTTTACTGATATGATGCGAAATTACCTCAAAAAACTTGATGAAACAAAATCACCAATTTTAACAAGATGATGGAAGAACTATGCCGAAACACTTAACTATTGAGACTAGTTTGCTATATCTAAGATATATGTCTTGTATAGAGTAAACACTGTACGCACTATATCCTAACTATATGACAAGTTAAAGGTTAAGTTTAAGTTAAAGTATAAGTATAAGGTTAAGGGAATGACAACGAAAGAAGTAACCGAAATAACAGGTAGACCCACCAAACTAACCCCGGTATTAAGTAAGGATATAGTCAGGCTTATTGCCGAAGGGAATTATATCTCTACCGCTTGCCAGGCTAACGGTATCTCATCGAATACATACGATAACTGGCTTAACTGGGGCGAGGAGGGACGAGAACCTTATCTGGCCTTCTTTATCGCTATTAAAAAGGCCGAAGCGGAAGCCGAAGCTAGAAGAGTCGCCCGGGTTGAGGCCGCTGGCATTGGCGGCAGCTTAGTTCGAAAGAAAACAATCACCACGAAAGACGGCTCTGTTATTGAAGAAGAGCAATTCGCACAACCGCAATGGCTTGCCGATATGACTCACCTGGAACGCCGGCACCCGGACCGATGGGGCAGGAAAGACAGGACCCGGGTAGACATCAACGAGAGGAAGAGTGTCACTATAACCCACGTTGAGATAGTATTGAATGAGGGAGAGGGTAAGCCGGTGATAGAGGGTGAAGCCAGGGAGCTACTAAAGGAGGGAGAATAGAATGGCAATAGCAAGGTTGTTACAGTATGTTATCCCTTTTGAGTGGTGCGAGGCTAGTGCCACAAAGGCACTTGAGCTTGTGCCAGAGTTTGATGAGGGGGAATGGCATTGTGTGGAAAGGGACGACTTGCGGGATGTGTTTAGAATATGGCATCTAGTAGGGGATTATCACTAGGTTTACATAAGTTCTATAGCCCGCCCCACGCACTAATTGAGACTAGAATAGATTATGTAAAGGAGTAGAATGACAGCAGATAGAATTGATTGTTTGTTTGCCCTGGCTATACTCCTTATCGCTATGGTATGGCTTGCTTTATCGATACCCTAGAAAGAGAGGGGAGCCGTAAATCGTTTGGTCGGGAGACTATAGTATGTCAGCAGAGTATTTTAACTCTAAGAAAAGGAGTTGTTTAAAATGGGAAGAATCCTCTACGATGAATTTAGTAAGATGGAGATGGTATCCAGCGGTAAAAGCATTGAGCAACTAACTAAGGAACGCTGGGGTCAAGGTGTAGAAGTTTATGCTACTTGCGTTGACCATAGCAGGGATGTGGTTATTGTATGGTATCATAGTGCAAGACATGGGGAACCCATTGCGAGCACACGGACAGCAAAAGACTTAAAGGATTATGGATTACCGTTGCCTTAAAGGGTTTCCAGTTAGTATTTTAATAATAGAAAAAGGAGTTTAGTTTGAAAGCATTAAGGTATTTATTCTCAAGTTCTTATCGTAAGCGGAGATGGGCAGTCAGGCACTTAGCCGAGTATAGGGCTTTATGCCCTCGGTGGCTGTTTATTCAAAAGATTAGACGGACAATGAATCGCCCTCTTATATTTGAGAAGGTAATAGGGATGATGCCATCTGGTGAAATAGGAACAATTGTTATTCCGAAGTTCAGAGAGATAACTGCGATTGAACTAGCTGATGACATACCGATGAATTGAAAAAGGAGGTATATAGTATGCGACTTTACATTTGTCCGATATGTGGTGCGAGGTTAATTGGTTACACTTTTGAGAAGAATAACCGGAACTGGTGCAACAAATGTCTCCATGAGATAATCCCACTGGCTACACCACAGGAGACAGAGGGGGTTAAAGAGAATGGCACATCACAGATGCACAAGGTGTAAGGAGGAAGTTGGGATACGGCACAAATATGCAGGTGGGTTATTTTGTGAGCCGTGTATGAGGGCTGTAGGTGCTATGAGTGGTAGAGGTATCAGGGGGTTCTTCAGCGACATTTGGCGTAGGGTAAGGAGCTTTGTATCTGCTCCGTTCAAACCCAAGCCACCTGTCAAAGATGTGGCGGTTAAGGTAGCCTATAGTGTTATGAAGGCACGGACTCGGGATATTTTGCCTGATGCTCGGACAATGAATCCGCAGAAGAGGTAGGAGATGAATCAGAAGGTAGTAAAGAAAATCAACAGGGCAATGAAGAAACAGTGGCGTGAGTTCTTTGACAGTCTATATGGGATGTCGTTCTGGACTCGGGCAAGAATAGCTTGGGCACTCATTACGTATCGTAAGACAAAGGCCCAGAAAGAGAAGGACAAAATATGGAAGCAAAGGAGGAAAAGTAAATGAGCAATGGTGAAAAGTCTGAAGAGGAACAAAGAAAGAAGTGTCCGTTTAGTGGTGAGTGGTGTGGTGATTGGTGTCCGTTGTATTCTCAGCTAACACAGCAGATGGGTGGAATGGTGAAGAAAACTAATATATGTGCTTTCGTGGCTACTAATGCCATATTATCCTCTATGAGTATGAGTTCACAGCAACAGCAAAAGCCGGCACCGCAGATACACTTGCCGGGGAATTTAAGGATAAATTAACAGAGGAGGTAGATGATTCCAGTGCACTTTTTTAGGAGCGGGGTTTGTACTGGCGGTCTTTCCCTGGTTACCACGCCAGGGTTTCAACCGAAACCTCAACCCCGCTTCTTACAAAGGAGGTTATTATGACTAAGCAAGAAGAGATAAGGGAAGGGATAGCACTTTCAGCATCCCCATTAGATTGTACATACTGTGATTATTTTGGTTATTGTAATTGGGATAAGAAAGGTTTATGTCAAGCAAGATATGATTTAGCAGATGTAGTTATTAAGTTTCTCCATTCTCAAGGTGTAGTGATAAAGAAGAAGAAAGACGACTATTTTGGGATGGTAGAAGTAGAGCCATTGATAGAGGTAAAAGATGCTAAGAGCTAGTAGGCTAACGCAGTATATGACATTAGCGGGGCTAGTCATGCTGGTAGGCAAGCAGGGTATTGACTGGCAGTATTATGTCCACGAAGAACTTTACTGGCGAAAGTGGGTAGAGCTTAATAGGAATTAAAAGGAGGGGATAGTGCCGATTTACGAATACAAATGTCGCAAATGTGGACACGAATATGCCAAACGCAAAATGTATTCTGACAATAAGCATTTGGAGTCCTGCCCTTTATGTGGTACACTGAATGAAAAGAAGCTTGGTAATATAGCTCACTTTGAGTTCAAGGGGAATTTAGCTTAATGGACAAGAAACTGGTTGGTAGTAGAATTTGTGTCAAATGTGAACATAATGCACTCGTTTGTGATTGTGGTGATAGTGGAAGTTATTTACTATTTGAGGAATATATAGAGAATAAATATCATAAATATCACCACGATAGACCTGATGAGTGTTACCAGAAGTATTTGAAGTATAGGGAGATTTAGCTTGATACAGACAGCAACTAAGGCACCGCCTTTCCGTGAGATAAAGGATGGCACTCTGCGTTTGAACTTCCATCCCGGGCAAACCAGAACGCACAGGTCAACGAAGCGGAAGGTTGCTATGCTGGCTGGCAGTCAGGGTGGTAAGACTTGCTATGGTCCCCACTGGTTAGATAGGGAGATACGGACTAAGGGGCCAGGTGACTACATTGTTGGGACTGCTACTTTCCCATTACTATCCCTCAAGCTATTGCCAGAGCTTTTGTATGTTTTTGAAGACCTATTCCACTACGGAAATTACAGTGAGCAGAAGAAACTATTTACTTTCTGGAGCAAGCAAACAAGACGGACGGAAACTGACTATGTTCTTTTCCCTGATGCCGATATTCCTACTCGTATTATTATTGGCTCTGCCCAGAACCCGGAGTCAATGGAATCGGCAACTATCAAAGGTGGGTGGCTGGATGAGTGTGGTCAGAAGCAGTTTAAGAGAGAGACACACGAAGCCTATGAACGCCGTACACTTATCCATCAAGCTCGAACGCTCTATACCACTACCCTGTATGGGCTAGGATGGCTTAAGACAGAGATATATGACCCGTGGTTTAATAAGACCGACCCCGATATTGATGTTATCCAGTTTGATTCTACTGAAAATCCCTTATTCCCCAGAGTGGAATATGACAGGATGAAAGCCTCTATGCCGGATTGGAAGTTTCAGATGTTCCATAGAGGTCGTTTCAGCAGACCGGCTGGTATGATTTACAATGCCTTTGATTCTACTACTCAGGTTATCGCACCATTTGAAATACCTGCTAACTGGCCGAGATATGTGGGACACGACTTCGGGCCAGTGAACACCGTAGCTCTCTGGGCAGCCATGAACCCTGGCACTGGAGAGCTTTTTATTTATCGGGAATATGTTGTGAGTGGGCTGTCTACTTTTGAGCACGTTTCCAACTGGATTGATTTGTCAAGAGGAGAGCGGATTGATACCAGATACGGTGGCTCACAGACAGAGGAGGGATGGCGGGGCGACTTCACCCAGGCGGGCTGGCGGATAGATAAACCATTAGAAAAAAGCGTTGAAGCTGGTATCCAAAAGGTCTACAGCTACGAGAAACTGGGTAAGAAAAAGGTCTTTTCTACCTGCCAGAACTATATCTCTGAGAAGCAGTCTTATAGTCGTGAACTTGACGATATGTATAACGCTACTGACAAGATAGAAAATAAGTCAATCTATCACTTAATGGATTGCTTGGTTGCTGGCACACTAATAACAACTAAAGAAGGCTTGAAACCAATAGAGGATATAAAGATTGGTGAGAAAGTGTTGACACGCCAAGGTTATTTCCCTGTCGTAGATACGATTCAAAAGGTAGCAGAAACAGTAAGCGTTGACTTTTCCAATGGTTCTACCTTGAGGGGAACGCCAACTCATTTTGTATTTGTAAAAGATAAGGGGTTTGTTCCATTGAATACTCTGCGGTATTGTGATATAATAGAGGTATGGAACGAGACACAGTTACCTATAACGGGGTTACATATTACAGATACCCTAAAGCTCGTCGGAAAACAGATAGGGCATATTTTAGGTCTGGGGGTAAACTCCTTCACAGGGTTATTTGGGAAGATACTTACGGAACAATCCCTAGTGGGTTTCATATCCACCATAAAGATGGAAATTCTCTCAATAATGACATATCCAATCTTGAAGCTATGTCCGTATCCGAACATGAGAATGGACACCATAAAGGGCGACCATATAACTACGAACATCTTCGGAGGATACGAGTTCTCGCAACAGGGTGGCATCACTCTCCAGAGGGAAGAGAGTGGCATAGAGAACATGGGAGAAGAACTTGGGAGCATAGACAATTGGTGTCAAAGGTATGTCAATGCTGTGGCAAAGAATATAAAACGATTGAACCTTCTCATAGTAAATTCTGTTCTCCAACGTGCAAGGCTACAAATCGTCGTAGAACAGGAAAAGATAAAGAAACCAGAGTGTGCATCATCTGTGGTAAAAGATTTACCGCTAATAAATACTTCAAGACAAGGACTTGCTCAAAGCAATGTGGTGGGATGCTTAGGCGTAAGCCCAAGCGGTAAAACCCTAGTATATGACCTCAATGTAGATACCGTTCACGAATATTATGCGAACGGTATTTTAGTTCACAATTCTGAGAGGTATCTGATAAGTCAGTTCAATCCGATAGGCACTGGAGCTTTTGGCGGTGATGCTGAACTTGCCCCAGTTGTGAGGAGAGTTTGAAGAAGTATAAAGGGATGACGCTGTTAGACTTCATCAATATGTGGGAAGGTGATGGCACCAAGATGACAGAGCAGCAACGCCAATCTCTTAACGGGCATACATGGATACTCTATAATATCAAATATCCAGAGCCCCTTCCTTACCGTGACCGACATTCAGCGTTGATATTAAAGGTTGATAAAAAGACTAAAATCATACTACTCCAAATTCCGTTTATCGGAGAGGAAGTAGTTAATCAAAACTATTATAATCTTCTTGAAGACTGGTTTAATGAGAATGTGGAGAAATACGGAAAGGTATAGTATCATTTATGGAGGACTAATTATGGCAAGAAAAAGTATTATTCAGCAAAAGAGGGAGATTCCACAATCCTCATCCCTTATGGTAGTGCCGTCTGTTTCTGACCATGAGATTATGAGACAGATAATAGCTGCCGATAACGACTGGAAGAAAACCCTCAAGCCCCGTATGGATGAGGATGAGCAGCTGTGGACTTCTGAACCCTACAAGCTAAAGGACTCAAAAGGGGATTCCCTTGAGGATGTTGAGAATGTTACCCTGAATGATGCGAGAGTTTACGGCGAGAGAGTAATAGCAGTTCTTAATGAATCGGTTGAAATCATTGACATAAACGGGCAGCGTGGTGATAAGGTGCTGAACACCAAGCAGACTAAAATCATTGAGGATTTCTACCACGATAACATTTACATAGCCGATGAAAAGCAAGACGATATTCTTATGCCCGGGCTCGACCCCTACTTCTGGGAACAGATAGGGATTCGTGGTGGAGTCTTTACCCGTGTATTACTGGCTCAGGACAGGGACGGCTACGACCCGGACATCCTGCCGATTGACAGGTATCAATGCCGTTATGGAATGGGGCGAAATGGCTTTAGCTGGTTTGCTTCCTGGGATATACTAGAAAAGTCTGAGGTTAAAGAAGAGTATCCCGGTTATACGATGGTTGGCGATACTGCAACAAGGTGGGATTATTGGAATAGCACCGAAGAGATAGTCTTCCTAGATGGAACATACTATAACTCTTATGAGAATATAGTAGGGCATCCACCTTTTATCGGTCAGTTATGCCAGCAGGGGACTTTCCTATCAACTTCCGCTAGAGCACTAAGGATGCGGGGTGATTCAATCTATAGTGCGAACCGAGAACTATATCCCCACTTAAATAAGATTGCCTCTATCCTACAAACACAGGGGATGCTTTCACTGGCTCCTCCCCAACAGCTACTTAGTAAGAGCGGTAAGAAATTGCCAGGCAAACCTATCTACAGGCTGGGTAATATATTAGCTCTTCAAGAGGGCGAGAGAATAATGCCGATAGAAGCTCCTGATATAATCGGTGCCATGCGTTTCTTTCAAGGTATACTTGGTGGAGCACTACAGCGAGGCTCACTTAGCCATATAGACTGGGGTAATCTCCAGTTCCAGCTTTCACAGGTGGCTATTGCTACGCTGGCCGGGGCTTCCAGACAGGTGTTCACTCCTAGATTACATACCATGGAGCGGTTTAAGAGGAAACTGGAGAAAGAGATAAGGGCTCAGTTTATCAATTTCGATATGACTGCTAATATCGGCAGGACCGGTAAGAAGAGAACCTATACCAAGGCTGACCTTGAGGGAGACTTCACCGTTGACTTTGAATATCTAACCGCTTTACCCGAGGAGATTGCTGCTTCTTACGGTTTGGCTGATATGGCTCAGAGATGGATGGATGATAAGACTATCAGAAAGGTTATCCTGAAATACAGGGATGCGGATGATATATCCGAGAAATATATGGTACAGCAAGCTCAAAAGGTTAGTAAGGCACTGGCACTCTTTGAGATGGCAAGGGCATTGGATGAGCAAGCTGACTCGGAGAAAAGGCCGGAACTAAAAGACCAGGCTAAGATACTTTTAATTGAGGTAGGTCAGACATTAGAGGCCAGAACTGGAGAGGCAGTAGCAGAAGTAACTGGAATGGAAGTACCAAAGCCAGCCCAATTACAGCAAGCTCCGATGTTACCGACCGCACCACCTGGAGCAACTAGAACAGCACGGAAGATGGAGAGACCAGGGGTAGGTGAAATTGAAGAAGAGGGGGTAACGGTATAATGAGTTTTAGATTAGCTAGGTGTCCATCAAAGTTTTGTGGTTTTGAATGTAATTATGATGAACCGATACTAGAGTTCGACTCATTGAGGGCAACAACGGCAGTCAAACACCAAAATATTTGCCCACGATGCGGGTGTTCATTGATAATTTATGGTAGCTTTAAGGAGGCTGATAATGCCGACATTCAGAGATAAAGAACTAGAGGAATTATCCCAACAGATTTTAAGTCGAGCAGCACAGAGACAGCAACCGCAAGGGACACCTGCTATTAGCAGGATAAGGCAAATAGGTCTAAAGCGGAAGCTACCCCGATTACTGCGTAAGAGGTTTTAATGGTTACATCCAGGGAATTTCTACAGGAAACTGCGGAGAGGGCAACCACATTTAGGAGAAGTATGTGGCTGGCTGGCTTGCCTAGAACTCTTACTGCTGAAGAAGCTAATGTAGAGTTTGAGTTTGATGTTCCTCTTGAAGAGGGTTGGAGTCTGAAACTAGCCTCTGACGAGACTAGGGAAGAGGGATTCAGTTACAGCTTCTTAGACCCTGAAGGATGGGAACTCTTACCTGATGATACCAGAATATCACCTACTGGAGAGAGGTATTCTAATATAGTCTGGGGGCCTGAAGGTGAGGCGATAGACTATACTGTTACCA
>Ga0210003_1005062_pt1 | contig 10208 bp, 7 predicted proteins | sample LantaG_FD_182804 | JGI IMG/M metagenome (GOLD analysis project Ga0210003, IMG submission 182804) | Deep subsurface microbial communities from Baltic Sea to uncover new lineages of life (NeLLi) - Landsort_02402 metaG (SPAdes) (version 2) | ecosystem: Environmental > Aquatic > Marine > Oceanic >...
GGAGAGAAAATAAAAATTCGCAGGACCAAAAAAAAAAAAAAAAAAAAAAACCGGGTCTTCTCTTTACTCTTTTGCCTTTTTCTTTTTTCGTTTTGATTAGAAACAATAATCCCGCGCTGTGTGTTGCTAGAGAGAGTTTTTTAGTGTTCGTTTTTTGCCTAGTCCCCCCCCCAAAATCGTTGTGATGTAAATAGAGAGAGAGAGAGAGAGAGCGCAGATTTTTCAAAATAGGAGAGAAAGAACAAGAAGAGGAGGTGGTCGAGGTGGAGGTCGAGGTCGAGAAAAAAATTCACTTTTTTCGAAAGTTTTCAAAAAATCTTCCTTCAAAAATGTCTGCTCCCGCTGCTCTCTCCCCGTCCACCATCGCCTCGGCGGCCGTCGCTGTGGCCCGCGCCGCCCGCGAGTACCTCGACGCGCTCAGCGACGAGCAGGCCGAGACCGTGACGTGAGTGCTGAGAGAGTTTGGTTTTTCGAGTCGAGTCGTCGAGAAACATCGATGGTCGATTGTTCGATCGATCGCTTTGACTCTCGCACCCCTTCTTTCTCTTCTCTCTCTTCTCGCACTCCTCATCCCAATTCCCCCCTCTCTTTCTTCCCGCTTTTACAACAACACACAGCGAGACAAAGGTCCGAGAGCACGCCAGCCGCGTCGCCCTGCAGCAGTCTCCGCGCTTCGCAGCGCTCGCGCCGGGAGGAGCAGGAGCAGGAGCAGGAGGAGGGACGGAAGAGCTCGTCAAGTCGGCCGTCGCCGAGGAGGTGAGGTCCTTCCTGGAGCGCAGAGCCGGGGCCGCCGCTGGTGGGAGGGGAGGAGCAGGAGGCGGAAGGGGAAGAGGAGGAGGAACGGGGCGCGCTGCTGCCGCCGCAAGGGTCAAGAAGGAAGAGGAAGAAGAGGAAGAGGAAGAAGAGTCGAAAGGCGGCCGCGTCCCGCGCAGAAATGCCCCTCGCAAGGCCTCCACCGCCTCTTTTATCGTCTCCGACGACCAGGAGGAGGAGGACGAGGACGATTACGAAGGGGAAGAGGACTCGGAAGAGGACGACGACGATTCGGAGGAAGAGGAAGAAGAAGAGAGTGACGACGACGATGACGACGACGAGTCGAAAGCTCAACCGCCGAAGAAGAAGGCGAAGAGAGCGGCAGCAACTGGAGGCCGCCCCGCAGCCACGGCCGCGACCTCGATCGGCGAGTCCCCCGCCGTCTTCGACAACAACCGGCGAGGAGGAGGAGGAGGAGGAGCTGCTGCTGCGGCAGCAAACGCAGACGACGCTCAGCCCTCGCCTTCGATCCCGGCAGTCCTCCGCCTTCCGCTCGGGGACCGCCGCTTCGCCTCCGTCTCTCGCCTGGGCGGCGTGAGGAGGCTCGACGTGCGCGAGTGGTATTTGCCGAAAGAGGAGGGAGGCGGCGGAGGGGGCTTGAAGCCCGGGCTCAAGGGCATTTCCCTCAACGCGGCGGCCGTGAAGTTGTTGAGGGAAAAGACCGCGGAGCTCGACGAAGCTCTCGCGGCGAAGAGGGATTTCTCCTTCGTGCTCGAGGAGAGGGCCGGAGGAGGAGGAGGAGCTGCTGCTGCCGCTGACGAGGGGGGAGGAGGAGGCGGCAGCCAGGGGGGAGGTTGGCAGAAGGCGCCGATCCAGAAGGTGGCGGCGACCTCTCTCTGGGTGAGATTTTGTTTTCCCTTTTTGTTTGTTTTCAGCTCTTTCTCCCCCCCCCCCCTTTGCCTCGTCTTTTTTGGTGTTTCCCGAAAGAGCAAGCGACGAGGAATGCGATCAAGCTCACCATTTTGCATTACAAAAACGCGGAAAAACACCACACAACCCCACAAAAAAAACAGCAAAGCGTCTGGCGCGTCGACCTTCGCGAGCACTTCCTCGCCGGCGGCGGAAGCTGGCGCCCGACGAAAAAAGGGATCTCGCTTTCTCCCGCCTTGTGGGCCAAGCTGGCGGAGGCGCTGCCGGAGCTCGAGAGCGCCGTCGCCGGAGGGGGGGGGAGCTCGCGCTGAAAAATGGAGGAAAGAGTTTTTTCTTTTTGGCTTTTTTTTGTAATGAAATGAAATTTCTGTTTGCATTTTCGATTTTCTTCTTCCTCTCTTTCTCTCTTCCTCCTTCTTCCTCGTCGTCACCTCTTCAGCAGCGAGATGCTCTCCCTGATCACTATCGCCCACTCGCACGACTCCTCGGCCCCGGGGGCCCTCAGCCGCACGCAGCGGCCGGGGCGCGCGCCCAGGATGAGGCCCAGGGCTGCGGCCGCGGCGGCCGGAAGCATCCCTCTCGCGCCTTGCTCCGAGCTCCCGCCGCCTCCGCCGCCGTGCCCCTCGACCAGCTGCAGCGTCGTGGCGTCCGCCGCCTCGAGGTCGCAGCGGGCCAGCGCGAGCGTGTCTGCGGGCAGGATGGAGGGCAGCAGGCGCGAGGGGCGAGGCGGCGAAGAAGAGGTTTTTGTCGTCGCCGTTTCTGCCGCTGCCGCTCTCGCCTCGGCCGCGGCGGCAGCCGTCGCCTCCGCCGCGGCCTCCACCGCGCTCGGAGGCAGCAGGTGCAGGTAACCCGCCCTAGTAAGCACCGCGTGGACGTCGAGCCACCGGCCCGTCGAGGGGACGTGTCTGGAGAGCGGGCCCTGCCTCAGGATCTCGCTGGAGGCGAGCAGGTCCATGGCGTTGTTGCTGGAAGAGGAAGAAGGGATGGAAGCGGGAACGTTTTTTAACTTTTCTCCGTCCGTCGTCGTCGTCGTCGTCGTCGTCACTCCTTCTTCTTTATCTTCCTCCTTCGCCCTCGCCGCCGCCTCGGGGACCGCGGCTGCGGCTGCGGCGGCCCCGGCGGCGCAGCACGCCGCGGCCAGCGTCGCCGCCGCCCTCGAGGAAAGCACCGCGCCGGTCCTGGCCGCCGCGGCGGCGGCCCTGCGAACGGCGGCCGCGGCGGTCGGGGGGGGCCTCTCGTCACCGTCGTCGTTCTCATTCGCATTCCCATTCTCGACCTCCCCGCCGGCCCCTTCCTTCCCCTTCTCCGCGGTCTCGGCGACCGCTAGCGCCGCCTCCAGCTGCGCGCCTCCCTCCGGGATGCCAGAAAGGATAACGCCGTACGCGACGCGGGCGGCGGACGCCCCTCGCCTTACCGCCTCGGCGCGCGACCCCTCGAGCAGCTTCGCGCCCGCCGCGTGCGACGAAGAGAGCTGGGCCCGCTCCGCCTGCAAGGCAGCCGAGAGGGTCGCCGCGGCGTCCAGGAGGCGCGCCTGCGTGAGCCAGGGGTCCGAGCGGATCGAAGAGGAGCGACGGCTGTTGTGATGATGATGATGATGAGAAGCTCCTGCTTTCGGAGTGGAAGCCCCTGAGGAGCCCGCCGAAGAAGAGCAGCCGTTGGCTGCCGCGTTCTCGGCCTCCTCCCGCTCCGCCCGCTCCGCCGCGGCCTCGGCCTCGTCGTCGTGCTCGTCAGCCAGCACGCACGCCTCCCTGTGCGCGTCAGAGGCGTCTTCTAGAGCGCGGCGAGCAGCCTCCACGCCCTCGCGGGCGCGGGAGGCCCTGGCCCGGGTCTCGGACGCGCCCCTGCGCAGCGCCGAGGCAGCGGCCGCGGCCGCCGCTGCTCCTTGGAAGAGAGCGTCCGCCGCCTGGCGCCTCTGCGCCGCCGCCGCCGCGAGCGAGGCCCTGAGGGCGGCCGAGGCGGCGAGGAGTTCGGGCCCGTCGCCGTCCGCCGCGAGCTCCGCCGCCGAGGGCCCCGAGGAGAGGAGGAAGGAGGGGACAAGGGAAGAGGAAGAGGAGGAAGAAGAATTTGTTCTTTCATTCGCGTTGTTGTCGTTGTTGTTGTTGTCGTTGTTGTTGTTGTTGTTTCCGCTTCCACCGCTTCGACCCCTACTTCCTCCGACGACGGCAGCAGCTATCGCCTTCGCCGCCGCCCCCTCCACCGCGGCGGCAGCGGAAAGAGCAGAAGCCAGAGCATCTGTGGCCCTGCGAGCTCCGTCGAGCCTTGCCGCCAAATGCGTCGCCAGCTCGTCGTTGACGCCCGACTCCTCTCCGGCGTCGGCCGCGAGCGCCGAGGCGGCGCCGCAGAGCGACGCCGCGGCGGCGGCGCGGAGCGGTGGCCTCGGGGGGCGCGAGCGGTGGAAGAGAGCGCGCTGGTGGAGCTGGAGCTGCCGCCTGGAGCTCCGAGAGGAAGGATTCGACGACGACGAGGAAGAGGGGTTCGAAGAGCCTCCTCCTGCTCCTGCCGCTGCGGCTGCCGCTGCTATCGCGGCGGCTGCGGCGGAGGCGGAGCTGGCGGCCAGCGGCGAAGAGGAAGAAACGCCCGGTTCCGCCGCCGCTGCTGTTGCTGCTGCTGCTGTCGTCGCCGCTCTCGCTCGCGCTTCTCCTCCGCCTCCTCCTGCTTCCAAGTCCCTCTTTGGTGTTGGCGCCATCCGGCTCTGCTGGTGGATCGGAGCACTTTTCTTGGAAGATGATGAAGAACCCGCGGCGGCGGGAGAGGACGAGAGCGTGAGCTCGGCGTGCGCCGCGGCGGCGAGGCGCGGGGAGGCCGCGAGGTCGGTGAAGGAGATTGTCGAAGAGGGGGCCGACGACGAGGGAGCGGCGGCGTTGGCGGCGTTTTCGCTCGAGGCCCAAGCGTCGAGCTCATCTTCGTCTTCGTCATCGTCATCTTCTTCGTCCTCGTCTTCGTCGTCTTTCTCCGCAGCAACGGCGCCTTCATCGACGCTCGCGGACCGCCTTCGAGCGCTGTTGCTGATAGTGCGGGCCGGGGAGCGCGAAGGCTGGTGGTGGCCGGGCGGTTCGGAAGGGCTTTGATGAGCGATCGATGGGGACTGAGATCGATCCTCTTCGGCGGCGACGACGCTGACGCCATCGACGTCGACTTTGCTGCCTCCCTCTTCCCGCGGCGCTCCTGCCGCAGGGGCTTCCGTCGTCCCTCCGGCAGAGGACGCAGCGACGTCGGCAGCGACTGCGGACGAGGGCTTGAGGGCCGAATCGCCCGGGTCGGCGGGAGCAGCGAGCTTGGAGGATTCCATTCGCGAGAAGTTTTTCGAGTTGTTTTATCGATTTCTTTTTTTTTGAATTTTCCAAGAAGAAAGAAAGAAAAATGAAAGAAGGGCGAGAAAAAAAAAGACTCATGTTCACTTTGTCTTCGCCACAGCCCTCGCGAGCTCCTCCGCTGCCTCCATTGCCTCTGCGGCGAGCCTCTGCGCTCTCTCCGCAGCCCTTTGTGCTTCCGCCTTTGCTCGCGAGAGTTCTTCTCTCTCCTTAGCAGTGGAGCGCAAAATGGGACCTCCGCTCCTCAAAACCTCCCTCTCTTCCCTCTCGGCCGCCTTCACCTCCGCCGTCGCTTCGGCGACCTTTTGTTTCAGCGAGCGGACCAGCTCGGAGTCCTTGTCGTCGCCGGTGACCTTGCTGACGAAGGACTCGAAGAGGGCAGCGGGGTACCGGGTGGCGAGAGGAGAAGAAGGTTTCTTCCCTTTCTTCGCCGCTGCCGCCGCCGCTGCTGCTGCTGCCGCTGCGCTCGCCTTTTTCGCTCCGCTGCCGCTGCTGCCGCTGCTTGCCCCCCTTCTCGTCCTCGCCGCGCTCCCTCCTCCCTCCTCCCTCTCGACGATCGTGGCCAGGGACTCGGCGGGCTTGACGAAAAATGAGCCAAAGTCGCCGAAGAGGGAGCTGCTGGAAGAAGAGTTTTCCCCTTCCTCGTCTTCTTCTTCCTCGTCTTCTGCTTCCATTTCTTCTTCGTCACCGTCGTCGTTTCCCGAAATCCTCTCAAACACAAACAGCTGCCTCTCCCTCCCGTCAGAGGGGACGAACTCCGCCACGCGAACCCTCTCATCCAGGTAGAGGATCTCGAAGTCGCGCACGGCTTTTTCCAGCACAACCTGGTAGGAGTTCGGCCCCGTGATCTCGAGGGGCCCTTCTTGGGCGGCGGAGGTCTTTGGTAAAAGTCCAAACGCCGAAAACTCGACCCGGTTTCTGATTTTTGAAGAGCCTGCTTTTCCCTTTTCGTTTTCTTCGACGAGCTCCTGCGTCGGGATCTGCGCCTGCGCCAGGGCCCTCCCGGGCCCGCTCCGCAGCACGGGGCCCCCCGCCGCGTTGGGATTGGAGCAGTAGGAGACGCGGTAGCGGCCCCACAGCAGCGGGGAGCGAGCCGGGTTCCGCATCCTGAATTTCTTCAGCGCAGAGGCCAGGCGAGCGATTTCGTCTCGCTGCCGCTCGGAGGTCTTGTCGCTCGCCCCCGCGTCTGTCCCTTCGACGGCGGAGAGCAGGGATTCGACAAGGGCAGCGGCGGCGGGGTTGGAGGAGGGCCTTTTGCTGTCTGCGAGGAGGCCGTCGAGGAAGGAAGAGGCGCGCGGGGGAGGGAGAAGAGAGGGAGAGCGAGAGCGAGCGGCCGCAGCCTTCGAGCGAAGGAGGAGCGGCGGCGGCGGCGGCATCGTCGCTTTCGTCGTCGTCAACCCGATTCTACTAGCAGCCAACCCGCGCGATTGGGGCATCAAGCCGCCTTTCCTGCTCGCCAGGGACAGAGGACGCTGCATGCTGGTTGCTGACGTGTGAAAGTGGGGGCGATTGGGTTGGGAATTGACAGGGAGAAGCGGCGGGAGAAGCGAGAGAGCGAAGAAGAAGAAAAGTCGATGGAGAAAAAAAATGAAGGGAAAAAAGGATAAATTTACAAAACAACAACAACAACCTCGACCCCCTCGTTCTCATCCCTCCCTCGACGAGTCCCGCCACTTCCAAAACACCACCAGCATGAACCCGAAGATCGTCATCGCCGCCGTCGACACGCCCGCCGCGGCCGAGACCAAGGGGTCCCCTCCGAAGCACGAGTGCGCGAGCAGTAAAGCCAAGAGGGAGCTCTGCATCCCTCCCTGCAGGGCGAGGCAGCGGCCGAGGCCCCTGGCCTCTTCTCTTTCTTTTTCTTCTGCCTTTTCTCCTTCGCTCCTCCCGCCACTACTGCAAGCGACGACGAGCGAGGCGAGGCCCCACCCGAGAAGGGAGCAGAGCCCGTGGAACGAAAGCACCGCTACCAGGATCAGAGCAGCAGTCGAGGAGGAAGAGCTGCTATTTCCTCCTCCTCCTCCACTCAAAAGGAACCCGGAGTTGCTCGCAAGCGACGCGCCGACGCAGGCGCAGGTATCCAGAAGAGCACAAAAGCTCAGCCCCGGCTTGCAGGCCGCGATGACTTTCGAGGGCAAGAGGCGCTGCGCCGAGATCCCCGCCGCGATGGGGAGCACCACCACCTGGGCCAGGCTGGAAGCCACCGCAACGGGATTGAAAGGAGGCAGGCGCGTCCGCAGCAGCACCAGCGCTAGCAGCGGCGTCGAGAGGCTTCCCAGGGCCGTGGAGGTCGAGGTCAGCAGCACCGAAAGCGGCGCGAGGCGCGGGGCGGCCAAGAAGGTGGCGTAGTTGCTCAGCTGCGCGCCGCTGACGATCGAGCAGAGGACGATCCCGGTCCCTACGGCGGAGGGCAGGCCCAGGAGCGGAACCACGGTTTTGGCGATCACGGTTCCCATCAGTGGCTTGACGAGGAACTGCAGCAGCAGCCCGGCGCCGAAGCTGCGCCCGCCGTCCCTCGAGACAGCCACCGCGAAGGAGCTCGGGTCCAGCGACAGACCGATCGAGAAGCTCAGAAAGCCCAGCGCCAGGGGGTAGTGCTGCGGTTTGAAAAAGGCGAAGAGTTGGGGGTGGAGGAGCGCGAGCAGCGCCGCTGCGACGACGGCGAGCGGGAGGGCGTCGTTCGACCTCGAGAGCGAGGAGTACAGGGTCGAGAGGAGGTTGCTTTTAGGGCCTCTGCTGCTGCTGCTATTGTCGTCTCTAGGGGAAGCGGGAGAAGAAGAGGCAGCAGCAGCAGCAGGAGTTGAAAGTCGGAATGAAGATGTCACAGGTCGAAGAGGAGGAGGTCGAGCATCGATCGATTGCTCCGTCGATCTCGTCCTCGCTCCGTGGGGGCCTCTTCCGGAAAAAAATGGTATTCGACGACGATCTCTACTCGAGGTCAACGCAGAGGCCGTCGTCGAGGAGGGCCGTACTGCGTTGTTGGCGCGAGGCCGAAGAGCGGAGGCCTCGAGAAAGAGAGGAGGCATGCTTGGGCGGAAGAGAGTCAGAGAGTGGGAGAAAGAAATCTTCCCCCTTCCTCTCTCTCTCACTTTCTTTTCTTTTTTCGAAGGGAGCAAGGAAGCGAGCAATCGATTCTGCCGATTTTCTTTTTCATCGCGCAACAGTCTTCTTCCTTTCTTTTCCTTCCTTTTTCTAGCGCCTGACCTCTTCTTCTTCCCTCCCTTCTCCCCTCCATAATGGCCAGCGAAGGTGCGTATGTTCGTTCGGAGTGAATGGACGGATGTGAGGAGGGGCTCTTTGAGGTCGCACCGCGACGAGTAATCTGAATTCCCCATTTTGTTTTTTTCTTTCTTCTTCTCACGTCGTCGTCGTCTCCCGCCGTTTTTTCCCCTTCATTCTCTTTGACGTCAAAAAAAAAACTTCCAATTCAAATCCAACCACACTCAGGCTCGCCGCGCCAGACGCGCTCCGGACGCACGCGCTCCGAAGCCGGCGGAGGCGGCTCCCAGCAGCAGCAGCCGAACGGCTCGCAGCAGAACCAGCAGGCTGCCGCTGCCGCTGCCCCGACGCGCTCGAGGAGGACGACGTCGAATGCTGCTGCGCCGGCTTCGACCGGCGCCCGCGCCCCCTCGGCGCGCTCCGGGAGGACGCGCAGCGCCGCGATCGCAGTTGCTTCGGATGGCGGTGCCGTCGCGGCAGAAGGAGCCTCGCCCGCGATGACCCCTGCCGACGGCGGCGCCGGAGGGGCTGCTCCCCGCCGCGGGCGCAGCAACAACAGCAATCAGAACAACGTCAATGCTGGAGCTGGGACGAACGGCAACACGCCCTTCCCCAACCCTGCGTCGAGGTCCCGCGGCGCGATCGGGACGGTTTCGGCGGTCCGCAGGCGCAGGTCCATCTCGACCGGGGTTAGTTAGTTTGATGGTGGTGGTTTTGAGAATTGAAAGAGAGAGACGAAGAGAGCAATCATGAATTGTCGATCGGAAAGATTCGACGCGCGCTTGAAACGATCTTGTTCGACTTGCTTTCGACCTCTTCGACCCCTTCGACCTCGACCTCCTCTCACTCACTCATTCCTTCTCTCTCTCTCCTCCCTCACTTTCTACCACAAAACACAACCAGTTCCCGGCCGACTCTGCCTCCCTGGGCGCTTCCCTCGACCCCGGCTCGATGCCAGAAGGAGACGACAATGCGGCCGGAGGAAACACCAACACCGGGACCGGAAACAATAACAACAACACGAGCGGCGGCGGCAACGGCGGGACAACGAGGGGCGCGCCGACGGCGGGCGCCGGCGCGACGACCGACAACGGCGCCCTGCCCGGCGGCGCCGGGGGGGCCGCCGCCGCGGCCGCCGGAGCGCACACCTACGTGTGGGGCACCAACATCGACATCGCGTCGATCTCGAGGAGGCTGCGGCGCTTCCTGACAGGTAAGAGAGAGAAGAAGAGTGAAAAAAAAAAAGGTTTTTCCTTCTCTCTTTCACACTTGAACAACAAAAAAAAAAGCTCACCTCTCTTTCTCTTTTTCCCTTTTTCCCTTCTTCTTCCCCAGCGGCCCCCGCCCCGGACGGCGCGGCCAAGTACGTCCGCCTCCTCCAGCAGCTCGCGGCCGACGGCGACGCGGTCCTGAACGTCGACGCCGCCGACGTCGCGGCCTTCGACGCCACGCTCTACTCTCAGTTGCTGAAGTACCCCTCCGAGGTCATCACGCTGCTCGACGACGAGGCGCGGCACGTCGTCGCGGGCCTCACGGGCGCGGACCCCGCCGACGTCAACGTCTCGTCCAAGCCCTTCAACCTCGCCGAGGTGAAGGTCATCCGCGACCTCAACCCTTCGGACGTCAACCAGCTGGTCTCGGTCAGGGGCATGCTGACGAGGGCGTCGCCCGTGATCCCCGACCTCCGGGTCGCCTGCTTCCGGTGCGACGCCTGCGGCGCCGAGGAGCACGCCTACAACGACCGCGGGCGCATCGAGGAGCCGGCGGGGTGCGCGTCCTGCGGCGCGCGATGGACCGCGAGGCTGCTGCACAACAGGTCCGGGTTCTTCGACAAGCAGGTGGTCAAGGTCCAAGAATCCCCGGACGCTATCCCCGAGGGGGAGACGCCGCACTCCGCGACGCTGCTGGCGTTCGACGACGCCGTGGACGCGGCGAGGCCCGGGGACAGGGTGGTGGTCACGGGGATTTACAAGGTGAGTGGAAGAGAAGGGGGGG
>Ga0210003_1005064_pt1 | contig 10204 bp, 7 predicted proteins | sample LantaG_FD_182804 | JGI IMG/M metagenome (GOLD analysis project Ga0210003, IMG submission 182804) | Deep subsurface microbial communities from Baltic Sea to uncover new lineages of life (NeLLi) - Landsort_02402 metaG (SPAdes) (version 2) | ecosystem: Environmental > Aquatic > Marine > Oceanic >...
CGGTTTATCGGTGCACCACCTGTGCACATTGTGAGCATGCGGACGTGAACGCCGCCAAAAACATACTGGCCGCCGGGCGGGCGGACAGGATAAACGCCTGTGGAGTCCAACCGTAGCCCACGCGGGCGACGGTGAAACTACGAAGCAGGAACCAACAACCCGGACACCCGGGCGTTGGAATCCCCCGGATTCATCCGTGGGGAGGACGTCAACAATCAGCTCATCCTGATGACACTCACGAACCACCGGCGCAAGCTACCCCGAACCTCGAACTGGCCACGCCGGATTCCCCGATTGCCCGCTCATGACACGCTTCTTACCCGTGTCCCTGGCAGGAGTCGAACGGTGACGGCGGGTATGCCGAGATGGACCGTGCGGAGCAGGCACTCAAGACGGGGAAGGCAGGTTGCCACCGGCATCGGCGTCCGGCACTGAGCGGGGGGGCGAAACCTGGATCGATGTTGGCACCTGGGTCGCCTCGGGTGCGACGGAACGGCCAAGGTGCTCGATCTTGGTGACGAAGGGCGACGTCATCGCCCGTACGAGTGCGCCGTAGGCGACACCGAAGTCGATCTCGTCGCCGACCAGGACGGGGTGATCGCCGAGGTTGACCACCAGGTGGTCACTGCTCATCCCGAGGATCGTGATGCCCTCGGGTGGCTGCAGACCGTCCGGGTCCACGTCCTGGCGACCGAGGGCCAGGATTGCTTGGTGCACGGTCCCGCTGCCGGTGCGGAGCGGCGCCTCGCCGAAGGCTGCCTGAGCACGATCTCCCCAGGGTTGAGCCGGTTTCATGGCGACCTCGATGACCTCGGCGGTCAAGGTGAAGGCGTCCGTGTGCAGGCCGGGGATCGGTGTCCGGTACAGCGGATCGACGCCGATAAGGATGGCTTCGCCGAGTCGGAGCTCGTCGATCCGGCCGACGTCGTGGGTGTGCAGAGCCCAGTTCAGGTTCGCCGAGTTGCCGCCTGAGACGATGTCGAGCGAGATCCCGTGCAGTGCCTCGATATCGTCCGCGAGCCCGGTGAGGATGCCCATGTTTCGGTCGTCGGGCACGACGCCGTTCTGACAAGCGAGGTTGGCGCCGAGCCCGACGAGCCGGAGGGAGGAGTGGCCGAGGACGGCCCGCACGGCCTGGGGCGCGTCGTCGAGCGCGATGCCCTCGCGTAGGTCACCCAGCTCGACCATGAGCACGACGGCGTGCATCCGCTTCTGCTGGGACGCGGCCTGATCGAGCGCCGCCAGCACGACGGCCTCGGTGTTCAGACTGACGTCGGCGACGTCAACGACCCGTGCCACTTGGCTGAGCATGGGTGAGCGGATCAACGTGCGTAACGGTGATCGGTCCAGTCCGGCCAGCCGAGCGAGGTTCGGCACCCGGGAATCACCGAGCCCGCGGGCGCCGCCGCGCAGCATCGCCGCGCCGACTCCCGGCGAGCCCAACACGGCCTTGGTGATCCCGGTGACCCGGATGCCCATTGAGGCAAGCCGGTCAACCAAGATCCGCGTGTTCTGCTCGACCTTGTCGAGATCGATTTCGATCCGAAGCGTCACACGGGGGTGGTCGTGTCGGCCACCACCGCGAGCGCGGGGAAGGCCGTCAGCACCATGTCGACCAGATCCGACGAGGGACGCGTCAGAGGGTCGGTGACCGGGAGGCCGAGCTGCGAATGATGCTCGGAGATCGCGTTGCTCAGCTCGTCGTCGGTCATCTCCTCGTGGTTGATCGTGACCCCGATGACGCGGGTGTCGACGAACGCCTCGATCAGTGCGATCTCGCTGGCCGCGGTCGGCATGGGCATCATCGGGAAGTCGCCGAGCACCTTGCGCTTCGGCGCGTGCTGCACGATGACGCCGGCCGGGCGGCTGCCACGCAGAATGTGAGCCGACGTGATGTACGCGGGGTGGCTGAGCGCGCCCTGGCCCTCGACCACGATCACGTCAGGGTTCTCACCCTCGTACGCGGCAACGACCTGGTGCTCGACCTCGCCCGAGCAGAATTGAGGGACCAGCGCATCCAGCGCGACGCCGTACTTCCCGCCCTGGATCAACATGGTCTGACCGGTGCCGACCATGACCGCCTTGATGCCACGCGCGTTCAGCGCCTGGACCAGCAAGGTGGCGGTGGTGCGCTTCCCGATCGCCCCGTCCGTACCCAGGATCGCGATCCTGGGGCATGTGACGTCGAAAATCCGGCCGGAGAACAGATGCAGGTCGCGCTTTTCCTTCGGTCGGCGTACATCGGTGATGGTGACGCCGGCGATCACGGCTGCCGCCGCGAACTCGGCGTCGTCGTTGAGGAACTCGTGCAGGCCGTTGATGATGTGCATCCCGCGGGCGATGCCGTCGAGCAGCACGACCCGCTGCTCGTTCGACAGCAGGCCGTCGGCAGGCGCCAGCCCGCAGATCAGGTAGTCAGGTACGCGGCCGGCGTGCGAGAGGGACTCGGCGAGCGACGCCAGCACAGGGATGCCGTTCGCGGTGCCGTCGAGGAACTTCCCGGCATCGACCCCAGCCCGGAGGCTGTCGATGACACTGAGGATCTCGTACTTCTCCGAGTGCCGGACCAGGCCGTTGGCGGTCTTACCGTCCTGCTCGCCGAACTGGCCCTCGCAGTAGACGATCGCGGTGGAACCAACAGGCAGGGCAAAAGGAGCTGCCGGAAGGATCCGCTCGCTGTGTTTGGACGCGTCGAGAAAAGGGGTACCGCTGGCGAGCGAAGACATAAGATCCTCTGAGAAGTCTCAGAGGAGGCGACCGGAACGAGGCGCAGCGATGAGCCCAAACTTCAGCAAGTGGTCTGCCCTGAGGGCCGGCAAGATTACCAGCATTTAAAACTGTACCCGATCGGTTCTGACTGTCCTGCTTCCGCCGACCCCGAGCCATGTGGGGCGTCCATGCTCCTTGACCGGCGCAAGCTACCCCGAACCTCGCATCGGCCACGCCGGATTCCCCGATTGCCGCTCATGACACGCTTCTTACCGGCACCCCGAGATGGGTTGCGTTCCAACAGATCGGGCGGCGGAATCTTGGTGGCGCACACACGTGCCCGTGCAGCTGATGGTTTCCAACCGGTCGGCCATCTGCACCCGAAACCCGTTACCCACCTCATCAGAAGACAGTGCCCGCATCTCAAGATGCGCGGCATCGACCTGATCGAGCAACACCGCCCACCATTGCTGTGCGACCTCGCCGCAGAGGAACTGACCCATCGCACCACGCTATCGAACACACATGCGAATCACCGCCCCAAGACCGCAGGCACAGCACAGCCTGTGGATGAAACCAGCACTGGGGACAACCTGCCTATGGCCTTGATCCGCCGACCACTGGCCGTCGTGCCACTGGCCGCCGTCGCGCATTGAGTACGCCGGCGGGGACCATCAGGGTGGCACCGGCGAGTGGAACGATGAGAAGTCCGACCCGCAGGCTGTTCGCGTCAGCGATCACACCGACGATCAAGGGCGCGCCGAGGAAGCCCAGTCGCATCAGCCACGTCAACGCAGTCAGTCCGGTGCCTGCTGTTGAGCGACGCACTGGGTGAGCACGGTGGGGTTGTGGCGCATCGCTGCGGGCACCACCGTGGCCACGCCCAATCCGGCCGCCGCGAACCCTGCGATGGTGCCCGGCACCGTCGGAAAAGCCAACGCGGACCCCATGCCCGCCGCAGTGATCAGGCCACCCGCACGAGCCACGGCGCGCTCACCGAATCGGTCGACGAGCCTGTCGCCGGCCAGTCGCCCGATGAACATGAACCCGACCAGCGCGACGTACCCCATCGCGGCCACCGGGCCCGGCGTCCCCAGGCTGTCGCGCAGATACAATGTGGCCCAGGAGCTTCCGGCATCCTCGACTGTGGCGCCGGCGATCGCGATACCCACCAGCGCGAGCAGTGACAGGTACACCGCCGCACCCACGTCCCGTCCACCCGCGTTCTGCGCCGATGGGTGCTTGTCGTGGTCGGGGCCGTGCAGCAGGTGTGGATAGGCCACCATCACGACCGCACAGAACAGGACCTCCGCGATGCCCAGGTGTACCGCACGCGGTACGTGCAATGCGATCGCGGCCGCACCCATCAGGCCGCCCAGGATCGCGCCGACGGCCCATACCGCGTGTAGGGAGTTGATGATTGAGCGTCGGTAATTACGCACCAGCCGAGAACGAGGCCACCGCGCCTCCGTAGGCGGCGTTGGACATCGCCAGGTCCGACTTGATCTCCGGATATCGGGGCAGCAGGTTGGCGAACAAGGCACCGTTGGTCAGGAACAATGCCGCGACCGCGATGCGGGCCCGCCGGTTGCGCGACCCGTCGCCCTCGAGCGGTTCGGGCGCCATGGATCGCGACCCTACCGAAGCGGTTCGGTGCCACGATTGGGCCGTGAGCTACTCGCTTTCCCCCACCGCCGACCAGCTGCTCGAGCTGTTCCCGCCGGGCAGCCGACTCGACGCCGACGGCACCGTCGTCGTGGGCGGTTGCCGCCTCGACGACCTGGCGGAGCAGTTCGACACCCCGGTGATCGTGGTTGACAGCAATGCACTTCGCCGGCGGGCCAGCTCCTACCTGACCGCCTTTCGCAGCAGGTGGCCGCGCTGCGACGTGGCCTTCGTCTCCAAATCGTTCCCGTGCACCGCTGTTCAGCGCGTGATGGTCGCCGAAGGTCTGCACCTCGACGTCGCCGGCGGTGGGGAGATACCGACTGCGCTGAAGGCGGGTGTCGACCCCGCGCGACTCGTGCTGCACGGCAATGCCAAAACCGACGAAGAAATCACGATGGTCGTCCAGTTGGCCGGAGCGAACGGGCATGGCGGTATCGGACTGGTGGCAGTCGACAGCTGTGACGACATCGACCGGTTGGAACGCCTCGTGCCCGCAGGCCGACGGCAGGACTGTCTGGTCAGGGTCATCCCAGGTGTGCAGGCGGCCACGCACGCATCCCAGGCCACCGGGCACTCACGGTCGAAGTTCGGGCTGCTGCCCGCGGAAACGCGATCGGCTATCGCCCGCATCGAGCGCAGCCCGAGACTCCGGATGCAGGGCGTGCACACACACGTCGGCTCGCAGCTGCTCGACGTGGACCAGCTGGCTGAGGCGGTAGCTCCGGTCGCGCGCCTGGGTACCTTCGACACCTACGACCTCGGTGGCGGCCTCGGGGTGCGCTACACGCACTCCGAGCGGGCGCCGACGCTCGACGAGTATGCCGACGCAATGGTCGCGCAGGCCCGCGCTCTCCTACCGGCGGACTGCAGGCTGATCGTGGAGCCCGGCCGAAGCATGGTCGCGCACAACGCGTGCACCGTGTACCGGGTGACGACGATCAAGTGTGGGGAGGTCGTTCACGTGGCGGTCGACGGCCGGATGGGTGACAACCTCGAGGTATCGCTGACCGGTCAGCGCTTCGAGGCGACCCTGGTGCGGCGGGTAGGTGGTGGCGAGATGGTTACCGTGGTCGGCCGGCACTGTGAATCGGGCGACGAACTCGTCACCGGGGTGGCGTTGCGCGATCCCGCGGTGGGCGACCTACTCGCGTTGCCGGTGACCGGTGTCTACTGCTACACGATGTCCAATCAATACAACGGCGCGCGCCGCGTCCCAGTTGTTTTCGTCGCCGGCGGTCGGCCCAGGCTCGTCGTGCGCCGCGACACTTGGGAAGACTTGGTGGTACGTGATGTCGACTGACCGGGCAGGATTGCCAACATGCCTGTAGCCCCAGATGATCCTGTAGCCCCAGATGATTCTGTGGGCGCCGGCCTGCCCGCATCGCTGATCGAGCTCGCGCAGCGTTGCGGGGTAGCAACCGGGTACGCGGACTGGACGGGCCGACCCGTTACCGTGGCGGCATCCACGCTGATCGGGGTGCTCGCTGCACTCGGTGTGGCTGCCAATACCGAAGGGGATCGCGCTGCGTCGATCGCCGCTAAGAACCGCGAGCACTGGGCCCGCGCGCTACCGCCGGTGATCGTCGGGCGCAGCGGGGTCACCACGCCGTTCTGGGTTCACGTAACCCACGGTGGTCCGGCCCGGCTGTGGCTGCGGCTCGAGGACGGTAGCGTACGTACAGGCCTTCGGCAGCTCGAAAACAACAGAGCTCCTTTTGATCTCGATGACAGGCTGGTCGGTGAAGCGACCTTCGAACTGTCCGCCGACCTACCTGTTGGATATCACCGGTTGCACTTACAGGTCGAATCTTCCGACATCGACACCGCAGATACCTACACAACGGTGATCGTGTCGCCTTCGGCATTGGAGCCGCCCGCGCGCCTCGGCTCAGGACGCGCCTGGGGGCTGGCCGCCCAGCTATACAGTGCCCGTTCCGGCAACTCCTGGGGGATAGGTGATTTGACCGACCTCACCGACTTGGCGGTCTGGTCGGCCGCCTGCCACGGTGCCGGTTTCGTGTTGGTCAACCCACTGCACGCTGCGGCGCCGACGCAGCCGATGGAACCCTCTCCGTACCTGCCGACGTCACGCCGATTCCTCAATCCCATATACCTGCGGGTCGAGGCAGTTCCGGAGTTCGCCTATGTCCGGCACCGAGGCCGCATCCGCAGGGCGCAGGCGCAGTTGCAGGTGCGCGCGGATCGCAGCGAACAGATCGACCGCGACCGCGCGTGGAAGGTTAAACGCGCGGCGCTGGAAAGCGTCTACCTGGTCGAACTCTCTGCCGGCCGCGAGATCGCTTATCAGGCGTTCCTGGATCGGGAGGGCGGCAGTCTCGATGACTTCGCCACGTGGTGCGCGCTGGCCGAACACTACGGCGCCGACTGGCACCAGTGGCCCGAGGAACTGCAACATCCGCGATCAGAAATGGTCGCGGAGTTCGCCGAGGAGTACGCCTCGACCGTGGACTTTCACCGCTGGCTGCAGTGGCTGGTCGACGACCAACTGAGGGCTGCGCAGGCAACCGCGGTGCAGGCGGGTATGGAGCTGGGCATCATGGGAGACCTTGCGGTCGGGGTGGATCCCGACGGCGCTGACGCCTGGGCGTTGCAGGATGTTCTGGCGCTGGGTGTCGCGGCCGGCGCACCCCCGGACGAGTTCAACCAACTCGGACAGGACTGGTCCCAGCCGCCGTGGCGGCCCGACCGGCTCGCCCAGGCTGGTTACGAGCCGTTCCGGGCGCTCGTCGGAGCGGTGCTGCGGCACGCGGGCGGGGTCCGCATCGATCACATCATCGGGTTGTTCCGGTTGTGGTGGATACCCGACGGTGCGCCACCGGCCGAAGGCACATATGTGCGCTACGACCACGAAGCGATGATCAGCATCGTGGCGCTGGAGGCGCACCGCGCGGGCGCGGTCGTTGTCGGTGAGGATCTGGGGACCGTGGAACCCTGGGTTCGCGACTATCTGTGCGACCGCGGCGTACTCGGCACCTCGATCTTGTGGTTCGAGATGGACCGCGACGGCACTGGCGGGCCGTTGCCGGCGGAGCGGTGGCGGGAGGCCTGCCTGTCGGCCGTAACCACCCATGACCTGCCTCCCACCGCGGGTTACCTCGCCGGAGAGCACATTCGGCTGCGTGACGCCCTCGGGCTGCTCACGCGCCCGGCCGACGAGGAACTGGCCAGTGACCGGGCACAGCAGGAGGCTTGGATGTCCGAGCTGCGCAGGGTCGGGTTGCTTGACAGTGCCTCCGCCGACGTTGATTCAGTGGTTTTGGCTTTGCACCGCTATCTCGGGCGGACGCCGTCGCGCCTTCTGTCGCTGTCACTGGCCGATGCGGTCGGCGAGGTGCGCACTCAGAATCAACCCGGGACCACTGACGAATATCCGAACTGGCGGGTTCCGCTCAGCGATCCGCTGGGCCGGCGGGTATTGCTCGAGGAGTTGTTCACCGATCCGCGGGCCGCCACGCTGTGTGAAGCGATGCGGGCCGCGGTCAAGCCACCGGTGTAACAGCCGCGGTCAAGCGCGGATGTAACCCCAGGTGTAACCCCGGATGTAACACTGCACGGTTCTGCAGCGGTTTCACATTCGACACCGCTGCGATATGTTCGCAGCTCACCACCGAGGCGAGGAGATTTTGGCGTGAGAAGGCTTGTTGTGCTCAGCGGCGGACTTGTCGCGACTGGAACGGCCGCGCTGATCGGCGCCGGCGTGGCGATCTCTCAGCCTGTGCAGGAATCGCCGTACAACGTGACTGGCGAGCAGTACGGTCGGGCGCTGGCGATTCTCAAGAGCCAGGGCATCAAGGCGTACTTCGGTGGGTCAACCGGCAGCGTCCTCTCACAATCGGCATGCCTGGTCGACAAACAGAAGATGACCAGTGGTGGTCGTATGCTGCTGACACTGGACTGCACTCAAGAGGCCGCCGACGACATCAAGGCCATGGGCCCACGCGGAGGGCCCACCGTCGGCTCCAACGGCGTCACGACGGTCACCCCGACGCCTTTGGTGCCGATCGCCGGTGCCCCGGGAGCGGGCACGGCTCCCCCGGGAGCAGGCACGCCTCCGCTGGGAGCAGGCACGCCTCCGCTGGGAGCAGGTACGCCTCCGCTGGTAGTGGGCACGCCTCCCCCTGCCTAGTGGACACAAACTGCCTAGTGGACACAAACACGGCATAGCTATCTGATACCCGCGTTCCCACCTACTTCGCCTATTCGTCGTAGACTCTTGGTATTCACGACGAATAGGAGCCCGCAGATGTTGCGACCGCGCCGTTTTGACGACGAGATAGACCCTGGGCCGGTTCAGATCCAGGCCCGCAAGGTGCACTTCGACGTGGCGGACAGCCCGTTGCATTGGATTCCGGGGCACCCGGTGGCCTCCCACGTCGTCAGCGTGCTCAACATCATTCTGCCAGCCGGGGAACGCTGGTTTGTGGAGACCTTCAATGAGGCGTTGCCGCTGGTCAAAGATCCTAAATTGGCAGATGACATCCGCGGGTTCATCGGTCAGGAAGCCACCCACGCCGACGTGCACGACAAGGCCATGCGCAGCTATATGGTCGAACACGGCGTCGACCCGAAGCCCCTGCTCGTTCAGGTCGAGCACATGTTCAGCGACGTGCTTGCACCGCCGGCATTCACCGATCCGGCCCGCCGTATCAACCACCTGTGCGACCGACTGTGGCTTATTGCCGCCATCGAGCACTACACCGCGGTCATGGGCGATTTCGCGCTCAACAGTGCATGGGACGACTACGGTGCCGATCCGACGCTGGTCGACATGTTTCGCTGGCATGGCAGCGAAGAGGTCGAACATCGAAGCGTGGCCCACGATGTCGCCGTCTACTTCCATGACAGCTATTTCGACCGAGTCCGCGCCATGAGCACCGCGGCAGCCATGCTGTTCGTGTTCTTTCAACGGGCCGCGTGGTATCTGGTCAAGACCGATCCGTCCCTCACTGCGAACTGGTGGACATTCAATCGGCTCCGCATGCGCGATTCCAAGCTCGGTCTGCTCCCCCGCTACCGCAGGTTGTTCGGATCGAGCACGCTGGGTTATTTCCGCCCCGGCTACTCTCCCGAGGACCTCGGCTCCACCGCACAGGCCGTCGCCTACCTTGCGGCCTCACCCGCGGCCCGCGCGGCTCACATGTGATGCGGCTCTTTGAGCGCTACCGGCATACCCCGCCGAGTGCGACAGGCCGAGCCCGCCACGACCCGACGTTGAGCCTCGCAAACGCGGCCATCTCCGGTCTATTGGCCGCCTCTGCCGCGGTGCGGCGGATTCCGGCGCCTGGCGGCGCCGACAGCACGATCGCACTGACAGTCGAAAGACGCCGCATTGTGGCCCGGGATCAGGACGTGATTGAGCTCACTCTCGCGCCCGGACGCGGCAGTAAATTGCCCAGGTGGTACCCGGGCGCCCACCTTGACGTCCATTTGCCCAGCGGTCGGGTCAGGCAGTATTCGCTGTGTGGGGACCCGGGGTCGGCCCAGTGTTATCAGATAGCGGTACGCCGCATTCCCGACGGAGGCGGCGGGTCAGTCGAAATCCACGACGGGCTGCCGGAAGGTTCGACGGTGCGCACCCACGGCCCGCGCAATGCGTTTCCTCTTACGGTGCCCGGTCACGGATCCCCGGCACGTCGGTTCCGTTTCATCGCCGGCGGTATCGGAATCACGCCGATCCTCCCGATGCTGGATCTAGCCCGCCGATTGCGGGTCGATTGGTCGATGGTCTACGCCGGCCGCAGCCGCGACAGCCTGCCGTTCATCGACGAGGTCGCTGCGTTCGGCGCCAACGTCGAGATCCGGACCG
>Ga0210003_1005065_pt1 | contig 10203 bp, 13 predicted proteins | sample LantaG_FD_182804 | JGI IMG/M metagenome (GOLD analysis project Ga0210003, IMG submission 182804) | Deep subsurface microbial communities from Baltic Sea to uncover new lineages of life (NeLLi) - Landsort_02402 metaG (SPAdes) (version 2) | ecosystem: Environmental > Aquatic > Marine > Oceanic >...
CTTCCTCGTATACATATTTGTTTTTACCTTTTATCTGAACGGACATATTTATACGAGGAAGTGTTTTGGCCTATGAAATATAAACACGTAGGGTATGACGTAAATAAAGGTATAAATGCTTATGATTTTTCTGAATTATTTGTTTATGCTCTTTTACCCGTATTAATAGCTTTTGTATATTATTCATTTAAGAAAAAAAAATAAGATATGAGCACAGTAATAGAGGGTATAAAATTCTATACCATACCAGAGACAGCGGAGGCTTTAAAAGTTACTCCTCAGACTATAAGAGCTTACATTAAACAAGGCAAAATAAAAAGCCAGAGAATAGGGAGGCCTATCTTAATTACAGAGAATAACCTAAGGGAGTTTTTACAAGTTAGTAAATAATGAATAAGGCTATTATAAAATATTGCCCTAAATGTAAAGAGGATAAAGCTCTGAGTTTATTTAATAAACATACTAAAGAGGTAGATAATCTACAAAGGATATGTAGAGATTGCCAAAAAGAGAGTAGTAAAAAGTATTTATCTACAGAGAAAGGAGCTACTACTACCAGGAGGGCACACTTAAAAAGAAGTTACGGAATAGATTTAAAAGACTATGAGACTTTATTAAGCTCTCAGGGATATAAATGTAAAATATGCGGAGTAGGTAGTAACCTAGACAGTAGAGCTAAATATTTTGTAGTAGACCATAACCATAACACAGGAGAGATAAGAGGATTACTCTGTACTAAGTGCAACGCTCTTTTAGGTTTTGCTCAGGATAGGGTAGAGATATTAGAGACAGCTAAACAATACTTAATAAATAGTAGGGCAAATAATCCTACTACCATAAACATTACATTACAGAAGTAGAATAATATGAGTAAAGATATTTATAATAAAAGCTATTCTAAACTTAAGGCTTTAGTAGATGAGGGTAAAAGCTGGAAAGAGATTTACCTAGAGCTAAACTCTGACGAGAGCCACCTTAAAGATATTTTTATAAGGCTTATAGAAGATAAGGAGGGATTACTTATAACCTCATCAAAACAACTACAGGAACTCTCGAAGATTACAGAGGTAGGAGGTATTTTTATAGAGGGGATGTATAATAGGTATTTTAGTACTTTAGAGGAGATGCTTATTAATGGATGTAAATATAAAGACCTACTACTAATAGACCCTAAAAACTTTAATCTACCTGAGACCTGGAGCGGAACTCTAGCAGAAGATAAAAACAGCTCTTTACTTTGGGCTATTTGTCTTACTTATTTAATAGATGAGCCTATAGGTTTAATACAATTTCCTAGCCTTAGAGCTATAGCAAATGAGATAGAAGCTCCTTACTCTGTTTTAATGGATGCTTTTAATATAAGTAGGCTAAATAATAAAATAGAGAGAAAGGAGGATATAATATTTAGTAACCTTAGAAAAGCAGTAAAACAATATATTACAGAACAGCCTAAGGCCTGGAGAGAGGAGAGGCTTTTAAACCCTATGAAAGGTAGTTGGACTAAAGAGGATGCTAAAAGAACAGAGGAGGAGTATTTAGATATGTTTTTAATATACTTTAAAACTCTATTTATACACGAGGTAGCTCCAGAGAGACCCTTAACGGAGATGCAAAAGAGTTTTATAGAGCATCATAAAGAAACTATTTATAAGTACTTTAAAAGATACCTAGACGAGGCTAAGGATATATATAAAAACGAATTTAATAAGGCCTATAGAACAGCTTTTATACAGACTATAGGATATAGTAACCTACCTTAATTATGGAGACAGTAGATACTAAACAGAAGTTTATAGAGCTAAGAGCTAAAGGCTGGAGTTTTGATAAGATAGCTAAGGAGCTAGGCAAAGCTAAACAGACTTTAATAGACTGGAGTAAAGAGCTACAGCTAGAGATAGCTAATTTAAAAGCCTTAGAGCTAGAGGCTCTTTATGAAAGTTACTTTTTATTAAAAGAGAATAGGCTACAGAGTTTAGGAGGGATGCTAAATAAGATAAAAACAGAGATAGAGAGTAGAGACTTCTCAAACGTACCTACAGATAAACTATTAGACTTATTACTAAAGTACAGTAACCAGGTAAAAGATGAGGTAGTAGAGCCTACTTATAAAAGCTCTCAGGAGATTAAAGAGCAGAGACTAGATATAGAATTATTAGAGGAGCTTACTACTCTCCGGAGCGAACCAATAAGGAGACTAAAAGTAGGCTAAAATATTACTAAGTAAACAAAGTAAACAATGATTACAGTAAATAGAGAGATAGAGGCTAAGGATATAAAGAGACTACTCTTAGGAGTTTATAAGAGATATTCTAGCGGAGCTATTACAGAGAACAAAGCACAAAAGGAAACTTACTTATTGAACTCTGTATTAAAAGCTATAGAGGTTACAGATTTAGAGGAGAGATTACAATTAATAGAAAACACATTAATAAATGGCTAAAAAGGATATATCTAAAATACTTAGTACAGGCTCTATAAAACAGAGATTACTTTTAGCTTCTGAGAATAGAGCTAGAGAAGTATATGGTAAGGAGCTACTATTAACAAAAGCAGAGTATAACCAGATAGCTAATAGTTGTATAAAGGCTAAAGAGATAAGCCTCTGGAATGAATGGCTACAGCACTCTAGGATTATAGTAGATGCTATAGATAACTTACAGGGCTTACTCTTTGAGGTAAAAATGAATTATAGCAACCTAAGAGGATATATCTTAGTATGGAACTCTGTAGAGAACTCTGAGCTATTAGTAAACTCTGTACTACACGAGATAAAAGACCCTACAGAAAGGATGAGGATAGCAAAAGTAGGAGCTGAAAGAGTTAAATTATTATTTACTAAAACCATTTTAGATAAGGAGGGCTATATAGATATAAAAACAGATTTTAAAAAGGAGACAGGAGAGGATAATAAATACAGTTTATTTTATGTAATGAATAATGTAAAACAGGAGGCTACTACCTCAGCTATAAAGTTTATAAGTTGGAGAGAGGCTATGCTGGATTATATGGATGAGGTAGGCTTTAATGTAAAAACATATAAGGATATTATAAAAGGCTTTACTGAACAGGTAGAAGCTCCTATAATTCACTGGCCTAAGTATAACTCAGATAGTAAAACTTTTATAGAAGATATGCCTAGTCCAGCTGTAGATAAACTAAAAAGTAAATACGCTATTACTCCTATAATATCGGAGCTAGAGGTAGATGAAGTTATATATAATCAATTTAAAAACTCATTCTTAACCAATGGCTAAAAAGAAAATAAATACAGCTTTACCAGGTTTACCAGGCTTAGGAGGAGGAGAGGGATTTAATCCTAAAAAGTTAACTATAGACCCTCTAGAGGATGCTAAAGTAGGAAAGTTTAAACGCTCTGGACATTTAGCCGACCAGATGCTAAAGTATAACTATCCTAAAGACAGTAAAGGACAGCTCTCTATCTTTGAGGGCTTAGAGGAGGGAACTAAGAAAGCTATAGAAACTACAGGAGGGATAAAAGTTACTGAGATAGTAGAGGGTATAAAGCTCTCTCCTTCTGAGACAAAAGTAATAGACTGTTTATGTAAATTATTACACGAAAATAGCGAGGTTTTTGATGCTAAGAAAAAGGACTATTACTCTGGTAATAAAGGTTTAGAGCTGGTAGAGTTTGGGGGAGATAAGAATACTCCAGCTCCTCGCTTAGGTTTTACTTTATATGAGCTTACTAAAGAATATAAAGGAGGAGATAGTGTAAACGGAAAAGATGTAGAGAATGTAAAAAAAGTACTTACAGCTTTAGATAGTAAAAGGTTCTTATTAAGCTATGTAGAAACTACAAAAACAAAAGGAGGAGGTAGAGTAGAGAATAAAATAGAGGACTTTAGAAAGCTCATTCATATATCTCAGATAAGCCAAACGATATTTAGTAAAGACAATATAGAACTAAGTAAAAAAGAGGAGACTGTAGTAGTTTTAAATCCTATTTTTAGGAGACAGATAGATAGTAAGTTTATACTCTATCCTAATGACATAAGTAAAAGGACTGTTATAGCTTATGGCTCTCATAATGTTTCAGATATAACTTTTAGGCTAAGAGATTATTTAATGAGAGAGCATAGTAGTAAAAGGTATAAGCCAGAGATAACCTTAGATAAGCTCTATTGGATGTTAGCTGAGAAGTGGATGAAAGAGAGTAGGAAAACTAAAGTAAAAGAATATACAGAGAGGGCTCTAGAAGTAGTAAGAGACTTAGGTTTAATAGATAGCTATGTTATTAAGCCAGGAGCTACAGGAGAGGATAAAATAGTCTTTAAGCTAAATAAAGATTTTGAGTAACTATGTACCTGAGTGCAATTACTATGTACCTGAGTGCAATTTTAAGCCGTTTTTATGTACCTGAGTGCAATGATTATGTACCTGAGTGCAATTTAGATTTTATAAAAAGCTCTGTAGGGTCTATTAACAAAGGGATAAACGAAAAGGCAAAAAAGACTAAGAGTTATTAAGAGTATTATAAGATACTCTAAGAGGGATAAACTCCTTTTTATAGTCGTTAATCCTTTTAAAAGAAAACTAAACTACCTCACTTTACCCATACTATTGACAGCTTAAAAAAAAATGAGAGATAAACTAAAAAGAATAGGAGCTTATATCTTTAGAGGCTGGAATAAAGAGCCTGGCTATACTCATCCAAATATAAAAATACTCCCTCCTTTCGTTTTTGAACTAATAGCGTACCTACTAGCCTTATCTGTTATCTACCAGGCTCTCCTTTATCTTTTTAATAGGCTAAATTAAAACAAGGTTAGTACAAGGTTATAACGAGGTAAGAGCCTATTAATATAATTTACTGTTTACTTAGTAATAATAATAAACATAAAAACCTGTTTGTATTCAATAAATCATTATATTTGTCCTAGTAAACATTAAATTACTTGTTATGGATATAGTTAGATATAAAGCACAGGAGGAGATAGTAAATACTTCTCAGGATATTACTTTAATACCTACTATAAAAATAAAGAGTTTAGTAGATGCTTTTATAAGCTCTCAGGATGTAAAACAAAGCTCTAAACTTTTGTACAGGAGAACATTAAAACAGTATTTTAATTGGATAGATACTACTAGCTATTTACTAAATGAGATAGCCAGACCTCAACTATTAGAGTATAAGAACTACTTACTATTTTCTAGCCTTAGTAGTCTAACTGTAGCCTCTTATATTACCTCAGTAAGGAGGTTTTACGAATGGACAGAGGCTAATAAGTTTTATCCTAATGTAGCCAAAGGTATAAAGAGCCCTAAGAGAAAACAGCAATTTAAAAAACAGCCTTTACTACCAGCTCAGGCTACAGCTCTTTTAAACTATTACCAGGATAAAGCCCTAAGAGATTACGCTATAATAAATCTACTACTTAGAACAGGACTAAGAACTATAGAAGTTATTAGAGCCTCAGTAGAGGATATTACTTTTAAAGGAGGACAGAGAGTACTTTTAGTACAGGGAAAAGGTAGAGATGAGAAAGATAATTTTGTTCTACTTACAGATAAAGCCTATAAGCCTATAGAGGATTACTTAGCTACTAGAGGTAATTTAAAAAGCTCAGAGCCTTTATTTATTTCAAGTAGTAATAACTCTAAGGGAGGTAGGCTTACTACTAGAACTATTAGCTACATAGCTAAAGAGGGATTAAAAGCTATAGGACTAAACGAGAAAAGCTATACAGCTCACAGCCTTAGACATACTACAGCTGTAAATATACTAAGAGCTGGAGGTAGCCTAGAAACAGCTCAATTTACTTTAAGACATAGTAATCCAGCAACTACTCAAATTTATACAGCAACTTTAAACGAGGAGCGAAGATTACAAAACTCAGGAGAGGCTTTAATAGATAGTCTTTATTAATGGGCTTACTATCTACAAATATAACAAACCTAAATAAGCTCTCTTTAAAAGATGTAGTTCTAAAAGCTCCTAAGCAAAAAGTAGAGTTTATTACTCCTCTAGCAGTAGAGAAACCTCCTACAAATGAGGAGATAATCTACAGTAGATTAATAGCACTTAATCCAATTATAAAAGAATTAGTAGAACGCTTAGACCTGGTAAGTATAATTAATGGAGATACAATAAATAACAGAGGATTAACAGAGGTAAAACCTAAGATAGATAAGTTAACAGCCTTAGCTCAAAAGGTAATTAAGGGAGGTACTAACTATAGTAAAGAGGAGATAATAGATAGTATAAAAGGATTTACTAATATAAGCCAGGAAAGAGCAGAGATAGGATTTAATTTAATGCTACAGGAGGGAGTTATAGAGACAGCCTTAGGAGATAGCTACTATTTAATAGGTGCTACAGGCCTATAAGTAATATAGATAAACAGAGTAAACAATATAATATGATTATAAAAGATAAGGCTAAGGAGTATTTAAAAACAGGGCTCTCAGTAATACCCACAAAAGCAGATAAAAGGCCTAATCTACCTACCTGGAAACCATACCAGACAGAGAGAATAAAAGAGGATGAGGTAGAGAACTTATTTAGCTCAGAGAGTGTAAAAGGTTTAGGTATTATTTGCGGAGCTATTAGCGGAGGCCTAGAGGTTATAGATGTAGATACTAAGCACGATACTACAGGAACTCTCTGGAAAGAGCTTAAGGCCTTATTAGAGGATAATTTACCTATTTATAAAAGTTTAGTTATAGCTCAAACTATTAGCGGAGGCTACCATATTTATTATAGATGCTCCGTTATAGAGGGCAATTTAAAACTATCTACTAAAAAAAATAGAGAGGTATTAATAGAAACAAGAGGAGAGGGAGGTTATGTAATAGCTCCTCCTAGTAAAGGCTATAAATACATACAAGGAGAGCTTAGTAATATTCCTACTATAACATACAAGGAGAGAGAGATAATATTTAATATAGGGAGAAGTTTTAACGAGATAGCAGAGCCAGAGCCTAAAGTAAATTATCCTACCTCAACTACTACCTATAAAACTACAGGGCTTACTCCTTTCGAGGATTATAATAATAGAGGAGATGTAATAGGATTACTACAGAGTAAAGGCTGGAAAGTAACAAATGAAACAGGGCAAAGAGTAAACCTCCTTAGGCCAGGACAAACAGATAGTAAAACCTCTGGTAACTTCCATACAGGGTTAAAAGTGTTAAGAGTGTTTAGTAGTTCTACAGAGTTTAGTCCAGATAAAGGCTACAGCTCCTCTCAGGTTTATAGTTTATTAGAGTGTAATGAAGATAATAAATTGACTTATGCTAGACTATTAGAGCTAGGTTATGGAGAGCCTTATAACTCAGATAAGATAGCTACTACTCAGGTAAAAACAGAACAGATAAAAGTAGAAGTAGTAAACAAGGTAAACAGCATAACCTCAGTAATAAGCTCTCCTGGAGAAAGTTTAAAAATAGAGAACATTAAAACAGCCTTAGGAGATGAGATAGTAATAACCTCTCCTAGTCCTGAGGCTATGGATGAAGTAATAAAGGCTATAGATTTAATAGAGGGTATTAATAATAAACTTTATGTAAAAGAGGGAGCTACAGAGGTAAAGGCCTATAGATATAAACTCCAATATCTATTTAATAAATACGGAAAATTAGAGCAAATAAAAGAGGGCTTAACGGATAGAGATATAGATAGCTTTTTAGATGAGGTAGTATTAACAGCTCATAACCTAAGCCCTATAGATAAGGATATATTTTTAAAAGAATTTCTAGAGGTAGAGGATATAAAAAAACTAGGTATTACAGGGGAGAGTTTAGCTATTACAGTAGATAGGTTAACCTCTACTAGAGACAAAGAGGCTCAGGCTACAAACCTTAAAAACCTACTCTCTAAGGCTACCAATTTACAGACTAAAGGAGATGTAGATAAGGCTCTAGATTTAATAACTACAGGGGTAAAAGATGTACAGTTAAAAGATAAGGCTACAGAGTTTAGTAGTTTAATGAAGCCAATAAAAGAGGATGAGCTAAAACAGAGAATAGCTATAACTCCTGAGAGTGTAAACTCTGGACTTACAATAGGGGGAGAGGAGTTACTATTACCAGCTGGAGCTATTAGTGTATTTACAGCTCCTACCTCTCACGGTAAAACAACTTTTTTAATAAACCTAGCTTTAAATGTAGCTAAGGAGTATAAGGATAAAGAAACTTATTTATTTAGTTATGAGGAGGACGGAGATAGTATTTTATCTAATGCTTTAAATACCTACTTAGATAGCGACATAGGTAATAATAATAGGAGGGTGCTAAAAACCTACTTTACTACAGATTCTACAGAGCATATAAGAGAAGATAGTAAAGAGTATTTTACAGCTACTAAGGATAAATTTTTTAAAGAGTTAATAGATGCTAAAAGACTAAATATACATTATAGTAATTATACCTCAGATACATTAATAGAGGCTATTAGATACCTCCATAAAAACGCTAATCCAGGTTCTATATTTATAGACTATATGCAACTACTAAACCTACCACAGGGAAAGTATAAGACCTACTCTAGACAGGAGGAGATGAAACAGATTTGTATAGCCTTAAAAGATGTAGCTGTAGAAACAGGATTACCTATAATCTTAGGAGCTCAATTTAATAGAGAGGTAACTAATCATTTAAGAATACATTCTACAAAAATAGGAGAGGCTGGAGATATAGAAAGGATAGCCAATTTAATAGTAGGTTTTTGGAATAACAACTTTAAACCTCTAGCTACAGAGCCAGAACAAAAAGAGCTTAATGAGAAAGGATGTACTGAACAGGGTACTATTTACGCTACTATCTTAAAGAATAGAGGAGGTATAGTAGGCGGAGAGGAGCTATTTTCTTTTAATGGTAATACAGGTAAGATAAGTAACACAAGTAAACAGAGTAGTAATCCTTTTTAATAAAGATATAATGAGTAAAGTAATAAGCATAAGCAACCATAAAGGAGGAGTAGGTAAAACTACCTCAGCTATCAATATAGGAGCTGGATTAAATAAGTTAGGTAAGAAAGTATTACTAATAGATTTAGACCCTCAGGCAAACCTAAGCCAGAGTTTAGGGCTTGTAGAACAGGAGACAAATATATACGGAGCTTTAAGAGGACAGCATAAGCTAGAGCCTATTACTGTACTAAAAGGTTTAGATTTAATACCCTCTACTTTAGACCTCTCAGGAGCAGAAGTAGAACTAAGCGGAGAGCCAGGTAGAGAATACATTTTAAAAGAGCTTATAGACCCTCTAAGAGCCTCTTATGATTACATTATAATAGACAGTCCTCCCTCTCTAGGTTTACTTACTATAAACTCCTTTACAGCCTCAGACGAGATATTAATACCTCTCCAGGCTCAGTACTTAGCTTTACAGGGTTTAGCTAAATTAGTAGAGGTAGTAGATAAGATAAAAGGTAGATTAAATAAAGAGCTTAAAATAGGAGGAGTATTTATTACTCAGTATGACAATAGGAAAGTATTAAATAGGGATGTAGTAGAGACTATCCAGGCTCATTTTAAAGATGAGGTTTTTAAGACTAAGATAAGAGATAATATAGCCTTAGCAGAAGCTCCCTCTCAGGGCTTAGATATTTTTAGATACAATAGTAAAACCTATGGAGCTGAGGATTATTTAGCACTATCTAAAGAGGTAATAAAAAGGAGTAAATAAGGTAACATTAATAAACATATATTACTAAGTAAACATTAAATTAACTATATTTGTAAAGCTATGGCTAAAAAGAATTTTACAGGAGGTTTAAACTCTCTTTTAGGAGAGAGTACTAATAAGGAGAAAGCTCCTAAAGTAGGCCGACCTAAAACACAATTTAAGGAGATAACTAAAACCTCTCAGGAGGGAACTAAAGAACACGAAACTAGAGCAACCTTTATAGTAAAAGAGGCGTTATTAGATAAGCTAAAGTCCATAGCTTATTGGGATAGAGTTTTAATTAAAGAGGTCGTTAATAAAGCTCTAATAGATACTATAACTAAGTACGAAAAAAAGAACGGAGATATAAAACCAATACCTAAAAAGTAGATATATGAAGGAATTATTTAATAATAAAAAAGTAATAGCTATTTATTCAATATGGCTGTTTATACATATTTGTTTTTACCTTTTATCTGAACGGACATATTTATACGAGGAAGTGTTTTGGCCTATGAAATATAAACACGTAGGGTATGACGTAAATAAAGGTATAAATGCTTATGATTTTTCTGA
>Ga0210003_1005068_pt1 | contig 10200 bp, 7 predicted proteins | sample LantaG_FD_182804 | JGI IMG/M metagenome (GOLD analysis project Ga0210003, IMG submission 182804) | Deep subsurface microbial communities from Baltic Sea to uncover new lineages of life (NeLLi) - Landsort_02402 metaG (SPAdes) (version 2) | ecosystem: Environmental > Aquatic > Marine > Oceanic >...
CATCAAGGAAAGCTGTGTCTGCAAATTCATCTATCATTTCATAAATGGCTTTACCTTGTGGTGTTTTGGATGATGGTAAGTTAAACTGTATTTCCATTACTTCTCTCAATGCCTTTCTTGCTGAAGGGCCGGCTAAAGTTGGAACAACAGTTGATAAATCCACAGCACCTAAAGTTTGATTGAGAGCTTTTGATAGCACTTCACCAAGTATTTCGTTAGATGTAGAACCTCCCTTACCAAGTTGAGATATTGTGTTTGATAACTGAGCGGGGAAAGATTCCAACCAACCAGCATACTGTGTTGTAATATCAGACACATATCTCTTAACAGGAGCTTTAACGAAAGTTTTATTTAGAATTTTACCTGCAGCTTTTTTAGATTCTTCTCCAAGTTGTTTTCCGTACTGAATGATTGATGAACGAAGTTCTGCAGGATTAGAAGCAGACTGGAATGCACGACCGGTTGTTGATGCCTTGAATGCTCCAAGTTCTCCAGCCCTTGTTTGCTTACCAATAGATGCTTCAGCTACAAGTGTATTTAAATATCTGTATTGATCAGGTGTTAAAGTATCACCTGCCTTTAAAGTTTCACCTGCCTTTTCAAAAGCTTTCTCATAAAACTTTATTCTGTCAGGTGTTGAAGATACCAAAGAATCCTGAAGAAGTTGTTTAACATTGATTTCTTTTTTTAGTTTAAAACTATCACCAGTAAAATCAACCATATCTTCCATATCAAGCTTAATCTTCTCGGCAAGTTCTTGCACAACAGTCTTACCACTTGCACCTTTTGACTTGGCCAACTTAGTAGAGATAACGATGTTAGGTGTTACAAAAGACCACTGACCTAATAACGAATCGGCCAAAGATTCTTGCATCGCAGTTCTAATAGCTTTTCTTTCAGCATCTAAAAACTGAGGACTTACTTGTTTGATATTGACACCAGCAGCAAGAGGTTTTATTTCTTTGACAGTGCTATCTACCAGACGCACAACAGACTTAACATATGTTGGACCGGATTTACCTGCTTCATCTAAAACTTTGGTGGCCATTTTCTTTGCAGTACGTTTCAATGCTGAAACAATCTCAGGTGAAATCTTTTCTAGTCTATTGACAATGCCTGCATATATTGGATTAGTTAATAAGTCTTCAGGTCCTTTAGAAATAACGCCTAAGACTGTGTATCTGTCACCAGCACGTGCTGCTTCGACAACTGATACCTTGTTGCTATCAACTAATGCATCAGCAAGTTTAGTTGATTTACCTAATTCATCTGCTAATAATCCAGATTTTTTAGCAGCAGCTTGTAGTGGTTTAATTAGTTTGTTATCCACAACAATAGCATTGTAAAGACCGGTTCCAATCTGAAGAGGATCGATATTCTTAAAAGGATGTTCTAGTGCTTCGCCTACCTTTGCAATATCTCCAAATATTTCAGCAACAGAACCAGGAACAACTTCAGTAAGTTTCATTGCTTTAGCTAAAGATCTACCACCACGAGCAGTTGCTCCTGCTATTTTACCAGGAACTGAGAATACATTGAGAGGCATTGCAACTTCGCCAAGTATGCCGATACCTCTTACCAAGCTTTCATCTTCAGGACGCACTGCTTGTTGTGATGCTAAGTCATCACCAAAAGAACGAGCTGTTGCTATTTCAACGGCAATTTCTTTTAGAGCACCATCAATACCGGCGTCCGAAGAGATATATGTCTTCCCCCATGCTTCTTCTTCTTTGCGACCTGTGATTTCACGAGGAATAAATCCCCATTCATCGGGATTAATCTTGGTGTCTGTGCCTGGCACAACATCGTACATTGCCGCATCAGTTAGAGGATTAAAGATAAAGCGCGATAAACCAGCTAAGTCTCTGACAATAGTCATAGGTAACGATTCAACAACAGCTTCTGTTTCTGGTGTCAGACCAAGCTTTTGTTTTACTTCTTTATAAACTTCCGGATCATATTTATCAGAAGCCAAGAATGATAGAGCACCAAGAGCAGCGTCTGTTGCAGACATTTCTAATTGTTTTCTAAACTTAATTTCTTTTTCTGACATTTTTAAATAACGATAGATATCGACTTCTTCATTTCTTTGTATTTCTAGCGCATATTCGTCAGGTAAGTTTGTTTGTAGATACTGAAGATATTTTTTAGTAGCTTCTTCATCAACAGCTTTCGTATCAGTTGTTAAGCCGATTTCATCAACAGCTTCATAATAAAAATCTGTCTGAATACCTTTTAGAATTTCTTTCTTAGCATCTTCTTGTGAAATACCTTTAGATGCTGCCAATTCTTTAGATGATTCTTCTAACTGAATACGGTTACTTTCGGCTTGTTGTCTTGCAGCAGTCTCTGCAGGTGATTCCATTTCCTGGGGCAAGAATGCACGACCAATTGCTTCAAATCCTCCCATCTTCTCTACTTGACTGGGATCTTTAGCAATTGTCTGAGGCGTTGCAATAGGTTTGGCTGGCACAAAATCAGCAGTAAGTGGTTGACGAGCAGGTGCAACTTCTGCCATTGCTCTTTTCTCTGCATAATCAGCCTTAACTAGTTCTTCTTCGTATCTTCGCCAAAATTCAGGTGAAAGAATATCAATACCTTCATTTTGCAAATCAACAGTAATTTGAATACCAACTTCAACTTTTGTAGGCACACCTTCATCGACAAATCTTTTTGTTTGTGCCTCAAGTGATTTGAATTCTTCACCAGCAATATCTGCCTCAGTCGTCTTTGGCGCAAATTCGCCTACACCTAAACGAGCTGTTATCTCTGTTGGTGTAGGTGGAGCAACTTCAGATTGTTCTACAACGGGCTGAACAACAGGCTCAGCAGGCTCAGCAGGCTCAGCAGACGGCGTAATAGATTGACCTGTTTCAGGTATTGCTGATACTTGTGGCTCTGTCTGTGGAACAACAATCCCCATCTCTGAGGTATAACTGTCAAACCATGTATCGGCCTCAGTTTCTCCTAAAGAAGTTTTTAACTGTTCATAAGTAGATTGCTTCCCAGAAGGAAGACGATCAATATCTCTTGCCATGAATTCTCCTAAAATTATATATATTTATCGGACTGTAAAACTATTTAAGTATAAGTATTATTTTACTTAGGAGGTTTTTTAATGTGTCATAAAGAATGTATTCCAGCGGTATATATTAAAGGGAAGAAGAAAGGACAGTATACTAGTGCTAGTCATGGCAAACAACGTGCTCGTGAAGAACTGATTAAGAGAGATGGTCCGCGACCGTTTCCTAAAGCAGTGTGTAGGCACACGTGTGAGAATGATTCGATGGCGCCTAATGGTTTTGTTTGTGTTCTTCATACTGTGTGGGGCACACAGAAAGAAAATTTAGATGACCAGTGTCCTAAAGTTAAAAGTAAAATTAGTAAGATTGGTGGAAAGAAAACGTGTTCTATTGAAAGAACTTGTCCGCATTGTGGTAGAACTATCAAAGGTCCAGTATATTTCAGATATCACGGTGAAAACTGTAAGTTTAAACCTTAAAGATCTAGATCGAACAAAGCTTTCATGTCTATGTCTTTTAGAGGCTTAATACGTTCTTTATAGAACTTTTGGACTTTTTGGACTGGCGACAATGATTCGTCTTCTGCTAATTCCAGCGGAACGCCGGGAGCACCGAGACCATGACCGGGGACCTCCGACGAGAATGGAGGCGCAACATAGACACGCTCACCATCTTTTGTAGTGAAGTATCCTCCTTCATCTGTTTTAATTCCTCCTGTTGTAGGAAGTGTATCTTTGGTATCAACATCCGTAGTCTGCTTGGTGGGCTCAGGAAGAAGTTTAGATGGTTCGTACTTAGCGCGTTGCTCATCCATTTGAGATTGATGATAAGCAATTAGATATTCGTCTCTTAGTTCGGTATTACCACCAGCAAATTCAGCAGCTTTCAAAATAATCTTTTTACGCTGTTCAGCTTTGCTCTCTCCAAGTAGTTGCTTGTTTTGAGCAAGCACTAGTGCTTGTTTATAAACATCACTTTCTTTATCGATAGGTGAAGATTTGGCAGCCTGAATCGCATCGTAGTGTAGAAGTTTATCTTTATCAGTTCCAAGAACATCACGCGCAAATTGATCTTTCATAAACTTAGGTGCTTCAAAGCCGTATTTCTCAGCAGCTCTTTGTCTAACATCAGCCTCTGAAGGCTGAAATGGTACAGGTGGTTTTGACAGTTCTTGTCTAATATCTACCAATGCTTTTGTTTCAGGTTCAAGAGCAGCTTCTATTTCTGCTTTCTTTTTATCAATTGCTGCCTGATCACCTTCTTCTAATAGTTTATCAAGGTCAGCTAGTAATTGGCTAAGCGCAGAAACACCATAAGCACCACCTTCTTGGGCAAGTAGCGCATCTTCTTCTTTCTTCAGCAAAACATCCTGAGGTGTATCAAGTAATCCACTACCACTAACACCACCAATATTAACAGTATCAAGTCCAAACTGACTAGTAACTTTTTCTTCAAGTGCAATTCTTTGGTCAGCACTAAGTTTGTTCCAAGTGTTATCAGACTTAAGTCCTTTCCACAATTGCTGAGCAGTTGATGCAGCAGATCTGGTTCCACCTCTTACCGATGCAGATACATTCATAATTTGTCCTTCAATAAATGCTTGAAGACCTTGAGGATTTGCAATCAAACCACCAGATGTAGCAAGTGCATTAGATACTGCAGCTAGTTTAGTTTGTGCAGCCTGAGGAACAGTCAATTCACCTTCAAGTCCTTGTCTTATTTTAAGACGCTGAGCTCTTGCTTCGTCTTTTGAAGATATTATCGCTTGATTAATTGCTCTGCGTTCTTTTATGATATCAAGTGCATCAATTCCTTCTGCGCCACCTTTTCGTAATTTATTAACTGCATCTTGCAAAACCTTTTCTCTTTCACGAAGTGCAGCTCTGTATTCTTCATCCATCTTTTTTTGAAGGACAAGCTCATCGTATGCTTCTTGTCTAAACTTAGCATAACGCTCTTCGTGTGACTGAAGATAAGTAGTAAAGTATTTTAATCCGTTTGAAGCCATTATAAATCTCCTAAAAAGTCGTCTTCGTATGAGCTTTCAACTGCACCTTTTCCACGACCGGCTGGAAGCTTGCCTGTAAGTTCTTTAAATCTGCGTAGTTCTAAACCTGCACCGAATGCCTCACCACCAACATCAGAAATACCACCAAAGATAGCAGCAGCTCTTTTAGCTCTTGCTTCATCCTTAGCAGAACCAAGTTTTCTCATTTCAGCTTCTTGCTGCTGTTGTAGTTCTAAATCTGCCTGTGCTATTTTTGCTTGTGCCTCGGAAATTCTTCTTTGTTCTGCTTCTTGTTTATTCAGCATAGAAGCAAAGTCTTGACCAGCACCACCACCAGTAGTAGCAGTCAACGCTCTTTGTTCAATCATTTGCTCTCTTGCAAGTGCCTGAGCAGGTGAAAGTAGTGAAGTTCTATAAACTTCTTCTTGTGCAGGTGTGAATCCAAGTGTGCCCATAGCAGCCATTCTCTCGAGCTCTGCTAATCTTTCCTTGTCAGTTTTTCTAAATCCTGCACCAGCTTCAATAATACCTGGCACAGTCGATAATGCCTGTGCTCCAGTGCCGATTAGTGCTGCTTTTGATATTGCCATTTGTTAAATCTCCTATGATGGTCCGTAGTGTACTTCTATCGTAAATGATAGAGCTTTTATAAAGAATGCTTGTGAATCTGAATTACCAAATAAAGATATTGTATGCTCACCTTTTGACACATTTGACATTCCGTAGTGTCCGTTGTAAGAACGACGCTTCTCCCAACTTGGTATCTTACCACCAAGGAAAGATGCGCCCCAATCAGATTCTTCTTCAAATGTAAACTTAGTTGAATTGTAGTAGACGTTATCTAAACCAATAAATATCTGTGCTTTAGCTGGAGCAAATGGTGCAACAGTTTCAGATTCATAACCTTTAACTGTAGCAACAAATCTGACAAGAATAAAACCTGCTTCTTTCATATAAAATGTGGTGCCAGTCCTGGGAATAGTTTGTGCTGGTCTACTAGTTTTAGCCCAATGTTTTGGTAAGTTACCGACTAACATGCTTGGTAATTCTTGTGCACCTATTTCATGTCCACTTGTCATATCATAATCAATATTAGTTGGAAGATATTCACCATTCATTACATGTTGACGTTTAATAATTGCAGCAGGAGAAATACTAGACGGTGTGATACCGCCATTTAAGTATTGTTTTATTGCTTCGTTGTTTTGTTCAACGCTATTAGCAACTATAGGATTTCCGGCTAAGAATGTATTTGGTATAAATAGAGGCATGATATTCCTTATACTGCTGTATTTCTATATATGGTGGTCTCAATGTAAGTTCTTTCGAAACCTAAGGTTCCATTAACGCCGTATATGAGGTTATTAGGATCGCAAATCTGGTCTTCCAAAAACAGAGCTGGTCCACCGGCTCCGTCGGTGTCCATTCTCCAGGCACCACTGAAGTAAAGCTGAACGCCGAAAAGTATAGTGTCAACATTGCATCTAAAGATAAATTCACCTTGTAGTCCTAATTCATCGAATACATAAGTTGAAACTGCATGTGCAGCTAATGAATTACCTGCAGTCATAATAAAATGTGGAATAAATGTGCAATGGTCAAAGCGTCCACCTGTAATAGGTTCTGGATTAGCAATACCAGGTGTCACATTAGGTGGATCGACTACAAAAACATTAGCAAGAGGAAATACTGTTGTAAAGTCTGCATCATTTAGTGCAGCTGAAGTTGTATTAATTTTAGGATAGGCAATTGCGCACCATTCACCTACACCACTTCCATTATTACCACCTGCAGGTCTGGCACCTATATAAATAAGCTGAGATGAATGATCTTGAGCAGTTGTACTATTAATAGTTGTTTGAGAAAACTGATTGATCCACCATCTAATACGAACAATATCACCTACTTGTACTTCTTGATTAAGTACTAGTTTAGTTCCTTGTCCAGGTGCAGTATTAGTGGCACCTGTTGCATCGTGATTGATAGGCCATTCAGGTGTACCAGCAACTTTTGGTGGAAATGAATCTGTGTAAAAAGGATATTGAGCACCAGCAGCAGGAATAGCTGGGAATGTTAAGTTGTATCCATTAGCTAATTTTGCTGATTTTAATGTCATAGCAGGACCAGCTAAATTTCTTGTATCAATACCTTCAACACGAATGTTGTCTTCGTTTAATGCACTTCCTCCAATTGCAACAGTTGTATAGTTTGTGTTGACCTGTGTAGCGTCAGTAGTTCCATTATCTGGATAGAAATCTCTTGTAACAATTTTTCCCATCATCTTCTCCGATTAAATGCTGATATTTGTCCGCCTAACATTGTAAGTATGACTTGTAAATCACTGTCATCTCTCTGCGGAACAACATAGAAACCTACTTCTACCAAACCATCACCAGCAGGACATGGGAAAGTTGCAGTATATGTTCTAGTCAACCACATTTGAAATTCAGATTCTCCTCGATAAACAACAACACCATTGTATTTGATGTATATTTTAAAGTATTTTTTAGCCACAAGCTCAGCGGCACCTGACAGTCTATAATATGTCCAGTATTTTGGAATATAAGACGACTGTGTGTATGTAATAGTCATCATACCTTCTTCGACACCAACAAGTGATAATGATTTCCAGTATTTAATATTACCTCCACCTGATATATCATCACTATCATATCGATAACCGATGATAAAGTTTCCTCGTGGATGCCTTGCCGCTAATGCAACAAATTCTCCATCGCCATCTAATTCTACGGGATCAACTGTACAGTTTCCAGAAAACCAATGACGACCTGCGATGAGAGGTTCTCCTTTTTCTTGGATATTAACTGCACTGACAGACAAATTATCTCTGTCTATGCCACCGTTAAATGTATCGACATACACATCAGTTGCATTATCGAATTCACGACTTTGCACAATGTTTTTGTCTTCAATAGTTTTACTTGAATAAGTATAAGGCATTATTTCTCCTATGCTCTCTTTGAACCGATGGTTTCTTGTAGGCTGCTGTTAAGTTCGATTGCATAACCTGTGAAAACAATGTCTGAAGTTGTTTTAAAGTCGAATGCAAAATCTGAACAACCAAACTGTCCAACATCAATTCGTATCTGTGTTAAGTATTTATCTTGCCATGCTGCTTCATTCCAAAGGGCTGTTCCATAAACTGGTTGGTCAGGATGATCGGCTCTCTGAATAATTGTTGCAGGTGATTTGTTTGATATTACTGTTGACCAATCTCTGTCTCTAAACCAACTTACTTCAATAGGATTATCACCAGTTGTCCACATGTAGAGATAAATGTATTTAACATGTTTCTTCAGTGCAGGATAACCAAAATCATGCCATCTGCTGCGGAAATAAGTTGTTAATGGATCTTTTTCTACAATAGGATTTTGTTCAGAACCTGCTTCATAACCACCAATTCTTTTACCACTGAGGACAAATAAACCGTTTCCTATTAAAGTTCCTTCAGGTACACCTCCAACAACACCAATATCAGAGCCGATAATTGTGTTTCCTGTGGCATCAACTGTTATAGAAGAAACATGTAATCCTTTTCTTGTTGACCACTTACCATTCTCATGATAGATTAAACCAAGTGAAAGGTTAGGATCTCCACCAACTGAGATAAAGCATGACCATTCTTTCCATACAGGATTCCAGGCAGCAACGCATCTTGGAAGTTGTGAACGATTTATTCTTTCGAATATTTCATCAATAGGACCGCTAATTTTATTGACTTCTAATTTTAATGACTGGAAGTTACCACCAATCAAATAGACACCATCGTGTGCCAAGAAACCTACACCTGTACCTGGAATAGCACAGATTGTACTTGGTGAGATTGTGCCGATAGAATCAATAAAAGGTGTGATAGTAAATCCACTGACAGAATCACCAGTAATAATATCAATTGCTCTTTCTCTGAATACAAGTAAAACATTGTAATAACTGAATAGAGCAGTGATACTTCCACCTTGACGTGTACCTACATCGAAGTAGTCGAATGCACCAAATGTGTCAGGTTGAAGAGGTTTACTAAAGAATATTCTTGTTGGATTGCTACGACCACCATCTAAGAACAAACAACTTTTAAATGTTGCACAAACCTGGGCAGTTGGTGCAGGAAATGGTATTGATTCTGTTTCATCAGGTGCAGTTGCTCCTAAATTACTATCACCAACATAATCAACATATTTAGTTTCTTTGTTTCCTGTTAAGATATTACAGAAGTAATATGTTTCACCATTATTTCTGGTTCTATAAATCTTTCTATATGATGTGCCTGGAGGTCCTGTAAATACATCATCTAATAATGTAGCTGTTCTGCTTTCAACATTTCCTGAAGGTTTAGTAATAGTATTAGTTGTCCAAGAAAGTCTGCTTGTTGTGGATGATAGAGGACTTTCACTACCTGCTTCATTGACAGCTGATACTTTGTATTTATAGACATTGACATCACCAGCAGTCAAGCTACCTAAACACTGGAAGTCACTGTCTTGTGCAGCTCCATTACCTAACTGACTGCTTTCAGGTTGAACATAGTCTGCAGGTGACTGAATAAAATATCTGTTGCTATTTGCATTTAGTGGTAATGTGTCGTCAGGATTAATAACATCTGGATCTGCTGTCTTGAATGACCAACCAAGTGGCATAACTTGTCCACCACGCCACTTAAATGGTTTAGTTCTTCCACCGCTTACACAAATAATGTAAGGTCCAAATTCACAGAACTGTGCAGGTGGCTGATTACCAACTGGAGGATTGACTGAATTAACCAATAAATCATAGGATTCAGTTGAACCATTGACTGTATAAATAGCTCCACCTTGTTCAAAGATAATGTTTTGTTGTGCTCCTTGATGTCTTGTGTAGCAGAATAAACTATCAACACGCCCTAGAGGAGAAAGAGGAAATCCTGTCTGGTTGGAAAAGTATTTCTCTATGCCCAAATGATTCGTCCAACCTTTAGTCATATCGTCATATTTGACATTCTGTAAAACATTACAACTATCATCAGGTGCGGGATAGCCCAGGTACAAGCCACCTAAAATAGGAACTTGATATTTTTTGTTTGTTTTCATATTGTAAATCCTTGTTAATCAATAGTTCATTATGTATAAATGCTTAACTTTTCTATTCTTTGTATTTCTATCTTTAAAAGCGATT
>Ga0210003_1005069_pt1 | contig 10198 bp, 5 predicted proteins | sample LantaG_FD_182804 | JGI IMG/M metagenome (GOLD analysis project Ga0210003, IMG submission 182804) | Deep subsurface microbial communities from Baltic Sea to uncover new lineages of life (NeLLi) - Landsort_02402 metaG (SPAdes) (version 2) | ecosystem: Environmental > Aquatic > Marine > Oceanic >...
CCCGGATATACGAATTGATAGAGAAGTTTAAGGGTTAACTTTGTAGGTCGAAATGTCGTCAAAGATCCTGAGCGAAGAGAAGGAAAGACTTTCGACAAAACTCTTTCTGTAGGTCGAAACCCTTGTGTTCTCCAAGGGGTTTTTTGTTAATGTGTTGAACAACAACAAAATACGTCACAATGTCAAGAATCATAACGATTTCGTTCTTTTATATTCTTTTACCTGGTTTTATCTAATTTTGGATGTTTTTACCACCGATGGACACAGATTGGGCACAAAATTCTGATTATTATAATTAAGATATCGAAATTCAAAATCCTGAGTGCCCTCAGCTAGGTCAAAGAAGCCCAACCCTTAGGACGCGTACGAAAAAACGCAGGGGTTATGTTTATGGACTTGATTGAGCGAGAAAGAGAAGTTGCCTAGCTTTTAGTTTTCTCCAACAAGCTCCTGATATATGTCGCCCTGTCATCATATTGGAACAACACATTATTCTTTTCAAAATCCGCCTTTGATAAATCTGATGTCCACCATTTCACCGTCTCAAATGAAGTGTTTGAAAGAATAAAGGAATACAGGCTGATTTCAGGGTCATTCAATTTCTGTTCTAAGCTCTTTATTGTCGTGCCAAATTGAATCTTTGGATCATCAAGCCCGCGCAGATTCATAATCCCTTTCGGGTCAATGAAAGCCACATTTTGTTTGTTTTCAGTAACAAGCCAGAGAATAAAATCTGGGTAGAAATTACCAGCTTCAAAGAACCCAATACCGCGACCTTTGCTCATATTTCGAAGAAGATATAGCTCTTTACCATCGAAGTATCCGGAATTCTCTTCATAAAACGCTCGTAAGTCAGTCACAAAATCTCGTTCACTATCATTCTGCAAGACAATTGGCTTGATCTCAATAAGTGAGCTGTTTACATATACCAATGGCTGGTACAGGTGTTGACCAAAACAGATTGGCCACAAAGTGCGAAGCTTTTGCGCCTCTGCATCTTTAAGATTTCCGGCGGTAATAAAGGCCTTTATTGATTCAAGCTTTGCTATGATATCTTCGCTGGATTTATCAATATAGAATTGATACTCGTTCACGAAGTTTGGGTCGTCTTCAGTGAGCTCATGATATTCAAGATGCTCATTTTCCCATTCGGCCTTTTTGTACTTATAAAAACGATCGCAGTATTTTGTTAATAGTGCTGTAGCTATTTCCTGCCATCGTCGCACTTGCTCGAAAGAACGAAACCGCAATTCGTCGCCGGGGATATAAAGCCGATACCAGTCATTGCGAAGTAATAGCTGTTTCATTTCCTCTTTCGACAAATTCATATTATACCAGGCGCGTTCGTTCTTAAATCTCTGAAGGCTGAAATAGATAGTATCTAATTCCATAAAGGCTACATGCTGCGGAGTAAGATTGTTCTGCTCCGGCTCTACGAACTCTGATCCGGCTGACGTTTTCTTACTGGTTAAGGCCTGTATTTTGGGATACCAGTCCAATATGACAGGATGCCTTACTATATGGTCTGGCGGATGCTCCAAAGTTGGCTTGGGCCCCTGCTTTTTGAAGTCTAAACCTTCCTTTAGGCGAACTATTTTCAAGTTTGCAGACCCAAGATTCTTGATAGTAGGTAGGACAAATTGCAGTCTGTTGTCTTCCGTTGGCAAGCCTTCCTCTTCAAGATATTCCTTAAACTGCTTCATATAGTCTGCTCGGATGCCAAAGATATTGAGAGTTTCCAATGTCTCAAGGTCCGCCGGAGCGTTCAGACCGGAAATGGCTTTTGAACGCTTCAGGCAGAACTCCAAACCTTTGAGCCGAACTCCTCGACCAAACAACTGAATGATCTGAGACCCTTCACCTCGGCCAATATTCATCAATCCCATTGTGCTCACACGCCAACTGCTCCAACCCTCAGTAAATTTCTTTGAACCGATAAGCATATTAACCTGGCTGTCGCTATTATTGATTTGCCTGAAAAGTGATCCCGAAAAATCACTTTCAATAACAATAATCTCTTCCTGTTCGTCACAGAGTTTGCACAGAGAGGACGAATCGCCAACATTGATTACGCCAAAGGGATCATTGTCACCCAATCTTAGCGCAATCTCACCGTCGGCACCTTTGAGATTCTCGATATGTATTCTTGCCTTAGCAGAGGCATTAAACAGGACTTTCAGAATATCCGCAAATACTTCATTTGAGGATAATCCGAGTTTCCTCAAATACTTAAATGATGACGAGAATAAATCCCTGTCCTTATCATCGAGTAATGCCGAGGAACCTTCAATTAGGCTGGTGATATAGTCAATCGCCTGTCTGTCATTGGTGACGAATTCGGATAAGAACAGCAGTATATCGACAACGTCCGAGACTTGACGTCGGTTTTCCGTTCTAACAGCATTGACACTTGCGCCAACAAATATCCAGAGAGGCTTCTCGATTAGGTACTTATTGAATTCCTTTCTATTATCTTCGAATATCTTCTGCTGTTCATAAAAAGCTACAAGGCTGGCTGTGAGGTATTTTCGTTTGAATTCTTCATCGGAATCATCCTGAAGATTCAGGATATTATATTGTTTGCCATATCCGTCGTTGAAGAAATACTTGTAAGAATAATCAAAGAGAATGCACTTGGCATATTCATTTTCGAGATCAGCACTACCGCTTGCCTTTATTGCCTGCCCAAACGTAGCAGAATATTCAAATGAGAATCCGTCTTCAGACAGTTGACTTCTCTTCTTCATCCATTGACCGACTTCGGCACTGCTGGAACCTCTATGTCCTTCATCGACAAGAACAAGATTATTATTCTCGAATGACTCAACCGCAACGGTCTTGTCACCGGATACATCTTTGAGCTTGTGGATGTCAATTATTTCAACGGATTTACCGGCAAACAACCCTCTTCCGTCTTTATCAAAAAGCTCGGCATCCATTCCGGAAAGCATGAATTCATCAAGGTGCTGGTTTGAGAGACCTTCGTTAGGGGTCAATAGTATAATTCTGTTTAATCCTCGTTCTTTTTTATGTTCTTTCAGATAATGCTTATACTGTAATATATTACAGTGCATGATCAGCGTTTTACCTGAGCCGGTCGCGCTCCAAAATGCAATCTTGTGAAGGTCTGATAACTGAAAAGCCTTAACTTGGTCGCGTTCCTCTTTACCATCATTGAAGCGTTCGATTTCTTGATTAAGGCTAACCAATAGTTTATCCGCGCCAGAGAAATAACGGTCTAAGTATATCTCCGCAAAAAGCAGGCTTAGGTATTGAAAATACTTTGGATACAGAATTCGCTTCTCGATACGATTGCGCCGTTCCGTTATTGTCTTCCAGTGCCTGACGATGTTTTGGTCGTAGAGCAATAGCAGTTCTTTGGGAAGGTGCTCTCTTTGAACTGTCCGCATGGTGAGGATATGATAATGATGGCTGATATTTTCCTCGTCGAAGCCTTCATATTCCGGATGTTTCATTGGTTCAGCTAACTTGATAAAACTGTCAACCTCGAAAAGCCGAAGCATCCATTGGAAGAGGACAAGCTTCTGATCGAAGCGGACTTTTGGCGGGGTTGTTCTGCGCCGTCTTGTATTTGCTCTGGGTGCCAAATCCGCCTCCTAAATTTCTTCCGTTTCAAACATTAAGCGTTTAAAATCTTCTTCAATTAGGCGGACCTTCCAGGTCTCATCATCACGTCGAAGGTTTTCAAGATTGTTATCACCGTTGACATAGATTAGATCAAATTCCATGTCCCTAGGATTATATTCTTGTTTTCTGAAAAACTCATCGAGGTCAGCGTTGGATTTTTCTTTCAGGTTACGCCAGATTATCAGGACTTTGTCGCCCTTCGGATTTGTACCCTGAATAACGCGGAAACCTTGAATATGGTCGATATACTGAACGGTTAGGCCAATCAGATAATTGAAGGTCTCAACCAAATCAATTTTGGTGGGCTTTGATTCGCCGGCCGAGCCAGTAGAGATATTCATAGTGTAGTTAAATGGGTCAGCAAAAGCACCCAGATTCAAGAGAGAATTGCTGCCTTCGCTCTCTACATCGAGCATATAAGACAATTTGTAGCTTTCGCCAAAGTCTTCTTTGGCATCTAATAATTCCTGCTGCTCCTGTGATTTTTTCAGATCTAGATTATTTAATGTGTCTTCATAAGATTCTAATCTTACATATTTGAATGTTTTCGATCGTGTATGATTCTGTTTGATGGTTTCCTTAAGCCTCGGCACTATTACATCATAAAACTGCTGTCCCATTTCGATACCAATCCAGCGCCGCCCAAGCCTATGCGCGACGGCACATGTTGTACCGCTGCCCGCAAAATAATCGATCACAACATCATTAGTATCTGAACCAACTTTTAGGGCACGTTCAAGTAACACTTCTGAATTCTCGGTAGAAAACCCAGTACGACTAGAATAGCCAGAAATATCCATCCAATTTGTATCAAGAATCTGCCGATCAGTGGCATCAACAAGATATTGTGGCACTGGATTATCCTCGCCACATGAAGGACAAATAGACCAGTCTCCCCTATAGTGTTCGTATTTACAGCCTTTTGTCCTACATTTTAGTCGAATTCGACCTTCCTCAATCATTTTATCCATTGTTGATTGAGCAAACTTAAAATGAGCATCCGTTTTGTACGGCAAAAACGTTTTTCCAAAGATTATCCTCTCCGGTGGGTGACGATAGCCCGCTGAGTCATCGATTCTTCTCCAGTAGCTCTCTCTGGTCTGTTGTAACTGCAGGTATGGGTCCACCAAGGTCGATTGGCTTGATTTATAATACAAAAAGAGGGAATCGTTTGCTAAAGGCAGAGATATTCGTCCTTGACCCGTTACGTTCTTTCGTATCCGTTGAACACACAACTCGTATTGAAATCCATTTGCCCCATATATATGATCGCATAGGCAGCGTACTAAGTGATTACCGTTACTATCGCACCGCACATACATAACACCGTGAGGTTGCAATAACAAATGACCTAGATGTATTCTGTCATGCAACATTGCAACCCAAGTTGAATCCTTATAATCTGTTTTGTATAAGAAATCCGCATTTTGTTCCAGGTTGAATGGAGGATCAATATATGCACACCTAACTTGTCCAGCATATCGTTGTTGTATAAGTCGCAATCCATGAAAGTTATCACTGTTCACAAGCTCTCCCGAAATAATGCTGTCAAGATTATCAATTGATGCAAGAAGCCTGCTCTTAAAATCTTCAGAATAGTATATTGTATCAAGAACGAGAAGCGGATTGGCTTTTAAGAATTCTAAAGTTAAGGGACTTGAATAAGCGGGTGTAGTTGTATCCTGTTCAATTTTGTCGATCCCGAACAGTCTTATCCACTCTTCCTTTTGGGCATCGTTGGCAATTATCTCTGGATATAGTTCTTCCGGAACACGGTCAAGAGTAATGCAATAATTTGTCTCGACAACAAATTTCTTCTTAAGCCAGAGCTTTTTCTGGAAATCCTCAATTTGAGAAAGGAACGCAATAACCTTATGGGATATGGAGCGGATTACCTTGATTTTGCTGAGATACTGCTCTGCTCGTGGTGCGGATTCGTCTTCGATGTCGTCAAGATGCATAATCTCGTTTTTGATATAAAAATCAAGTTCACGGCGGAGAAACTTGCCCAGGTCTTTATGGATAAAATAGTCAAAAGTGTTTCGGGCAGTATAGTCGGTAAGATGTTTCTCCAGTAATGTCCTGTCGGGATTACTTTCGGTCGGTCTTTTCTGAGACAATTCTGCAATCCAGTCAGTAATTCCCTGTGCCGCGAAGACTGTTTCAATAGCCTTATCATTGAGGGCTTTCTGTTTTCTCTTGTCATCATCCGGGCGATATTCGAAACGAATAAAAAGCTCTCCATCCTGCTCAACAATTGGGTCTTCGTCACAGATTATAAAGCGGCGATCATTACCATTTGATGCTTTGATATTATCCTTTTCCGTGTCGGCCTCAACGAGCTTGAAGTGAACTCTTTTACCTGAGGCAAGGGTAAAGGTGTAGTCACGGAAATATTCTGTCGTCTTGATATAATACTGATCATTATTCGCCCAGTGGAGTTTTACTTCTTCACCTTCATAGGGAATGGCATAAACGCCTTCTTTGTAGCGACGAAGACTGATAAAATCGCCTTCCTGATAGTATCGCCGGAAGAAATTGAACAAATGCGTGTAGACTTCATCTTCAAGAGCGGTGATATCAACGGAGTCTTTGAGCTTTTCTCGCAATTCCTTCACTCTGGGAACGGTTTCAGGATCAACACCATCGGCCTGATACTGTTTTATCTTATCATCCAGTTCTTTTTGGATTTCGGCTTTGTCCGCAGGCCGGTATTTCTCGAAGCCAGCCTTTACTTGCGGTAGAAGATCGTTCTCCAAGAACTTGGTTATCTCATCCCGCTTTTGATTCATGATGCGGTATATACCGAAATCCAAATCGGCTTGATCGAGTTGGAATATCTCTTTCAACTTTTCTTTCAGTTTATCCAAACTTCGGGACATATTATCTCTCCATTAAATTACTTGCCAGCGAATCGTATATAAATGATGACGTTCAGTCTTCTGTGTCATCCGTTTTTCAAGCTCATCTATTAGATTATCACGCTTTTCCATTATTTGATCTTCAACTTCAAATATCTGCTGACGCTGTTTTCTTTTCTTCCTCTCAAGATCGCGGATTTTATCCTGAATGCTGTGTTGCTCATCAACGGTTGCGGCAACCCTGGCCTCTCTGTTCAGCATTTTGATTTGCGCTTTGGTATCTTTTAGTTCCTTTTCAGCCGCCAATACCATATCATCAGCCCATTTTTCAAGTTTTTCCCTGGCTTCATTAAAATAGGTATTATTCAACTCGAGAGATCGAGAGATTGTGGCCTTGGCATGACGGTCGGTTGCCTCCTGAAGTTGCTTCTGAGTAACTGACTGAATATTTGATTCAGCGCTAACTTCTCCACTGCAATTAAACATCTTTTCACAGGTTTCCTGATCAATGGCTTTGCCTTCATCATCAAAGCCCGAAAACAGTAAATATTCTTCTCGTTCAAACGAGTCAATCACAAGTAACTCTAAAGCCAACCAGCCTGATTTGCCCTTGAGAGCTTCAATCATGGAAATCTTAGTTGGGTGGTTTGTGATATCAAAAACAACTTTTGCAAGATTAGTTTCGATACGCTTTCCAGTTTCAATAACATATTCACCCATAGGATGTGATAGCCTATAAAGGAATTCACCGGGGATGTTCTCTTGTTTCTTGGAGATTAGATGATATAAGCCCGGTCTGGCGTCATCAATTGGAGAAGAGTGAAGATTGAAAGTCAATTCTTCGCCATTAAAGGATGCCTTCTCGTCAAGCATAAACTGTGTCAACAACCAGAAAGTTTTGCTTATTCGGTCAAGCTGTTGATTTGCACCTTCAAGATTTACCTTTAATCTGGCATGTACATCTTCATCAAAATGTTCAAGCAGTTTCTGTCTGGTGTCGTCAATTCGTGTGGTTATTGTCTCATCCAGCTCTTCCTGCAATTTCTTAAAAGCTTTTTCAATCTCTTCGCTTGTGCGGCATTGCTGGTAAATGTCCAGAATGCGCCTCTCGAAATCCACACCGGATTCTATACTACCCAATACTTCATCGGATGCTCCAAAGACACCCGAAAACAGACTAAATTTCTCATTGAGAAGTTCATAAACCCGCTGATCTGCCTGATTCTTAGTGTTTAAGAAGTTAATTACGACGACATCGTATTTTTGACCGTAGCGATGGCATCTGCCTATTCGTTGTTCTATACGCTGGGGATTCCAGGGTAAATCAAAATTTACTACGAGAGAGCAAAACTGAAGGTTTATGCCCTCGGCAGCGGCTTCAGTGGCAATCATTATGTTCGCGGTATCTTCAAAATGCTCGATAATGGCCGTTCTGATATCTATAGGTTTTGATCCTGAAGCTCTGCCGGACGCTTTGTTCTTCTCATACCATCTTTCATATATTTGCCGTGAATCGGGATCAGTATTAGTGCCGTTAAAGGTTACAACCTTGCCGGAATAACCATTACTCTCAAGAAATCCTTTTAAGAATTCCTGAGTCCTGCGCGATTCAGTAAAGATGACAGCCTTTGGCCTGGCTTTCATTATATCTAACTGCTTGAAACCGACATCAAGAGCAGTAAGTAATGATTTGGTCTTTGTGTCAACGCCGATACTTCGAGCCCAGGTTGCGAATCTATCAAGTTCCTGTATTTCTTCTTCGAGTTTTTTATGGTCTATCTTTTGTTCGGCGTCTGTATCACCTGATTCCTCTTCAACTTCATCAAGTAATTCATCAAGAATATCTTCTTCTATTTCTTCCTCAGCAATGATCTCTTCGATGAAATTCTCTTTTGGTTTGATATTTTCTCTAATTGCAATAAGACGATCTCGAATTGTTTCAAGAGTGGCCGCAACTGCATGAGGAGAAGACGCCAACAGTTTTCTTACGACTAAAATTGTAAGGTGCTTTTGCTGAGTTGGCAGGGCATAAGTATTTTCTTTGCGTAGGAAGGCCGATACTGCTTCATAAAGTTTATGTTCCTGTTCACTCGGATCAAAAGGACGAGTAATAAGTTGTCTATTTGTGTATTGTATATATTCTACTACCTGACGTCTTAATGTACGGATACAAAACTGATTTAGACGATCCCTTAACTCATTCAAGTCGCCACCAACATTTACAAATTGAGTTCTAAAGGATGGAAGGTCGCCAAATATTCTGTCATCTATAATTGTCGATAAGCCGTATAGTTCCAATAGTGAATTCTGAAGCGGTGTGGCTGTTAAAAGTATCTTTCGAGAATACTCCAATGCCCAGCGAATATTCTGTCCCATTCTATTTGATTGCCGATAGGCGTTTCTGAGCTTATGTGCTTCGTCTACGACTACCATATCCCATTTGGCAAGCTTTATATCTTCCGCCCTACGGCTGGCAAAATGTATTGATGTAATAACGACTTTATTGGACTCAAAGGGATTTGGTTTGCCATTGCTTTGAAAATTGCGATAGGACTTTGCATCAAGAACGAGGCAGTGGATATTGAATTTTTCTTCAAGTTCTAAAGCCCATTGCTTTCGCAGAGAGGCCGGGCAAATAACCAAAAGCCGTCGTTTTCTTTCAGCCCATAATTGACATAGAACAAGACCAGCTTCAATTGTTTTTCCCAAACCAACTTCATCAGCAAGGAGAGCACCATTTGATAGAGGAGATCGTATTGCAAACAATGCCGCGTCTATTTGATGAGGATTAAGGTCAACACAGGCATCGAAAAGCGACCTTGAAAGCCTTTCTACACCTTCCCCGCCTTGTCTTGTTAATTCATAAGCGAAATATTTCGCATGATATGGTGTAATCATACTAGGCCTTTTTAATCCCTGCTGTACCAGATTTCACCCATCGGTCTATTTCTCCAGTCTTAAACTTCCAAAGTCGGCCAACCTTGTGAGCAGGCATATCTCGCCTCTCGATCCATTTATAGACTGTAGGTGGTTTTATCCCCAAATAGGCAGCAATTTCATCTACAGATAGCCATCGGTCATCGTTCATTAAGACTCCTAATTTGTCCAACAGATATCAATAAGAATAAAAAGATAATATTAAAATCACACACTAAAGTCAATAATTTGGATCAAGAAAAGAGCTTGAGCCTTCTTAAGCCATTGAGAGAAGGTGCGATGTGATAACCTGGCTGGTTGTGAATTGCCGTTAATAGCTAGAGCCTTCAGATAAACCTGCGTTAGAGCTCGCTGTGCCTCGATTGAGCCTATTTTGCAGTTATCAGTGAAGCTGTGGAGAGCTTCAAGGCTGGGGAACCGTTCGTCCGGCGGGCGTAAAGCCCACTGCCGATGAGCATTATACAGATTTGTAGGCATGATAACTTCCTGCTTCTTGAAGATTGTAAAAGGACTAAGATTGTCGCGATTAGCTTACTTCAATTACAGGAAAGCTCAATTGCCGAGAAAGGCAATTCTCATAAAAGGAAAAGGAGCAGGCACAAAACAACTTCTGCAGATTCATGTCTGTGTCGTTTCAGCCTAATCCGGACACATAGGACTTGAAATTAAGACGTGGTTTTGTAGATTTGGCATGTGGGAAAGGAGTTATTTATGAATGCCAGAGGAAACCAGAGTTCGGAAGCGGTAGTCAG
>Ga0210003_1005073_pt1 | contig 10195 bp, 10 predicted proteins | sample LantaG_FD_182804 | JGI IMG/M metagenome (GOLD analysis project Ga0210003, IMG submission 182804) | Deep subsurface microbial communities from Baltic Sea to uncover new lineages of life (NeLLi) - Landsort_02402 metaG (SPAdes) (version 2) | ecosystem: Environmental > Aquatic > Marine > Oceanic >...
ACACACACACAACTCAGGCGGCTTCGGCTACGCCACCACCGATCTCGCCGCCATCAAGCAGCGCGTCTCGGACGAGAAGGCAGACTGGATCATCTACGTCACGGACGCGGGGCAATCAACCCATTTCAAGCAGGTCTTTGCGGCCGCGAGGAGGGCGGGCTTTATCGACAACTCGAGCGAGAAGGAAAAAGAGGGAAAATCTTCGACCTCTAATCTTCCTCGGATCGACCACGTGGGCTTCGGCCTCGTGCTGGGCTCCGACGGCAAGCGCATCCGCACGCGCGACGAGGGTGCCGCGGTCAGGCTCGTGGAGCTGCTGGACGAGGCCGTGGACCGGTGCGCGTCGAGTTTGAAAGAGCGCGCCGAGATGTCGGCCGAGCGCGCGGCCGAGAGGGCTGCAGCGGCGGGCGGCGAGGAGGAAGGAGGGGAAGCCGTCGTCAAGGACGCCGCGGGCGCCGCTGCCGCGCCTGTGGACGACGAGGCGACGCTGGCCGCCACGGCCAAGGCCATGGGCTACGGAGCGGTCAAGTACGCGGACCTGAAGAACAACAGGATGACGAACTACAAGTGAGGATATACATTTTTTTTTAGAGAAAAGTTTTCAGAGTTCTTCTTTCTCTCTCTCTTCATTTTCCTCACCTTTTTTCCTTTCCTTTCTTTCTTTTCAACCTCTTCCCCTCTTCAGATTCTCCTTCGACGAGATGCTCGACCTGAAGGGCGACACTGCCGTCTACCTCCTGTACGCCCACGCCAGGATCGCCTCCATCGTCCGCAAGGCCGGGAAGGATGTCGCCGCTCTGGCTCGCGAAAACAAAATCGTGCTCGCGCACGACGACGAGCAGGCCCTGGCGCTGGCCGTCGCCCGGTTCCCCGAGGCCGTCGAGGAGGCCCTGGCCGACCTGTCGCCCAACCGCCTGTGTGACTACCTCTACTCGCTCACCGAGGCCTTCAACCAGTTTTACGGGTCCTGCAAGGTGGTGGGGTCCGAGGACGAGGCGTCGAGGCTGCTGCTGTGCGAGGCGACGGCGGTGGTGATGCGGCAGGTCTTCGCGCTGCTGGGGCTCACGCCGCTGTACAGGCTTTGATTGTGATGTTTGTTTTGTTTTGTTTGGAGGTGGTGATAAAGAGAAAAAGAGAGAGAAACGGGGAAGGAGAGAGAGAGAGAGAGAACAACAACAACAAGAGAGAGAACGGAGCAGCGGGTGTAAGAGAGAGAAAGAAAAATTCGACTTCTTTTTTTCAATTTTCGTTTCTTCTTTTGAAGGCTTTTGCAGGAGAGGAGAGATGGCTTGCACGCGTCGAGGGGTATTTTTCTTCGCGGGAAGGAGCTCGCTCGCTGCGGAGAGAAGGAGGGAGAGAAGAGGTTGAAGAAGGTTTCGACCTCGACCACAACAACAAAGCACTCTCTCTTCTTCTTCTTCTTGTTCTTCTTCTTCTTCTCCTCTTCGTTGTCGTCGCCGTCGAAGAAAAAATTTAAAAAAACATGTCCGACGTCGACGGCACGCTGGGCGACGCCCTCATCCCGGCCATAAACAAGCTCCACGACGTGTTCGCCTCGGTGAGTCTTGGAAAGAAGGAGAGAACGCGAGACGAGAGAGGAACAATGCGCGCAATTGGCTTGTCAAAACAATCGGTGCCGCCATAGTTTTTCCCCTTCCTCGCATGCCCCCCTTGAATGTTTTTGAGCTCAGATTTGAGGTCGTTTTGGAGCTGCTTTTGCTCTTATTTTTATCTTGTGGTGGATTGAACGTCAAGTTCTATGCCTTTCTGTACTGAGAATGACGAGAACAAGCGCGGAAAAAGGAGAAAAAGCCGACGCAAAAAATCCAATTGGCAGGCGTTTCGCTTTTCGACGTCGTGCGGCGGCGATGTCATTTTTTTGTTTTTTCGACCTCGACCTCTTCGACTTCTCACTCGCTCACTCACTCTCTCCCTCCCTTCCACCATCACCTGATCCACCACCAGGCCTCCCTCGACCTCCGCGTCGACCTCCCGCAGGTCGCCGTCGTCGGCGCCCAGTCCGCCGGAAAGTCCTCGGTGCTCGAGGCCCTGGTCGGCAGGGACTTTCTGCCCCGCGGCGCAGGGATCTGCACTCGCAGGCCGCTGCTGCTGCAGCTGGTGCGGGTCGATTCTTCTCCTTCCTTCTCCCGCGGTGCGGCGACCAAGGACCCCAGGGCAAGGCGCGGAGGAGAAGGAGTGAATTCTGAAAACGGAGACTGGGCAGAGTTCCTCCACCTGCCGGGTAAAAAATTCACCGACTTTTCGGCGGTGCGCGACGAGATCGTCGCCGAGACCGAGCGGGGGGCAGGGCCGGGGCAGGCGATCTCGGACTCGCCGATCAGGCTCAAGATCTGCTCTCCGAACGTGCTGTGAGTTTGTGGAGGGGGAGTATGGAGTGGAGAGGAAGAGAGAGCGCGCGCGCGAGAGAGAGCTCTGCTGTGGCGTGGCGGCCCTTGTCTCGCGACAACAAAGAAGAAGAAGAAGAAGAAAATAAACCTGCTTCTGCCGCTTCCCAACGCCCTCTCTTCGCTTCTTGAGAACCTCTGTTCCCTCTTTGTCCCTCTCCTTTCCACAACTGACGCAAATCACCTCCACTCTAAAAACATCAGCACCATGACGCTCGTCGACCTGCCCGGGCTCGCCAAGCTCCCCGTCGGCGACCAGCCCCCGGACGTCGAGCGCCGCGTCCGCGAGCTCGCCATGCGCTACGTCTCCGCGCCCACCTGCCTGATCCTGGCGGTGACCCCGGCGGGCACCGACGCGGTCACCTCTGACGCGCTGCATTTGGCCAGAGAGGCCGACCCGAGAGGGGAGAGGACGCTCGGGGTCTTGACCAAGTGCGACCTCGCCGACGGAGGGAGGTCCGGGGCAGCGACGGTGGCCCCTCTGCTCCGCGGGGAAGTGCTTCCTCTGCGCTTGGGGTACATCGCCGTGGTGTGCCGTGGCGGGAGGGCCGCCTCGTCGGGGGCCAGCGCCGCAGACGGCAGGGCGGCCGAGGCCGCCTTTTTCGCCTCGGAGAGGGGCTCGGAGCTCGTCTCCGACCTTCAAGGTGTTTCGACCTCGAGAGAACTGTCCTCCTCCAAAGCCGCATCCCTGTTGCTCTCCTCGCGCTGCGGCGTCCCGGCGCTGGCCGCGACGCTCAACAGGGTCCTGACAGACGCGGTGCGCGGCGCGCTGCCCGACCTGAGGGCCGCCCTCGAGGAGGCGCTGGCGGAGCGCTCGGCCGAGCTCGCCGCGCTCGGGGGGATCGCCGGATCGGGAGGAGGAAACGGCACATCCACCTCTTCTTCTCTCGACGACCTGGTCAGCGGCATCGGGAGCCTGCTCTCCTCCGCTGCCGGAACTTCTTCCTCGGCGGCGGCGACGGCGGCGGCCTCGCTCTCCAGAGACGACGCCTCTCCGGCCGCGACAGCCGCCCGCGGGGGCCTTCTGCTCCAGCTGCTGGAGTCTTACTCCTCTGCGTTCGCCGGGGCACTCGACGGCTCCTCTCCCGCTCTGCCCCTGACGCAGCTGGCGGGGGGAGCCAGGCTGCGACACGTGTTCCGCGACGTCTTCGTGCGAGCGCTCGACGCGCTCGACCCGTGCTCGGAGCTGTCGGACGACGACGTGCGCACGGCCGTCAAAAACGCCGGGGGCGTCCGCGGCACTCTGCTGATCCCGGACGCCCCCTTCGAGCTCCTGGCAAAACGAGCCATAGCCCGCCTGCTGCCCCCGGCCCTGCAGTGCAAGGAGCTGGCCGTGGCGGAGCTGCTCAGGCTCGCCGACGAGTGCACACCCCCCGACGTCCGCCGCTTCCCCGCGCTCAGGGGCGCGCTGCTGTCTGCTGTCGAGGACTTTGTGGCAGACGGCGCGCTTCCGGCCGAGAGGATGATTCGTGATCTGGTGGCCTGCGAGCTGGCTTTCATCAACACGGACCACCCGGATTTCGTGGGAGGGAGCAGGGCGGTGGCGATGGCGATGGAGAGAAGGCAGCAGCTGAGCGCCGAAAGGGCAGCAGCACAAGAAGCAGCTGTTGTTGTTAGTGCTCCTCCTGCTGCTGGTGCTGCTCCTGCTCCTCGCCAACAGCAGCAACAGAGCACCTTTTCCGCTCCTGCTCTGCGCAACCACCACCACCTGACGACGGCGGGGCTCGCTTCGGCGCTCAAGTCACCGTCCGTCGGTGGTTCGAGCAAGAGCAGGGGAGGCGGAAAGGTCAACGATGAAAACCCGGGTTCGCCGCCTCTGGCTTCGACGCCGACTTCTTCTTCTGCTTCCTCTTCGATCTTCGCCTCCGAGACCAACGCGTGGCATTTGTCCTCGAGTGCTTCCGCTAATGCGGCCTCTTCTCCTGCGGCCGTGGCTGCTTCGCGTGGGGGCAGCGGCGGCAATGCTGGCGGCGGAGGGAGCAACGGCGGAGGGGGGTGGAGGTTTGTCGGCGGGTGGCTCGGAGCCGGAGGAGGAAATAACACAGCAGCAGCAAGCCCTGCCGCTGCTCCTTCGCCGTCGCCCTCGCCGGCCCCCTCCTCTTCCTCCTACTACCACCACCAGTCCTACTACAACGCCAGCAACGGCTCCAACTCCCTGCCTATCCCTCCGGCGACGCTCACCGTCTCCGACTTCAACCCGAGTTCCAACTCCAACAACAACTTCACCTCTGCGGTCTCCGAGGCCGAGGAGGTCCAGGTAGAGGTCACGCGCACGCTGGTCCGCTGCTACTTCTCGATCGTGGCCCGCGGGCTTGCCGACGCCGTTCCCAAGGCCGTCATGCATTTCCTGGTGCGTTCCGCCGCCCGCGGGCTGCAGCAGCACCTGATTACTAGATTGTACAAAGAGGAGCTCTTTGCCGAGCTCGTCGCCGAGGCGCCCGGGGTGGCGAGGAGGAGGGAGGCCGCGAGGGCAGCGGTGGCCGCCGCCAGAGAAGGTCTGGCGGCTCTGGACGCGCTGCCCGTGGCGCTGGCTGCCGCGAGCAGGGCCGGGTGTTTCGGTAAAGGTGGGAGTGGGAACAGCAGCAACAGCGGCCTGCGGAGCAGCAGCAGCAGGAAGGAAGGCGGGACGACCTCGGCGACCTCGACGACGCTGTCGTCGTCGTCGAGCCTGAAGCTGCAGCAGCAGAGCCAGAGCCAGAAGCAGCAGGGCTCGTCGTCGTCCAACCTGATCCCGGCGACGTCGAGGGTCGGGGCGCTGGCCGCGGCGGCGAGGCTGGCGACGGCGGCGCTCGGGGAGCGTGGCATGTAAGAGGGGGAGATATGAGGTTGAAAGAGTTTTTCCCCCCTTCGAGGTCGAGGTCGAACTCTTTCGCCGCTTCTCTCTCATTTTTTTCTTCTCTCGAAATTCTCTTCGAAAGAGTTCGCTCTCTCTCTCTCTCTTTCTCTCTCCTCCATCCCGCCTCGCGCCCCTCCACCGCCTCGCCGCGCACACGCGCACACGATCGCGCTCGCGCCCCACACAAGCTAGCAAGCAAAGAAAAAGCAAAGCACCCAGAGAGCGTCGCATTCCATTCCATTCGGTCGATCCTGCTCGATCTCTCTCTCCCTTTTCCGAAGATGGCCGCGGCAGCCCCCGCTCCGGCGGCCCCGGGCCCCAAACTCCGCTTCTGCCCCGAATCTAACGACCTCCTCTACCCGCAGGAGGACAGGGAACGCAAGGTGAGAAATGGAAAGAAGAGAAAAGGAAGAAGAAGATCGCCGCCGTCGATTTTTCTTTTTTTTTCTCAACCTCCTTCCTTCTTCTTCCTCTTCCACCACCACCAACTCCATCCACCCAAAACACTAACCCTAGGTCCTGGTCCTCGTCTGCCGCAACTGCGGCTACCAGGAGGACGCCCCGCCCTCCGAATGGTGCGTCCACCGCTCCGAGATCCGACATTCGGCCCGCGAGCGCACCGTCGTGCTTCGAGACGTCCGCGCCGACCCGACACTGCCGTGCACTCGTGACGCGCGCTGCCCGGCCTGCCAGCACAACGAGGCCGTGTTCTTCTCGGCTCCCAGTGAGGAAGGGATGACGCTGTACTTCAACTGCACCAAGTGCGGGCACAGGTGGAGGGACTACGTGTAATATTCTTGTTTTGGAGAAAGATTGGATATCGAAATGAAAAGAAAAGAAGGAAGAGAGGGAGAGAAGAGAGTGCGAGACAGAGAGTTTTTCGGTTTCTTTTTCTTTTTCTTTTTCAATTCGTCAAAACCCGCGCCGCGCTTCCCCCTCTTTCTCTCCCCCCTGATTCTTCTTCGTCTCTCTCTCTCTCAGATGCATGAAACGGTCCAAAGCGAATTACAGATTGAAAAAGAGGAAAGAGGCAGGCAAAGACTTGTTTTTCTTTTTTTTCTTTTTTCTTTTTTCTTTTTTTTCACTTCAAAAGTGCGAGTAAGTCCCGGCGCCGAACGGGAAAGGCCCTCCGCCGCCGCCTCCACTTCCGCCCCCGATCCCCCATCCGCCGATCGCAAAAGCCGACGCCCCTCCGCCGTAAGACTCCCCAGGGTAGTAGAAATGCTGCTGTTGCTGCTGCTGCTGCTGCTGCTGTTGAGCCTGAGGCTGCAACATCGAGCTCCCGTAAAACTGCTGCGCGGCGGCCGCGGCGGCCACCGCCGCCGCGTGCGCCGCGGCCTGCTGCGCGGCGGCCTCGACGGCGGCGGCTTGTGCGGCCCTGGCGGCCTTGCGCTCGGCGCCGGACAGGGACCACCACGCTGTTTGGAGATGGGCATGGGGGTTTGGTTAATTTCAGAGAGGAAAGAGGAAGAAGAAGAGGGTGAGAAAAAAGAGAGAGAAAAAAAGAAAGAGAAAAAAAGAAAGAGAAAAAAGGCGAGGTCGAAAGAAGAAAAAAAGCAAAAGAAGAAAAACTTCTCACCCGCATCGACCCCCCTCGTCGCCGCCACCGGCGCCGCCGCGGGCCTCAGCGCCGCCAGGGGCCCCTCCACGATAGCTCCCGCGGCAGAGACCCTCGCCAGCAGGGCGGCCCAAAGCGCGTGGCGAGAGAGCGGCTCCGGGGAACCCACCAGCACGACGCCGGACCTCGCTCGAGTCAGGGCGACGTTGAGGCGGCGCGGGTCCGCCAGGAAGCCGATCCCCGCCGCGGCGCCCGAGGATTGGGGAGGAGAAGGGCCTCCTGGTCCTCCTCCTGTTCCTCCTCCGCGACATAAACCGTTCGGAGGTGCCGTGGCGAGCCCTCCTGTCCTCACAGCAGAGAACACGATGAACTCTTTTTCTCGTCCTTGGAACCCGTCGACCGAAGCAACCTCCACGGCGTCGTAGATCGCCTGCGACAGCGGGCCCCGCGTGGAAAGCGCGTGCCTGACGCGGGCGCGCTGGCCCTCGTAGGGCGTGATGACGCCGACCTCTTCCGGTTTTGCTCCGCCCGCGCGGAGCAAGCAGGTGACGACGGCCTCAACGGCGTCCGCCTCCGCGACGTTGAGGAAGCTTGTGCCGCTCGAGGAGGTCTCCTCTCTGCCCGGCACCGACCAGAACATGAGAGGAGTACTGATTGAGGAGAGAAAGAGAAAGAAGGGGTCGAGGGAAGAAAGAGAGTGAGAAAGGAAAGAGATGGGGTGAAGTTTTTTTTATCAATAAAAATAAATAAAAAAGACTCACCCGGCGCCGGCCGGCCAGGGGATGCCGCACGCCGACGCCCGCGCCTCTCTCTCCCCGCGCGCCACGCCGTTCTGCAGCGAGCCGCCGTAGAAGGCGTCCGAGGGAAAGGCCGAGAGCGCAGGGTGCATCCTGTGAGTTGGAGTTAGTTGGGGTTGAGAATTTAGAGTTGTTGAGAGTTTGAGGTCGAGGTGTAGAGTGTCGAAGAAAAAATCAAAGAAAGAAAGAGGAAAAAAAACTCCGTTTTTTCTTCTCAGGTAAAGAACATTCTTTACCTGTACTGCGTCGTCAGCCTCGCTGCCCTGTAACCCAGCTCCAGCATCCTCTCGAACAGGCTGCTCCCGAAGCCCGCCGCCGCGGCAGCCCTCGAGGAGCACACGGGCCCGAGCTGCCGGTGGTCTCCCACCAGCACCAGCTGGCGGCAACCTTTCGTCGCCGGGATCAGCGCCTGTGGTGGAAAGAAAGGCGAGAAGAAGTGGGGTTTGGGGAGTGAGTGTGATTGGCGGAGGGTGAAAAAGAAGAAGGAAAAAAAAAGACATGTTCTCACTTCTGGCAAGGTCGCCTGCGTCGCCTCGTCGATCATCACCCTCGCGAACCTGATCCCGCTGAGCCTGTGGTCGCCCGCTCCTGCGCAGGTGGCACACACGACGTCGGCGGTCGAGAGGACGATGCGCTCGGCGGTCCGGAGCAAAAGTTCGAACCGCTCTTCCTCGTCGTCCTCGTTGTTGTTCTTGTTCGAATTGCGGCGGCGGCGACTCGCAGGAGCGACGCCGCTGCTCGGCCCTGCCGCGCGCTCCCTGAGCAGCTTACCCAGCTCCACCAGCGTCTTCTGGTCGAAGCCCAGCGCCGCCTTCTTGCTACCGCCTCCGCTTTTGTTCTCGGCGGCGGTGGCCTTGGTCGCCTTGCGCGCCGCCGCCGCGACCGCCGCCGTCAGCGAGAGGTGCTCTACGGTCGACGCGATCCCCTCTCGAGCCCTCGCCACGACACGCACCACGCTCAGGCCCGTCGCGGCGATTTTTTCAGCCAGATGGTCCACGGCGACGTTGGAGGGGGCCGTGACCAGGATCGGGGAAGAAGAAGTGGTGGTGTTTGTGTTTCCACCTCCACCTCCACCACCTCCACTTCCTCCACTTCCTCCACTTCCTCCGGTCGCCAAGTGGTAGGCAAGAGAAGCGCATGTCACGCTCTTCCCCGTGCCCGGTGGGCCCTGGATCAGGGCCAGGGGGGCAGACAGAGCCCCCAGCACCGCGGCGGCCTGCGACTCGTTGAGTGGGGGTAAGCCCGGGGCGTCGGCGGATTTGGGTAATCTGACCCCTTCCGCAGGCGAGTACGGAGCGAGCGCCGCGGCCGCCGCATCACCCAAAACCCTCGCATACAGATAGGGCGAGATCGACCTCTCCTCGCGGGCGAACAGGGCCAGCGCGCGGCGCATGCGGTCGTAGGTGGCGCCCTTGGCGGCGGGCTGGACGCGCCAGCCGGAGCAGACGTGCGTCGGAACGCGGAGGGCCCGCTGCGCCGAGGAAGAAGAAGAGGAGGAGCTCTGCCGCTGCTGCCTGCGGCGGCGCGCCTCGGCGGCCGCGGCCTCGGCGGCCTCTGCTGCCCTTTTTTCCTCCTTGTACAGCTGCTTGGCCCTCTTGTCCTGCTTCTTGCGCTTCCTGCGCTCCTCCTCGGTCTCGTCGTCCGGGACGGGGAGGCGAGCGGGGCGCGTCGGCTTTGGAGGGAGAGGGGAAGAAGAAAGTTCGGCGGCGGCGGCGGCGGCGGCGTCAGAAAGAGTCGAGGTCGAGGCCGAGGTCGAGGTTGGGTCGGTCGAAGAAGAAGCGGCAGCGGCAGCGGGAGGGAGCACGCCCCTGACGTCGCACAGAGCGCTTCCGTCCCCGATGGAGAGGACGGTGGCGACACCGTGCCAGCCGATGGCGGCTGGTTTGGATTGGGAAGGGGACAAAGAGAAGGGAATAAGAGAGGGAAAAAGTGAGTTTTTTTATTTGGATGGGAAAAAAAAAGTTCAAAACTCAAGAACTTCAAATTCTCCTCCTCACCTTCGTCGTTTTCTCCTTCACCTCCTTCACCTCCTCCACTTCCTTCTCCTCCCGCCGTCGCGTGGTACAGCACCAGGTCGTCCCCTGCAGCCAGCCTCGACCCGGCCCCGCCGCTCCCCTCGTCGTCCCTCGGAAGGGGGATGCGAGCGAGCGTGCGCCTCTCGCCGCCAAAGACGCCGCTCGTCGCTCCTCCTCCTCCGCCTGCTGCATCGCTCGCCGCCTCCGCCTCCCAGGTGATCGTCACCCCTTCCCTCGCCGCCGCCACGCGCGCGGCCTCGTCCTCGTCGGCCTCGGCGTCGACGCAGGGGAGCAGGGCCGCCTCGAACGCGTAGCCGTCCTCGTAGGAGGGGCGCAGCGGCTCGAGCTCCAGGGGCCTCGGAGGTAAAGATTCTTCCGCCGCTTTGTCTTTGTCCTTCCCTTCCTCTTCTTCGCCGTCACCGCCGCGCTCCTTCCTCCATGCCACCTCCATCGCCGCGGCCCGAGCCACGGAGACCCTCCCCCTGCTCCTGTTCTTGCCTCGGAGGCGCTCATCGTCGGTCGGAGGGCGGACGAGCCACGGCACGAACGCGCGGTCCGAAACAACCGGAGCCCAAGCGGTGAAG
>Ga0210003_1005075_pt1 | contig 10190 bp, 12 predicted proteins | sample LantaG_FD_182804 | JGI IMG/M metagenome (GOLD analysis project Ga0210003, IMG submission 182804) | Deep subsurface microbial communities from Baltic Sea to uncover new lineages of life (NeLLi) - Landsort_02402 metaG (SPAdes) (version 2) | ecosystem: Environmental > Aquatic > Marine > Oceanic >...
TAAGTATTTCTGGTATGATCCTACCTTTTTCTTCAATTTTCTCCTCTACGGGCTTAATAGGTGGTTTTATGGGCACTTCCGGCTTTATTTTAAGTATTTCTTCTGGCTTCTCTACTGCCTTCAAAAACTCACTTGCCAGCGCGGGTGAAGTGGCAAGTAATTGCTGTGTAACTTGTGATACTTTGACGGGGTCTAACCCCTTCACTACTTCGGCAGTCACCTTGCCAACCTCAATGATAGATTTGGCTATTTCATCAGCAGGAAGTCCAGCGTATAATTTACCGGCAAAAGCAAAGCGGGGGACGGTCTCGGTTATGGTAATACCCTTCTTCAGACTTCCACCAATACCTTTTAATCCGCCTTCTTCTATAAATTTAGCGAATACCTTTTTATCAAATATACTTGGTTTGCCTATGCCCGGTACTCCTTCATAATTAACTCTCCTTAAGGCTTTCATTAATTCCGGTCCTTTTACTGTTTTACCTTCAACTTTATAAGATAAATTGTTTAGGATATTAGCGGGTAATTGCGATAATACAGGTAATATACTGGCAGCCATAGCAGTAAAGAAGGTAACATAAACACCATATTGAACCCAATCATTTATATTGACGCCCAATTTAGATGCCTCTTCTGATAATTTCTGTGTCTCTATGTCTGCTTGTTTGAGTTCGGGACTCCAGTTCTCACCTTTTAAAAACTTCCATTTATCCTCTGTGGTCTTTAATTCACTCCACCACATTGACCAAACTGTTTTATTTGCTTTAGATAAATCGGTAGTTATGCCTTCAAGACTATATTCTTTAGGCACTTCACCTATGCCACGCATACGTTGGGATACGCCAATTGAAGGTATTTCTTCCACTTCAGGAAGAATTGCCCCACCTACTGCTTTAACGCCTACGCCAACATCAGAAGTAAGAGGTTTTATTTTGGCTATATTAAAAAACCCTTCTTCTTCTTCAAAAAATCTATCTAATATACTCATCTATACTCCTTAATATTTTGAAATAAGACTAACGTCTTTTGTTTCACCAGGTTTATATCCCTTTGCCCTGCTAATCCAATCCCATCCAGTAACTTTTCCAACTTCTTCTAATGATAAAAATTTAACCAATGTTGATATATCTGCAACATCAGGATATTTCTCCATTAATTCCCTGACTTTTTCCTCATATAGTTTTTGAAGGGTGGTATATGCTTCTTCGACTGTCATTTTTTTACCGCCAAAATATATCTCTTTAGGAGTCCCATCTTCATTTAATAATTTCATTTTTCCTTCTTTATCTAATAATTGGTTCTTTATACCACTTTCCAAATCTTTTACATCTCTTAATAGTCTATCTTCCCAAGTTGCGTCCTTTGTTTTATAAGGAGATTTACTTTGCTTTAAATCGAATAAATATCTATCCCAATCTTCCTCACTTTTAACTGTATTTTCTCTATTTCTCCAGTATTCTATATCAGTTCTTTTAACTGGTTCTTCTTCTGGGGGTGTAGTTGCACTTTTGCCTAATAGATAATTCTTTTTTTCTTTGGTAGTCGCCCCGAGTTTATCCATCTCATCAAGTCTTTGTTGTATGGTATTTCTCTTTTCAGGGTCGCTAATATCTGTTCCCATAAATTTAGAAAGTTGTTCAAAACTGATATTGCCTGCCTTGTAATTATCTATTGCCCAATTATATTTCTTATCGGTTGCGGAAAGTTCTTCCGGTTTCTGATAGGTTGGAATATACCCCTTCGCAGTAGTATCATATTTATACCCTTGACCCGGATAAGCCTCTTGAACTGCTTCCGCTGTAGTAAATACTTCGGCTGTGGGCTGAGCCTGTGCTATCTTTCCTCTCTTTTGAAGTATATTATTGTATGCTTCCAGTGCGTTTTTCCCCTTTTCACTGGTAACGTATGGTTGAACATACTCATACATTGCTTGAATATCCCCGGGAGGTAATCCTTCAACTCCGCTTACAAATAAATCCATCCATTCTTTTTCCTGATCATATTTTGCTTTATTCATACTTTTTATAGCGTTCATTGCACCTTGATAATGTTCCATAAATTCATATCCACCGGATAAATATATTGTGCTTATTTGTGCTATTTCTTCATCTGAATATATGTTATCAGCACCGGCTTCTTTTATTTTGGCATTCCAAAGATTGCTAACTTCCATCATTTTGGCTTGCTTTTCCTCTAATTCTTTTCGCTGCTTCTTCTGCCATCTCATCTCTTGTAGTTGCGTTCCCATATTTATACCAGACTGTATTCCGCCCGCTAACCCTTGTAGAAAATAACCACTATAATCTGCCATATTAAATCACTTCCTTTTCTATTCTTTTCTCATATACCGAAAAAGCCTTCTTGAAACCAAATTTATTAACTCGTCTATTGATAACTTTTTCTTTTCTATTAGTCGTAATAACGATTTTCTTTGCTCCTAATTCTTTGGCTTTCTCGGTTGCTATCTCTATAAATTTTCCATATAACTTTAAATAATGAGCATCTATCCAGGTGAATACCATTCCTAATGTTAATTCACCTAATATATCCGTAGTTAATAATAATATTAAACAACCATTCATCTTCCCTTTGTCATAACTAACAAAGGTAAATACCCGTTTATTATATAGTCCGCTTATCATATAGTTATATAAAGTCTTTTCGGTTAGTTTCGGATTTTTAACCAGTTTAACCTTATCGCATATATTTAAAAATTCTTTACTATCTTCACATAATATAATCATATTTACCCCGTTGGATTTATTAAACTAAATATCCCGCCAATAATCGTACCTAATAAATTGCCTGTTCCTTGTGCTTTTGCTGCCTTCTGATTCGCCTCTAATTCCATCTCGGCTAATTCAATATCATAACCGTGTTGCTGTTCGGCAAGTTGACTTGTTAACTGTGCTTGTAGTTGTATATTCTGGGTCTGATATGCCTGATTAAGTTCCATCTTGTATATATCAATCTTTGCCTGCCAGGCCTGTAATTTTGCTAATTGCTCTGCCTGCCAGGTGGCAAATTCAGGTGCATACTTTAATTGGCTTTGTTCTGATAAGTATCCCAGGAATTGACCTGCTTGCCCCATTGCAGTTTCAAAACTGGCCATCTTCATAAGTGCCGATTTAATCTGCACATCAGCAATTGCACCCGCTAAAGCCTTGGTAGTATTAAAATGGATACCCTGTTCGGCAGCAAAGACAAAACCGCTATTGGTAATCCCCCGTCTCTCCATATTGTTACGCATGACCCGCAAGTTCTCTGCTTCTGTTGCCTTTAAGGTATCGGTCTGTTGCTGGATCATTAATTTTTGTGTTTCTTCGGGGATACCATAGCCGCCTGCCTCTACCCAGTCAGTTAATTTACCGCCATATAATTCTTCCCAGGCCTCTTGTTCGGGTGATATCTTATAAGGTGGTGCCGGGGTTACTGTAGGTGTAGGTATACCTGCCGCTGCACCTCCGCCAAAAGTAGGGGTAGGTATAGTTGCTGTAGGAACTGCTGGCATATAAACTTCTGGAGGTGTTTCTCCTGTAGGTGTAGGTATACCTGCCGCTGCACCTCCGCCAAAAGTAGGGGTAGGTATAGTTGCTGTAGGAACTGCTGGCATATAAACTTCTGGAGGTGTTTCTCCTGTAGGTGTAGTAGTAGGTATTCCACCACCTAACCATGCTTGTTGTTCTTGCGGTGTATATCGCTTACCTGTTACGGGATTAAGATAAGTTTCCGAAACAAGTACACCATTACTATACCAACCAACTCCATGAGATTTTGAGGGGTCTGCCGCACAATTATATGCTGTGCCATACCAACCTGATAATCCTGCCATTTAAACCAACTCCTTTAGTAATAACCCTAATAAAATAGGATTATTTATTGAATCATGTTTTATTAAGTTTTCTTTTATGGATAATAATCTAATATTACACAAACTCCAACATTGCTTAAATTCTTCATCTTCTGGTTTATTAAATACAAAGGCTCTAATTGGTATAATATGGTCTATATGAAGTTTGCCTTTTAAATAATCTTGCCAACAGTAGCCTTTAGGCATTGTTTTTCGAAGATATTTAATTAAATTATTTATAGTGTAACCTACAATAGTTTCCCAGTGCCTACCTGCTTTATTGCCTCTTAATGCTTTATATATTCCCCTGCTTATTTTACAATTAAGATTATATTTTAAATCTGTTTTACGTTTCATATTCATATATTGTTTATGATTTTCTTTACAATTAATTTTATATTGTTTCACTTTTCCCGAATTTGTTATTAACCATTTTTTAATGTATTCTCTCCCCTTTCCAGGATGATTTTTATAATATCGACTATTTTGTTCTTTTAATTTTTCTGGATTGTCGTTTCGCCATTGCCTTTGATACCCTAATAATTCTTTGTGATTTTCCTTACGATATTGCTTCTTATATTCTCTTTGATACTCAGAATTATTTATTTGCTATTGTTTGGTTCGTTCTTTCCTTTTTTCTTTATTTTCTATATAATACTGTCTATCATATTCTTTTTGATTAAACATACCATCTCCTTAAATAAATGTTTAAATAAAGTTCCCCGGTTTAACTCCTTGCCTTAATATCTAATTTGCACATTACTTGTGTCGATATCCCCGTTAATACGCCTGATTCAAATTTGACCTGATATTTACCTGTGCCTTCGATCATAACATCAGCTACCGCTATATCTACCTGGTCGGAATGATAAGGCCCATACTTTTTACTCCATTTACCGCCAACTTTCCTAACATAAAAGCTAATAGTATTACCACCTGCGTATGTTCCATCACTATCAGGTTCTGAATTATCTTCTTCATGTATACCATAAGAAGCATCAGTAGGAACAGCAGTAGTACAACATAAAACCCAATCACCATAACTAATTCCAAACACATTGCCTGCATAGGCACGAATCCAATAACAGGTTAACGGTTTTAAACCGTATAAGGTCATACGATATTCGCAGGGAGTAGAAAATCTACCTATCTCCCTTACTGCCCACATACTACTATCGTATTCGCCATCTTCATCGTATTGGTAATATTCAAATCCCCGATAAGTATATCCGTCTCCCGTGCCAGTAATTTCACCCACTGCGGTTAAGGTGGTTGATTGTCTGTCTTCACAAGCCTCATTAATAGTTTCAACGGTAGGGACTTCTGTAGGTTCAAAATAAGCAATGGTTATCGTAGCAGGATTCGCAACTCCATACTGTAAATATTCATCGCCACCTGGTGGGGAACTATTAATATCTTCTTCCGATAAAAGAACAAATTTAGTTATCCCTGTTCTGTTAATATGAGCAATACCCAAATCGTTTAAGGTATAAGTCAGAGCTTCTGCATCAGTTGGCTCACAAAAATTTTCACCATCATAAAGAGTAAGGTCATAATCCTCTACCACAACGGGGATATGAGCATTATCTCCACTTCTCAAAATAACATTAAATTTAGTATCTGCGTGATTCCAAGCAATATTGAAAAAACGGATACTTGCCGATACTATAATGGCATCAGCAGGTAATGTAGAACAATCGAAAAAGACAAATCCCCTATAGAATCTATAATAAGGCGGGGTAGACCACGTCGTTTGTTGTCCTACTATAGGCACTCCACCAGCATTAGACCCTACCGTAAGATTTCTGGCAGTATAATAATTGGTGTCAACATTACCGTTCTGAACATAACCGTAATCTAAAGCCTCAAAAACTACTTGAGCCATAATCTACTCCTATTATTCTAATTTAACTCCTACATTAAAATTCCTTATCTTAAAACTTACTTTACATTCCACTAATTTAGTCATCTCGCTTATTAGTTCAAAATCCATGATAAAAGGATAAGTTGCATCACAATTTCCCCAATCATTGAATATCATTGTATTACGGTATTCGATGACATTAGAGGATTTTATACGTCCTTCTAATTGGTCCTTTATCGCTTGCAATTGAAATTTTACTATTCGCAGGTCCTTTTTAAGTTGGTCGAGTTCTTCGGGAGAAAGTTCTGGCATTATTCTTTCTCCTCCGCAAACGGTTCGGCTTCATAACACACCATATATCCTTGTATCTCAAAATAATATTTATCACTCATATAGGGTCGTGGAGTTAATGTTCTTGCCCTTTTGCCACCACTACCAAGCGAGATCCGATACCATTTCGTGGTATTGGCAGTTAAGACTTTAGCTTTAGTAATTACAACATCATCTCCCTTAATTTCTCCTGTCAGACTGGCAGTAGCAACATTGATTGTTTTTGCCACAACAGACACGATAGTATAATTACCATTATTCTCACTATCACCGGTAACAACAATAACATCTCCGGCAACAAATCCAGCAGCCACAAAATCACCGGCAGTTGTGGTTATCGTATCTTCTTCACCCACACCACCATCTACAAAAGCAATATCATCTCTACTTATAATTACTGATGAAGTTTCATCGTTATCATCTAAGGTGTAAAACATAGCCAGGGCAGTTCCGTCAGTTGTCTTAATCTTAATAAATATCGAATACCATTGCTTATAAACTTCCGTTAAACCCAAATCTATCGGTTCGATATCATCATAAGCAGTGATAGCATCATCTGTTTCTGTTGTTTCGTTATAATCCGTTAGTATTGTTGATTTACCAATTTCATAAACCCTGCCAATGGTATTTGACCCACCGAATAAACGAAGTCCGTCAGTCCCTCTTGACCATTTTGAGAAACAGCTAAAGGCAAAATCATATACCCCATAAGTTTTATTTTTTAAATCGATCCATATCGTTTCTGAAGGCACTTCATTTGCACCCTTCGGATAGCAGAGCATATATTTATTATCCCAATAGGCTGCACAGGATAAGTGCCTGTAAGCACCATTAATATTCTCTTTTATATACTTATTAACCGCTTCACTGAATATCCCGCTTGTTACCCCGTCAAAATAATTTATCCCGTTATATCCGAGATAAACTAACAAATTATCACAATCAACATAAGACCTTATAGCTACATTACCTTCAGTCGAATAACTATTTATAAACTCAAAATTATCTTCATCAGTACCTACCAGTCTTTCAATGCTATCTTCTGTCGCTACAGGAAGCGCGGTTAACTGTTCGACTAAGCCCATAATCTTCTGGCTGTTACCTGTCCGCAATCGCCAGAGTGGCGGGAAGTATTCCACATCTGATGTATAAGAAGGATAAATATAATCTTCAAAAGCTAAATAAAGTTTGTTTCTTCGTTTAGTGATTAAATGAGAAGTTAAGGGTGGTGCGGTATGGTTAGTCTTTACTATCGTGCCTAAAGTGCCATCTGCTTGAGAACTGATAAAAGTTGTATTATTAATAGAAATAACAATTTTTCCATCAAAATCTGTTGATGGTGTAATTACTAAATTGGCAGTCGAAGAAGCAGTTGGCTCCCAAACCCCACTTGCTGAAATATCCGCTGAAGTTTTCCCGCCAAAAGTAATAACAAAAGTTCCTGCCGTTCTTCCTGTAACAGTATAAGTAATGAAATAATCAATTGCATCAACGGCAGGTGTGTCTTCTGATAAAGTGGTAGTTCCAGTTGTATGGGTAAAACCAGTTGCAAAAGTTCCAGTCCAACCAGCAGTGGTAGTCCAAGTCCCTACTAAAAATTCAACATCTCCATCATAATAATAAATCGCACCCCCAACGGAAGTGCGATAGACTCTACGTTTTGTTATTTTCTTATCAGTAGAATTGACAATAGTTACGGTAACTGAAGAATTTGCCTCTGTAGTTTTTGATGTATCACTGACAGCAGAAGGATTACCTTCATAACCATCCTCATCTACATAAGTATAACAAAATTTATAATCTCCAATTCCCAAATAACCACCTGAATCCACTACTGATTCGCCTGGTTTAGCCTTAGGTACGGGAGGAGTTATACTTCTGACAAAATTCCTATCATACTTAAATACTCCATCTACACCATTAAGGAAATAACAATGGTTTAAGAAATCGCAAAAATAAGTATCAGCATTGGGTCCTAAATCTGGGCAATCTGTTAATGCAACTGCTGTTCCTCCATTATCTGGTAATTGATAAATTTTTTGTTTCCAAGCCACTAAAAATTCTTTATCTGAGGTATCCATTTTATAGAAACGGTGCATACCTACTATTTTGGAACCACCTGCTGGCAGTATTGCAGCAGTATTATGTTTGGCATACCCTGCCCTCTTGACGAGTTGGCCGTATTCGTTCACTTTTAAATTATGTAAACCGTCAGGTTTGCGAGGTAAATCGGTTAACTTTCGTTCAGATGGTGAAAGTAAATCTAAATATTTGATTATTTGTTTAGCCATAAGACCACCCTTTTAAAATGTTGAATGAGGACGGGCAAGATTATCGTCTGCTATCATTCCGTAATCCTCATCCCGGTCCTCTAATAATTCCCCTTTCATTTCGTTAAGGCCTACCCAGAAACTGCCTACCTTCGGGGCAAGATAAAAGGCAAATTTAGCCATCTCGTTTTTCTTTTTCCAGCACATACCCACCGCATAATCAACTATCAAATAACGATAGCCTATTGTCCGGTAATCGGCATCAAAGGGAGCAGTACCGGCGGCAAGTTCATCGGGCATCTTAACCCCGTAAATCCTGACCGTATCACCTGCTGAAATTTTTTGATCAAATCCCAGCATATCTCCCCTTAGATAATATAAAGAGGGAGTGCCTGAACCTTCCAACCAGTCTTTATTGTAATCTTTGATCTGTTTGATACTGCTTGCCGAACAGACATCGTCATTGTAATAGACGCCGCCGTCATCAATGGCTATAAAACTGGAAGGCAGTAGTATCTCTCTATCGTTGGCAATTTGAGCATAACCCGCTCCTGGATCTGCTTCAGTTTGTAAAGTAGCTTCCCATATCATACTTACCATCTTTACTTTTGCACTCGCAATTTGGTGTCCCTTCTTTAGTTGCCTCTCAATATAGTCGTCAGTCCAGAAACCTTCAGTAGTTTCATTGATAATATCTCTAACATCTTCTACTAGGTCGGTAAGGTTTGCGAGTATTCCCATTTATTTCACCTTCTTTTCTTTTAGCTGTAATTCTGTATTTGATTTGACCAAATCAATCTTATCTTCTAATTCTTTAAGTTTAGCCATTATCTTTTTAACGAATGGATCCCATTCTTGTTCTTTATCTACATGAATGGTCATAATTTTCCCCCTTTCTTAATCTTTATATAATACTAAGACTTCCCCAGTTTGCGCAGTCATAGCTACATAACACCCTTCAAAAAAATCTGCTCCTTGTTCACCAAAGTCTATTTCATCAGATATTCTGGATGGATCCCCACCATTACCTAAAGTTCCCAGAGTACCAACTATATTTGTCGTATCAGCACTATCTTCATTATAGATAATAGCGGTCGTTGCAGCTGCGTTGTTATAATATAATCTTACTCTTCTAACCTTACAAGGATGATTACAGATTATCGTACTGGCAACAATTCTTTGATATCTCCACATAATAGATCACTTCCTTTTCTTTTTCTTTTTAACTTTTCTCGGCAATCCTTTAGGGCTTTGATGGTCTACAAATTCTTTAGCAACTTTTTTAGATATCCCTCTATAACCAGAAGGATAAGTCCCCTCGGCAATTGCTTTCATCAATTTGAATTGTGCTTTAGATTTCGCTGGCATAATTAAACCCCCTTCGTTAGAATCTTACTGGCATAGTTCATTGCCTCTTTTTTGCTTTTAGCTATATATGTTTTTTGCTTATCTAAATCCCAGCTTGAAACGACATAACCATTATTTGCTTTCTTTATATCTACTGATACTGACCTATTTCGTACTGGACTTTCACTTAATACTTTCTTTTTCTTTGCCATCATTTCTTCTCCTTTCCATTATCAGAAAACTCATCATCCGGAATAATCGGACATCTATAAATTCTATTTAAGAATTGCTCATCAAATTTTTGAAATCCTCTGAATCTTTTACAGGCATCAAGTACTACTTGGTAATCACTCTCAGTCAGCAAAATTTCACCACTGGCTTTTTCTACCTTACGCACAAGTTCCATTGCCCTCATCAACTCCGGACCATTCAAACCTAAACCATGATGTGGTAGAATATCCTCTAAAGTTTTCTGAAACCGATAAGTCGTAAGCTGTATTACCCCTTTCTGGTCAGGTAGGCCAAAAGT
>Ga0210003_1005076_pt1 | contig 10189 bp, 7 predicted proteins | sample LantaG_FD_182804 | JGI IMG/M metagenome (GOLD analysis project Ga0210003, IMG submission 182804) | Deep subsurface microbial communities from Baltic Sea to uncover new lineages of life (NeLLi) - Landsort_02402 metaG (SPAdes) (version 2) | ecosystem: Environmental > Aquatic > Marine > Oceanic >...
GTGAGAAAGCCTAAACACTATTTGTATGTAGAAGTCAGCGAGAAGGGGTTGCTAAAATTGCTGAGTGATATAAAAGATATGAGGACGAGTGACGAATAGGGCGAAAATGTGAGAGGGGCGATACCCCAAACCATATTTACCCGTCGGTAAAATTGGTTGTACCGCGCAGGATTAATCATATTTGCCGTAACGCATTGGGACACATACCATTATGGCGTATTGGGCTAATCTTGTAAAAATGTCAATACTATACTATACAACGACTTGCACCCTGTACCGTAAAATAGTGATCATAGCTACGTATCCATATTCCATCCATAAATTCATCAAATATACCGGGTGCTTTTGTTCCATTTTCAAAAGCATACAAAACATCGGCTTCTTCATCATAATGGAATTTCATTTAAAAAACCCTGACCTGATATATTTAAACTTACGATCACTATATTAAGGCTTGTATTGTCAAGATAAAAACCGCCCAAGGTTAGACCCCGAGCGGTTATGGTAGCCCTTATCGAGAGGATGCGTAGGGCTATTTGGTTTCGTCTTTCTTCTTTGAGGCGGCCTTCTTAACCGCCTCGATTACATAGACAACGCCATCAACAACGACTTTTATAATCGTGATGATTTTCGTCACCTTCTTCAGCCATCCAAACATTACATCACCTTGGCAAGCTGGTTCGCAATCGGCACTTTGAGCAGGTCGGACAGTTTTTCCAACCCATCATCACCGAACCATGACAGGTCAACGAATATCTTCCCGTTCGGTCCGATCAGGGCGTTTGCCTCGGAGCCAATCAAATTGTCCAGCGCGGCCTGCAGAATCTGGGACTGATCGGCGTCTGGCATCCCCTTCAATTCTTCCTGAGCCAAAACGAACTTGTCGATCAGGCCCATTGCGCCATAGACCAGTTGGAGCCAGTCCTTGCCGGCGGCCGCGCCCGCGAAATCAATAAGAGCGCGGACAAAAGTTTCAACTGCATTCATGTTTTATTCCTCCTTTTCCTCTCGATAGGTCCATTCAATATGAATATGTTCTTTGTGATAAATGACATAGATCAATGCCCCCCAGATACCTTTGAGATATTCCTGAACCCATTTGATTTCACCGGCATTGAATATCTTTGACCGGATATCTACGGCATAACCAATAAGGTGAGCAGAATCCGACTTCCCTCCGGCGGCCTCGTTTTCTTCTTTGGTTCGCACTCCCGAAGTGATTATGATGGGCTTATGGAATATCCTTTCGACTGACTGGGACAATTCCAGAATGACCCCCCGGAGCCTCCGGTCAATCCGGTATTCAAAATCCTGCATCAGCTTCATCGTATGCTGATAACCGAATTCGGACTTTGCCGATATCATCACCACCTCGTCAGATCAGTTAAAGCGATTGAAGATGTGTCATTTACAATACAATCAAATCGATATTTCAATAGATTCCGCCCGCCGCTCGTTTTAGCCTGGACCCGGTAATAAGTGGAGTCCGCCCCTGAGACGTTGGAGTTTGCATAAACCGGGATTTCAAACTTTCCAAAGGCGTCCGTCGTATCATAAACTATTGTCGCGGTAAGAACTGAATCCCCTATATACATCGTGGAATCACTCGGCACCGCCTTCAATTCAAACCAAATTACCGCGCTCTCCATCCTCTGGCCCCGGGCGTCAATCAGGGACCCATAGACTACTGTTTTATTAGCATTGTCCGTATAGGTTAGAATAGTATCCGTTCCGGTCCCAGTGATTGTGATAGTGTCAAGAATATCCTTATACCCCGGAGCGTTGAATAGTATTACCCAGGTGCCGGCATCAAGATTGAATGTAGCAAGACCATTATTATCCGTGCAGTCGGAATATGGGATGCCCGACTGATCCTCATTGTTGGTCCTAATAGTCGCAGAGGCCACCGGAGAAGTGGCACCGCTTGTGGTGTCTACTATTACCACATATCTGGTAAAAGCCCCGTCACCGCCGGCAGAGCCGCCCTGCTCGGTCTTATTTGAGTCAACATACCCCCCATTGATTTCTTTGGTGGCATAAGCCCATATGTCTGCAGGGGTGAGTCCAGCCGCAGTCCCTTGTGTTGAGTCAAAAAACTTTTCGGAGAACAGCCATATCATGAAAGTTGAGTCTGCAAAATTAGACGAATCAAGATCAAAGCCCAACCCCGTGAGGGTTCTCGACGCGGCCGCCCAGACATCCGCCGCGGAATGTGTTGAGAATCCCGTTGACTTATAATCATCCCTATTTGCATAGACCGCATCCTCAATCTCTTCGGCGGCAGTGATGGCGAGTTCGCTTGATGTAATGGCATCGGGGGCAATCTCAGAAGCCCCGATTGCATCGGGGGCAATCTCAGAAGCCCCGATTGCATCGGGGGCAATCTCAGAGGCATCTATGGCATCATCCGCAATCTTCGCGGCGGTAATAGCATCATCCGCTAATTCAAATCCCGTTTTGTCAGTCAATGTTCGCATTATACTTGACCATACATCTGCCGCAGAGTGCGTTGAAAAACCTGTCGCCTTGAATTGATCCTCGTTTGACCCTGAGGTGAATTCAGTATAAACGTCAGCCGCTGAATGTGTCGAAAATCCGGTAGCTTTGAATTGATCTTCGTTTGAACCCGTTGTAAAGACGGCATATCCCGTATCGCTGATTTTAGTATATTCCCCGGCGGCCAAAGTAAAACCCGATAGGTCGGTCAGGGTTCTGGCGGCATAGGCCCATATGTCTGCAGGAGTCAAGCCGGCGGCCAGCCCCTGCACATAAGAAGGATTGTTCATAGAATCCCCCATCGATCCGGCGTCATATCCGTAACCCCATGGCACATTCCATATATCGTAAACGCTTAAACCCGAAGCCGATCCCTGAGCTGAGTCAAAGAAGACATCAGAGAATAACCATATCATAAAAGTTGAGTCTGCAAAATTAGACGAATCAAGATCAAATCCAAGTTCTGTAAGCGATCTTGTTCCGACCGCCCAGACATCCGCCGCGGAATGTGTTGAGAACCCGGTTGATTTGTAGTCGTCTTTGTTTGCATAAACGGCGGCCTCAACCTCTGTCACCGCAGAGGTCGCCAATTCATCCGCTCCGATAGCGTCCGTTGCCATTTCTGATGGACCTATAGCATCGGCCGCAATCTTCGCGGCGGTAATAGCATCCGATCCAATCTCTGCACCGTCAAGAGTGCCGGCCACATTATCAAAATCAATCCCCGCCTCTCCGGTGACGGTCACGTCAAGAGTCCTGCCCGCCGTGGTAGGTTTGAGGGCCACAAGTGTCGTCTGGTCAATGATAAGAGAATCGTTGTCAGTGATTGGATTCCATCCAGCAAGGGTTACAGATGTGTCGACCCGGTTTCTCAAATCGGCGATGAGGAATGATTCTGCGGCTAAAACAGAGTCGCCATCCAGAAATGCCTTATATATAATTTGGAGATATGATCCTGAATAGGTCAGCATCAGGGTATCAAAGTAATAAGCTATTGACGGCGTGGCCGTGACCGAATCCTGAAGTGTTCCGTCCACGGTAAGAATTATTCTCAACGAATCAATAGCCGTGGGTCCAGCCCCGAAATCAAAGATCCCTGAGACCGGCGCCGGATATGCCCCAAACAGCATCACAGGAAGTCCTGTAATCAACAGCAAAAATATTATCTTTTTCATTTTATCAATACCCCTTTTATCAAAACTCCTGATATTTTCTTTTCAGTCTCAGCCTCACCGCCGCCGCCCCATTCTCCAGTCCCTTCGGTTTCAGTGAGCGTCAGCGTGTCGGTCGCGCCCGCCGCCGTCTGTCCGACGGTGAATGCGTCATTGGATGCTTTGTCGGTATCATATTGAGCATGGAAAGTAAAATCATTGAATGCCGCCGAGTCACCGCTATTGCTATCATAATAATATGTCACGGTGTCGCAGATCAGTCCTCCGTTGTCGGTTACACCAAAGGTCACCAGTTGATCGTATGCGTTCCATAATGTGCAGGCCGCATTGACGACGGGTAAATCATTCGACCCCTGAACGTATAGCGAACAGGTGCGCTTAAACCACATCTCACCGGTCGCCGCACCGAGATAATCGACGTCGTTCTCTGCCGTTCCATAACGAAAAACGCAGTCATGGAATATTATTTCACCCGAATATGACCCCTCAACATGAATAGTCGCCATATCATCCGTCGGGTAAACAGTATCGGCGCCAAATTCAAGGGTGTCCATTATAAAAGTATAATCACCGCACCCCGTTCCGATTTCTACCGGATGTAGATTTGAGATAAACGTGTTTGCACTATCCAAAACATTGTCGGGGTAAGTAAGCTCACGCGCATAAAAGGCACAACATTGAGTCACACCGGAATCGAGTGCAATAGCCTCGAAGGTGTTACCCCAAATAGATATATTGCTATCATTATCATATTGCATGGAGAACATGCAAATTTGAATTTTCTTTCCGTAAACCGCCGCTGTGTCGCCGTAAGTAAGCGTATCTGAAAGCGGCAGACTGTCGGCATAAGCCGTGAAGGTGTTTCCATAAACTTCGATATATTCCTGATATCGGCTTTCAATGGCGCGGATTCTCAGAGCGTGCATTGATCCAGCAATTCCAGATTCTCCCGCCTCAGCATACGGCCCCTCGTGAATTCCATCCAAGTTATTATTATAACACTTAACGGGATTAGTGGGGGTGCCCTTAACATTTTCAATCAAGATTCCCCTGCACCCTCCGCGCAAACTTCCAGAGTGAACGGTGTTACCATAAACCTCCGAAGGTCCAGCCGTGGAAAGATGGATTCCATAGGGATTGGCAGAGGAACACCTATTGCTCTCAGCCCCAGGACTTTGCGTTCTCCATTCACACCGATAATTGCGAGCATCACCGCAGACATTATTGTTGTAGATGAAAGCCTTTGGATAGTATTTCCCGGCATATGACTGCACTACGATTCCCTGACCGTATGAGAACAGGGTGTCTATGTCGTAGATTTTCACGTTAAAGGAATCGGAGTCAGCAGTCAACTGGTCGTCAATTCTCAAATTAATCATCGACCCATCATAATCCTCTCGGTTGACCCATACTGAACATTTAGAAATCCATGACCCGCCGTAAACTTCAACATTATAAAAAACGGACGTGTTGCCCCAAAAAAGACCATTTGAATTTTGCCCTGCCGTTTGGCAACTAACGGAATCAATTTCGATGTCATGAACCAGCGAGAGAATAATGCACTTATTGTCTGTCATTATGTCCGAGTATGATGTGTCGCTCTCCGATGGCGCCGGATCGACGACAATGGCACCACCTTTTATATGGACATCATAAGAATTGAGAACCTTGATTCCATAATTCGTATCGACAAGAGACGTGTTGAACTTCAACACCTTTCCGGTCAGATTGATAAACACTCCGCTTGCACTACTTATCAGCAATCCCCGGTATGGTATTCTGACGGTATCATCCGGAGCGTCAAACGTAATGGAATCGCCGGACGACACAGAGTAATATCCATTGTAGGCGGCGGAAAAGTCAGTTGAGTCTAACTCAACATGATTATATCCCATCGCCATGACCGGAAAGAGCATCAGTATAAGCAGTAGCTTTTTCAATGTCTTACGCTCCCACCGTCTGGGCCATGAATGATGCCGACACCGTCCGGGCCGTGGACGTAGTTCGGAACGCCACCACCAGCCGAATAAGTCACGTAAACGATGGCATGACTGCCGACAATGGGGCCGTTACCGTAAGCATAAAACGCTGGACCCTTCGTGCCATAGGCGTTGGAGGCATAAAACACGGCATAGGCATTGTCCGCCGCGTCCTTATAACTATATTCCAATATCCAATCTTCTTGTAGGATGTGATCAGGATTGATCCACGTATACACAATATTCTCAGCGGAGTATCCATCATGTAACAGTAAAGAATCAGTATGGACGCCATCGGTTTCGCGTGGGGTGTATCTATCGTTGCTCCCCTTCGCTCCGGCAGTCTGCCACGAAAACGCGCCCCATACGTTCCATGTCATAGTTGCCTCAACTGGCGTCATCTTAATCGCAAAGAGGTAATAAGAAACAGTATCATTAACACCCGGTGCCGTGCTGATTGTCCATGCTATTTTTCCAGAGTCCACATCACCCGTGTTATATGCAGACAGGGCCAGACTATCGGACAATCCCCAAAAGGCCACCCATCCAGTTCTGGTGTCATAATTATATCCCGCATGTATTCCGCTGTTGGTTCCTTTCGCTGTTGTCGGCTCGGAATCGTCCATGTATGAATCGTCACAATATGTCACGTCGGTATTGCCCGTCGGGAATATGGAGAAATCCCAGGGAACATTTCTAACCAGTGGACTCGACAACGCACCTGACGCGGCTTCATAAAATATGCTATCTCCTGACGCCGCCTTATCATAAATATATCCGATGGTCAACCCGGTTGCATCGACTTTGCCGCCGAGATAATAAGTTTTAGCCTCGTCAATTTCGCAATCAATGGTGCCTTCTATCCACTGACCGCCGCCGATATTCCCCGTGACCGCAATAGTATCTGAGGCAATAAGAGTATCATCGTCAGACCCGGCTTCATCGGCCCATATTCCGAGTATTACATCGGCGTTGGGATATACGTAGACGTAGGCGTGGATTGATGTGACCGTTCCACTTGCGTCTGGACTCCATTCACCGGATAGCAATATAATGTCCTGAGCATCATGACCCGTAGCGCTTGTGCTGGTTTCCCCCATTGTGTCGGCCCACCCCGACGCGGACAGACAGAGGATGAAGGCCAGAGCGAAAATTATTTTTAATCCCATGTTTCAAACACCGCCCTTGCAACTATCAATCGGTCATCTGCCGCGTTCAAATACGGGACGATTCTCACCGCTACGGGATCGCCCGCGTGAAAATACATTTGAGGAGCGAACGATATGGTTTGCGTTCTCCATGCCTCGGTCGAATCAATATGGACCCCTGACGAATAATACAGAGAGTCACATCGTCTGCCGCCGTTACTTACATCTGGACCGTAAACAAAGATTGAGTCAATGTAGCATGATGCCGACTGATTATAAGTTAATTCAAGTTGATATGTCATGCAGTCATTCGGGATCACCCCACCGATTATAACATCATTGTCTCTTTCCGCCGCTCCTATTGACGAGTCACGCAAAAGACAAAACGACGAGCCATCAAAAAACGGGAAAGAGAGGATGGTGGAATCCGATTCACTCGTCGATGAGCCGCCGACGTTTGTCAGTTCAACGTATGTCGGGGAAAAACAAAAATGCACCTTCGTAATGCCGAGACCCCATATCCCCCCGGTGGAGTCACCGGAATACATATAATTGTATGTAAGACCCTCATCCGACAGATTTCTCAATGCACATCCACGATATCTCTGCACCATATCCCAGCCAGTCCTCGGCGTCGAGTCAAGGAATGGCTTGTCAAGCCAATATATCGACTTCCCGTTGTCCGTGCTAATTGCAACCCAATTAGTTCTTGCCGTTCCGCTTCCACCTGTTGCCGTTTTTGCACATATCCAAAAGATGATATTTGAGCCGAGACGGTCGGCGTTAAGGTGCCAAGCATCCAAACCTGTCGGCATGTTATATTGAATAACGGTATCCTGGTAAACCCATTTGCTTTCGTCGTCGATATCGGAGATGTGGACTCGTTCAATGTATTTATTGCCCTGAGCATTATCTCCATCGGAAACCCAAAACATTTGATAGGTCGATCCCGTGTCGTAGACAATCGAGGGAGATAGGAAGGTTCTCCCGTCACCCACAAAGACATAAAAGGTGTCGCTGATATCAAAATAGCATCCCGTTTCACTCGGCCAAACTATCATGGCATCGCCACTCGGCCCCCCGACCGTCCAGTTAATAACCTGCACATAATAAAACTTGCCATTATGCGCGAGCAACAGTTCGGGGTCAGACAAATAATCAGCCGTGTCATCTGGATCGGAATCATATTTGACATACTTTGATTGAATAAGCGGGGCTGGAATTATGTGAACCGTTCCATTTGAATCAACGTATCGAGGGATTTCATAGGTGACACCGTCCCTACTCCCGAATATCGTAGCCTCCTCATAGTCGGCGTTACTGACAGGAAAGTCGGATGCAATCATCCAATGCGTATATGAGGGCGTGGTATCGCAGGCAATAGAGTCGGCGTTTTCGGACGGGGAATCACCGGGCGTCACACCCTTTGCCGATCCGATATAACACCAGTCCGGGTGCACATGCTGGCAACTATCATAATACGTTGCTTCATGTCCCGCCCAGTGCATACTGTGTAATAACAACAGCTTTGTGTCCGCCGGAAATGCCCAGGCTATCATCGTTGTATCTAAGCGATATTCCTCGCCTGCCTGATTAATCTGTCCATAGAAATCCGACATTCCAAACACCTGCAAGTCCATTGCGACCGCGCCCGATAATGTCCTGGCCGAGTCTTGAGCTGGGTCCGAAAGGTCTTGCCAGTCAACCCCGCCGTCAGTTATCGCCCCGGTCGAGTCGGAGTAAGCCCCACCAGTCTCATCGTTGGCGGCGGCCCATGCGGACCCCGTCCATTTTAAGACCTGCCCGGATGTTGCGGAATTCTGATTAAGATCGGCGGCGAGAATCGTGCCGTTTGTAATTTCCCCCGTCTCAATCGTCGTTCCAAGTGTCGCCGCAATGTCGTCCGCGTTGACCGTGATACCAGTTCCCGCACCGATATTAAGCGTCACCGATCCACTCGCCCCGCCGCCGGTCAATCCGTTCCCGGCCGTAACATTTGATATATCCCCCGTTTCGGCGGCCCATGACGGCGCGGCAGAGGCGCCATTACTTTTCAGGAAATACCCCGATGTTCCATTGATAAGTTCGGTCACATTTCCAGAGGCATTTGAATAAAACGTCCGCCATGCGGTCGCGGTATGATCGGAGGTTGAGGTCATTGTGTGAGATCGGTTGTGATGGGCGTCCGCGTCTGCCGCGTGAGCGGATACGTCTATCCCGTCAACGGTTTGCGCTCCAGAGAAAGTAACGTTGCCCGTTAACTGTCCTCCTGCAAGCGGGAAATAACTTGAAGAAACCCAGGTATGAGTTGAATATCTATTATCTTCTGATTCGGAGGTCGTTTCATAGGCCGCATCAAAGACAAAGTTCTCCGACGTGCTGTCTACGTCGTCTCCCCCAATGCACTGGTTTAATATCTCGGACGCTCCCACTCCACCGGCAACAATCTCCGCGCTCCCAACGCCGTCAGTTCCTATTTCTGCGGTTCCGATTGACCCCGATTTTATCCCGATTGAATCACTAAAGCCGGTTGTGTCGAAATAACTATGATCCATATAGTTGAACACTGACGCGAGCGTTGTAGATCCCGCATTCCACGCCGCCGTGTCCACATTGGCGTCGTCGTTATCAAGATAGTTCTGAGCGGAGTGGTCACCCCAACCGTAAGCTGTCTTAAAATGGGTGGTATCGTCGCCGATTTTTCCAACATTCGTAACGGTTTCATAGAGCGCCAGTGCCGCCGCTATCTGTGTGCCAGTTGTGTCAACATCGTCGGCAAAATCCACGTCGGAGGTGTCGATCAGGTTGTTGAGAAAAACAGACAACGCGGCAAAGGCGGTATCAAATGCCCTGGCCGAATCTGAAAACGCCGACCAAGAAACAGCCAGCCCAGAAGTGTCAATATCGTTTGCCGCAATGGACGAATCAGGAATGTTTGTTGAGTCTACACAATCATCCGCAAGTGAAACCGCCCCTCCAGTGGTGTCAAAATCAGAACTTCCTTCAAAGCGGAGATAGTTGGTATCGTTAGTAACTGATTTAGCTATACCCCCCCAGCCCACGATAAATCCAGTCGAATCTGTCCAGCTCCAACTTTCACCCCCGCCTGCTCCCATATTATACCAAGTAGACCCATCGATTGACCATTGGATTGAGTCCGTTGTTGCATTTCTACGGAAGTATCCCGCACCGCCAAAGGTGAAATAAATATCGTTCGAAGAATCAGCCCCGATTGTAACCGAGTCATCCTCAAACCCCGATACTGTTCCCGTCCCAACAATATAGCCTGTGGAAAGGAACATAACGGAATCGGTTCCATCGGAGATATACATTGTATCTACGTGATAATACGGACGGATAACATCCCCGATATTTACCTTCCACGGAGAGCGGA
>Ga0210003_1005079_pt1 | contig 10184 bp, 9 predicted proteins | sample LantaG_FD_182804 | JGI IMG/M metagenome (GOLD analysis project Ga0210003, IMG submission 182804) | Deep subsurface microbial communities from Baltic Sea to uncover new lineages of life (NeLLi) - Landsort_02402 metaG (SPAdes) (version 2) | ecosystem: Environmental > Aquatic > Marine > Oceanic >...
AAAAAAAAAAAAAAAAAAAAAAAAAAACCTTCTCTCCCCTTTCGCAGGCCCGGAGCCTACGAGCACCTCGCCGCGGCCTCCAAGCGCATGGTCGACGGCCTCCTCGCCGCCGCGAAGGAGACGGGACACGCCATGGTCGGAGGGCACGTGGGAGGCATGTTCGGCTTCTTCTTCACCGACAAGCCCGTCCGCAACTTTGACGACGCCAAGAAAGCGGATTCCGTCAAGTTCGGCAAGTTCCACCGCGGGATGCTGGAGCGCGGGGTCTACCTGGCGCCGTCGGCGTACGAGGCAGGGTTCACGTCGCTGAAGCACACGGACGAGGACATCGACTTCGCGGTGAACGCCGCGAGGGAGGTGATGAAGACCCTCTAAAGGGAGGAAGAGGGAGGGAGAGAGAGGGAGAGTTTTGAGGTTTGAGATTTGAGTTTTTTTTTCAGGTTTTTTTTTTCGAGAGAGAGAAAGAGTTAAACAAGAGAGAGTCTCTTGTTTTATTTTTTCTTCTTTTCTATTTAGCGAGAGAGACTTGTGATTCAAAAAAGAAAGATCTCGATGAGATTTTCCCATTTTACAAATTCGGGACGGAAAGGAGAGACGCAGAGAGAGAAAGAAAGAAGAAGAAGAACTCTCTTCACTCGACCTCTTCCTTTACTTCCGCCTCTGCCGCCGCCGCTTCAGCCACCGCAGCCCTCATCGCGCACTTCTCCCCTCCCCCTCCCCCACCTCGCCCGGCGCTCATGCACCTCCTGCACACCTTCCCGTGCGCCACGAGCAGCACGTGAAGGTCGTGGACCACCGACGCCGGCACCTTCCTCCTGAGGTGCTCGTAGCTCTGCTCTCGAGAAGAGTTTCGCGGCGTCCAGCCGAGGGCCGCGGCGATGCGCTGGATGTGGGTGTCGACGGGGAAGTCGGCGCGCTTCAGGGCGAAGAGGACGACGCAGGCTTTGTGTTGTTGTTGTTTGGAGGAGGAGGAGAGATAGAGAAAAAGGAGAAGACAAAGAAAAGGGTGAGAGAGATAGAGAAAGAGAAGAAGAAAAAACAAAAAACAAAAAACATAAAAAAAACTTTTCTTTTTTGTCTCACCTGCCGTCTTCGGTCCCACGCCGTTGAACCGCACGAGCTCGGCCTTGATCTCCTCGGCGTCGGGCCACTCGCGCAGATACTCCAAGGAGAGGAGCGAGTTGTTGAGGTCGAAATCAGAAGGAGAAGAAGGGGCAGCGGCAGCACTTGCCTTTTTCTTCTCCTTTTCGTCCTTTTCTTCCTTCGTCGCCCCGCCTCCACTCCCACCATTCATCTTCGCGAGCGCCTCGGCCCTGATCGTTTCCAAAATGACTCGAATCCGAGCCGCTTTAATTTCCGCCAGGCCCCCCACTCGGATCGCCTCCTCCATCGCCCCGAGGGGAGCAGTCCTCGCCTGCTCCCAGGTCGGAAGCGCCGCCTTCAGCGCCCTGAAGGCCCGAACGCTGGTGGCGTCGGTGGTGTTCTGGGACAGGATCGTGCGCACGAGGCTGTCGAGCACGGAGAGGCAGTCGTTGTGGCAGCCGTTCGGGTCGGAGAAGGCTTTCCTGCTGCTGGTGCCGTTTGGAGAAGGAAAAGAAGGAGACGTGGAAGGAGAGGTCGGAGGAGAGAGAGGGATCGATCCGGGCTCGCCATGGATGAGAGCGAGCGCGTCCCTGGCCGCGAAGCACTCTGCCGGCGAGGGGCGGCGCCAGGTGGGGAAGGGGCCGTCGTTGTCGGCGTTTTTGGAGTTTTTGGGGTCGGGGTTGTTGAGGTCTTTCTCCTCGAGCTCGACCTCGACCTCCTTCTTCGTCGCCGTCGACGACTTCGATTGCTCCGCCTCGCGCCGCGGCCGAGACGACTTCTTAGGCAGCAGCGAATCTGCTGGTTCCGGTGCCTCTCGCTTCGGAGGCTTCATAGAGAGAGAGAGCGGATGGATAGGGAGAGAGGCGAGGGAGAGAGGAGGGAGAGAGAGATTGAGGGCAATCGATCCGACCGAATTCTGATGTCGAGGTCGTCGTGGACCTTTCAACCTCTTTTTTTTTCTTTGTCTCTCCCTCACGCCACCCTGCGCGCCCTGCTTCTCTTTGAACTTCATTTCCTTTTTTTACGTTTTACAATTTCTTTCAGCTCTTCTTCTTCTCTTTCGCGGCAGCAGCAGCAGCAGCCCTAGCTGCCCCCTCCTCCCTCATCCTCCTCATAAACCCGGGGTTGAGCGCCGCCGCCTCGGCCGCCTCCGCCCCGTCGATCGCGACGACCTCGACGCCCGCGGCCCGCAACAGGCTCACGCCGCCGCCGTCCACCAGGGGGTTGGGGTCGACGACGCCCAGGACGACCTTTGGTGGTTGGGAATTTAAAAAAAAAAAAAAGGAGAGAGGAGAGAGAGAAGGTTTAGAAGAAAAGGAAGGAAGAGGGAGGTCGAGGTCGAAAAAAATAGTTTTTAAGAAATGGAAAAAATGGGGGGGGAAAATCTAACTCACCCGCTTCACCCCGGCGTCGATGAGCGCCCTGGCGCACGGCGGCGTCCTCCCGTAGTGCGCGCACGGCTCCAAGGTGACGTACGCCGTGCCTCCTCTGGCTTTTTGCCCGGCGGCACGCAGCGCATAAACCTCCGCGTGCGGCCGGCCTGCCCGCGGGTGGAAGCCCTCTCCGACGACGACGACGACGGCACGTTCGTTCTTCTTCTCGTTTCCTTCGCCTTCGCCTCCGTCTCCTCCCCCTCCCCCCCCGACAATCACGCAGCCCACGGCCGGGTTGGGCTCCGTTCTCCCGAGCCCCTTCCGGGCCAGCTCGAGGGCGCGGCGCATGTGGGCGCGGTCTGCGGCGGTGATGGCTGTGGTTGTGGTGGAAGGAGAGGAGGAGGAGGTCGGGGTCGAAGAAGAAGCGACGACGACGACGATCGAACGATGATGACGATGACGTTGATGCCGCTGCCCTCTTCGCCGCCGTTCCCGTTCGGAATCAGCTGCGGCATTCGATCTGATGAGCTTGAAAGGGGCGCGAGGCGTGAACTTTCTGGGCCCAGGAGGGAAAGAGAGAGCCCGAGGCGCCGAGGGCGCGACGGCGACGCGATGGTGGAGCATCATGGTTTGGAAGAAAACGCTTGTGGACTGGCTTGAACTTCATTTTTTTTCCGGTTTTTTCCGATCCCCCTCCACTCCCATCAAAAAACAAACACCATGGCCGGGCTCGAAGAGGAGAGCGCCAAACCTAGCGAGACCGCGGCACAGCCTAGCGGAGACCGCGCTGATGCCCTCCCTAATGCAGGCGGCGCAGCAGCGGAAGAGACAGAGAGACCGGAGAAAAAGAAGGACGGCGGCGACGACGACGACGAAGATGAAGAAGACGAGTTTGAAGACGTTGCGCCTCCTCCGCCTCTCGCTGCTGCAGCAACCTCGACCTCGACCTCCTCCTTCTTCCGCCTCGACCCTTCCTCCGAAGCTCTCGCCGAAGCTGCCACTCTCAAATCGTCGGGCAACGACGTCTTCGGCCAAGGGGAGTATGCAGAAGCAGTTGTTGTTTACAAAAAAGCACTGGAGAAGCTCGGCGACGAGATAGAAGAAGAAGAAGAAGAAGAAAAAGATGAAAACGAAAACGAAAAAGAGGTGGAAGAAATCGAAAACCCGACCTCTTCTTCTCCTTCTTCGACTTCTTCGACCTCCGACGAAGCGACGGAACTCGGCGCCACGCTCCACGCCAACCTCGCCGCGTGCTACCTGAAACTGGAAAGCTTCGCCGAGGCCCGGGACAGCGCCGACGCGGCGCTGAGGTTGCTTTCGGTGAAGAAGAAGAAGGAGAAAAAGACATCTCTTCTCGTCGCAAAAGTGCTCCTCCGCCGTGCCTCGGCCGCGGCGGCAGAGAGCGACTTTGCCTCCGCGGCCGCAGACGCCAAAAAAGCCGCAGAAGAAGCCAACGACTCTTCTTCTTCTTGTGATGGCGGCGGCCCTGCCGCTGTCGCCGCTTTCTTGCTCGCGAAGCAGGCCACGGCCGCGGCGGAAGACTACAACTCCAAAGTCGCGGAGGCCGCAGAAAAGGCGAGGGACGAGGTGGTCGGCAAGCTGAAGGAGCTGGGGAACTCGCTGCTGGGCCGCTTTGGGTTATCCCTGGACAGCTTCGCGGCCGAGAGGGACCCGGAGACGGGGGCGTACAGCATCAAGTTCAATCAGGGTGGGAGCAGTGGAGGAGGAGAAGAGGCGAAGCCTCTCGGGCGGAGCTGAAGAGAAGAAGAGAATGAAACGGAAAAGAAAAAGTGTGCAAATAGAAACCTCCTCTCTGTTTTTACAAATGCGCTCTTTCTCTTTCTCGTTCTCTTTCTCTTCACTCCTTCATCCCCACAGGGTCCCGTAGGTCTGCCAAGCGAACAGAAGGCCGATGACCGGGGCGGCGACGGACGCGACGATCAGCCAAGTGAGCTATTTTTGTTTTTGTTTTTCGGGGTTTTTTTCATTTTTCGGGTTTTTTCGTTTTCCTTTCGAGTGAGTTTCTTCTTCTCTCTCTATCTATCTCCCTCTCCCTCTCTCTCTTCACCGAAAGTTTCCTCGCTTGACTATCAAAATCAACTCACGATGTTGTTGCTGGACCCCCTGTACTCGCTGCCGGCCCACGCGTCGGTGTACAGGTCCTTCCGCTCGAGCCCGTTGTTGGCCGCCCGGTTGGCCTCGCGCCGCATCGCCATCTCCTGCCTCGGGGTCATTCCCCGCGACGGGTCGCGCGTCGCGGCGAACCAGTCCCGGCCGTAGTCCACGGGGACGTTTTTGACGTTCTTGGCGCTGGTCTTGTTCTTGTTGTTGGGCGCGGCGGCGGAGGTGACGACGCTCCTTCTGCTCCTGCTGCTCGAAGAAGAGGTCGAGGTTTTCGCGGCGACGGCGCTGATGGCGATCGACCTCCTTTGCTTGCTCGCTGCTCGCTCGTTCGAGGGCGACGAGGAGGAGCCGACAACTCCCGCCCGGGGGCTCATCAAGCTCTTGGTGAGCGACGACGCGGAGTGCATTGGCCGCAGAGAGGAAGCGGAGAGCATGGCTGGTCAAGACTGGAGTTTTTTTCTTTTTTTGCTTGGTTATCGATCTGGAGGCCAGTTATGTGATTTTTTCCGAAAAAAATCACTTCACTGACCGAAATTGAAAAAAAAAAAAAAAAAACCATCATCATCATGCCAGCAGCCTCCCTCTCCCACGCAGCCTCGGCGCGATCCGTCGTCAGCACGAGCGGGCGTGCCGCCGTCGTCGTCTCTAGGCCTTCGTCCACGCGGAATGCGATCAGCAGCGCTCGGTGAGGCAGCTGTTTGGCAATTGAGAGCAATCGAAAGAAAAAAAGAAAAAAAACGTCGGCCGTGGCACGACCTCCTCTCTCTCTCTCTTTCGAGTCTCTCCTCCAGCTCTCACCTCCGCGCCTCGCCCTCTCATCTCAACGAAACACAACAACAGCCCCGCGCCCCGCCGCGTCGTGATCGTCTCCGCCGAGCAGCAGCCCGAAAACAACAACAGCGAAGGCGGGGCCCCGACCCCTTCTTCCACTCCTCCTCCCACTCCCACTCCCGCTCCCACTCCCGCTCCTCCGTCGAAAAAGGACGAGGGCTCGACGACCGCGACCGTCACGGGGGCGATCTCGGTCGTGATCGGCGTTGCCTACCTGGTGCTGGTGTCGATCCTGAACTCGCGCGGGGACCTGGTGCCGCCGCCGCCGGAGGCGTTCGGGCCTTGAAGAAAAAAGGGAAAGAAAAAAGGGAAAGGAGGGAGAGAGAGAGAACAACAAAAGAGGCGGCGGAAGAGGTTTTTTTTGCTTTTTCTTCAGCCCTCTGTGTTTCTGCCGTGCCGTTTCCAATTTTTTTTCTCGTTCTTGCTTTCTGTCTCATTTCCTGTAGTCGATCCGTTCTAATTAAAAAGTCGTGAAAAAAAAACAACAGCGGAGAGAAGGAAAGAATAAGAGAAGAAGAACCTAAAAAAACAGAGTTTGCACCGAAGAAGAAGACAAACAAAAAATCTAAACCTCTCTCTCGTTCTCTCTCTCTCTCTCTCTTTCTCTCTCTCTCTCTCCGATTCCGAACTCAAGGAGCAGCGGCAGGAGGCTGTTCTTCAGCACCAGCTGTACCAGCTGCTGCTGCCACCTCGACCGGGGCAGCGGCAGCCCTGGCCTCGAACCGGAACACAAACCCGCCGACGCCCGCGGCAACCACCAAGTGCCTGCAGTCCTCGGAGAGGCCCACGCCCCTGACGACTGCCTCTTTCAGGCGAGGGGCCGCGCCGATTTTCCCTGCTTTCTTGCCCGTGGCAGACTCGAAGACGTGGACGTCGCCCGTGGGGGTGCCTACCGCGAGGTAGCTCCCGTCGCGGGTGGAAGCCAGGGAGCAGCGGGAGGAGGAGGAAGAAGCGCCGCCTCCGCCGAGGCCGCCGCCGAGGCCGAAGCCAGGGGCGCGGAACGAGCACACGACCGAAGCCGGGATGCTGTTCGCTTGCTTTCCGTCTCCGAGCTCGAACACAACCACCGAGCCGTCGCAGGCCTTGGAGGCGAGCCTCGAGGCCGAGAGGAACCTCACCGACTCGACGGGCGCCGAGTGCGGCGCCCTCCTCCTGCGGAACTCCGGGGGCAGGAGGTTCCCCTCCCTATCCATCTCCTCGCCGGCGACATCGACGGTCAGGGAGTCGACGCGCTCGCAGACTGCGGCGGCGGGCAGGGCCGGCTGGGGCCTGGCGGCCGGGTGCGAGAAGGGCAGGGGCGTCTTGTCTCCGTCCGCCGTCGCGCCGTCGTTTTCGTTTTCACGGTCTTTCTCGTCCCCGCCTTCCAGCCCGGGCTGCCTGCCGCAGCGCGCCACCAGCTCTTCGGGAACGGGGCACGCCCTCACGGCCCCCCCGCGGTGCCCCGTCGCGAGCATTTGCCCGTCCGGGGAGAGCGCGACCGAAATGGCGTCGCCGCCGACGTCGAGCGCCGTCAAGGGTCTACCGGACAGGCAGTCCCAGAGCGTGACGGTTCCTTTCGAGTCGAGGGCCGCGAGCAGGCCAGGGACGCCCGGAGCGCCCGCGAGGGCGACGACGGGCGGGAGGCGGGAGGAGGGAGTAGGGGCAGAGGTGGAAGGAGCTGCTGCTGCTGCTGCTGCTGCTGCTGTTGCTTCCGAAGAGGTCGAGGCTTCTTCAGAAGTCGTCACCCCGGCGTCCCCCAGCAGCGCGACGACGCGGCACTGCGACACGCTCACGACGCTGACCTGCCCCGAGGCCCCCGCGACGGCCACGAGGGCGTCCGTGGCGGTGGGGGCGTCCGGGACCGCGGACCCGGAGGCGTCGAGGAAGGCCGAGTCGGGCCTCGAGGGAGGAGGTTGGGATCGGCGATTGCGATTGCGCGCCGGCGCGACCCAGGCGAGCGCAGAGAGGTCCCCGCCGGCCGCCCCGTAGCGCGTGCGCTCCGAGTTGAACTGGGCGACGACAGCGACGTAGTCGGAGAAGTGGCAGTCGTCGTAGATGGTGAGCTGAAGTTGAGGGTGGGTGGGAGTGTGTTGAGTGGAGTGTGTGGAGGTTGAGGTTGAGCAAAGAAGGACGAGTTTTGAAAAAGAAAGAGAAACGCCGTCAAGCGCGTCGAAAAGCCGACGCGCCGACGTCGATGATTGATTCAAAGAGAGAGAGCTTCGCCACCTCCATCCACTCCACCCGCACCACCCTTCTCGTCATCTTCTCACCTGGTTCCTCCCGACGGTCGCAAACAGGTTGGAAGTCGCCGGGTCCGGGGAGAACTCGACCGCAACGACGGGCTGGCCGTGCGCCTCCTGGAAGATGGGGAAAAAAAAGAGAGATTTTTTCCCATCGTGATGGTTTCGTTTCTTGAGTGAGCTTTTCGAAACGCGCATTGGCGGAAGAAGAGGGCATTTTTGGGAGCTTCCGAAAGCGCCGGCGAGACCAAGAGCATCTCGGGCACCGGCGAGCATCGGTTGGAAGTGCACGCGAGGATTAGAGAGGGAGAATCGAGGCGTCCGACGGCAGCTGCATTGCGAGAAAAAAACGAAACGTCGGCGACGATGGAATCGCCATCGACTCTTCATTTTCGCGTCGCCGAATTAAGGTCCGAGAGCGCCGCGACTTGCGAGTCTCGCAGTGTCACTGGGATCAGCATGACGTCAGGTACGCTTGAGAAGTGATAGAAGCGAAAAAGAAGCCCTTCAACGGACAAAGATGCGGGCGACAGCTGCACGTCGTCATCAAACTCCTTTCATTTTCGAAAAAAAAAACGAACCAAAACCAAAACCAAAACCGACCTTGACCACCGTCTTGAGCGCCAGCCTGCTCAGCGCGGACGCCCTCGCCGGGCCCAGCCCGCCCAGGGCCTTGAGCTCGGCCGCGCGCCTCGCGTAGCGGGCCTGGGCCTCGAGGTTCATTTCGTTTTGCGGAGAAGAGGTGTTTTTTCTTGGAGCGGAAAAGAGAGAAGAAAGGAGAGAGAGAGAAGAAGAAGAAGTGAAAAGAGTGAGTGGAAGAGGAGTGTGGCGAAGAAAAGAAAAAAAAAGGCAAGCAAAGCAAAAAAAACCTCTCTGCTTTCACTACTGCTCTTTCCAACCTTCAACTTTCGAAAGTCGCCTTTTTTTCGCCCTTCCGCCACTCCTCCTCCTACCCCCTCCTTCCCCCCTACACACACCTCCCCAAGGTGCGTCGTGTGTTTGCTTTGAGTGCGAACGCTCCTGTCGATGCGTTTGGAGAGTTGGAGAGGCAGAGAGGGAGAGAGAGCACGAAGCGGGAGGAAGCAAAGGAGCGATTCCGCCGTAGGCGAGCGAGCGAGCAAGCCTTCTCGACAGTTATAAAAAAAAATGGCATGGCTGTTTTTGAAGTGCTCGCTTTCCACACCTTGCGACCTCTTTTCGTCCCTCTCCAACGAGCGTTAAAGCAAAAACAGAGTATTAGTGGCTTGCTCGTGGAAACTTGGAGTCAATTGAGCGAAAAATGAGCGCGCAGCGTCGCAGTGAAAGAATGCTGTCATCGGCCGAGTCAAGGCTTGAAAGAAAGAAACTGCTTTGAAGGCAAATTGGCCAGCGGCCAAAACCGAAAAAAACCTGCGCCGCAAGCGAGTGCTTGAGACCGCTTCGGTGCTCTTTTTTCCTCACTAACTGCAAGTGAAAATTGTTTTTTTGCTGTTTGATGCAGAGCTGGAGTGAAAGCTCCGGAGGAAGAGCAACGCGGACGCAACAAAGAAAAAACATTGGAACTCTCAGATTTGGAGAGAGAGAAAAAAAGCGCGCCTCCTCTCATCTCCTTCCTCTTCTCTCTCTCTCAAAAAAAAACTCCACCTCCCTTCCAACAGCTAAAATGGCCCGTTCCTCCATCTTCGCCTTCATCGGCGTCTGCCTCGCGGTCGTCGCCGCCGGCTCGGGCTCCGTGTCCGGTGAGTTGGCCGAGAGATGAGCTCGCAATTTGCGAGTAGAAAAGAGAGATTGAAAAGAAAGCTCTCGCTTCTCGCGGCGCCTAGCTCGCTCTCTTTTTTCTCTGCTTCTTCTTCGTCGTCACCTCTTTTCCTTTTGCTCACCTCTTTACCTCCACACCAACACCAATCATCCATTCATCCACATACAGCCGCTCCCGCGCGCTCCCTCCTCGAGAAGGCCGGCGGTGAGGGTGAGTTACAAAGAGAGAGAGAGACAGAGAAGGAGAAGATAAGAGAAGAGAGGAATTCGAAACACCTTCAGATTCGCAAGAGAGAGATCTCGCCGCCGCGCATGCGGCTCACGCTCGCGCGCCTCTTTGCTCGCCAAAAATAGAAAAAAGAGACCCCGGCACGTGCCGGTCGACTATCGCGATCTCTCCTCGCCTCTCCTTCCGCCCTTCCCTCTACGCCCAGAGACAGGCCTCTGCATGAGGTTAATCTAATTGCACCAGAAGTAGCGGAGAGAGAGGGAGAGAGGGCGACGCAGAGACAAAGGGAGAAGCGGACTCGTGTACTTTTTTCTTTTTCTTTCTGCTTCTTCAACCTCGACCTCGACCTTCGACCTCAACCTTTTCTCGCTCACTCTTCTTCCTCTATAATCACCTCCAAACACAACAACCGCCAAACAACAGCCTCCGAGGCCGGCAAGCCGATGAAGATGCACCACGAGAAGGCCGCCAAGTACGCCGACGAGGCCGGCGAGGCGATGGTCTCTGGCAAGAAGGCCGACAAGATGGCGATGAAGGCCGCCGCCGACGCCAAGGCCGCCGCCGCCGAGGAGGCCGCGGCCCCCAAGC
>Ga0210003_1005082_pt1 | contig 10180 bp, 6 predicted proteins | sample LantaG_FD_182804 | JGI IMG/M metagenome (GOLD analysis project Ga0210003, IMG submission 182804) | Deep subsurface microbial communities from Baltic Sea to uncover new lineages of life (NeLLi) - Landsort_02402 metaG (SPAdes) (version 2) | ecosystem: Environmental > Aquatic > Marine > Oceanic >...
AGACTCTCTCATTTCCTCACCCCCTCGTCGTCGTCGCCGCTCTCTCTTACCCGTTGCTAGTAAACTCAAAAAGAGAAAAAAAAGACCCAGAAAAAAAGACTCCCTCTCCCTCTCTCTCTCTCTCTCTCGAAAAAAAACCCGACTCTCGAAGACGGAAAAAACTCAAACCCAAACTCAAAAAAAAAAAATCAAACGCCACCGGCCAGGTCCCCCTGCGCGATCACCACCGTCGGCTCGTTCGGCCTGGGGTACTCCAGCGAGAACACCCCGTAGTTGGCGTACTCCTCGACGCTCTCCCTGATCTGCTCGTGTGTGAACCTCCGTCCCAAGAGCGCAACAAGGTCGTCCCAGCGGTAGGTCAGGCGGCGGGTCCGCTGCGCGTCGTCACGGATCGAGCCGTAGATCGCCGAGGTCGGGTCTGCCCTGGCCCTCGCAGCATTGTTATTGTTTCCGCCAGTATACGCGTCATCGAGCAAAGAGTGCTTGGACATCCTCATGAGCCTCAGGGCCTCGTCGACCTCGGCCTGCCCGACCTGCTCGGCGAACCGCAGCCGGGCCAGCGCCTGCGCCAAGCGGAGGATCGACAGCAAGGTGCGAGCCGTGGTGTACGAGTGCGGCACCGAGGCCGCGGCCTCCTCGGCCCTCATCTCCGCGTAGACGGCGGCGATGTACTCGGTCAGCGATTCGGGCACGGAGGGAGAGCACTGCTTGGCGCGGGCGACGTAGGCGCGGAGCACTGCCGGGGGGAGGAAGTTTGAAGAAGTGTTGTTTTGGGTCTGCGTTTGCGTCGTTCCCGCCGTTCCCGCCGCTGCCGCTCCACCTGCTTCGCCCTCGCCTCCCCTGTTGTTGCTGGTCGGCGCCGCCCCCGTCGCGTGCACCTCCAGCACGTGCGCCGCCAGCGCCCTGTCCCCGTCAGGATCAGCCCTGTCCAGGATCAGCCACATCAGGTCGAAGCGGGACAGCAGGGCCGCCGGGAGAGCGATGTTCTCCGCGGGGGACCTTCGGACGTCGTAGCGTCCCCAGGCCGGGTTGGCGGCGGCCAGCAGCGTCGCGCGGGTGTTGAGCGTGGTGGTGATGCCTGCTTTCGCGATGGACACGGTCTGCTGCTCCATGACCTCGTGAATGGCGGTGCGGTCGGTCTGGAGAGAGTGGTGGTGGGAGGAGGGGGGAATTGGTAAGAGAAAGGAAGGGAAGAAAAAAGAGGGTGAGTTTTTTGTTGTTGAAAGTTTCGACCTCGACCTCGAAAGAAAAAAAGTAAAAAAAATTAATGGAAAAAAAAACTCTCACCTCCTCCATCTTGTCGAACTCGTCGATGCAGCAGATGCCGCGGTCGGCCAGCACCAGCGCTCCGCCCTCGAGCACGGCCTCGCCCGTCACCGGGTCGCGCGTCACGGCCGCGGTCAACCCGACCCCGCTCGACCCCCTCCCCGTCGTGTAGACCGCCCTCGGCGCCAGGTGCGCCACGTGCTTGAGCAGCTGGCTCTTGGCCACCCCGGGGTCCCCCATCAGGCAGACGTGGACGTCCCCGCGCAGCCTCATCCCGTCCGGCAGGGAGCGGGTGACCCCTCCCACCAGGGCGAGAAGCAGGGCCTTTTTCACGTCGCCGTGGCCGAAGATTTCGGGGGCGAGGGACCCGGCGAGCCTGTCGTAGACGTCTGCCGAGGCCGCGGCTGCATCAACGGCCTGCGCCAGGGCGGCGTCCTCTGCGGCGGAGGCGTAGCTCTGCTTGTCGTGCTCGACGCGCGTCGCTTCCAGGAAGGTTTTCGCAAGCAACGCAGAAGAACCGGAAGCGCCGTTGCGGCCGCTGCCCATCAACCCTGGCATGGGGGCTTCGGGTAAAAAGATTCCCGACACAGCCACCGAGTCGCCCGGCCTCATCGTCCTGGTCATCTCCCCTCGAAGCTGGACGGTGATCGAGCGCGGGGTAGATCCCGGGGGGACCTCCAAGGGAAGCTCCTGCAGCTTGACCTCCTGGTATTTGACGAACTTGGAGCCTCGCGTCTGCAGGTGCAGCACGCCGCCGCCGTTGCCTCGTCCGTTGCCGCCGCCGCCTGCCGCTGCCCCGGCGCCCCCTGCCCTGCGAGCGGCCCCGGCGGGGAGGGCGGTCAGAGGGGTGAAGACCTTGCTGGTGACCTCTTGGTAGACCTGTTTTGGGAAGGAAGAGAAGAGTGAAGGAGAAGGAGAAAGAAGAGAGAAGAGTGAAGGAGAAGGAGAAAGAAGAGAGAAGAGAAAGAGAAAATGTGAGTTTTTCTTCGACGACGAAGGAAAAAAAAACGAAAAAGACCAAATCTCTTTCTCTTCTTCCTCACCTCGATCCCGCTCGCGTCGTCCAGGTACGTCGCGACGGTGATCAGCGGCTTCACGTCCGTGGCGTGCGTCACGATACCCCTGACGGTCACCAGCGACCCGATGTGAGGGGCGCCGACCGACCGCAGCGGCAGAGGTTTTTGCGTCTTGCCCGACACCGAGGGTCGCAGCAGCACGTCGTAGCGCCGGAGCAGGTCCGGGGGGAGGCGGTTCTGCGGATCCGCGACGAGTCCCGCAGCTCCGGGGCCTCCCTCGGCCTCGGCGCGGGCTTGGCGCTGTTGAGGGTTTGTGGTGGTGGGAGAGAAGAGGGAAGAGAGAGGAAAGAAGGGTGAGAAGAAAGAAGAAGAGGTCGACAAAGGTCGAAGGTCGAAGCATCATCGTGATTGCTAGCGTTTTGAATTTTTCGACGGACGATCTCGAGATCTCATCTTCTTTCGTCGAGCTCGCGCAGGAGACCCTCTGGTACCTCTTCCCTCTTTCTCTCCTGCGCTCGCGAGCCTTCTTGATCTGCTCCATCGCAATCAGCAAAGAGAGGAAGGCCAGCAAGCAAAACACCCAGAAAAAACCACATAAAAAACGCACCTGGCGCTGCAGCACGTCAAAGACGTCGTCGGGCAAGTCGCCGCGCGTCGGCGGCGGCATCGCGGCGTCGGCGGCCTCAGCGGCGAGGCGCGCGTAGCGCCTGGCGTTGGCCGTGGCGTCTGCGGCGAGCTCGCCGTCAGGGTAGTACTGTTGGTTTTGGTTTCGAGAAGAGAAGGGGTGTGTCGAGGGCGCGCGCGAGGTGAGGGATTGAAAGAAGAAGAGGAGCATCGTCGACGTAAGAAGAGAAGAGAGCCGTTTTTGCCGCCCATTCGCCTCTCTTCTTGCGCGCGACAGAGGGAGAGAGAGAGAGAGAGAGAAAGCTCTTTCATCCTTTCGCTCTCTCTCCTTCCAGTGTTCTCTCGATCCAACACTCACCGAGGCCACATCGTCAAGGTCGATCTCGAGCGTTCTGCGGTCGCGGTTGGCGATGTCTTGCTGTGGTAGGGGTGGGGTGGATTTTGAAAGAGGAAGATTCGATGAGCAAAGAGAGGCTGATTTCGTCGAATTTCGATGGCCATCAAAAAAATCGACGACGTTCCGACGATTGCCTCTTGTTCTTCTCCTTCTTCTACGTACCAGCTGGATCAGGTACTTGAGCTGGTCCGTCTCCGGGTCGAGGTAGTTGACCAGGAAGGCCTGGAGCTTCTCTGTGGTGGGAGTTGGTTGGGAAATTGGGCGAGAGCGAAGGGCGCGAGGAGGAAGGGTGAGAAGAAGGGAGGTCGAGAGCGACGAAAACGACGAAGAATCCATCTTGCAGAGTTTGCCGTCGAAATCCAAGCGACGCCAATTCTCTTCTCTTTGCTCCTTACCTCGCTCCAGCGGGTACTTGTCGAGGGGCGGCATGCTGCGATCGTTCGGGCTTGAGCGACGGCGAGCCGAGTGGAGCCGAAGAGGAGAAGAAGCGGAAGGCGTTCTTCTTCAAAAAAAACGAAAAAAGAAAAAAGAAGAGGAAAGTGTGGGCTCTCTTTCGAGCGTCGTCGATTTTTTCATTTTTCTCGTCGTCGACGTCGACAGAAGCAGAAAAAAAACACATCTTCACCATGGCCCCGCCCGAGCTCCTGAAGGAGAACAAGGTGAGCGATGCCGCTTTTTTCACTCCGAGGGGCTAGATGTTGTCGTCGACCTCATAGCGCGAAGAGATGAGCAGAGAAAAGGGGTCTGACGAAGGCCCGTGCGCGAGAGAATAGGAGTTTTGGAGCATTCGATCAAACCTTCACACTCGCCCACTCACGCACGCACTCACTCGACCTCCTCGACCTCTTCCTTCAACAACAGATGTTCGGCGGCGCCGTCCGCCGCTACAAGCACTTCTCCGACAGCTGCGGCTGCGACATGACCTTTTCGGTCTTCGTGCCCGCCTCGGGCGAGAGCTGCAGCAGCAGCACCAAGGCTGCTGCTCCGATCTTCCTGTTCCTGTCCGGCCTGACCTGCAACGACGAGAACTTCACGCAGAAGTCGGGCGCGCAGAGGGCTGCCGCGAGCCACGGGATCGCGCTGGTGGCCCCGGACACCAGCCCTCGAGGGCTGGGCGTGCCCGGGGAGGACGAGGGCTGGGACCTGGGGACCGGGGCCGGGTTCTACGTCGACGCGACGCAAGAGCCCTGGGTGAAGCAGAAGCAGCAGAAAGAAGGCTCTTCTTCTTCTCTTTCCGGCTACCGCATGTTCTCCTACGTCACGGTGGATCTGATCGAGGCTCTGAAGGAGGTCCCGGGGCTGGACGCGAGCAAGATCGCGCTGAGCGGGCATTCGTGAGGGATTTTTTAAATTATTTATTTGACGACGCTTCCAAACTCAACCTCTTCCTCTAACTTTCTCACTTTCTCTCTCTCTCTCTCTTTTCCTTAACCACTTCCAACAACCATAACAGCATGGGAGGCCACGGCGCCCTGGTCCTGGGCCTCAAGCGCCCCGACCTCTTCCGCTCCGTCTCGGCCTTCGCCCCGATCTGCAACCCGTCCGCCGCGCCCTGGGGGAAGAGAGCCTTTACCTCCTACCTCGGAGGAGGAGGAGGAGGAGGGGAAGGAAAAGAAGGAATCCCGGAGTCCTGGCTCTCTCACGACGCCTGCGAGCTCCTGAAGGTCTACGAGGGCCCCGCGAGGAGCATCCTCGTCGACTACGGCAGCGCGGACGAGTTCCTGGAAGAGCAGCTCAAGCCGCTGGCCCTCGAGGAAGCCGCCAGAGTCTCGAAGTCGAAGGAGGCGGTCTCGCTCGTCATCAGGGAGCAGAAGGGCTACGACCACTCCTACTTCTTCATCGCCTCGTTCGTCGACGACCATGTGGAGCACGCGGCGAAGTTTTTGAAGTAGGGAGGAGAAGAGGGGTTTGTTGTTGTTGGGCAAAAAAAAGAAAAAAACTCTCTCAACTCTTTCGTCTCACTTTTTTCGTCTCTCTTGTTTCCAATCGAAAACAAGCAACTTTCTGCCTCTTCTTTTCTCCTCTTTTCTCTGCCTCTCTCGCTCTTTTCGCACGTACGATCAACGATTGAGACTATCGGCTTGCCCTCAGCGAAGCGGCAGCGAGAAAGAAGCAAAACAAGTCGTTCTCGGAAGCAACAAAAAAATCAGCAGCGATGGCCGATTTGAGCGACCTCTTGGCCGAAAAACTCGACCTCGACGCCCCGGGCGGCGCGAGCAGCAGCAGCTCCAGCTCCAGCTCCTCCACGCCCGTGCCTCTCAAGCTCACCGACGTCCCCAACCAGGTGCTCGTGTCTATCTTGATCGTGGCTGCGGAAGATTACTATAACTGGGCTCGTTTGACTGTCCCTTTCGTTTGCAAGGCCTTCCGCGACCTCTACCGCTCGCGCGACGCTTCGCCGCTCCACGAGAAGCTCTGGCTCGACTTCGAAGCCGAAGCCGACGCAGCGAAGGAAGCGAGCTCTCACCGCTCTCCTCGTCGCGAGCCTGTCGTCCGCGCCTCTAGGGTAATCTCCTGGGCTCGCACGCACGTCGAGTCAGTGCGCACGCTGCACTTCGACCCCCCGATACGGAGCCTCTCTTGGCGACTTCAATGCAACAAACTTCGCTCAGCTCGTCGCTTCCGTATGACCTCACTTGACCGAGATCACTGTCGCTTCGGGTTTTGGAAAGCTGCTCGGACCTCCTTTCTGGGCGGCGCTGAGGGCTTATGTCGTCCCCGCTCGAAAGCTGCGCAAGCTCTACGTCCTGGGCATCCCAAACGGCCTTTCCATGAGCGACGACGAGCCCTTGCTCCAGCTCCGAGGCAGCCTCGAGGAGCTCGGCCTCTGGGGCTCCGAATACGGCAACCCTTCGATTGGCCTGCATCGTTTCCCGGAGGCTTTTTCTTCCCTCTCGAATCTTCAGAACCTCGCGTTGAACAATCACTTCAGGATAGAAGCGATCCCGGCCGGGATCTCGAATCTGAAAAAACTGCAACGCCTCGCTGTCTACGGCTGCGACCTTGGCTCACTGCCCAAGGAGTTGGGCGCGCTCACGCAGCTATCTCAACTTTTTCGTCTCACTTCAAGTTGTCTCTCTCTCTCTTTCGTCTCTCTCCCGCCCTTGAAATTGTTTTCTTGTTTTTAAGTCTGTGTGTGTGTGTTTGCAGCTCTCCCCCACCCCCGCTCTCTGAATTGAATTGAAAAAAAAAAACGAAAAGAAAAAAAACACTGGTTTGCTCGCGTTTGACCTTTCTCTCTCTTTTCTCTCTCTTTTCTCTCTCTTTCTCTCTCTCCATTTTTTCTCTCCCTCCATTGCTCTCTCTCTCTCCCTCTCCCACCCTTTACTCTCTCTTCCTTACGCCGCGCAAGCCTTCTGGATCGCCTGCAGCGCCCACCTCCCGGCGTCGGTGATAGCCCTCGCGTCGTCGGCGCTGTCCCCGGACCCTTCGCCGGTCCCACTTCCCCCGCCGCTCGAAGAGAAGCCTCCCGCTCCCGCCGCCGCCGCGGCGACGGCGGCGCCGAGCGCCGGCCTGGCCGCGAACAAGGGCCCGCAGCCCGGGACCGCCGTCGCCACGTCGCCCACCAGCGCGATCGCTGCCCTGCGGGCGCTGGCGTCGGCGGCTGGCGGTGGGATCGCGGAAGAAGAGGAAGCGGATCCATCGGAAGAAGAAGCGGGCGCAGCACCGAGGACGGCGGCGCAGAAATCCAGGGCGGCAGGCGCGGCCGGCGCTAGCGCCGCGGCGCCGCGAGCGTCGCCCGTCGCCATCCCGTTGAAGACGCCCGCGTACGCCTCCGCGACCCCACTGCGGAGCATCGCGGCGTACTCGGCTGCGTCCTCGTCCTCGTCGTTGTTGTTGCCTTCGGCGCCAGAAGCAGCAGCAGCGGCAGCGGCGGCGGCAGCGGCCTGCGACGCGAGCTGGGCCGCGGCCGCGAGCGTCGGCAGCACGTGACCCAGGTACGGCTCGAACCTCAACCCCAGGGCCAGCGCCACGTCACCAAAGGCAGACAGGATCGGCGGCTTCACGTCTCGGGGCGTCTCGGGGCTCTGCACGGCTCTCAGCAGGGCCGCCATCAGCACGTCGCCCCACGGAGCCAGGGCCTCGTCGTCGACCGCGCGCGCCACGTCGCCGAGCACGCCGACCGCCGCGGCGCAGACGGCCGGCGCGCGCGTCGCGGCCAGCCCGGCCTCGAGCACGGGCGCCAGCGCAGGGAGGTAGGCCGCGAAGCGCTGGCCCACGACGTAGGAGAGCGCGCCCGCGGCGAGCAGGGCCTCTTCGTGGACGACGGCGCCGCCGCCGGAGGAAGAAGAAGCAGAGCTCGAAGAAGCAGCGGTGGCATCGGCAGTGACTGACGCTGAACTTTTCTCCTTCGCTGCTTCGCTCGCGCTCCCGTCGTCGGCAGACCGGAACACCGCCAGCAGCGCTTCCATCACCGAGTCGGCGTGCGGCGCCGCGGCGGCCTTCCCGACGTCGTCCGACGCCAGCCTCTGCAGGACCACCGTCAGAACACCACATAACAGGCTCTGCAGCTCCGCCCTGCGAGCGCGCGCGTCGGCCGAAGCGGCAGCAGCGGCAGCAGCAGCGGGGCCGAGAGTCGCCGCCAACTTTTGGAGCATAACGGGGATCAAGGCGGAAACCAGCTGCGCCCCTGCGGGCCCGGAGGGGCTCGCCCTGACGACGTCGTTCAGGGCCTCGTAGGCCGAGCCTGCAGCCCTGGCCGAGGCGGCGTCCGGGGAACCGCTCGCGCGGTCCGCCAACTGCAGAAGGCCGGCCATGATCTCCTGCAGGTGCGGCGCCAGCGAGGAGGGCCGAGGAGCGACTCCCGAAGAACTCGCCTCGGCGGCGTCTTCTGCCTCTTCGGCCGCGGCCTCGGCGAGCTGCGCGATGGCGTAGCAGGCCTTGTCGGCGACGTGCGCCTCGTCCCTTGTCGCCCCAAGCAGGGCAGCCACGGCCTGAGGCAGCGCCGCCGCGGGCAGAAGGCTCGATAAGCTTCCCGAGGAGTTTGCCGCCGCCGCTCCGGAGGAGGTGAAGTCGTCGCCTCCGCGGGCGACGAACTCGAAGACGCGCCCGATGGCCCAGGCCGTTGTGTGCCTGACCTGGCTGCTCGGGTCGCGCGTGGCGTTGAGCAGCAGCGGCAGGCCCTGGCGAGCGAGGTCGGCGAGCGACGAGGGGGAAGGGCCCTCCAAGATCGAGCCAAAGGCGAAAGTGGCCGCCTCGCGGAACCTCCACGAGTTGTCTTCCCCAGAAGAAGAAGAAGGGGCACTTGAAGAAGCAGCACTCGCACTCGCGTCTCCTTCCCCTCGCTGCTTGCTGATGTTGGCGGTCACAAAGGGCACAACAAGAGAAACGACCGCGTCCTTGGCCGCCCTCGCAACGAGCCCCAAGGCCGTGCCCGCCGCCATCGACAGGTTCCAAGCGCCGTCGTCCGCGTCCTGCCCTTCCTCCTGCTTCGTCAATTGCGCCAGCAGTAAAGGGACAAGCGCCGGAGCGGCCTGGGCGACGAAGCGGCGGTTGGCCTCTGCGGCCCCCGGAACGCCCGCCGCCGCGTCGTCGTCGAGGTCGGCCTCCTCGTCGGCGACGGTGCACCAGAACTCGATGGCCTGTTTCGCGACGTCCTCGTTGTTTTCCGGGTCCGTGGTGTCCGGGGAAGGAGCTGCTGTCGTGGTCGTTCCATCGGGATTCACGGTCTCGCCACCGACGGCGCGGGCGGTGACGGCGAAGAGGTCTCGCATGAAAGGCTCGAGCTTGTCGTAGTGCGACGCAGCCACTTTCACCAAGCACTCGAACGAAGCCTCCCTCGCCCTGGCTTCCGGTGCCAGGGCCGCCCCCTCGCACATCACCTGCATCAGGTAGGCGCGCTCGTCGGCGGACTCGAAGTTGGCGGCGGCAAACTCCAGCGCGTTGCAGAGGGCTCGCGTCGCGGCCAGGCGCACGCCGGCGTCGCGCTCGTCGCGCCGCATGCCCGCGACGACGGCCGTCAGCACGGCGTTCACAGCGTCCTGCTCCAAGACGTCGTCGTCCCTCTTACCCATCTCCTCGCAGACGTAGCCCAGGGCCTCGAGGGTGGCTGTGCGCAAAGAAGCGGAAGCTGCGGTGGAGGGAGCAGAGGAGGCGGAGTCGGGAGCAGAGGCGTCGGCGGCGGTCGAGGCCATCGTCCCGAGTAAAGTCGGGAGCAGCGAGGGCCAGGCTCTCGCGGGGAGGTCGATGGCCGCGACTTTGGCGACGACGAGGGCCGCGGTGCGGGCCGCGACGGAGACCTGAGAGGGGTTTGGTGGGTGGAAGAGGAGAAGGTGGAAGAGGAGGTTGAGGTTTTTGAGGTTGAGAGAGAGGTGGTCTTGATCGATCGCTCTTTTTCTTTTCCTCTCTCGCTTTGACTGCCTCCGTCGCTCCTTCTTTTCTCGCTTGCCCAGTGTTTCTCTGCTCTCTACATTCCCACGAGGCTCGAGCTCTTTTGACGCCCTCGCTGCTCCGATAGGCAGAAAAGACAAAGAGAAGAGAAGAGAAGAGAGGGGGAGATTCTGGGTCTCTTATTCAACAAACACTCGCATTGAAAAAAAAAACGAAAAGAAGAAAAAACAGTCGCCCGGAAAAAGAAAAAAAAAAAAAAATCATTTCTCACCTGCGACCCAAGCGTCGCCAGGAGCGTGCTGCGAATCTGCGCCTTGACTTCCTCCGGGAGGTTCATCCACTGCGCGGCGAGGACGGCCTGATGGTGGTGAGAGGGGGGGACAGAGGTAAGAGAAGGAGATAGAGAGAAGAGGGGTGAGTTCAATTTTCCTTTCTCCGAGTCGTCGCAAAAGCATCGAGAGGCATCGATCTCCCGCCGCCTCTCAATCATCTCTCTCGCTCCCCCCCCCCCCCCCCCCCCCCCCCCCCCCCCCCCCCCCCCCCCCCC
>Ga0210003_1005085_pt1 | contig 10176 bp, 8 predicted proteins | sample LantaG_FD_182804 | JGI IMG/M metagenome (GOLD analysis project Ga0210003, IMG submission 182804) | Deep subsurface microbial communities from Baltic Sea to uncover new lineages of life (NeLLi) - Landsort_02402 metaG (SPAdes) (version 2) | ecosystem: Environmental > Aquatic > Marine > Oceanic >...
CTTCAGCGGTATCGCTCCCAATCTCCTCGGCAGCTTCGATCGCACCAGTTGTAGCATCCTCGACTGCCTTTGCAGTATCAGCACCTATGTCTCCAGCCGCTTTGACCGCACCCTCAACCGCAGCGACGGCTGTTCTCCCAACATCGGCGCCAACTTCTGAAGCACCTTTTACGATTCCCTTGACAGCGGATTTAATCGCCAAGCCGATGTCTTCGCCCGTTTCAGAGGCTGCCTGGACTGCCCCTGCGACAATCTGACCTGCAGCTTTCTCTACAGCCACCACAACCTGGGACACACCATCTACTGCCATAAGCAGGATGTCTCGTGACGCTTCAATAATAGATTGTATTGTGTCGCCAACACCTTTGATAGCTCCGATGATTGCCCACTTTGTACCTTGCCCAATTTTAGATAATTTCACCTCTGCCATTTTTTTATCTCCTTATTATTGATCGTTCTTTCGCAACAAAATATCTCGTTTTTTTGTCCACCTGTGTCTTTTCCACTTTTGAGCATATTCTTTTTTAGAATTCTTGCCCACAGTGGAATTCTTCCGATCATATCAACAACAGTTCTCCCTCTGCGTTGTCGGTCGGCCAGAACGCTAAATCTTTGAGGTTCTCAAGTTGTCAAAAACTGTAACCTGCCTGTCTGAGTTGTTCCGAGGTTGGTAGGCTGTTGTAGTATTCACCTTTTGGGCCTATATATCCTACACCCTGTTTCCTTAGAGTCACCGGTGTTACAGAGCCATTACTGTTGGTAACATTTACAGTGACCGTGTTCATTTCCTGGCGGATACCTTCCATCTCTGCTTTGGTCTTTTTCTTATCTGCTTCGTTGCCCAGCATATATCCTGCACCACTACCTACAGCTGCACCTATCAATGTTGATTTTGTGTCCTTGCCTGCTAGCTGTCCTATCCCGGCACCAGCAGCTCCACCAATGAGTGCTCCTGTCTGTGCGTCGCTTTGACAGCCACTGATCAGAACCGTAGCGTAGACGACAATAGCTAATGCAATAACCAAAATAACTCGTTGTTTATTCATTTCTTCGACTCCTAAAAAAATGTACTTGTTAGAGTTCACCAAAACACAGCTCGATAATAACTTAGTCTGTAAATTTGTAAATCAGACCAGAGTCTGTTTTTAATGTAGAACAAATAGCCCCACACCTTGTCAGCAAAATCCCCTACACTGTTGCCGGTTGGCGCAAGTTAGATGACATTCCCTGATTGATTGTAATTATTGTTCTTTTAAGCATCTTCAGATAATCCCGAATTTAGCGATATTTAGATGGTTTTCACAAAATTACTGCAACAGAATAGTACCTTGCAAAAATCCATTAAGCGCTGTAGAATTGACCATATGGCTGATACCTAAACAGGCAGTGAATGGTCTTTGACGGCACAAAAAAAACGAATGAAAAAACAATCTAAGAAATTAAAAGAAACCTTCGCGAAGCTTAAGCAAGCTGAAGACGAATCACAGGCAAGCGAGGAGAAATATCGTCAGCTCGTTGAAAGTGCTAACTGTATTATCATGCGTAGAAACGTTAAGGGCGAGATTGTCTTTTTTAATGATTTTGCTCAGAAGTTCTTTGGATACAGCGAACAGGAAATAATCGGCAAAAACGTCATAGGCACAATTGTGCCCGAAACAGACAGCTACGGGCGAGACCTTGTAAAAATGATCAGGGACATCGGGCGACAACCTGAGCTTTATGCCACTAACGAAAATGAAAATATCTGCAAGGATGGCCGGCGAGTCTGGGTTGCCTGGACAAATAAACCTGTCTACGATAGACAGGGAAATGTCACCGAAATTCTCTGTGTCGGCCATGATATTACTGAACGCAAAGAAATGGAAAATGAATTGCGTTTATTAGCTACAATTGTACAAAATTCACCCGATCCCACAACGGTACAGAACTTTGAAGGGAATATCATTTCATGGAATCACGGTGCTGAAGAAGTATATGGCTACAGCGAGAAAGAAGCCCTTAAAATGAACATCAGCAAAATTATCCCTGAACACAAACGTGAGGAAATTGCCGTACTTATTGAAAGCCTGACAAAAGGAGAAGATATCGTATTTCTTGACACCCAACGCCTTGCTAAAGATGGCCGCTTACTGGATATCTCACTTGCAATGATGATGGTAAAAGATGAGGCAGGCAGACTTTTCGCGATTGCGACAAATGAAAGGGATATCACTGAGCACAGGCAGCTGGAAAGGGAAGTACTGTCAATAACGGAAAGAGAACGAAAATCAATAGGTCGTGAAATGCATGACAGCATGGGGCAATCCCTTACCGGTATCGCCGTCAAAAGCAAAGGGTTAGCACTGAAGCTTGAGGACAAATCATCGGGAAACTCGAAAGAAGCATTGGCGATATCAAAGCTTGCCAATAAAGCGATAACCCAGATGCGAAGTCTAACTAAGATGCTCTTGCCTATTGACATCGAAGCTGGTGGATTACCCTCAGCCTTAAAAAATCTGGCAGCTAATACGGAAAAGGCACTGGGAGTCAAATGTCGATTCAGTTGTTCAACACCTGTGTCGATTGATAACCATGTCGAGTTAAGGCAACTTTATCGGATAGTCCAGGAAGCTATTACTAATGCTGTAAAACATGGCAAAGCAAAAACAATACAGATAAATATAGACGAGGGATATATCCTGTCGGTTAAAAATGATGGAAAAGACTTTCCAAAGACGCCACCAAGGAAAAGAAAGGGGCTGGGATTGAAGATAATGGAATACCGGGCCAATATGATAGGAGCCTCCCTTGATATTCGTAAAGGCGATAAAGGCGGGACAGTTATAACCTGTGTATTTACAAATAAAGATCGTCAATCTCATTAAAAAATATTATGGCAACTGTCAAAAAACAGGCTAAGAAGAATGAAACAAAGACACAGATCCTGCTGGTCGATGACCATCCGGTAGTACGGGATGGACTTACTACAATAATCAACCATCAGTGGGACCTTAATGTATGCGGTGGCGCTGATGATGCTCATCAGGCTCTTAAGGCTATCGGCGAATTGAAACCTGATGTAGTTGTGGTGGACATATCTTTAAAGAGCTCAGACGGTATTGAACTTACTAAAAGTATTAAAGCAAAAGACCCCAAGTTGCCTGTTGTAGTACTGTCCGTTCATGATGAATTGGTGTATGCTGAGCGGGCTCTTCGAGCAGGTGCCAGAGCATATCTTATGAAAGAAGTGGTGTCTGAAAATATCGTCAATGCAATTCGTACAGTTCTAAAAGGCGAAATATATGTCAGTGACACTATCTCAAAGAAATTTCTGCACAAAATCGCAGGTGACAAAACCGACAAGACCAAAACATCGATAGAAAATCTAAGCGACCGTGAATTTGAAATCTTTCGTTTGATTGGCGAAGGACACAAGGCTTCGCAAATAGCTAAGAAGCTCCATTTAAGCGTAAAAACAATTGAAACTTACCGCGGACGGCTTAAAGAAAAACTGAATCTCGACAGTGCTGCTGAACTTTTGCAGTATGCTATAAAATGGGCGAAAAATCAGGACAGAAGATGATCATCCCCAGATCTGTATTCTACAGATAACCTTACCCAATCGAACATTTCGTAAAGAGATATCTTCTTCGTTCAGGCCTTTGTATAAGATTCCACTCACATAATGGTAAGCATTTCCACCGACAGTAAAAACAGACTCCAATCTGATTTACACAGATAGAACTTACGTTATTATCGAGTAATAGATTTGTTTTGCCAAATGTAATTGGAAGTGTGTGTGAAAAACGGAAGCTTTGTCGTTAGCAATCGGGTTGATGAGATAGTGGGATTATGAAAAAAACAAAAAGAGGATATGTCAATGAGGAAGACAAAACTAAAATTCTTATTGTTGATGACCACCCAGTTGTGCGTGAAGGACTAACACAGATTATCAATCGGGAGTCGGATCTTGTGGTTTGTGCAGAAGCCGGTAATGCTGCCGAAGCCTTAAAGATCGTAAAAAAGCAGCGAATTGATTTAGCTCTTGTGGATATGCTGCTTAATAACACAACGGGGATACAGGTAATAAAGAAGATAAAAACCTTATGCCCCAATCTCATCGCTCTTGTCTTTTCTGTGAGTGACAAACCTCAGTACGTAAAACGGGCTATTGAGGCGGGGGCAAGGGGATATATTACAAAAGACGAGATATCTGAAGATATTGTAAATGCTATTCGCCAGATACTCAAAGGACAAATATACATCAGCAGCAGGTTGCTTAAGAATCTGCCAAAAGAAGAACTTGATGGCCTTTTGGCCGGCGGTGTTCAAGGATGTTATGATTAAAACACAAAGTTCAGGGAGACAGAATATGAATAATACAGAAACGAGCTTGGTAAACGTCAGTTTATTCAATGTAGTAAACAATCGACATTGCCTGCAATGTGGCAGCCGGATGAAAGAATCAGACAGACGCAAAGAAGGCTCAATTACATATGTGCGGTTTGAATGCGTTAAAGCAGATTGCCACGGTCAGTGGTTGCAGTCGTATGCAAATTTGCCATCAGGACGGTTTGAGCAAACGGTGGCGTAAGGAGAATTGCCATGAAGGTATTTATGTTAGGCTGGGAATTTCCACCTTTTATCAGCGGTGGCTTAGGTACGGCCTGCTACGGCCTTACAAAGGCAATGAGCAGGCTCGGCACGGAGATAGTGTTTGTTTTGCCAAGAGCGGACCAGTCCAACCAAAGCAGTCATATAAAAATACTTAGTGCTGAAGGATATATTAAAACCGAAGAACTAAGCGATTTTCAGAATGTTCGCTTCAAAGCAATTGTTTCACCGTTAAGACCGTACCTCCCTTCACAAATATATAAAGGTTCTGAAAACAAAGAAAGAAACAATCGTACTCATACATGGCGTAGCGAGTCTTCTATGCATACGCAAATTTACAGCCATGACATATATGAACAGGTGTGCTGCTATGCCAGGAAAGCTGTAGAAATAGCTTCAATCGAGGATTTTGATGTTATCCACGCCCACGACTGGATGACGTATCCGGCGGGAGTAGAAGTTGCACGCCTCAGCAGCAAGCCATTAGTTGTACATGTTCATTCAACAGAATTCGACCGAAGCGGTGAGCACGTGAACCAAACAATATACGACATCGAACGGCAAGGTATGCATGAGGCTGATAAAATAATCGCAGTTAGCAATTATACTAAAAATATCATAATCAACCGATATGGCATCTCAGCTGATAAGGTGCAAGTAGTTTATAATGGCGTTGAAAGTAATAATGGTGTTTGTTCTCAAGCACTGCCTAATAAATCCGACAAAATTGTTCTGTTCCTTGGCCGGATTACGATGCAGAAGGGCCCGGAATATTTCATTGCTGCCGCCAAAAAGGTTCTGGAGAAAATTAACAATGTCAAATTTGTCATGGCCGGCGATGGGGATATGACTCACCGTATGATTGAATATGCAGCCTGGTTGGGCATTGGCCATAAGGTTTTTTTTACACGGTTTTTGAGAGGAGCCGATGTCGACAGAGCCTATCAAATGGCTGATTTATATGTAATGCCGTCTGTCTCCGAGCCTTTTGGTATCGCACCGCTCGAAGCCCTCAGGCACAGTGTACCTGTCTTGATAAGTAAACAAAGCGGTATCGCTGAAACGCTGAAAAATGCGCTTAAAGTAGATTTCTGGGACATAAACCAGATAGCAAACAAGATGGTAGCAGTATTAAAACGTTCGCCATTGAGCAGAACACTTCGGGAAAATGGCAGTATCGAGATAGAAAAATTCCGCTGGGAAGACTCAGCGGCAAAGGTAAATAGAATCTACAAGGAAATGCTGGCTTGTACGCCGGCCCAGATTTAACAAGGAGGCTCCTATAATGGCATCGGTTTGTTTTTATTTTCAGGTTCATCAGCCCTACAGGCTGCGAAACTATACTATTTTTGATACAGACAGCGACTATTTTGATGATGCTAAAAACGCCCAGATATGCAGAAAAGTTGCACATAAATGCTATCTGGCCACAAACCAGTTGATGCTGGAGTTGATAAAAAAATACAATGGCAGGTTCAGGATATCATACAGCATAACCGGCTGCCTACTCGAACAGCTTCAATTATATGCCCCCGATGTTTTGCGAAGTTTCCAGGAGCTTGCAGAAACAGGATGCGTGGAGTTTCTTGGGGAAACTTATTACCACAGCCTAAGTTCTCTTTGTTCACGAGGAGAATTTGAAGAGCAGATAGAAGCTCATAAAAAAACCATCCAAAAATTATTTCACCAGACACCAAGAGTATTCCGTAACACAGAGCTAATTTACAACAATCAACTGGCTGAGCTGATTGAGAATATTGGCTGTTTTGATGCAATATTGGCTGAAGGAGCAGACCACATACTCGGCTATAGAAGTCCGAACTTTGTGTACAGTCCGCCGAAATGTAAACATCTGAAACTTCTGCTTAAAAATTACCGTCTTAGTGACGATATTGCTTTCAGATTTTCCAATCGAGACTGGAACCAGTGGCCACTGAATGCCCATAAATTTGCAGAGTGGGTCAATTCTGTCAATGGCTGCGGCTTTGTCACGAACCTTTTTATGGACTATGAAACTTTTGGCGAACACCAGTGGGAAGACACCGGTATATTTAATTTTTTAAGACACCTGCCTGATGAAATTCTTAAACATCCGGATAACAACTTCAAGACTCCTTCTGAAGTTGCCGCTGCTTATGATGCCGTTGATGTGGTCGATGTCCCTTACACAATCAGCTGGGCTGATATTGAACGAGATCTTTCTGCATGGCTTGGCAATCCCATGCAGCATAATGCCCTTGCTGAGCTATACAGGCTCGAAGAGACGGTAAAACAAACTAAGGACAAAGATATTATCAGGGATTGGCGAAAACTGCAGACTTCGGATCATTTCTACTATATGTGTACCAAATGGTTTGCTGATGGTGATGTACACAAATACTTCAATCCCTATGATTCGCCTTATGATTCGTATATCAATTTTATGAATGTGCTGGATAACCTCAACTCTCGATGTAATGAAATTCTGGCACAAAACAGAACCCGGCTTTTATTAAGTACCGTTGGCGAACATGCCTTATCAAGTTAGAAGTATAGGTAACAAACATATTTATAACTTTTGTCGGAAAGGAAATCTCTATGAAAACGAAAACTTCAAAAAACAATGCAAGCTCCACAACCAGCGTTAAGAATAGACCAATGACAATGAACCAGATCAAACAAAAGGCTGTATCTGTTGGGGTGCAACCAGGCAAGATGAAAAAAAACGAACTCATTCGCTCGATCCAAAAGGCCGAAGGCTATACGCCGTGCTTTGGGACATCAAATGGGCAATGCCCATACACCGATTGCTGCTTCATGACGGACTGTCTAAGAATATAGAGAGATGGCACAAAGAGGCCACGGTAATTGTCAAGGATCGGAGGTTACGATATTGAAGGAAATCTTCGTTTATCCACGATACCCGGAAAATCTGACTAAGCTTTATGAGCTTGCTTATAATCTCTGGTGCACCTGGAACTATGAAGCAATCAAGTTATTTTACCGCATCGACTCCAAACTTTTTAGAGCGGTGAATCACAATCCGGTCAGATTTCTTTATAGTTTACCCAAGGAACGAATAAAAGAGCTGTCGGGCGACAGAGGATTTTTATTTGAGCTGGAAGAAGTCTGGAAAACGCACCAGGATTACTTGAGATACGGAACCCAGAATACCGAATCTGGCGGTAAGGTTATTACTACAAATGATACTATAGCCTTTTTTGCCATGGAATTTGGCCTGCATGAATGCATTCCGATATACGGTGGTGGTTTGGGTGTTCTTTCCGGCGACTTTCTCAAAGCCGCCTCAGATATGGCACTACCAATAGTGGGGGTGGGCCTTATCTACAAGTTCGGATATTTCACGCAGCGGATCAACGTTATAGGCGAGCAGGAGGAATTATTCCTCGAGTTCGATAACCACCTAATCCCAATGCAGGAGCTGCGAAACCCCTCGGGTGAGAAAGCACATTTTCAGATTAAGATATTTAACCGAGACCTTATGATCAAGCTATGGCAGGTCGATGTGGGCAAAATAAGGTTGGTTCTTCTCGACACGGATCTGGAAGATAATCCGGCTGATCTGCGGGATATCACATATGAGCTTTATGTTGCGGACAGAGAGAAAAGACTTCAGCAGGAGTTTGTTCTTGGCTTCGGAGGTGTCAAGGCGTTAGAGGTTCTAGGCATAGAACCCACAATCTACCATATAAATGAAGGACATGCAGCTTTTTTGGTGGTCGCTCGATTGTTGAAGCTGATGACTGAAAAAAAACTTTCATTCTCGAAAGCAAAGGCCCTGATAAGATCTTCTACTGTTTTCACAACACACACTCCTGTATCAGCAGGAAATGAAAGTTTCAAAAAAAATTTGGTAAAGAAATATCTGGAAAAACGAGTTGAGTCTGTCGGTATTTCTTTGGATGAACTTGTAGCCCATGGAATGATAGGGGATAACCAGGACGATTTTTTATTGTCTGCCTTTGCTATAAGATTCTCAAAATATGTTAATGCTGTCTCAGAAATGCATAGAGGTGTGTCTCGTAAAATGTGGGCCAATATTTTCCCCCAAAGGCATCTGGTAGAAATTCCTATCGATTATGTGACAAATGGTGTCCACAGGTCCTGGTTGAGTGAACCTGTTACAGAGCTGTTGAATGAATATATTGGTCCAGATTATATACACTGTGGCACCGACAGCGCTAATTGGTGGAAAGTTTTAGAGATAAACGACGACGAGATTTGGCAAGCCCATCGTAAAAATAAACAAAACTTAGCTACATTTATACGCAACAAACTACGAGCTGACCTTGCTACTCGAGGCCATGCTGAGCCAAAAATAGTAAAACTAACCAGACTATTCAATCCTGAATTTCTGACGATAGCCTTTGCCAGACGCTTTGCACATTACAAACGTGCAACCCTTATTCTGAAAGACAAGGAAAGGCTCCAAAGAATACTTAAAGACACCAAAAAGCCGGTTCAGCTGATTTTTGCCGGCAAGGCTCATCCTGCCGATGCTGATGGAAAGAACATGATAAAAGAGATACTAGAATTCACAAGGCAGTATGAACTGGAAGACAGGGTTCTGTTTCTTGAGGATTATGATATGAATATCGCCAGGCACCTTGTCTGGGGGGCAGATGTTTGGCTTAATACGCCTATTATAGAAAATGAAGCCAGCGGGACCTCCGGGATGAAAGCTGCTATAAACGGGGTACTTAATTTGAGCGTTTTGGATGGGTGGTGGCCGGAAGAGTACAACGGACAAAACGGTTGGGCTATAACTGCCGGTGAGTTCTATAAAGAGTCGCAGCTTCGCGATATTGCAGAAGCCGATCAAATCTATGACCTTCTCGAGGACCAGGTAACGGAACTATATTATGACAGAAACGAACTGGGTATCCCTGAAGGATGGGTTAAAATGATGAAGGAATCCATCCACTCTGTTTGCAGTAAATTCAATATGAACAGAGTTCTTTCAGATTACTTAACAAGACTGTATAAGCCAGCCATAGATGATTACCAGAGGCTCTCTGAGAACAACTTCCAGTATTTGACGGAAGCTATCGATTATGAAGACGATATCATGAAGCACTGGGTCAACATCCGGTTCACAGATTGTGCCACGAGCTTGGATAAAAAGGACCATATTGTCGAAGCCGAGACGATAGAGGTAAATTGTACAGTCGACTTTGGTCAGGCTTCACCGCAGCTTTTTACAGTGGAGTTGTTCTACAGCTTTGATAATGAAAATAAGTTTGAAGTCATTCCTATGGAGGCCCAAGGCAAAAACAAAACCAGGGTGTACTATCGTTGTTCTTTCGAAATCCAGGGATATGGTATACAGAGCATGAACTGTCGGCTAAGGCCGGCACATGAAATTCTTTGGGACCTTCATCCTGAACTTATGAAGTGGGCATAAGGCTTCAGGTGGAATAGTCAAGATTTAATCTGACACTTCTGTTATAACCCATGACAAATCGCAATCGAAACAGAAAGGAGTGTCAGAAGATGACGACAGAACAGAAAATCATCAAAAACAAAGTCGGCCTGTTGGAACTGGCCAAACAACTCGGAAATGTATCAAGAGCATGTAATATT
>Ga0210003_1005086_pt1 | contig 10176 bp, 9 predicted proteins | sample LantaG_FD_182804 | JGI IMG/M metagenome (GOLD analysis project Ga0210003, IMG submission 182804) | Deep subsurface microbial communities from Baltic Sea to uncover new lineages of life (NeLLi) - Landsort_02402 metaG (SPAdes) (version 2) | ecosystem: Environmental > Aquatic > Marine > Oceanic >...
ACAACGGCAACGGCGACAGATCTTAACGCAGAGCACGCAGAGGGCACGGAGAGAACGCAGAGAACGGCGTCAATCAGGGTAAAGGCAAGCGGCAACGGCGACAGATTCTAACGCAGAGGACGCGGAGAGTACGCCGAGAGCGTAGCGAACGGCCTCAATCCGGGCAAAGGCAAACGGGCAACACCAAGGTGTGCCGGTGGCCCGTACCCGGTACGGGTCCGTATGGACGGGCCGTGCGTTGTTCAGAAAACGCCGCGTGGGTGCAGGCACCCTACAACGTTTCTGCTCCACGCCGCGCGCTTCCGGTGAACCTCATCGGTTACCGGTTCCGGCCTCTTGATGAGCCTTGATAATGCGGGCCAGTGATTTCAGGGCGTCGTTTACGCTTTTGGAATCCGGGAAATCCTTCGACACTTCCGGATCCAGAACGACGACGTTGCACCCTCGCGCATACCTTTCAGCGTATTTTCCGCGCGTGCCTTTGGAAAAGTCGTACTCTTCCAGCATGTTCGTCCCGTTATCTGTTCGTTTCGTTCTCATAGGTTCTTCTTTCACGTTTTGTCGCGCGCCGCGCGCTGATGATTCTTATACTTTCGCCTCGATCGCAATGGACCACAACGATAAGCGCCCCCTGATAGGACGTTCCAATCGTGACGAATCGTTCTTCTTTGCCGGATGAATGGACCGGGTCAATAATGGTCATTGACAAAGGGTCGGCGAATACCGTGGACGCTTCTTCGAATGAGAGGCCATGCTTCGACAGGTTGGCTTTTGCCTTGTCGCGGTCCCATTCGAAGTGGACTGACATCGCAGCCATGCTTGAATGATACGGCCGCGACACTCAGCCGTCAAGAGGACGCATTGCCCGCGGCACCGCTTTGACTGCCGTTCAAACGTCAAAGCGGCGGCAGGCCGCCGCAGTCCAGAAAAAGGTACCAGGTACCTTTTTCACTTTTTTCCCTGACGCATTCGAGCCGTTCGGGCTCAAGGGTTTGGCGTCGCTATGGGTGGTCTTGGGATGTGAATTCGGGCCCTTGACACGAGGGCGGTTATGGGTGTTGCCGGAACTGCCCAAGAGCTAAGGGCGCGGCTGGAGATCCTTCTTCAACCGGTACGCCGCATTCTCAACGAAAGACACAGCGTGTTCAAGGTACGGTATGACGACCTTGTCCACGTCCACGCACACCTGCGCGCCATCCTGGAAGTCCTGAGCAAAGTCCTCGCCGGTCCTCCAGATACAGACGTCTCTGAGTGGCACTATCTTGCCAAGGAACTTGGAGTCCACCTGGCCTCCCCTGTGGACAATGACGTGACGCATTTCGGCCAGGAAGCAGGCGTGCCGCGCCGTCTGGTCAAAATCTTGAATGATCTTATGTCCCGTCTGATAGTGCTTCGGGTCGGCATTATTCGATATGAACTTCACGAAGAAGTTGAGGCTCTGGCCGGGCATGGGCAAACCAACCTGAGCCGCGTACGCCTCAGGGAGGAATGCCTCAAGTACGGCAACAGCATAGACAATGGCCTGCTTGTTGAGGTAGTGACCAGGGTTGTCAGAGGGAAGAGCCTTGATTCTGCCCTTCAGTGACTTGAGCAGGCCGAGCAACTGGGGCGCCTTCTGGAAAAACAGATGTGGCCAAAACAGGAATGCAGAAGCGTCTTTTGTGATTTCGACTCGGTGCCACCACGCCGCCTTGTGAACAAAGGCATGCCAAGATAGGTCTGACGCTGTGCGCTCGGCAAGCTCATCCACTGTTGGCATCGTCGCTCTCCCTAACGAATCACTTCAGTTCCGGTGACACACAACCCGTGCTGTCCCCGGAACCCCTGCAGCCGTGTCTAGAAGAACCAGCGCAAGAAACTGAATGGCCAAGGGAAGCGTACTTTCCCGAAGGTGCGGCCCTTGCCGCTGAGGCGTGTGGAAAAACCGAAGTACTTGCTCCACCAGCTCAGGCGCGTGCCTGTCGACCCGAAAGTAAATGGCCCTAATCGGAACCGGAACCTACCTCGGCCACTTCTGCGGCGCCGTGCCATTATGTTCCCCTTTCCGTCTTTGTGGTAAGGTGGACGCTACAGACCCATGGTACCGCTGCATTCTCACATCACAAACGGTCCGATTTCTTGAGATTGCATCGTCTGCACAGCAACTGAACGTTGTCCACCGTGTTGGCCCCGCCCCTCGAGTACGGAATAATGTGATCAAACTCCAAGTAGTCCGTCGCGCCACACTCGACGCAACATCCTCCGTCACGCTGCCACACCGCCTGTTTCACTTCTTGGGTTATCTGCCTAGAGGGGCGCTCAAAACCGACGTCCGTCTGTCTGTGATATACCCGGACGGCATGACGGATGTGTGCAGCCGCGAGTTCTGGCTGGTTAAGGATGAACTCGTTAGAGGCTCGTTGTGTCTTTCCCAGAACGTACAGAGTGTCTGCTTGATTCTCAACGGCATTGACGTTGCTGATGTCGGTTTCCCTCGGTTCGCTGCGCGAGGTGAAGACGATGCGCATGTTTGTGATATAAAGGTTCCCTTCGTGCTCGGTCGCATCGTTGCCGCGGGACCGGCCTACAAGTACGGCTGGCATTTCGTACCAAACGATTTCCGAGTTTCGCACCGCGAGGCCTTGGACCTGCTCAAGCGGCTCGGCTCTCCCTGACTCCACCTTTTGGATCGCCTCCGCCAGCGCAAGGTTACGCCGGACTGATGATACAAGCGGTTCGTCGGCACCAAAGGCGACCAGGTACTCTTCGAAAGCCTCTTTCTCCTCCGGTTCAATCCCTCCCAATGCCACGACTCGCCGGGCCTCTCGGCGCATGAAGGCCTCGAATGATTCCTTGAGCGGGATCATTTCGCGCTTCAGGTTAAGTCCAAGAGGCTCGTATGTTTGCCGCATGTGAGATATAGCAGCCTTCGTAATGCATTCTCCCCGGAAATGCTCTTGCAGTCGGGGGAGAAGCTTTTTCCTCGCGGAGGATCTCTGGCGACGTTGGGAAATCCGCTTGCTGCCGAACTTGACGGCCTTCTTGACAAACCCCGCGGCAAAGGTACCCGCCTTCTTGAACCCCTCGAAGAACATTTCATCTTCCGTCATCAGGCGAACGAACCGCACTCGCCTTTTGCACTTCGGGCATACCACTTCCTTTTCAAACGTCTCTGGAGTTGCGCGGCCCTCCATACCGCACTCCGGACATTGCACAGGAACACGTTCGGACTTTGCCATTCTCCGCCCCTCATCCGGCCTTAAGCTAAACGCTATGCACCCACGCAGATTCTTGTGTTCCTCAGCGCTCACTCCCCCACCGGACCGCAACCGGCAAGCAGCCCTGACTTGCCCGGTAGGAAACCTGATGCCAGCATAACCCGAACCCTCGGCGCGTCAAGGGGCAGCCTGCAGCCGTATACCAAAAGGGTGCGAGGGTGCGGAGCACCCACCGTACGGGTATTCCGTTGACGTAACGCCCAACTCGGCCAAGCCGGAGGAGTTCCGGTGACATAGAGTTCCGGGTGACATAGACCTTATCTCCCTTTGCCGTTTGGCTTCGGGCGGGGCGGTTCCGGGGAGGCAATGCCGAAGTCGGCCAGGACGTATGCCCTCAGCATGATTGCCGGGGCAAAAAGGTTCCTGGAACCTTTTCTGCGTAGCACCCTCCGGGCCCTTCAGGGAAAAGGATCCTGGAACCTTTTTGCCCCGGCCTACATTTCAGGGGCAGCGCGCTTGAGCGTCTGGAGGAACGCCTTTGGCGACGGCGGGTTGCGGTAGGCGGTGACGACGCGGCCGTCGCGGCCGAAGACGATGACGGCGGGTGGGTTGGTTCCGCGGTAGGTGTCGCTGAACCGGCGTTTCGCCCCTTCGGGCGCCTGGCTCATGTCCACGTAGATGCGGGCCAGGCCCTTGCTCGCCTCAACGACATCGGGGTTCGTGAAGATATGTGCCTTCCATGTGCGGCACTCGATGCACCAGGTGGCGCCGAAGTAGAGGAGGGCGGGTTCGCCGGCGTCTGCGGCGTTGCGGAGTGCACCCTCCTGCCACGGCGTCCACTCGACGTGCGGCCCGTCGGAGGCAGCGGCAGGCGTCGCAGCCGGTTGGCCGCCGGCCGGCGCGTACCTGGCGTAGAACGCGATGCCTCCGGCGAGAAGCAGCGCCGCCACGGTGATGCGCACGGCCCAGAACCGCTTGGTGAACGGCCGCCGCGACTGCCCCTCGAGCAGCCCCAGAAAGACGGCCGCAAACACGAACAGGCCCAGCACGGCCGGCCAGAAGAACGCGGGCGCGACGTACGGCTGGATGAAGTACAGGATCAGCCCGGCCAGCGCCAGGCCGAGCAGGCGTTTGACCCAGATGAGCCACGCCCCGCCTCGCGGGAACCGGTTGATCAGGCTCGTGAACGTGCCGAGGAAGACGTACGGCAGGCTCATGCCCAGGCCCGTGACGAAGAACGAGACGCCGCCCAGAAGGACCGACCGCTTCATCGCGATGAAGGCGATCAGCGCGATCAGGATCGGCCCGACACACGGAGCGGCAATCGCACCCATAACCATGCCCATGAAGCCTGCGCCGAGGAGACCTCGCCGCGCGCCGAGTTTGCCCATGGCGCCCGAGGGCAGTTGTATCTCGAACGCGCCGAACGTGCTGGCCATCATCGCCGCCATCACCGTCACGACGCCGAGCACGCCCCACGGACTCTGGAGCACCAGGCCCAGGCTCTTGCCGGCCAGTGCCGCCAACACCCCGACGGCGGTGAACGTTGCGGCCAGTCCGAGCGCGTAAACGAGTGCCAGCGGCAGGACCTTGAGCGGCCGCTTCTCGCCCTGCTGGGCGAAGACGTTCATCGTCACGGGGATGAGCGGGAAGACGCACGGCAGCAGGTTCAGCGCCAGCCCTCCGAGGAACAAGAGGCCGAGATACGCAGGGAACCCCTGCTCGTACCACGAGGCGACGTCGGCTTCCCCCTCAAAACGAAAGGCGGGAAGGCCGCCGACAGGGGCGGCCTTTGCTGCCGCCGCGAAGACGTCGGCGTGGGCCTTGTCCGTGGCGGTTCCGGCCTCGACGATGGTAACCGTTTTTTCGAGGAGCATCGAGTTCGGCGGGTAGCACGTGTCGGCGTCGCATCCCTGGTAGGAGAGGTGCAAGCGCAGGATCGTCGGCCCGGTGGGCGCGTCGTTGGCGGCCGTGGCTTCGAGTACGATGACGGCCTTTCCCTGGTAAACCGAAATGCCGCCGCTCTCGGCCCACGTTGCCGACAGCCGCTCGCCCGCGGGATACGCGACGTTGCCCCACGTTACGGCGGGGTGAGGTTCGGGTCGGACGACGGTTGGAATGGGGAATTCCTCGGCCTGGGGGTTGGCATTGATGTGGTATCCGCGGTCGATCTCCAGGACAACGGCCATGCGGAAGGCGTCGCCGCGGGCGACGGCGGTGCGGTCCACGAGGACCTCGGCCTTGAGCCACGCGTCGGGAGTCGCTGCGGCGGCCGGCGGCGCTGCGGCCGCCAGTGCCAGCCATGCGAGCAAGGCCGTGCGTTGTCTCATGTCCATCCTTTTTCGCTGCGCCGGGTCAGCCGCCCAGCATGACCTTCAGGTCCTCTTCGGGCGTCGTGATGGGCATGATGTTAAAGTTCTCAACCAGCGTCTGCAAGACGTTGGGCGGCACGAATGCGGGCAGAGACGGCCCGATGCGGATGTCGTTGACGCCCAGGTGCAGCAGACTGAGCAGAATCGCAACCGCCTTCTGCTCGTACCACGAGAGGACAATCGAGAGCGGCAGGTCGTTCACGCCGCACTCAAACGCCTTTGCCAGGGCCACGGCGATCTGGATGGCCGAGTAGGCGTCGTTGCACTGGCCGCAATCCAGCAGGCGCGGAATGCCGCCGATCCGGCCGAAGTCCAGTTTGTTGAACCGGTATTTGCCGCACGCCAGCGTCAGGATCACGCAGTCGTCCGGCACCTGCCGGGCCAGTTCGGTGAAGTAGTTGCGACCTGGCTTGGCGCCGTCGCAACCGCCGATGAGGAAGAAGCGGCGGATCTTGCCGGCCTTGACGGCCTCGACGATGTTTTCGGCGACGCTCATGACGGCATTGCGGGCAAAGCCGATGGTGATGGTCTTCTCCTCGGCATCCTCCGCGAAGCCCTCGGCGGCCAGGGCGGCTTCGATGACCGGCGCGAAGTCCTTGCCGCCGTCGGGCCCCGCCGTCACGTGCGCGACACCGGGCCACGCAACCAGACCCGTGGTGAAGATGCGGCCGATGTATCCGTCGCGCGGCTTCCGGATACAGTTGGTGGTCATCAGGATGGCGCCGGGGAAGGCGTCGAACTCCTTGCGCTGCCGCTGCCACGCGCCGCCGTAGTTGCCGGCAAGGTGCTTGTGCTTTTTCAACTCCGGGTAGGCCAGACAGGGCAGCATCTCGCCGTGCGTGTATATGTTGATGCCTTTCCCCTCGGTCTGCTCCAGGAGCATCTTCAGGTCCTTCAGGTCGTGCCCGGAGACGAGGATGCACTTGCCCGCCACGGGCGTGATGCGCACCTGTGTCGGCTCCGGGTGACCGTAGGCGTCGGTGTTGGCCTTGTCGAGGAGTTCCATGACCTTGAGGTTCAATTCGCCGACCCCAAGGGCCATGGCCGTCAGTTCGCCGGCGTCGGTGGGGGCCTCGGCCAGGGCGCTCAGGATCTCGGCGAAGGCCGCGAAGACCTCCTCATCGGCGACGCCGAGGATCCGGGCGTGGTCGGCGTAGGCGGCGGCGCCCTTCAGCCCGTAGGTGATGAGTTCCTGGAGGCCGGCGACGTCGTCGCCGAGTTCGGCCCGGCGCCGGTCGATCCGCAGCGTCTGGGCCTGCTCGAGCATCGCCTCGCGGGTCTCGGCCAAGAGCGAATCTCCGCGGCAAAGCGTCTCGGGCTCGGCGCCGGCCTGGCGGCAGGCCTGCTCGTACCGGGCCTTCAGGCGGCCGCCGATTTCCCGGGCCTCCTCGAGCATCTGCTCCAGGCGCGCGGGGTCGAAGTCGACGTTCGTGACCGTTGAGAACAGGGCCTCCAGGATGAAGACGTCGGCCTCGCGGTCGGCTGCGCCGAGGCCCCTCAGCCGGTGGGCGTACTGCGCGAGACGCTTGGCGGCGAACACCAGCAGGTCCTGCAAGGCGGCTGTCTCCGGGTCCTTTCCGCAGACGCCCCCCGCGGTGCAGCCGGTCCCCTTGGCGGTCTGTTCGCATTGGTAGCAAAACATGCTCATTCTTGTCTCCTTTTCAAGAACAGTGCTTGGGCGATTCGCTTCGCACGGGCGGTCCTGAATGCCCTCTCGGTCAACTCCGACAGAGCCGCGTCCGCCTGCTCGACGGCCCCCGCGCCGAGACACTTGTCCGCAAATTGGCACCACTTGGCGCAGCCCATGTCGAAGTTGGGATTGAGCACCATCGCCCCGCACGACGGGCATCGCCGGCGCGGATCGTCTTTCCAGAACTCGATCGCCTCGCCGCAGCGCGGACACGGACCCTCGGAGATATCATCCGGTCTCCAGTATCGCATATCCTGGCCGGGGCAGCGGAATCCGGGCACGGGCGCCGCTCCTCCATACGCATCCTGCCGCCAACCTCACGCGCGCCGCCGCCTGCGCATGCGGCCGCGCAGCCGATCCCCCATCCGCTTACCATGATAGCATACCGCCCGACCGGCTGCCTTGACCTATGTCAATTCCGAGCGGATTTCCGGTTTTCGCCGGCGGGGGTACACGGCGCCGGAGCAAAGGTTCGAGAGCGGCACAAGGCCACCCGACGCTCCCGCGTCGGGCTCGAACGGGCGTGCTCGGCGGAAGTTGACAAGGTAGCACTGGGCATCGGACGGTGGGTGCGAATCACCCACCCGACGCGCTCCACGGGTGCGCCTGGGGTTCGAAAAGCGCACGGCCGGACAAGACCGGCCGTGGCACACGGCACCGGATCAAAGGTTCGAGAGCGGCACAAGGTCACCCGACGCTCCCGCGTCGGGCTCGAACGGGCGCGTCGGGCTCGAACGGGCGTGCTCGGCGGAAGTTGACAAGGTAGCATTGCCACCATTTCCCGTGAAATGCCCTTGACATCCCGCGGGCAAGGGCCTATAGTTGGTAGTGGTTACTATTATGAGCAAGAGGATGCCCGACAAGCCGGCCCCGGCACTTCGCATGACGCGCCAGCGGCGCGCCATCCTGGAGGTGATGCAGAAGCCGGGGCAGCACCTGACGGCCGACGTGGTGTACGAGCGGGTCCGGAGGCGGATTCCCAACATCAGCCTTGGGACGGTCTATCGGAGCCTGGAGATCCTGTCGCGCGCCGGGCTGATAAGGAGTCTTTGCCTCGGCCGTGGCCCGCGGCAGTATGACGGCGGAATCCATAAACACTATCACATCCGCTGCCTCGCGTGTGGTAGAATCGAAGACATCGCGGCCGAGGTGTTCCCGAACCTGGATGCCGCGGTTCGGGGGAAGACGGATTTCGAGATCCTCGGCCATGAGTTGCAATTCGAAGGCCTGTGTGCGGACTGCCGCAAGTCCGTCAAGCGCAGCAGGAAAAGGGCAAGGTAGAAAGGGAACGAAACCATGGAACTGAAAGGCAGCAGGACGGAGAAGAACCTGATGGCCGCCTTCGCCGGCGAGTCGCAGGCGCGCAACCGCTACACGTACTTCGCCGGCCAGGCCCGCAAGGACGGCTACATCCAGATCGCGGCCATCTTCGAGGAGACAGCGAACCAGGAGAAAGAGCACGCCAAGCGCCTGTTCAAGTTCATGACGGGCGGCGAGGCCGAGATCACCGCAGCCTTCCCCTTCGGCGCCATCGGCGAGACGGCCGAGAACCTCAAGGCCGCCGCCGCCGGCGAGAACCACGAGTGGACGACCATGTACCCCGAATTCGCCAAGGTCGCCCGCGAGGAAGGCTTCGACGAGATCGCCGGCGCGATGGAGGCCATCGCCGTTGCCGAGAAGCAGCACGAGAAGCGGTATCTGGCCCTGGCCAAGAACATCGCCGAGGGTACGGTCTTCAAGAAAGATGCGCCGGTCGTCTGGCGCTGCCGCAACTGCGGCTACCTGCACGAGGGCCCCGAGGCGCCGGAGGCCTGCCCCGCCTGCGACCATCCGCAGGCGCACTTCGAGTTGCTTGCGGAGAACTGGTAATCGGCCTTCCTCGCCCTTGCGGGGCGGAGGCCGGGCGGCGAGCCCATGACTGAATGGCTGACCGAGGTTCCGGTGAACTTCTGGGCCGTTCTTGGCGAGATGGCCCCGTACCTGCTGTTCGGCTTTCTCGTGGCGGGCGTGCTGTCTGTGTCCATCTCGCCCGAGTTCGTGGAGCGGCACCTGGGAGGGCGCGGCGTGTGGCCGGTCGTCAAGGCGTCGGCGTTCGGCGTGCCGCTGCCGCTGTGCTCGTGCGGTGTGATTCCCGTGGCCGCCTCCATCCGCAGTCACGGCGCGAGCAAGGGCGCCACGACGGCCTTTCTCATCTCCACCCCCCAGACGGGCGTGGACAGCATTCTGGTGACGTTCAGTCTTCTCGGGCCGATCTTCGCGGTCTTTCGTCCTCTCGCGGCGCTGGTCGCCGGCGTCCTCGGTGGCGCGATCGTCGCGGCCACCGAGACCGGGGGCGCCACGGCCGGGCCGGCCCAGAAGTGCCACAAGGCCTGCTGCTCGCCCGGTCCGAGGCGGAGCCGCACCACCCGCGCCCTCGCCTACGGGTTCGTCGCGCTGCCGCGCGACATCGGACGGACACTGCTCGTGGGTCTGGCCGTGGCTGCACTGATCTCGGCGATTGTGCCGGAGGGCTACTTCTCAAGCGTCGTTCCGCCGGGTCCGTGGCAGATTCTGGTGCTGATGCTGGTCGGCATTCCGGTCTATATCTGTGCGACGGCGTCGATCCCCATCGCAGCCGGCCTGATCCTGACCGGCGTCTCGCCCGGGGCCGCCTTCGCGCTGCTCGTGACCGGCCCGGCGACCAACGCCGCCACGGTGGCCACCATATGGAAAATCCTGGGCAAGCGAACCTGCCTGATCTACCTCGCCACGATGATGGTGGCCGCATTCGTTGGTGGTCTGGTGCTGGACAGAATCGTGACCGCTCACCAGGTGCAGGCGGCCATGCATCACGGCTGGATGCCGGGATGGGTAAAGACCGTATCGGCCGCCGCCCTGTTGGGCGTGTTGGCTGCCGGAGCCTTCTATCGGCCCAGGC
>Ga0210003_1005087_pt1 | contig 10176 bp, 11 predicted proteins | sample LantaG_FD_182804 | JGI IMG/M metagenome (GOLD analysis project Ga0210003, IMG submission 182804) | Deep subsurface microbial communities from Baltic Sea to uncover new lineages of life (NeLLi) - Landsort_02402 metaG (SPAdes) (version 2) | ecosystem: Environmental > Aquatic > Marine > Oceanic >...
GAGAGAGAGAGAAAGAGAGGGGGTGAGAGAAAGAAGAGGGGGGGGGGGCTCGAAGATGAAATAAAAAATCAAACTCACAGAGACCAGCACGCCGAGGCGGCCGGGATTCCCGACGAGTAAAGCGCCAGGCCCACGACCGCAATGTTTGCCGCGACCGTGATTGGAGAGATGAGCGGCAAGATGAAGCCCAGCACGCCCGTGAAGGCTATCAGGAAAATTAAGAGGGACGACGCGATGACGGCGCCGCTCACTTCCCGTATCGTCGCCAGGAACCGGGCGTGGTCAATCGTGGTCTCGCCCTCGAAGGGCGTCGCCTTCCAGGAGGTCCCGGGCCTGTTCTGCACGTCCCTCGCTATCGCCAGCACGGGCGCAATGTACGCGAAAGAGCCCCCCTGGATGATGGGCAGCCTGTCGCCAAAAAAAGTCTGCAGCAGCGTGATGAGGCCGCTGGCGAAAAAGATGGTGCTGACGAGCCTGGCCGTGTCCTGCTTGGTCGCGCCCATGGCCGGGGCTGCGGTTTGTTCAGAGTTTTGATCGAGAGGAAGAGAGGGGACGAAGAGAACAAAGGGTGAGTTTGCCTTGTTCATCTTGCTCTCTTTTCCAAAAAAAAGAAAAGAAAAAAGGAAAAAAGGCTCAAAACTCTCTTACACGAGATATAAATGATGCTGACCGTCGCTCCGAGCATCGTAAGAACCTGCTGCAGGCCGAGCAGCGTCGAGAAGAGGAGCGAAGGGTTATCGAGAATAGCATAGCGCACTGCCGTTGTCGGTTGTTGTGTTCCCCCCCCCCCGTTTTCGAGGTTTCGAGAGAGGGTCGAGGGAGGGTCGAGGGAGGGTCGAGGTCGAAATTGAGAATTTAGGTTGGAAACAAGTTGTCAGAAATTCTCTCTCTCTTGGTTCTTCTTCTCGCTTGCTCACGATTTGTGTGCGCGGGGTTTGTATCGATGACCCGAACCGAGGCATCCAATTGCTCGTCGGCAGAGGATACAGTGGGCGATTCCGTGGCCGAAGCAGCAACACCTGCGTCAGCCGATTGATCGGCGTTCGATGCGCTCCTAGTCGCCGCTTCATCGCCGCCGCCGCCCTCTCCGACCTCTTTCCTCCGCCGACCGAACCAGGGCATAGGGAGCGAAAGGGAGAGATTCTCGCGGCAAAGCTGTTAAGGGGCGAAAGTTTTCGTCCGGGAAGGAACGAAGAGAGAGAAAATGAAAATGACTTTTTGGGGTTTCAGAAACCTCGGCGGGGTGAAATGAAAAGAAACTTCCTTTTCCTTTCTTTTTTTTACTAACTCAACCTCCTCCTCCTCGTCTCTTCTCTCACTCCCTCGCCTTCGCCGCCTGCGACGCCGCGATCCACTTCTTGAGCACCTCTCCGGCCTTTCCTGACCTCTGGATCTCCTGCGCCAGGGCCACGCCCCCCTCCGGCGTCCCGTCGGCCGCCCCGGCCGCGGCCAGGGCGACGCCGGCGTTCAGATTCAGGGCGTCAGCCACGGCGCCCCGGGCACCGCCGAAGACGTCCTTGAGGATGGCGGCGTTGAGAGCGGCGTCGCCGCCCTTGAGGTCCTCGATCGTACAGGGGGGGATGCCGAGCTTGCGGGGGTCGAGCCTGTGATGCAGAGGGCGTGGTTTTTTTCTCGAGTGAGAAGAGAGAGCGAGAGTGAGAAAAAGAGGGGGGGAAAAAAGAGCTCAAAACGAACACAAAAAAACTCAAAACTCAAAACTCAAAGCTCACTCGTACGGCTTCCCGGCCTTCCCTCCCGAGGCCTCGATCACGATGGCCGGGGCCAGCGGCGTCAGCTCGTCCATGCCAGCAGAATGCACCACCAGCGCCCTCTCCACGCCCAGCCTGCCCAGCGCCGCCGCCATCAGCGGCGCGACGGAGGGAGAGTAGACCCCGACGAGCGCCCTCGACGCCCTCGCGGGGTTGAGCAGCGGCCCGAGCAGGTTGAACGCCGTGCGGACCCTGAGCGCCCTGCGGACCGGCCCCACGGCGGCCATCGCGGGGTGGAACGCGGGCGCGTACATGAACGCGATCCCGGCCTCGCGCACGCACGCGCGGATCCCCTCGGGGTGCAGCTCGAGGGCCACCCCGAGCGCCTCGACGACGTCGGCCGAGCCGCACAGCGACGAGACGGACCTGTTGCCGTGCTTGGCGACGGCGACGGCGCCGTCCGCGGCCGCGGCGATGACGGTGGCGCCCGTCGAGATGTTGACCGAGCCAATGCCGTCCCCCCCCGTGCCGACGATGTCGAGGAGGGGGCGGCCCCGGAGGTCCTCGGCGCCGAGCGCGACCTCGACGCCAGACTCGAGCATCGCCCGCGCGAGCCCGGCGACCTCCTCTCCCGTCTCCCCCTTGGCCCGGAGGAGGACCAGGAACGCGGCGATCTGCGCCGGATGGGCCCCTTCTAACAACGCTGCCATCGTGGATGCGCTCTGGGACTCGGAGAGGTCTTTCCGCTCGAGGAGGATCTCGAGGATCTGGCGTTTTGGAGGGAGGGGAAGAGGGTCGAAGAAGAGGAAAAAGAGGGTGAGACGAACGACGATAACGACGACGACGAGTTCGCGAATTCTCGAATTGTCTTTCGGATTCTCGCACCTGGCTGACGTCCCCCGCGCTCTTTTTCGCGGCAGAAGCAACTGCTGCTGATGCCGCTACGCTGGAGCGGCGATTGTGATTCCTTCGGCGCGGAGCAGAAGAGAGGAGAGGAGAGAGACGAGATGTTGATGAAGGCGTCGTCTGCCGAGCCATCGCAGCAGCGAGCGGCCGCATCGACGCTGCTGCGGCTGCTGCCATCCTGATTTCGATTTCTAGAGGATAAAAAGAATTGCGGGGCAGGCCTGGTGCGGTTATAGCCAGTGGATTCGTTGCCGTTTGGGTGGGGAGAGGAAAAGGACAAGCCTCTCACGACGACGAGAGCAAGGCGAAAAAGGTCGGTCGTGAGAGACTGAGAGCAAAACAAGTCTGCAAACGCAACTCAGTGCTCACCTTTTTTTTCACTTTTCGTTTTCTCTCTCTCGCTCTTTCGCGCAAGGGACTCTCTTGCGCCTTCTCCTCAACGCACGTGCGTCTCGCTCTCTTGAGAGAGTGAGCGCCTTGTCTAAAGAGCAGCTCCCACAGATAGCGCCGCTATCAGTACAGGACTACTCCTCCCGCATCTGCTTGGGCCGCGCTCTCCTCTCAAGCTTCCCCCCATTCGTTTTTCCGTCAACGCATTCCTCCTCGTGCCCTTCCCCTCTCGCAGCCCTGATCCTCGTTCCTTCAAGCCAGAGAGCTCAAGAACACTCTCAAGATGACCAAGCGCAAGCAAGAGGAAGCCTCGATTGAGGCCGCTGCCAAGGGGAAGAAGAAGCATGCCGCTTCTTCTTCCTCGGCGGCGGCGGCGGCGGCGACGGCGGCTAAAAACAACGCCGACGACGCTCCTGCTCGGCCGCCAAAGAGCAGCAAGGCCTCGTCGAAAACCAAGGCCCCAGCGACCACCTTTGTCGACGGAGACTGCCCCGAGGAGGCCATCCCGGTGCCCGTCTGGGCAGACGGCCTTCCCGAGTTCCGCAACAAGGAGAAGGTTTTGATCCTGTCCAGCAGGGGGATCACGCACCGGTGCGTGCTGGGAGGAGAGGAGAAAGAGGAGGAGGGAGAGAGAAAGAGAGAAGCGAGGCCCTTTTTTTTCTTTTCTTTTCTTCGTTTCGTCCGCTTGCTTCCTTTTTTCGCTCACCCACGTCCCCCACCCCCTCAAAAAAAAACGAAACAGCTTCCGCCACCTCATGCTCGACCTCTTCCAGCTCCTCCCGCACGCCAAGAAGGACGCCAAGCTCGACACGAAGAAGGATCGCTCGGTCATCAACGACGTCGCGGACGCCGCGGGCTGCTCGACGGCGGTCTTCTTCGAGGCGCGCCGCAAGGCGGACCTCTACCTCTGGCTGTCGCGACCGCCCGAGGGTCCCTCGGCCAAGTTCCTGGTGCGCAACGTGCACACCATGGCCGAGCTGAAGCTGGCCGGGAACCACATGCGCGGCTCGAGGCCCTGCCTGAGCTTCCACGGCGCGTTCGACGACGAGGCCAGGCCGCACTGGGCGCTGCTCAAGGCGATGCTCCTCCGCGCGTTCGCGACGCCGAGGAGGCACCCGAAGTCGAAGCCGTTCTTCGACCACGTGATCTCGTTCGCTCTGGCGGACGGCAAGATCTGGATCCGGAACTACCAGGTGGTCCCCGGGGCGGACAGGAAGGGGGTCCTCGGCGGGGGCGGCAGCGGCAAGGGGGCGGCCGACGGCGTCGAGGCGGCAGCGCAGGCGACGGCGGCGCAGGCGGCGGCGACGCAGGCGGGGAGGGTGCGCGCTGCCGTGTCCGGGATGTCGCTGGTCGAGGTCGGCCCCCGGGCCTGCCTGGAGCCGATCAAAATCTTCGCCGGGAGTTTTGGCGGTAGGGTGCTGTACGACAACGCGGAATACGTGTCACCGAACACGGTGAGAGAATAGGAGGGGAGACGGAGAGAGGGAGAGGGGGAGAGGGGGAGAGGGAGCGGGAGCGGGAGAAGAAGAGGGGGGCAAGGACCCCGTGACGACAGACTTTCTCACCACTCTCGACCTTCAAACTTCACCAAAAAACTCTCAAAACAGGTTCGCTCCGCCCTCAAGCGCCAGAAGGCCGGCAAGTACGGCGCGCGCGTCAAGGCGCAGCAGGCCAAGAGGAAGCACGCCGCTGCCAACCCGACGCCGAGGGACGAGCTGCTGGACGTTTTCAAATGAACGATGATTATTTTTTATTTGGATTTTGCAGAACGAAAAAAAACTGTTTCTTTCACTTTGTTTCTCTTCTCTCTCTCTTCTCTCTCTCTTTGCCCGATTTCGAATGCTGCTGCTGCTGCTGTGAGAGTGCATTCTTCTCTCTGTGTCGTTAGCAGCAGCGCCACGCTAGTCCTAAGATGGTCGTCGAAGACGACGAAGGTGAGGAGAGGAGAAAGAGAAAACAAGCAGATCGAGGGAAACCCAATGCTCCCTCTTCTCTCTCACGCCTCAACCTTCTCTCCATACACCACCAGCGACAGCGAACGGCTCCTTACTCGTCGTGCTCCTCGAGACACACCTTGAGGCGTGGCGAGCGCTGACAAAGAGCTCTGGCAGCTGCGAAAAAGACGCCAGCACGCCGCAACAACCGCGAAGCGACATCTCCCCGCCGGCGGTAATCGCCGCCGTCGCCGCCTTTGTGGGCGCGTACGAGCTCGAGGCCGAGGGCAACGGCGTCGTGGTTTTGGGGGTGCACGTGGGGAAGTGGTGAGTTGGCGTTCGCAGTGTTTTTTTTTACATCTCCACCGCTGCCCAGAGGGCGGTGGGAGGAGAGGGAAAACAAGGGAGGACTCGACTGCTGCTCGATTGATTGCCGTCCTAAACTTGTCTCGACCTCTCGACCTCAACTCCCCAACCAACAACCAACAGCCCCGTACTCTACCGCTCCCCGTGGCTGCGAGAAGAAGAAGGAGAAGGAGCGACGGCCGCAACAAAGCCCATCGCGGAGAAACTCGCGTCCGCGGTGGCGGCGCTCGTCGAGGCCGAGGCCGAAGAAGCAGGGAAGAGGAGCAAGAGCGAGGGGAAACGTCCACCTCCCCCGCGGCCCGCCCTCTCCGCGGCGCTTGCCCGCGCGATCTGCGTCGCCGCGGCCTCGGACGGGCCCACCGCCGGGGAGGCCGAGATCCTGTCCGCCGAGCCCTCCGAGGGAGCGGAGCTCGAGAGCGCGGTCCCTTCGAGCTCCTCGAAGGCGGGCGCCGCCGCGGCGGCCGCCGAGGGCGCGGGCGCCGGGCGGCGCGAGCGGCCTCGGCCGAGGGTGCTCGTCCTCGCGGCGACCCCGGCCTCGGGCGCGGCCTACATCCCGCTGATGAACTGCGTGTTCGCTGCGCAGAGGCTGGCGGTCACGGTGGACGTCTGCGAGCTCGTGGAGGGGGCCGCGGGGGGGGCGGCGCAGAGGGGGGCACCGGGGAAGAGCAAGACCAGCGGCGCGGGGGCGGGGGCGGGGGCGGCGGCGGCGACGGCTGGCGGAGCAGCGGGAGGCTGGGCGAACGCCGCCGCCGAAGAGGAGGGGGAAATTCCCGGGAAGCAGCAGCCCGCCGCCGCGACGAGCACGCTCCTGTCGCAGGCGGCGCACCTCACGGGGGGCGTCGTCGTCTCCCCCTTTGCGCTCTCGGGCCCCTCGGATTCCTCTGCTGCTGCCCCCTCGAACCCCGCCGCGTGTCTCTTGCAGACCCTGATGGCGGTCTTCGCCCCCAGCGGTCGGGTCAGGAGGTGGCTCTCTCTGCCTCAGACGGGCACGGTCGACATGCGCGCATCGTGCTTCTGTCACAAGGTGAGAGAGGGAGAAAGAGAGAGAGAGGGGGGGGGAAGCGCGAGAGAGACCTCGTTTTTGTTTTTTTGTTTCTTCTTCCTCTTCGCCTCGGCTTACTCAAAGGAAAAACTCCCCCCAAACAAAAAAATACAGCGCCCCATCGACGTCGGCTTCGTCTGTTCTGTCTGTCTGTCTATCTTCTGCGAGACCAAGGCGACGTGCTCGACGTGTGGAGCTGATTTCGGAGTCGGAGATGGAGCGGGAGCAGTCGGCGAGAAGAGGCAACTCTCGGGGGGAGGAGGAGGAGGAGGAGGAGGAGGTGGTGGCACTTTGGCAACGGAGCGGCCTCGGCTCGGATGAAAATTTCACTTTTTCCTTTCTTTCTTTCTTTTGTAACACCAGAAAAACGAAACTCCAAAACATCTCATTCCTCCGAGGCAGCAGCACAGTACAGCCTCAGCGCCGCCCGCGCCGCGCGCAGCAGAGCACCCCTCTCTGCTCGGTACCGCAGCACGGCGGCGCGCGCGGCCCCGCGGCCCCCCGCCCCCCTCGCGGCGGCCTCGGCCTCACGCGCGACCGCGGCGTCGTCCGCTGCCTCCCTCCCCTGCAGAGCGGCGGCCCGCTCCACCTCGAGGAGCTGGGACTCGACCTTTTCCAGAAGGGCGCGAGCGAGCTGCTGCTGGCCCTCCCCGCTCGTCAAAGTCGGAGAGGGAGCGGGAGAGGTCGAGCCCCCTCCTTCGCCGCCGCCGCCGCTGCCGCCCCCGTCCGAGGAGGGACTCCTCCTCTGCAGCAGCGGCAGCGACTTGATCGCGGCGAAGAGGTAGGGGTTCTTCCCCTGCATGATGTCGCGGGAGACCTGGGGGCCCAGCAGGTCCATGAAGAGGTCGAGGTCGAGAGCCGAGGAAGACGGAGAGCTGGAGGGGGAGGGAGGGGGGGCAAAGAGGAAAAGAGAGGAATTAGGTTTTTTTCGTTTGTTAGGGTTTGTTGTTTTTATTGCTCGCAACAAAGAAATGTAACCTTATAGCAACTCGTAATCTAAAAAATCAGACTCTCGTTTGTGTCCCACAAAAAATCCAGAGGAATCAACAAACGCACCTTGCCGCTCCTTCCACGACGACATCCTCGAGCCCTTCGACGCGGTCCCCCGGGTTTCCCCCCGCGGGAACGAACCCGTAAAGCGAGAAGAGCCTCCTGTTGGTCGCGCCGGCCGCTCCCGCAAAGTACGAAATCGTCACCTCCCCTCCCCGCGGGACGGCGCGGAGCGTCACGAGCTCGACGGCTTCGAGCTTCCGCTTTCCATCGTTTGACTGCTCCCTCCAGACGGGCCTGTAGGCCGCGGCGGGCTCCTGGGAGTGGTTGGCGCAGTCGAGCAGGGGGACGAACGCAAACGCGATTTCTTCTCCTCCGCCGTCGTTCGTTTCGGCTTCGGTTGTCTTGCTCTTTCCGCCCGCCTTCCCGGGAGCGCCTCCGGGCGCTCTGCTTCTTCCTCCGCTGCTCTCGGACAGCGAAAACGCCCTGGAGCGCACGCAGGCCAGCGCCCACTGCATCATCGTCGGGAACTCCGAGGAGGCCGAGGCCGGGACCGCCAGGGCCGGGTACGTTTCTTGGAGTCTGCGCTGCTGCTCCAGCGCGGCCCTCTCGAGGTCCTTGTGGCCCGCGAGAGCCAGCAGGCTCTGCGGCAGGCACAGGGGGAGCGTCAGGAGGGAAGGCGCACCGAGGGGGCTGTCCGCGTCTTCCTCTTCGCCTTCTTCCTCCTCCTCCTCCTCCTCCTCCTCCTCCTCCTCTTCGCCGATGCTCGGCTGCGGGAGCACCCCCTCGGCGAAGCTCTCCCACCACTCCCCTCCGCCGTCGCCCGAGACCGCGTCGAGCAGGGCGAGCGCAAACAGGAAATCCCAGGGCGTGCTGGGGTCCCTGGCGACGGCGGCCGAAGTCCGGGGCCAAGAAGGAGAGGACGAAGGCGAGGGAGAAGAGCTGCGCTGCTGCTTCCCTCCTCTCTCGCTCTGCGGCAAAGAGAGGCCGCTTCCTCGCGGGGAGTAATCGACGACGAGGCAGATTGATCCGGGGACGCGCAGGGCGACTTCTCCCCTAGCGAGGGGGCGCGTGGCGACGAGTCCGCGGCCCGAGGTGGAAGGCGAAGACGACGAGGAAGAAGAGGTAAAGGCGACGGCGGGTCGGACGTCGTTTTCGCCGTCGACTGCAACCGATGAGAGCGTCGCAAAGAGCTCTGCCGCGGGGTCCGATGGCTGCACTGCTGTCGCTCGGAGCACCACGGGCAGACGCAAGGCAATCTTCTCTACGCTCAGAGCCACTCGTGTTTTCAAAAGAGAGCGCGACGACAACGGAATCGCTGCTCGACCGGGCGAGCGCCTGGCGTTCATCGCCGTCGCCGTCGTCGTTGCCTTGGCCGTCGTCGTCCGCATCATCGAGAGTCTAGTAAAACAGCTGGAAAAGGAAGTGACGGAGGAGGAGCGGCAGAAGCCACCACACGCTGGCTCTTTGTTTGATTTCACAGAGGATGTTCCCTGCGTCTTGCAAAAACAGGAACCAGATTTGTTCATTCAAGTGCGGGCTTTGCGGGGCGAAGAGCAAAAAAAACGCCCGAGAGGAATGGGAGGAGTGGAAAAAGAGAGGGAGAAGAAGAACATCGGCCCTCAACGCCATCGCCTCGTTTTCCCTCGCTCGTCCGCTCTTCCTCCGAGCCTTCTTCCTCCTGTCGCTTTCTTCCTCCTCTCTTTCTCTCTCTCTCTCTCTCCGTTGTTCCCCGCTCCTCTTCGTGCGCTCAAAGCAAGGCAAGGCAAAAGATCAAATCAAGGCGAGCAAGCAAAGGTAAACGAGCGGGAGCGCGAGCGAAAGACGAACGGGAGCCTCGCCCTTCCTTTCCGCTCCCTACTTTTTCCCGGCCGACCCGGGCGCCGCCTCCTCGACCTCCTCCCCCTTCGCCTCCTCGGCCTGCCCCGCCGCCGCCGCCGCCGCCGCCGCCGGGGGAGGAGCGACAGCCTCCCCCGCGCCGCTTATGCCGGCAGGGGACGCGGCGGGTTCCTCCCGCTTCTCCTGGGCCTCTTTCTCGCCCGAGCCCGGGACCTCTGCCGCCGCCGTCGTCGCCGCCGCCTCCCCTGCGGAGGACGCCGCGGCGGCCTCGGTCGCCGTTGGGGCCTTCTCGGGCTGCGTTCCGGCCTTGAGCTCGGCCTCCTCCTTCTCCTTGGCCTCCTTGATTGCCTCGGCGACGGAAGGGCCGCCAGAAGCGGCGGCAGCGGCCTCCTCTTCCTCTCCCTTCTTCTCTTCCTCCTCCCCCTTCTTCTCTCCCTCTCCTAAGGCGGCGGTCACTGCGATGCCTCCTCCAGCCGCCTCGCCTGCAACCTTCCCGGCGGCAGTGGCCTCTCCTTCTCCGCTAGCGCGAGGGGCGGCAAGAGAGAGGGCTTCGGCGCTGGTTGGGGGCTTCTCGGGCTGGGAGAGCTTCTCGATCTGGGGCTTGTCGGACATCGTTGCTGCTGGCTGGTTGAGTTTTTTTTTTCACTCTTCGTTAAGCACGTCGTTCAAAAAGTGCTGTGCTGGCGGCAGAGCAAAAGAATTTCAAAACTTTTCCTCGCGCCGCCAGCGCCTCTCTCTCTTTTTATCTCTGTCGTTGGCGCGCCGGCGACGCTCACGGTCGTAGCCTCGTGTCTGGGGAGAGAACGGGGGGAGAGACGTACCTTGTGTTTTTTTTTGGCGAAGGGAGAGAAAGGAGAGAGAGAGTAGAGACGGCGGGGCAGGCGACGACGAGAAACGACTTGTGTTTTTCCACCTCGACCCAGTTTTTATCATTTTTTTTTTCTTGTTCTCTTACAGAGACCTCCTCCGTCTCTCTCCTCCCTCTCCCCCCGCCCCCCCC
>Ga0210003_1005088_pt1 | contig 10173 bp, 9 predicted proteins | sample LantaG_FD_182804 | JGI IMG/M metagenome (GOLD analysis project Ga0210003, IMG submission 182804) | Deep subsurface microbial communities from Baltic Sea to uncover new lineages of life (NeLLi) - Landsort_02402 metaG (SPAdes) (version 2) | ecosystem: Environmental > Aquatic > Marine > Oceanic >...
AGAAGTGGAACAAAGTTAGAAAAAGGATGGGCGATAAACAAAGATGGATTTGAAACAGATAATCCTAAAGAATTGTATAAAGATTTATCATTTCCGATTGCTTGGGGAGAGAATTTTACAGGAGCAATTTTACCGGCAGCTGGACATAAAGGGTATGGTTTAGCATTAGTAGCAGATATTTTTGCTGGTGCCCTTACTGGAGGTATATGTGATGGAGATGTTATAGATGGAGAAAATTTTGCCTTTATTCAAGCAATTAATCCAGAAATATTCGTTTCAAAAGAAGAATATTTAAAAATAGTTGATTAGGTTAATAAAAAAAATTTGAGTCATCCTCGCCAAGACCTGGCGTGAAGGAGGTTCTAATACCTGGAGATCCAGAGCGTACATTTGAAAAAGAAGCATTAGCAAAGGGAATAAAAATTGAAGACAAACTATGGCAAGAGTTATGTAAAACTTGTGATAAATATGGGATTAATATTAGTAATTTTGTAAAATAAAGAAATTAAAATAAGAAAAAAATTAAAAAGGAGTCATATAAAAACACGAGAAAAAATAAATTACGTGAATTAATTAACGGAAAACCTATTAAAAAATAAAAATAATTTGAAATGTTTATTAAAAAAGAAGGATTTTTTAAATCAACGTAGTATAGTAGATATGAAGAAGATTAAAAGTTAACAATTATTAATTACCTAATAGTATAAAAGCTCTTACTATATGTATGGCTTTAAGGAAAGCACGCAGAAACAAATTAGGTCATTTTTTCACTTATAATATAATTTAATTTATCTATAAATTTGATAGGTTTATGGAGTTAAATTGAATGTTAGTTGTTACATATCAACGTGGTGATACTAAAATCGAAGCTGTGATCCCATATAAAACAATAGCAACTGGATGTGTTGTGGATAATCCAGGAATTGATGGTGCGGTAGCCTTACGAGTAATTAAAGAAATTGAAGGATTTATAATTTCAATTTCTAAAGAAAAAATTCTTGATGCCTTTAAATTACTTCCAAGCAAAGAGGGTATTTTTGCCGAACCGACTGGAGATTTAAGTGTTGCAGGTTTAATATTTGCACTAGAAAAAGGACTTATATCAAGTGGCCAAAAAGTAGTATGTATTAATAGTGCAGGTGGATTTAAAAATTTGAAAACGCTTTTAGAAAGAATTATAATTAGGGGGAAAAGTTTATTCTTATAAAATTTCTGGTAGAAAAAAAACAACGTGTGGCTATGAGTGGCTATTGCAAGGGCAAGGAAGTAATAAAATAAAATTACCAGAATTAATCAAAGCCAGAAAGGAGGTGCAAGATAAGAAGATAGAGAACAAAAATAAGGAGGTTCTGGTATGCCAATCTGTAACTGCATCTTTGAAGCCAGAACAAGGTAGTATATTGTGTCAACTGAATAGTGCATTTGAAATCATGTTATTGCATGTAAGTAAAAGTTTACTTATAAAATTAATAAAAGAAGGGGAAAAAAATGAAAAAATATTTTAAATTGTTTACTTTATTACTATGTGTTTTTTTGATTATAACTTGCATAAGTATCTCTGGTCTTAGCGCAGGAGCACAGGAAACTTCTAAAAAATATAAAATCGGTTATGATATTTATTGGTTAGGTAACACATGGTCAGTTATGCTTGCAGAAGAGTTCAAGTATGCAGTAGAAAGGCCAGAGTATAAGGATATTGTAGAAGCTGTATATACCGAAGCTGAAAATGATACAAATAAAATGATTAATAACATTGAGGATCTTATTGCACAAAAATGTGATGCAATAATTGTTACTCCTACATCACAGACGGCTTTAAATCCTGTATTAAGAAAAGCTCGTGAGGCAGGTATCAAAGTGGTTCTTAATGCGACTCGAGTTGATGACCCGGAAGCTTATGATGCCTTAGTATATTATGATAATTACCTAATTGCCAAACAACGTATGGAATGGATGGCTGGGAAGCTAAACTATAAAGGTAAAATTATTGATGTGTTGGGCATTGCTGGTTATGCTGCTACTGAAGATTCTATAAAAGGTCATCAAGAAGTTGCTGATAAATATAAGGATATAGAAATTATAGGAACTATTGATGGAATGTGGTCTTATGCAAAAACAAAAAATGAAATGGCTAATGCACTTACTGCATATCCCCAAATAGACGGCGTTCTTAATATTAATGGTGCTGGATCAGTAGGAGCAATAGAAGCATTTGAAGATGCAGGTCGTCCATTAGTCCCAATAACCGGCGAAGATAACAATGGATTTTTAAAGAAATGGGTTTGGATTCGAGAACAACAGGAGGCTGGTAACGAATTTTATTATAAATTTGATTCTTGTGCTCACGCTATGCCAGTGTATCTCAGCGTCACCTCATTAGAGGTAGCAATAAAATTATTACAGGGAATTCCTCTAGAATACGAGAAAGATTATAGATTCCCAAAATCCATTCTTGAACAAGGTTCGGGGTTAATATACGCTGATAAGTTAGATGGATTTGTTAAACCGGACCTTCCCGATGGAATTAACACCCTTACAACACTTAGCGATGAAGAACTTAAAGAAATATTTAAACAGTAAATATATGAATGCTTATTTGATTTATATATTTAGCGCATAGACATATGTAAAAAATATATACGCCCAAGTATTTACTTGGGCGTATATATTTAAAAATATTTTAGATGTTTCAATTTCGTGTTTTTTTGGGGAGGGGATCTATGAGAAGTGACAGCAAAAAAATATTAATTAAATGTGAAAATATAAGTAAAAGCTTTTTTGGAAATAAGGTTCTTCATAACATTGATTTAGAGTGTAGGGTTGGGGAGATTCTTGCGCTTATAGGAGAAAATGGAGCTGGTAAAAGCACGCTTATCAACATAATAAGTGGTAATTTACAAGCAGATAATGGAACCATCTATTATTCAGGAATACCTAAAAAAATGTTAAGCCCGCAACAAGCTAGAGAAGAAGGAATAGTGGTGGTTCATCAGCAACTAAGCCTGATCCCTGAACTTTCAGTTGCAGAAAATTTATTTTTAGGACAAGAGTCTAAATTTGGGGGACTTTTTATTAGAAATAAAGAACTTCATTTTATTGCTCAAAAAGAAGTTAATGAAAATGTCAAGTTTAATTTAGATGTTCGAAAGACAGTTTCATCGCTTTCTCCAGCTGAAAAGCAAATCATTGAAATTTTAAAGGCATGGCTAAATAAGCCTAAACTTATGATTTTAGATGAACCAACTTCGTCTTTATCTTTAGAAGAGGTTAATCACCTATTTTCACTTCTTTTGAAATTGAAGGAGGGAGGGACCTCAATCGTTTTCATTACTCATAGATTAGATGAATTATTTACTATTAGCGATAAAGTTGTAGTTTTAAAGGATGGTTTTATTACTAAAAAAACCTCAGTCAAAGATGTGAAAAAAAATGAACTTATTAGTGCCATGGTTGGACGTAAATTTAGTAGTGAAATATTCCCTCAAAGACCAAAGGAAATTTCTAATGAAGTAGTATTGAAAATAAATAATGGAAATGTTAAAGAAAAGAAATTAAGGAATATCAATCTGGATCTCCACAAAGGTGAAATCGTGGGTATAGCAGGGTTGGAAGGTCAAGGACAAAGAGATTTAGCACGAGCTCTGTTTGGAATAGAAAAATTTTCAAGTGGAGAAGTATATATTTTTGGAAAACAGGTAAAATTATTTAGCCCCGCACATGCCATGAAGCATAGAATAGCTTTTATTCCGGATGATCGAGATTTGGAGGGAATTGTGAAATATATGTCCGTTGGTGACAATTTAATTTTAGCGACATTAAATCAGATAAGTCATATGGGCATCATAAGGAATTCTAAAAAAATAGAATCTATTAAAAAAGGAATGAAACAATTATCTATTAAAGCAGATTCACCCCAAATAGAAATTAACCATTTGTCGGGTGGGAATCAGCAGAAGGTTATTTTTTCTAAATGGATTAAGACGCGCCCAATGATTTTTATACTCCATGAACCTACTCGAGGTGTTGATATTGAAACAAAAGAGGAAATTTATAAGCTATTAAGAAAATTAGCAAATGAAGGTATTTCAATAATAATAGTCTCAAGTGATATGATTGAATTAATCGGGATTTCTGACCGAATTATTGTTATGTATGAAGGCGAATTAGTAGGTGAATTATTCGGCAAAAATGCCACCGAGGAAAAAATTATGATTTTAATTTCTGGTGAAACAATGGAAAATGATTCATAAATTTATATGGGAGAGAGGTAAAAATAATATATGCTAGAAGGCTCTTTAAAAAGACAAATAAATTTAGCAATACCTGTATATACGATAATAATAATTATGACTGTTGCTGGTGCAATAGGTAGTGAATATTTTCGTACATTAAATAATTATCATAATATTATTTATCGTGTTGCAGCCATTGCTATTGTTTCATTAGGTCAAACAGTCGTTATGCTTGCAGGTGGAATTGACTTAAGTGTAGGGAATGTGTTAGCTCTTTCATCATGTATATTAGCGACATACAATACTAGTTTTGGACTTTTCCCTACCATTTTAGTTACCTTAATCATAGGCTTATTAATCGGTGTAATTAACGGCTTTGGGGAAACAAAATTAGGCGTTCCTCCTATGGTAATGACACTTGCTACTATGTCAATTGCGAAAGGTCTTTCATTATTGATTCGACCAACACCAGGCGGAAGTATTCCTTATGGTATGTATAAATTTTTTGATTATAAATGGGGTTTATTGAGCTTTCCCCTTATATTGATTTTGCTCTTAGGATCAACTCTTTTCTTAATCATTCATTGCACTAAGTTTGGACGATACATTTTCTGTATTGGCGGTAATAAGCTAAATGCAAAAAAGAATGGCATCCCTATAGTAAAGATCAAAATTACTTCCTACGCCATATGTGGTTTACTCGCAGCAATTGCAGGAATCATAATGTCTGTTCGTATTTCATCTGGGGATGCACTTATTGGCGAAACATTTGCACTTGATTCTATTACAGCAGTTGTAATAGGCGGTACGGCAATGATGGGCGGAGAAGGTGGAATCGTTGGAACATTAGGAGGAGCATTGCTTATTGCAATGATTTCAAATTTTTTAAACTTGCTTGGTATAAATCCAATGACGCAATACATAATCAAAGGATTGATTCTAGTTATTGCTCTGGCTGGCAAAGTGAAAAAAAGTGATTAGAAGGGAGAATATATGAAATTTTTTAATATTTTTAAAAGAAATCTAATCGTATTTAGTATATATATTCTTTTAATTATTATTGCTATTGTTTTTTATGGTCTTATTATTAGGCTACCTTTGTCGAAATCTATTGCACATTTTTTGGATTTAATTAGACAAGTTGCACCTTTATCACTAATTTCCTTAGGTCAAACATTAGTGTTGTTGGTTGGAGGAATTGATCTTTCTGTAGGAGCCATAGCCTCTTTAGCAAATATTTTATCAGCAAATTTTATGAAAGGAGAAGTTTCATTAATTCCAATTTCAGTATTTTTAACTTTAACAATTTGCATATTAATAGGTTTTATAAGTGGGATTGTAATTGTTAAGGTTAAAATGCCTCCTTTTTTGATTACACTAGCAATGTCATCAGTTATCCGTGGTGCATATTTATTATATACTGGAGGTGCTCCCAGAGGAGGAATAGCTAATGAATTTCGTTCCATAGCAAGGGAGTGGATTGGTTCACCAATAGGAAATGCACCGGGTATTTTCCCTGTTGCAGGAATTGTTTGGATTGCTGTATTTGTTGCATTGTTATTTGCAATAAATAAGACAATTTTTGGAGTTGAACTATATGCAGTTGGGGGAAATCCAAGAACTGCTTGGTTGTCTGGATTTAATCCTAACAAATTTACTATAGGAATTTATATGCTTAGTGCAACTCTTGCAGGTATGTCAGGTCTAATGCATTCAGCGCTAATAGGAGGTGCTTTGCTCCATGTAGGAGATCCATATCTTTTAGATTCTATTGCTGCAACTTGTATGGGTGGTACCACCTTTGATGGGGGCGTAGGTGGAATCGTTGGAACTATAGCTGGAGTTCTGATTATTCAATTACTCAATGCTATTACGACTATAATGGGCATGAAAGAGACTGGCAAGTATATTGTTTTAGGTCTATTGATCATTGCTATTCTAAGCATAAATCATTTGATTGCTAGTTCAAGAAGATAATATTTAATAATTTTTTAATTACTACGTTCCAATTGTTTACAGCGAATGTTTCAAAATAATGTTGAACTGTTAACCTGTGAGCATATTTGAGATACTATTTAAAGATGTTTGAAGTATAGATGCGAAGAATGTTATGAGAAGTTCATATGGTAATTGGGTATGCATGATTTGAGAAGAGCATACGACGAGAGGTGTATATTTACTCGACAAATACCTAGCAAAAGTTTTTATTGAAAAAAATATATGCTTTTGTAGGTTATAGGTTTCTTTTAAACCTAAATATATTACACGAAAGGAAAGTAAATATGTTAAAGAAAAAAAATACTGCTAAAATATTAACGATATTAACAAGTGGTAGGAAAGAGGGGTTTACTTCTGGTTTACTAAAAAGGGCAATAGAAGGGATTAAAAGTCAAAAGGTAGATGTAGATTATATTTGGCTTACTCGATACAATATCAAGCCTTGTATTGCCTGTTTTAATTGTATACGTAACGATGAACACCTATGCACTCAAAATGATGATATGGGGAAAAAAGATGGAGGCGTACTTATAAAAAAAATTAAGGAAGCGAATGCAATATTAATTGCAGACCCGGTATATTTTTGGGGAGCAACTGCATTAGCACATCTCTTTTTTGAACGGTTATATCCATTTTTATGGACTGGAGGTTTGAATGGCATTCCATTTGCTTCCATATCTTGTGCTAGCAATCAAGGTATGATGCGAGAGGCTACTCGGAATCTCTGTAAATGGGCTTTTCAGATGAAAATGAGATATATTGGTGGTTTATCTGTGCACTTATCATACTACGAAGAAGCAAAAAAACAAGCATATTTTTTAGGCGAAGAAATTGCTAAAGAAGCCCAAAACGATATTGTAAAAAGAAAAGAGATGACAGATAAAGAAACTTTTGTTCATTACTCTTATACATCCTGGAAACCTTTAGAACTTTATTTGGACAATTTAACCTTAGGTTCAGGGTCTTGGCAAGAATCATTACCTTTTAAAGCTATGAGTGAAAAAAGATTTAGTAATGTAGATGCTAATGATGCACTTCGTAAAGCAGCCAATGCTTTACGTGAAGCTATTTATAATTATGATTTAGGGGAAGGGAAAGAAGCTATTGAAAAAATTGTTGAAACAGCCTCCTATTGGACGAGTGCTACTTGGAAAGAATATTTAGAAAAAAAAGTAATTGGTAGCAAGAAACCTGATGCATACCGTTCTGCAGAATAACTAGTTTTTATAGTTATTCAAGCATTAAGAAATTTACTATAGGGAGGAAAACTAATGAGAATTTTGCCAGATATTTATCTTGTTGCAAGTGGGGATTTTGGAATTAATCTTTCACATCCTAAAGACTGTAATGTTTATTTAATTGATGGAGGGAATGGATTAACATTAATTGACACAGGTGTTGGATTAGGAAATAATATTATAGAAGAAAATATTAAAAGTCATGGTTTTAATCTAAGAGATATAAATCAAATTATTCTTACCCATTGTCATGCAGATCACTCTGGAGGTGCAAGTTATTTTAAGCAAAAGACCGGAGCAGAAGTATTAGTTCATAGGGAAGAAGCTGACATGATGTCTACTGCAGATGAAGATGCCTTAGGATTAAAGATTGCTAAGAAGGTAGGATTTTATCCGTCTGATTATAAACTTAATCCTTGTAAAGTTGATAAAAAGCTTGAGGATGGGATGAAAATTACAATTGGACGTTATACTTTAAAGGTTATATGGACTCCGGGACATAGTAAAGGCTTAATAAGTTTATTTGGTACAATAAATAATAAAAGAATAATATTTACATCTGATGCTATCTCTCATAATGGATATATAATATTACAAAATATTCCTGGTGTAGACATTCATGATTATGCAATGGGTGTAAAAAAACTTGCAAATTTAAATGTGGAAGTTTTTTTACCTGGACATATGTTATTTAGCTTATCAAGGGGGCAACGGCATATAGATGCAGCCATAGAAGCATTTGATAATCTTGGAATACCAAAATCGCTTATTTAAATATCGAGCTTTTTTGAAACAGTTTTAAATTTAAAATGATGTTACTATAGAACTATTGACCTCCCTTTTAGCAGATACCACCTTAATGGTTATCATTAAACATTATGAGGTTTAGAAGCATTGGACTGCACCCCTCCAACTAGACACATTTAGTAAAAAATAAGGCTGGTTATATAATTAAGAAAACAGGCAAGAAGGAACAAAGGAGAGGTACAAGTTAATGGGTATTAAAAAGAGGAAATACTCCCAGGAATTCAAAGAAGAAATAGTACAAAGAGCCCTAAGCGGTGAAAGGATCCTGGCATTAGGAAAAGAGCATAACCCCTTACCTGGACTGATCAAGCACAGGATATGATCATACTTAGATGGAGAATTAAATAATAATACCGATCAGGAAATAAACAAACTAGAGACACAAGTAGGAAAACTTGAGCAGATGATCGGCAAACTGACCATAAAGAAGGCTGCAGATTAATGGGTATAAAAAGATCTGACCCTTTATTGTAAGCCAAAAGGTAATCTTGATAAAAAGATAAAAGAAAAAGATCTTAAAAATAAGATAAAGGATATTTCCTATAAACATCCCTATTACGGTTACCGAAGAATAACCGCTTCCCTAAGAAAGGGTAATAGTAAATTATAAGAAGGTATTAAAGGCAATGAAGGAATTTAGGTATACAAGGTAGGATAAAGCACAAATATATTACTACTACTAATAGCAAACATCACCATAAAATATACTCCCATTTGGTCAAGAATAAAGAACTTACCGAGATCAATCAAGTTTGGTGTGCAGATATTATTTCTACCAAGGTCCTTAACGGTTTTGTATACCTATCAGCAATCATAGATATTTATTCACGAAAGATAGTCGGTTATGCTATCGGTAAAACCTTATGTCCTAAATTGGCCATTACTGCACTTTCTATGGCGATAGCTACTAGAAATATAGATAACCTGATTCATCATTATAGATCAGGGTAGTAAGTATACCTCTAAAGATTACCTAAAAATATTAAAAGATAAGGGTAGCAGAATAAGTATGTCCGGAAAAGATAATTCTGATGATAATGCCATAGCCTGAATCATTCTTTAAAACCCAAAAACAGGAGGAGGTGTACCTATGGCAGTACGAAACCTTTTCTGACGTTATAGAAAGAATTCCCTATTTTATCGAAGATGTGTATTGGTCTTCCCCCGATAAAACGGACACTCAGTTAAGCGACCATGATCATTTTTTCATATTCTTCAGGACTATGATATCCGATAGAAGAATGTAATCTTTCTCTATTATAAAATATTTCGATGTATTCAAATATATCTCTTTGGGCTTCGATTCTCGTTTCATACTTTTTGAGATAAATGAGTTCTACCTTTAATGTCCGGTAAAAACTTTCCATCACTGCGTTATCCCAACAATTCCCTTTGCGAATCATCGAGCATAGGATACATCTTTTACCCAGTAATACCTGGTAGCAGTAGCTAGCGTATTGACTACCCCGGTCTGAATGCAGGAGTAAACCTCGAGAGGGATTCCTCTGCTTAATAGCCATATTTAGCGCCTCAATGACTAAGTCTGGTGTTATCCGATTTTTCATGGACCATCCCACAATTTTGCGAGAATACAGGTCCATGATAGTGGACAGATAGAGCCAGCCTTCCTGGGTATAAATGTAGGTGATATCGGCCACCCAGAACTGATTGAGCTTATTCACACTAAAGTTGCGATTTAAAGAGTTTGCTGCCACCGGCAGTGTGTGCTTAGAGTCGGTAGTAGCTCGGTATTTCTTTTTGGCCACAGCATAAATTCCGGCTTCTTTCATTAATCTTTCCACCCGCTTTTTACTCATATGATAACCCTCTCGTAAAAGTGTCTGATGGATTCGGGGACTTCCATAGGTCTTTCGACTATTGTGATATATTGTATTTAT
>Ga0210003_1005089_pt1 | contig 10173 bp, 16 predicted proteins | sample LantaG_FD_182804 | JGI IMG/M metagenome (GOLD analysis project Ga0210003, IMG submission 182804) | Deep subsurface microbial communities from Baltic Sea to uncover new lineages of life (NeLLi) - Landsort_02402 metaG (SPAdes) (version 2) | ecosystem: Environmental > Aquatic > Marine > Oceanic >...
TTGGATTAATTTGTTTCCAACATTAATGTTGATTTTTCTACGGTAAAAAAGGGGATTTGCACCAAAAAAGCGGAAATAAATTTGATGTTGTTGAACGGGACTCCATATGCAGATTAATATTTTTAAAGCAGACTTTTTCCTTTTTAATTTTTTGAGGAATTACTTCAGATTTTTACAAAGTCATATGTTTTTTTATTCTCTTTTCCCAGCTTAAATAAACCTTCTTTTGTCAGCTCTAATAATATGTATTCTCTTTTCATATGATGGTCATTAAAAGATAAGAAACCTTCCGGCTTCAGTATACGGTGCAGTTCCTCCAGCACAGCTAACTTATTATTTAAATCATGATATACATCATACATTAAAATAATATCCATGCTGCTGTCAGGCAGACCGGTTTTGCAGTCAGACTGGATGGTTTCTATGTTATGCAGTCCTTCTTTTACGGCCGTATATTTAACTTTCTTTGCTGCCAGAGGATGAATATCCAGTGCATAAATTTTGCCTTTTTCTCCTACCAATCTGGAAGTAGTAATAGAGTAACTCCCGGGACCGCACCCGAAATCAAGAATATTATACCCCGGCTTTATATTCACCTCTTTTAAGATATTTAAAGGAGGGCTAAAAAAGTCTCTTAATTTATACCAGAAACACATAAATTCGAAATCTAAATTTGATTGTGATTGTCCCATTGTATATTCCTTTCCGACCCTGGATTATTTAACCTGTTATCTCTTTTCACCGATTATGCCCAGGCCCATTAAATTACTGTTAATCCTGATGCTTTCAATCCCTGTTTTTGCCAGAATAGATTCTATCTCTTTTGCAGTATATGCAGCATTTATTGAAGACACTAAACCTTCCTTCATTTCTCTGGTTCTGGCAAGTAATTTCATTAAAAATACCATAAGGGGGTTCATATCCCTCCGTAAATCTCCCACAAAAAATTTTCCGTTAGGTTTTAGAACCCTGTATATCTCACTAAATATTAGCCCGGGTTCTGCCCATTCATGTAAGGATTCACAGCTGAACACTCCATCGAACTCATTATCCTTAAAAGGTATTTTATGTGCATCACCCAGAACATAGTTTACTCTTGACTCAAGTCCATATTCTCTGGCATTTCTTTGTGCGACTTTAATCATATTAGAACTTATCTCCAGTCCGGTAAGTCTGGTCTTTTCAGTTTTTTTTAACCATTCAAGCCCCAGATAATCGGGACCGGAGCCAATCTCAAGAACCGATCCTTTATCTATCCCCGCTTTTATAACTTCATTTGTTTCCAACCATCCCTTATCCCTCATCATTCTTTTAGCCTCGTCAAATAGCCTGACGTCCATTTCGTCCTGTATACCTTCACCGGTTTCTATAACTCTTGGTCTAATCATCTTGTACTCCCAATATTTATTGTATTTTTTATAATTTATTCTTTCTCTTTGTCGGAACTATCTCCGGATTCACCTATTCCCTGTAATATCTTTAGAGCTATTTTTCTCATGACACTGGCTTTGGCGATGGCAATTCCTTTCTTTTCATCTCCTATAATCAATAGGTCATCTCCGGGCTTGATATTAAATATATCTCTTGCTTTTTTAGGAATTACAATCTGGCCCTTTTCGCCAACTTTTACTGTCCCAAATATATGCTTTCCTTTTTCGCCATGTATTTCCATATTTACCTACTTTCCATACAAGTTATACTTTTCATACAAATTATACAAGTAAGATTACATTTGTCAAGGATTAATTTTTAATACTACTTAAAGCTCTGCCCAAAAAGATAATCATTGGCACTCATATCAGTCCGGGCATTTCGCACCAGCTCTCTAAAGTTCTTTGAAATTTTGGCCATCTCATCCTTTGCATGATCACCATGACCGGACGCAATTTTCCCAAATTCTGAATTCATCATATTCTTTAATTTTTTCTTTAGAAAAAATACCGGCATTATTTTCATTATTTTAAATTTCTTCGGCAATATCTGTATACCTATTTCGTCTAACGCTTCCAGGTTCTCCTTAAACGCTTTAATGGATAGAACCAATAGCTCATCTTCATCTCCCAGTCGTCTGCCTCTATTTTTTGCTGCATATCCCGCCATTGCCAGTGGGCTTATAAGTGCAGCATGGGTTTTTAACCAGGCATCCATATTTTCTGGAATTTCAATCTTGATTCCCGCTTTCTGAAAAGTGTCTCTGATAGATTTAATACGGTCACTCACCCTTCCATCAGGTTCTCCAAAGTACAGGACACAATAATCCACATACGCAGTAATAACAAAATGATTCTCACGGTATCCACCGGATCCCCCAAATCCCAATAAAATCCGCTGACCGTCAAGAAATTTTAAATATTCTTCTGCACCGGTGACATTATTGCCCACAAAAATAAAAGTAGGGACTTTTTTATTTTTTTGTAAAACCGGCAGTATTTCACTTACCTGTTGATACTGCATTATAACCAAGACCACGTCATAATAGTCCTCCGACCCTAATTTATCAGTAACCTTGATATCAGCCTGGAACTGTCTGTTTATAATCCTATCCTCAATGACAATTCCGTATTTTTTCAGCTGCTCCAGTCTCCTGCCTCTTGCCAGAACTGTAACATCATTCCCCCCGCTCTTGAGTTTGTACGCAAATATGCTGCCTATCACTCCTGCTCCGTAGATTAATATTTTCATAATCCAGACCTCTTCGTAATTTAATATTTATTAGATATGCCTAACATTTTAACATATAACTATAATTTTGTAATTTTAAAGCTAAATAAATACTCGCCGCAATGCTTTATGAAATTAATGCAAAGTGTAATATATTGTTTTTATTAAATAATATTAGAAGAGCTGTAAACTGTTTATGCAAGGTATATATTCAAAGAAGGAAACAGCAGAGAAAAGGGTTAGTTTATAAGATGGTCTGGGTTTTCGCTGTATCTACACGACAAAAAATTTTTTTAAATCCGGTCAAAGCTAATTAAATTTTACTTAAATCATTCAAATCAATCTGAGAATTGAAGCCTAAGATGGGTTGTCCTTTTGTACATGCTAATTCTTGTTATATAATTCCTAGTTTTTATCAACAAGGAACTATAAATAAATAAAAAAAGACCATATCCAGGTCTATTTTATGGCAAGCGAATATTATTTAACCCTATAATCAACCTTTTAGTCTACAAAGTCACAATCTATGTAATCATCCCTGATCTAATCATCAAACTCATCAGAGAAAGTGTTATTTGGGGACTGGCTCCTTACTGGAGGGACTGGGACAGAAGTTCAATACAGGAGCATACGGCTTTTATGTCAGTGGTAAAATTAAAGGAAAAAGCTGGGCAGATTGGTTATCCCCTTGAAGGTGGAGGTATACCGTTCCCCTATAAAATGGATGCGCCTGAATCAGGAAGAGGAAACATTACTAATATCCATATAGATTTTTCTACCCATGCTTATGCGCCCCGTGGTTTTGACATTAAATATATTTATAATAGAAGCGGCAATTATTACCTACGGTATATGGGAGGTTATTCCCACCTGGACTACAATACCAATCAACAGATAACAGTAAAAAATATAGTAGTAATGATAACAGATATCCTGGGACCTCTTAACAAGTACGGGCATATGGATATCAGAACCATAGGAAGCGGGCCAGCATTCTTTTTTCAGGATGGCAAGGCTATCCATGGAAGCTGGCAGCGTGGAAGCATATTTGAGCCGTACCTATTCAGGGACAGCAGTGGAAAAGTGGTATCATTCAATGCCGGGTCAACATGGATAGCAATAGTTCAAGGAGCCGAAAAGGTTAGTTATCAATAGTTCTCAATCGTTAAAGTCTTAAGACAAAAGATTGGAGAAACAAAACAAGGGCTCTACCGGCAAGCAACATTGCTTCATAAGCAAGTTGATAACTACTTTCCCGATCATCATCTATAAGTAGCCTGGCACTCTTTATGCTCCGCTGCGATTTTTCAAGCACACTTCGGACCTGTGAAGAGTCAATATGGTCATCTTTTTTAATAAGACCTTTGTCAATGAATTCTTGTATTATTTTCATGTTCCCCTATTAGAAAAATTACAGGTTTTAATAAAATTTTTTCTAACTCTCGAAGGTAATATTTTTTTTCCGGATGCAAAAAATATAACTGGAGAATAGCTTTCCTTGTTTTTGATTTGGTTATATTAAAGATATCCATTTTGTAATCCTTTTTGATTACATTTGTAATCAGTATTGATTACAAAAGCAATAGTTTTTTACCTTTTGAATACAAAACTTTATTTAACATTATTTACCAGAATAATGTAATTATAAAAAAGTTTTAAATAATCGCACAATAGCTTATAAGTATAATAATGATCCAAATATTACTATAAATAATTCTTTACATTCATCCAATAGCCGAGTGGAAGAAAACGCTAGCAAAAATTCAGATATGATTGATTTTAAAAGAGATCCTTTGGTGAATAGTTGGAGTTCGAATCATCAAAATTGGCTCCCCGGGCTGGTCGATGTTGATAACAAATATACTTAAACTCTAAACATCAAATTTTAATGATTTATAAAAATATAGTTTAGTAGTATAATTTGGGTATAATAAGGATAATAAAATGCTATGAAAGGAGCGTATGTGATAAATATAAGGCCGTCAGCAGCAATAAGAAAAAACTATAATGAAATCTCAGAAATGTGTAAAAGATCAGGTGGACCAGTCTATCTTACAAAAAATGGCAAAGGTGACCTGGTTGTTATGGATATTAAAACATTTGCAAGGCGTGAAAGCATGCTGAGATTAAGAGAAAACCTTGTATGTGTAGAAGAAGAAAGACTAAGCGGCAAAAAAGGTTTTTCTGCTAATGATGTAGCATCCATGATGCAGAAAGCAGTCAGCGAGGTCATTAGTGGAAATCGAAAATAGAAAATATATAGTTATTATCTCAGAAAGAGCCAGTGAAATGCTTGTATCCCATACCCGGTTTTTAGCGCAGGTCAGTGAGCAAGCGGCTCAAAATCTAATTGAGCAGTTTAAGGTTTCTGCAAAGTCGCTGGAGGATCTCCCAGAGCGAAATCCCAGGCTTGACGTTCCTGCTATGCCAATTAATAAATATCGTAAGCTGCTGCTAGGCAAGCAATATCTTTTAATCTATCAAATTAAAGGTAATGTAGTTCATGTGGATTATATCGTTGACTGCAGACAAGATTATGAATGGCTTTTGTAACATATAGGACTGAAAATATTAGAACTATTAAAATAGAATTTGGCTCCCCGGACTGGTCAATGTTGATAACAAATAATAAATGATAAGAATTTTAATTTATTTGACAACAAAAATAAATTTTTTTATATTATCAATGGATTGTGGGCCACAATCGGCAAGTCCCTGAGGGGGCGTGTTTCGTTTATGGGAATATTTTTAAACCATAACCTAAATAATCCGTTGATTGCTGGTTCAAATCCGGTCTGGTCCATTACTATGTTTTAGTGTTAAAACCTTCTTCCCTGCATTTTTTCTTGAAAACCTCATACTTTTCTATTTCGCCTTGCTTTTCAGCCCATTTTTTTATTTCAGGTAAATGTATTTTGTTCCTTTTTGCTACCATAACTGCCTGGTCTAAAGATTGCTGGTCGTTCCAGAAAAAATAAGCAGCCAGCCTGTCTTTAATACAATCTGTCGGGGTTAATAAACAGATTGTTCCAAAGCGTGTTTTTAAATTATTAAACTTAGAGATAGGTTCATCTCCTATTGATACAGGAGGGGCAGGAAAATCTATCAAAAATTTACACTGAGGATTTTCAAATAAACGACCTCCGGTATTTTTGAATCCTAATTCCTCAAGCACCGGAATTATTTTTCTGATAGAACTTTCATTAATCAAGTCAATATCATATGACATATATTGATTATCGAGTAGAGTGAAACACAGGCTCCGCCAACCAGAACAACTTCAATGCCGTTCTTTTGCAAATGAGCAGAGATTATTGCTGCCAGTTTTTTAATTCCCACCTTTTGCCAATCTATATTCATAGTGGCTTACCTTTCTTCCTCGGTCTTGTTCTTCTTCTGTAATACTGTTGCATTTCTTTTTCAGACAGAAATTCCATTGCTCTTTGAATCAATGCTTTCAGTTCTTTCAAAAAGGGATATCTCGGATTAAACTGATATAGCCTGGTCCTGCCAACCATCGAACTAACCACTACTCCACCGTTCTCCAGACGTTCCAGTTGTTGCTGAATTCCATTCACCGGAATATTAAACATCTTTGATAGCCCTGTAGGATATGCCTGTCCATAAGATTCAAGGGTAAACAAAATTCTTTCTATGGTACCGTTGCCCAGTACAGGTTCCAGCATAGTTTTGCTCCTTAACCATAATTTATGATTATAATACCATAAAATATGGTAAATGTTAAGCACGGGCGATTCGAACATGGTTCGATTTAAATTTATAGAATGTCTTCAAGATTACCAGCCTCAAAGTCAAACACCCACGAGAGTATTGATTCTATTATCCTTTCTGAGATGAGACCCTTTTTTAGAAGCATCTTAAATATTTTGTGTATGAAGAGTTTTTCAAGGGATTCAGTATCTATATTAACTGGAGAAGCATAAAAGTAGTCTTCTTTGTCAAAGCAGCCGTCAGCTGCCAGTATATGCATGTGGGGATTAATGCTGGCTCCCCCGGACTGGTCAATGTTGATAACACTTTAGTTAAATTAGAATATAAGTTTTTACCGTCTAAATTGTAACTTCTGCATTTATAGAACACGGGAAAATGGTATTGCTTCAGGATTTTACCATATCTTTTTAAAAAGAACCTTTAGATACTTAAATATTACCTTATAAATTACCTTATAATTATATTGCAATTTCTAAATAATTTTAGTAATATACTAATTAATTCTTATCAATTATTAATGGAGTTCATATGAGCCCTAAAACAACTTTTATCATAAAAGAAGAAATAATAATGCAGGTAAAAGAAGCTGTCAAAGATGGTTACTATAAGTCTATGACTTCTTTTGTAGAAAACGCTTTAAAAAACGAGGTTAAGTGTTTAAGAAAAGAAAAGATTAGAAAAGAACTGCAAGAAGCAAGTAAAGACCCACTTTTTTTAGCTGATATTAAAGAAGTGGAAAATGATTTTAGATATTCAGATTTTGAATAGTATATTAATGATTTTTATATGAATTATAAATGGAAAATCTTCTTAGCTGACCTTAACCCTATTATTGGTTCAGAGCAAAAAGGAATAAGGCCTGTACTGATCATAAGTGATGATTATTACAGTACGTTAATGCCTCTTGTAACCATACTTTCCATAACATCCTTTAAACCTAATAGAAAAATATATCCTAACGAAGTTTTAATTAAAACGGAGCACAGCAAGGAAACAGGCCTTACAAGTGATTCCATAATTTTAGCCCATCAGATCAGGACTATATCTAAGAAAAGATTAATGAATAATATTGGAATTATTGACGATACAGAAATAAGATATAAGGTTAACGAGGCCTTGAAAATTCATCTTAATTTTTTATGAAATCAGATAACGGCAGCCCAAAAGAATACATCAAAATAATTAGAAAAATGTCTTCAGGCTAAAAAAATATTTTGAATAAAATAAGAAATTTTAAGAATTATATTCAATATGACTGGGCAGGGAGTATTTGAACCACGAGTAATATATGAATATAATAATTAGTAAATGTTTATATGGATATATTAAGATGGCTCCCCGGGTAGGACTTGAACCTTTTAAGATATTAATTAGAGTTAATAATGGTACACTTTTTATCCCAAATAAATTCTCTTGAAATTATATAATCATGAAAATACCGTTTACCGTCTTTCCGGTCTGGCCCCCCTGATAAGGATAGGATATCCAGCGAGAAAAAAGAACTCTTTAATTTAAAATCTTCTAATAGATATAATAAATCACCCCTTATCATAGATAAATATTGAAATTGACTATTTTAAAGTACTAGTTTAAAATAACATATAATAAAAAAGACTGAATTCACTATGTATATAAAAAGACTCATAGAAAAAACTATAGTTAATACCCTGAAGACTTTTCCTGTCGTAATCTTAACGGGTGCCAGGCAATCCGGTAAGACTACCCTGCTGAAACATTTATTTAGCAGCACTTTTAATTATATTTCCCTGGATGAATTGGATATAAGGTCACTGGCCATAAATGACCCCCGTGAATTTTTAGATAAGTTTAAAACTCCCTTAATAATTGATGAGATTCAAAATGCCCCTCAACTGCTTCCATATATTAAAGCAGTTGTAGACAAAGAGAGGAAAAACGGGAGATTCATAATTACCGGCTCCCAGCAGTTCCCCTTAATGAAAAATGTAAGTGAATCTCTTGCAGGAAGGGCAGCCATACTGAACCTATATCCTTTTATGATTGAGGAAATAACAGGAAATTACATGACTGAAGAAAAAAGTATAGACAGTTATTTAAAAAATGCATCTAATAAAAAAATCCCCGGCTCTTTAAAAATTGATCTTGGAAGCTGGCTTCTTGATGGCGGATATCCCGGACTTTTTGTAAATAGCAAAATCTCAAAAAATATCTGGTTTTCCAGCTATATACAAACCTATATAGATAGAGATGTCAGGGGTAATATAAAAAATGAAAATCTAAATGACTTTGAAAGATTCTTAAAACTAATGGCAAGCAGAACTTCTCAGGAGTTAAGCTATTCCAATCTTTCTAGAGATATTGGTCTTAGCGTACCAACTATCAAATCCTGGATATCCCTTCTGCAAACAAATTCAATTATTTATTTGCTTCAACCATATTATAAGAATTTCGGAAAGAGAATAATAAAATCCCCAAAACTGTACTTTTTAGATACCGGCCTTGCCGCATATCTATCCGGAATCCAGACCAAAGAGCATCTTCTAAATGGCCCTATGGGAGGAGCGCTTTTTGAAACATTCGTTGTAACAAACTTCTTAAAAAGATTCTCAGCACTTGATATCAATCCTTCCTTATACTACTGGAAAAATATCAGTGGTATAGAGGTAGATTTACTGGTTGAGCATGGTAATAAATTAATTCCCATAGAGATTAAGCTTGCTTCTACCATCTATAATAATCACTATAAATCCCTAATGAGATGGATTTATTATTCTAAACTGGATATAGAACTGGCACTTCTTATTACAAGTTCTCCTGTAGCAGGGAAAATAGCTAAAAATGTATATAACTGTAACTGGTATAATATTTAAGTAATTTAAGGTTATCTTTAAATTTGGATTTTTGTATGGAATATAGGATTAACTCCCCTGGTTTATGAAATTTCGAACCAGATATTAAAAGAAGTGATCAATTTTAAGGATTTGTTATATCTATTCAAGGATTTTTAATAATCTTATCATGTTCCCCTATTGCCCTGAGAAATATTTTACCTTCATAATAATTCCAGTTGATGAATTGCTCTAATAAAATAATCTTTATTCTCTTTCAACAGATATAGTAGCCTTGGTAACTATTGCTGCAATAGCACCTATTGCGGCCCATACCGGTAAAAGTATCGCCCCAACTACTCCCAGGGTCAAAGGAATCTGAATAAGTGTTTTCCCTTCTTCACTTTTAATGGTAATTTTCCTGATATTTCCTTCTTTTATCAGTTCCTTGATCTTTTTTAGTAAATCTTCACCTTTTACCTCAAACTCCTCTTTATTTTTTTTAGTAATTTTTATCACCTTCCTTTTAATTAAAATCATTAATTAAACATCTACCAGGATTGGAACTTTTATTAGATTTTTAATATCTATATAAAATTATATCATATTGGCTCCCTTAGTATATATAATTTCGAAACAGTTATTAAAATAATTAATTAAAATCACAGATTATAAATATTTTTCAAATTTAAATCAAAAAATTTAAATTAAATTTTCTTTAGATTCTCAAAACCAAGAAGATAGTCATCATAACGAATTGGAGACTCTATCCCAAACTCAGTAAGCAAATCCAACACCTCATTTACAGAAAGACCAAGCTCTTCCGCCATTTTTCCTATGGATACTTTTCCTGCATGATATAATTTAAGCCAGTAGAATACCCATCCTTCCTGTATCAACTCCCTGATGACTTCTGACTTTGCCTCTTTCTTTCGTGCTGACAATTTAGATATCCGCTCTATTTCTTCCTTGT
>Ga0210003_1005090_pt1 | contig 10173 bp, 11 predicted proteins | sample LantaG_FD_182804 | JGI IMG/M metagenome (GOLD analysis project Ga0210003, IMG submission 182804) | Deep subsurface microbial communities from Baltic Sea to uncover new lineages of life (NeLLi) - Landsort_02402 metaG (SPAdes) (version 2) | ecosystem: Environmental > Aquatic > Marine > Oceanic >...
CTTCGGTTTTGGTCAACATGGCCATCGGATTGGTATCAACTTCACCGTCCCCACCCTTCTGGTAGAACCGAAGGAACCGATCCTCACATTCGTTGCCGGTGCCGTGACGGATACCGCCACCGAACATACGGTTGAATCCACGACCGACGGGGGCACGGAGGCACGACCGGATCGATCCAAGGATAGTGGGGTCGGATTCAATATCTTTTCGAATATCACCGTTCTTTTTACCAGTTGCACAGGCCATTTCTGACACCATACTAGAAAAGAGACTACCAAAAAGGGGAGTCATGTTGAAATCGACGAATGGTGCCCCCAATGCATCAGCTAATTCCCGAGCACGTTTGGTTTGTTTCGGGTCGGTGTCAATTGCAGTGTGGACAAGCAGGACATTCTCGGGTTCCAATGCTTCTACAAGGAGATAGGCCATCACAGCCGAGTCGATACCGCCGGACAAGTCCAGTTCGGCTTTGGTAACCCCACATTCCTTGTGGAATTCTTTGATGGCGGCAATCCGGTTTTCGATAAGTTTATTTGTGTTAAGTACGGACATTTTGGTTTCCTTTCAGTTTTATACTTCAACAACCCACGAAGTTGAAGTTCTAAGTCATTTCTTCAATTTTCTGAAAACATTCCTGCCGAAGCTTCTCCGTTTCAGGACTGAATCCGACATCAAAAGCCATATCCGGCTTCCAGTGGGCTTCCAATAAAGCATAACCCTCCGGCGGGATTTCCCCCGCTTGGCCAATCAATCGACTGTATGAGGAACATGGCCCAACCCGATGGAAAGTAACCGGCACACCCGGTACCGAAGCTTTACCCGGAGCCGAGATACAGGTTTTCATAACGGGAGTTGTTCCTGTCATAGACAGCTTGTAGACGGCACTCACTCGGTCACGGGTCAAATAGGTGGATTCTGATTTGACAAAAAATCCTCCAGCACCAAACCACCGACGGTTCAGAGGGATTTTGTATTCATCACAAAGAGCTTCGAAGTGGGCAATTTTCACATTGTTGATGCTGTCTTCGAAGATGTACGACACGTTATTAAGGTCAGCCGTCTGTTCAACACAGAGTTTAAGCTGGGCATCCTGATCCCCGGAATCGAACCGAATGAACATCTGGCGGTCGGGGGTTTCCCTCATTACCTGAAAGGCAGCCGGAAGTCCAAGGGACATGGCATCGTAGGTGTCCGGCAGACACGACGGTTTCTCCGGTCTCATGTCTCTCATAGCTCGGCAGGCATCCAGATCGTTACCCCACCGCATAATATGTTCGTGGCCGGTGGTGCCGACGGCTTTCATCCCCAACTTGGCTGCTAGATAGACGTTGGAGGTACTGGTGATACCTAAAGCCTTGCATTCCCGAAGGGCTATTTCGTGCATCTGCATACAAGAACAAGCCCGCATACCGACTTCAAACAGTCGTTTGGGGTTTTTGTCCTTCAAGGAATCGATCAAGGATTGTGCTCGACGGGAAACATCAGCACGGTATCGGTCAGTATCAACAATGACAACGGAATCCTCCATCTTTCCAACCTGTTTCAAGGTGAGTCGTGTGATTTCAGCTTCATCCTCACAGGTACACACGAATTCTTTCTGGCCATTCAGGGCTTCGGTGGCTACCTGAATCGGGTAGTGGAGCATCAGAGACAGGGATTCCAGAACCGAATCGATGAATGACGGGCCGGTAATGGCAAAGATTGATTCTTTTTCACGAAACCACGAACCTTTGGGGGCTGCTTGGATTTCAATACCTTTGTCTCTGACCATCTTGACAGCAGCTTTCATTCCGGGAGTGGCATTGTAACCTTGACGGTTAATGAACATCTCTTCCTTCACCTGCCAGTCGTCGGTAGATATCAGATTATTGATGACGGCTTCCACATCAAACGGGAGGTAATAGGCACCCGGTAGGCGGAAGGACATATAAAAAGTCTCCCGTCGAAGGGGAAACCCGGCTTGTGCCATTGCAAACTTGTACCCATCGGTCTTCAGGAGATTAGCTCCGCCGGAACCGAGGATAAGTCGGGCCAGTTCAGTCTCATAGGTAGTCGGCTGGATCATTGTTTTTCCTTCCATAATCGGCAGGGGTCACTTTTCCGGTTGCCCATTGTAAAATTTCATTCACCATTATCTGTTTGGTATGTTCATCACCACCTTCGGGGGTCACTCCCATAGCCCAGGTGGTCGAGAAATCTTCCCAGACAATATCGATAGCGGCCATTGTGTTCAGAGCCTTGGCAATCTTGCGTCCTGCCTTGAGATCCAAAGGGGTTTTACTTTGGGATGAAACCTGTTTGAGAAACTTGTCCGGTTTTTCCCACAACATCTCCTCCAACTCTTCGTTATCCTCGTCCTCATCCTCGGTCAGCATGAACTCCACAATCTGGTAGGCTGCCTTGGAGAGAGGGTCTTGGCTGACCGGTTCGTGGGGATACAGAGGGTTGAAAATAAAATCCTCAGCTACGCAATATTCAACCGGACGGATGGAGTTCTGAAGATCATTGTTCTCGGTGGCTCCGGCATCTTCGAGGAATTGCTTGACAGTCGGCCAATCATAGCCGTTTTCCCAATCAAAAACGTAATGCATAAAGGGAATGATGGGAAGGCCACGGTTCTGTTCTTGGGTCAGTTCGGCACCACTCTGCCCTGCACGGGGAACCCACGATTTATGGGTGTCCCAATGGGATTTTTCAACCAGAATGACATGATCGGCTTCGGTCGGGGCATGGAAAATACTAGTACTCAGGAAACGGGCAAAATAGAACCCTGCCAGAGGTAAATTACCTAAAGGGTTGGGGTTGGTTCCTGAGTTCGACTGTCCAATAATGGCCCGGTTCTCGGTAGCACCATTATCCAGTAACCATTTTCGGGCAGTTTCTTTATCCTCAACGATCTCGTAGACACATTCCATTGTCTGAACCAGAATGTTATCATCTACAAGTCCGGCAGCCGGATCACGGTCATCCCAATGCTTTTCTTTATCCCACGTTTTCTTGAGAATGATGATGAAACTATCGAAATCCCACTCATCTTCCTTCTCCCCATCTTCCACTGCCGGTTGAAAAGCAAAATAGAAAGCGGACATTGATTGAGTATCAGGATTGACGAAGTTTTTCAGGACTCTACTATCCGTGATATCGACCTCTACATCTCTGAAGATATTGAGGTATTCGGTGTCTTGGGAATTAGTTACTACGATAGCATTGGTGGCTTTACCCCCATCTATCGAGAAAGAACGAATAACCAGACCCTTCGAGTCCTTTACTTTCTTACAACGTTTGATAAGGGCATCCCCTAAATCCATATGTTCCCGAAGGTAGTGTTTGATTTCATCCGTTTTCATTGTTACATTTTTCATTTCTTTGTACGTTAGTGTTACACACACAAAGTCAAGTTATTTTCCAAAGAATCTACCTCTTATACCCCAACAACCCACGAAAAATGGATTCTAGCAAAAAAATTATTACTTAGAACTCATTTCTTGTGGGTTGTTGGGGTAGATGAAAGGAAAAGAGGAAAAATGAAAGTACCCCGATGTCCAAAATGTAAAAATCTACCGTCCCTCTATTCAGAGATTGTGATGGTTAGTTTGGATTACGATGTAGACGAGGATGGGTTTCCTGACGAGTCCCTGGGTTCTGGTTCCTCTTCAAAACCTGAACCACAGAAAGCCACGGCAACCTGTTCTAAATGTAGTTATGTCTGGACATTACGAGGTGTTGCCAGCCTCAGCTATCTTATGAAGGAGAACAGAAGCAACTGCAATGTCTATCTGTCCCTTATGGCCAGTTTGTCCCTTATGCCCCGCCGGGAACCGAACGGGATAACAACAGGGAAATCCCCGGTCCGGTATTCAACATAATCAATCACGGATTTATTAAAACTTTTACCGAGTTTTCGGGTAAATAACCTAAGGAGGATCAAAAAATGAAAATTCATTTTCCAAGCGCAAACCGGAATTGGTCATATCTACGTGACATACTGGATACAGACCCCGACTTGAAAGACCAATTGCCTTTACCGACAGGATTTCGATGTGAAGTGCTACTTAAAGGTGGACCTTCAGTGGAGGCATTAGCAATCGGAGACCATATTTTTGTCAGAGCTCTCGGTAATGGTGGCTGGCATACCCACCCAGTTGTCAAAACAGTCGAATACACAAAGCCTTTCATCACGGTCGAAGTTCTCGGACCAGCTTGCACCAAAAACATCAAGAGTACCGTGTATCGGAATTTCAAACATGAAGTACTGGTGCCTCATACATATGACAGCGGGTATTCCAAAGTGCCCGGAGTTTCGGGAGCACCTTCCGACCGTTTCAGGAAAGACGAAAAGATCCCTTATGCCTACCTGACCATCAAAATTACGACAGAAGATGGAACAACCGACACACAGGAACTGTTCTTCCAACAGCCCAGTCAAGGTGCAGCCCGTCTGGCCAAAGATCAGGAAAATGGAACCGTCACCATCGAGTCCGAGTTCTATGGCCTCCGCTGGACGTGGGAAGAAAGCCTGGAATTCAAAATGGTGTCCCGTCAATCCCATGACTACTGGAGAACATCTCGAACCATTACGGAAAAAACATTCAATCCTCTGGGGACTCTGTTGGTTCATACCCACGGTTCTGTACTGACAGAATCAGTGGATGAATGGTGGGAACGGTTCTTCAGGTTCAACCCAATTGGAGAGTACAAAGACAAGTACTCCGGCAACGTTCTGACTTACTCGCTCGATACCTCCGGTGTGTCGGCTGTCATGAAGAAAAAAGTCATCAAAGAGAATCTGGACAAACTGAAAACCGACTGTCCGTTGGACTTCACGTTCTTCCTGTGGCTCATGAACGGCAAAGCCGTGGATAAACGGAAGAATAACTCTATGCTGGCTGCCATGTTAAAAAAGGTCGGCCACGACTTCGGGATGCTCCGTGATACCCTTCGAAACACCCGGTTGAACGTCATTCCAAACAGTTATGGCTACAGCAATTATGGGGACAAAGCCAAAGGGCCGTGGTTCGATGCCCGTCGAGAATACTGCCTTCAGATGCCGGGTGTGAAAGACCTCATTCAGGAACAAGATGCTAAAGCCGACTGGACCAAACGGAAAACGGCTGCTGCTCAGGCCGATGGTCTTGGGATCGACAAAAACCTGTATCCCAAACTCCACAAAGCCATCGAGGCCGGGGATATCCCAACAGGGATTTTCATCCAGCCCACCAGCAAAGAGGCTGTCAACATCGAGTTTGACCTTTGGGAGAAAGCTCTCGGTCGTGGTTGGGGTGAAACCCTGTCCAAGATTGCCAAGAATGCTGCTACCCGATCCACCTATGAACGTGACATCACTCCGTTCCTGTCCTTCTGTTTCAAAATCGAGAAATACCTGAAGAAACACACCAAGAAAACCTGGATTTCTCAACCTTCTTTCGTCGAATCTCAATGGCAGTTGGAAATGGATGAAGACGACAACGAGAATGGCACCGTCAAACGTCGTTCGGCTCTGACTCCGGTGGCAGACAATGAAAACCTGACCGTCACCGTCCCCTACGTGGCCTTGGCTGTATCCGGTGTCCGAACCCAATGGTGCTACTCCCGGTTTTACCACCTGTTCGAGGAAGGGTTTACAGACCCGATCTCCGGCGGGATCATTACCAAGGACTTTGAGCCCAAACTCAATGGCCGTGACGATTATGGTCTTTGCTACTACACCTTGACCGGAACCAACACAGCCCGCGGGTACCCGACGTTCCTTATCATTTTTGAACGTTTGGATGATGGGCCCCGAGTCCATTTCCATCGGGTAAGACCACAACGGTCAAAGAACGGTGTTACGACACCCGGCAGCCGACTCATTGAAGCCTGCTATCAGTATATGGCAGGTAACATCCCAGCCAAAGACATCACCGCCCAGCAGGGAGACCTGATCTTCCTTGCTTTGAATCACAACCCTTTGGAAAAGAAAGCCAAAGCTGAACTGTTGATGGAAGGCCAAGCCATTGACTTCGAAAGCCACAGTATCCAAGGACGATCTTCGGGTTCAATGGTCTTGTATGAAAGCAAAGCCAAGACACCCCAAAACCGTTTGGGTTTCTTGAATGCCAAGACCGGATTCAAGGTTGTACACCCGGAACACCAAGACGTGATCGGGATGGCTGAAGGCTGGTGGGAAATCCGCCGGTGCAAGTCTTGGGAAGCAAACCCCAAAGCCATCTGGAGTCGGACTATTGACTAAATGACATCCTTCAGAGGAAAAGAACGGTTTTCTTTAGGCGGGGTATCAATCCCCGCCGTTATGGCACTTGTTCGTGACCCTCCGGCCAAGAAAGAAGTTCTGTTAGGTCAAGAAGTCTGTATTTCCTCAATAAATCTTCGGGTTTTTCGGAAATGGGGGACCCGATGTGTCAGGTGTGGGATCGAAGGTCTTTTCTTTTCGTTGGAGACCCCAAAGAAAGGGGATACGGAACAACGACCTGGCCTGGTTCTGTATGCTGTTGAAAAAGGTCGGAGACATATGACTATGACTTCCGACCACATTTTCCCAAAATCGGAAGGCGGGAAAAACAATATTGACAACCTCCGACCGATGTGTGCCAAATGCAATCGTGAAAAAGGTAATGAAATCATAGTACCTAAACCGGAAACACCTCCAAGGATTGCTGTTGGGACATCCAGGGTAATCCACGAGGTAGTCACTTCCTGCAAAGATTGTCCTTTTATTAGTTGGTCTGACCGGAAAAATGGGTATATTTGTGTGCGAGCCTATATATCCCCTTGGTTGAATGGGGTAAACATAGACCGAATATCGGCAACGGAACACCACGATCCGAACTTACACCCCCTCAACCGGTGGAAACCGATCCCGTGGTGGTGCCCGTATCCAATTTACAAGGAGGGGTCGGAATAGAAATGGTAGAATGTTGGAGGAGAGACAGTGCTGGAATAATGAAACTCAAGTACGGAGAAGAAAAAATGAGTGTTGAAAAGTTATCGAAGGGGGAACAGCTGTTCCTCGATCAGATGACCCGAAAGAAGATGGTTGAATGGTGTAGTAAGGATCTCGAGTTCGAACACTTATATGGCCGTAACTACAAGGATGAAGAATTCGAACGGTTCGAACGGAATGAAGAATCCGAGGGCATTTACCTCGAATATGCAAAACAGAAAAAATGGATTTCGGGTGATGGTACTCGAATCCTGGCCGCTGGGTGGACTACTGCCGCCCGTTTCCTCAAACGATAGGAGATTATTGTGAACAAGTTAGCAAAAAAAGACCTTTTGATCGAACTGTCCCAAATGGCAAATATGAGCCAGACCCAATGTGATGCCGTTCTAACGGCTTTTGCCAAACTCGTGGCAAAGAAAACCCTCGATCAGGATACTGCCGTCGTTCTGATGGGACTGGGGACATTCTCACCGAACCACAAAGAAGCCCGTACCGGCCGCAATCCGTCAACCGGAGAATCCATTCAAATTGCAGCCAAAACCGTCATCAAGTTCAAGTCTCACAGCAATCTGGTTAAAGAAGGCTGAGAACCCCTGCCTAATCCCCACGGGCAAGAGAAATCCTCCTGCCCGTGGGACTGTTTTGGAGACCTCTATGAAAATAGCACTTAGTGCCGGATCAGGTTCCTTCACCGACATCAGTGAAAAAGCCTATAACCTGTTGAAAGAATATGGGTTTCCGGTATTCGGGAGAAGGGAACTCCCTAAAGCGGGGTTCATCGGACCCTTTGCAATAATCACAATCGTCGATACCAACCCCGACGACTTCATGTACTCCCTGGTCGGCAGAGATAATGAATTTCGCACTCATCCTGTAATCCACAGGGTTATCGAAGAACTGGGTAAAGAATTCCTTTACGGAAATACCCCTATCAGATTTGCTGACATCCCTGACGACATCGAATGGTTCGTCGATGAACTCTCTGGGGGAGCCGAAATTGTGAGAGAAAGACACCGAACTTGGTAAGGAGACCTTTAAATGACGGGTATTGAACGAATTGCTGCCGAACGGCAACGACAACTCGACGAAGAACATTGGACAGACGAACACGATGATTTCCACACAAATGAGTCGATGGCAAAAGCAGCTGCTGCTTATGCTATTCACGGAACTATAAAACCGGCTCTTCGTGATCGTGATGGACGTTTCGACGGTAGAGAAATTTTTCCCTGGGGTCTCGAATGGTGGAAACCAGGACATCAACGGCCAAAAGAAGTCACTATTGAGGATCGTATCCGAAACCTCGAAAAAGCCGGAGCCCTCTGTGCAGCCGAAATAGATCGATTGACCCGTAAAGAAACCTGAGATGGATACTCCTGTAAGGAAAACATATGCCGAATTCTTACACGCTGAAGGAGATGATTCCAGACGAGAGGTTCCTTATGGGGATCGTAACCCCAATGTTTTCCCGGGAAGACCCCTCAAAGCTATTGGAGTCCGATTCTTCGACCGGCTCACTGTCGATGTAGAAGATCCCAAAACTAACAAGATCGTTCGGTGTGAAAGTGAACGTCTGGATTTGGACACAGGTGTTATTTTTTACGGGGGTACCGTTCTGACCAGATGGGACCTGAAAAATCCTGAAGCAGTAAAAATCTCAAAAGACATAGCAGAAAATCTTCTAAGGGGGATGGAGCAGAAAAACTGGAACATTATCATCTACTTCCACGAACATAAAAAAACTGTCCCCTTCAATCCATCCGAAGATCAAATCCACGAAATCTGAAACCATATCGAAATAGGTTATCTATATGTTTGACTTACTAGAAGCCGATCTCTCTGACGATAAGGTATTGGATGAAATGGTAAAATTCAGCAAAGCCATTTTACACAAAATGTTCCGTAACGGGATGCAGTTGATGGCCGAATTTACCTCTGAAAAATGCCGTCTTGATAAATGCCCTGGTATCTGCTGTTCACCTGAACAGTGTGAGATGGTCAAATCAGAGTTGGATGCCCAAGGGGTAGAGTACAACCAGGGTACACACCCGACGATGTTCTTTGTATCCAAAAATGCTTGTATTTTAGAACCCTGGAAACGACCTCTTTGTACCATACACACTTGTGACAAATTCCTGATGGCTGATCCGGTTTTCTACGACAAATACTTCCATCTTCGGTCAAATCTGGATCTTTTAATGTACATACTCGACGAGGATGACGAATGCCTGAAAAAACAGATATGCAATTGGCCGCAGCTCTCCGAATCATCAGAAACCTCCTCAGTGGGGATAAAGGATCGAATCAAGAAGCTGAAGAATTCCTCCAAGGAATAGAATCCGGGGAACTTCCTAAACCTCGACGGTTCTTTATGAATGTGGCCAAAGGCCCCAAAGAAATCCCCGGATTTGCAGCTTACATTTTCCCTTCGGCCAGTGAAGAACCTCAAGAAGGTACCATTCCTGTGGGTCAAGCCCTTCTAAACCTGGATGCTACCCTCTGGTGTTGTGTAGACAACCCCGAAATACACTGGAAAGAGATTATTGCCGATTCCATTGGCCATGAATTCCTCCACGCCTTACAGGATCTCTTCGGTCAGGCTCTCGAAGAATATGGGATCGAAGAAAGTATCGAAGCTGCCCGGGATTCAGGAAATCCAGGATTTGAACCGTACATCCCCGGCTGGCAAGAACTGTTGGATAATGCTATGACAACCGCCAGCCCCGGATCGATTGTCCTGATGATCGACGAGGATCACCCTGAAGCTACCCTCCATCTCATAAAACAGGAACCAATGACCCCTGAAGCGTTAAAAGACCTGCACGAAACAGAATTTCCCGAATGGTATGCTGTAGAGGGAACTGTCGATATCAATTACGTGGTAAATGAACAGGGTGAAACCGTTATGGATACCCACCGGGCTCCAAAAAAGAAAGATAACGACACCGATGGAGAATAATGGCTATTACTCACTTATCCAATACGTTCCCAACCCCAATCGTCTCGAAGCAGTCAACGTTGGAATTATGATGGTTGTTCCCGAAATGAACTCCACTTTTGTCTCAACCGGCCTCCCCAACTACAGTAGACTCCTGAATATGTTTCCTGGAACCGATACAGCCCGGTTAGATAAATCTCTGGATGAAGTAGCCCACAGAACAAAGAGAATGATCCCAGCAGAGGACGAAATCGGGCGTTTACGGAACTCTTTACCTGGTACCCTCAGTATGAC
>Ga0210003_1005091_pt1 | contig 10172 bp, 11 predicted proteins | sample LantaG_FD_182804 | JGI IMG/M metagenome (GOLD analysis project Ga0210003, IMG submission 182804) | Deep subsurface microbial communities from Baltic Sea to uncover new lineages of life (NeLLi) - Landsort_02402 metaG (SPAdes) (version 2) | ecosystem: Environmental > Aquatic > Marine > Oceanic >...
CCACCAAACCACCCCACCGGAAAAAAAAAAAAACAGGGCGTCTCCAAGATCCGCCCGCAGGACCTCCCCTTCGACCAGACCCACGCAGCGGCCGCCGCCGACATCAACCCGGACTTTGCGGGTTCCTGCGGCCGATGCTACGAGGTCCGCTGCGTCACGGGCCCGCTCCCTGCTGGCTTCAAGGACTCTTCTGGCACGCCCACCTCCCTCTTCAAGACCCAGGACCACTTCTACATGCCCAAGTACGACGACACGGTCAAGGACTCTCAGGGCAGGTCCTTTCCAGGCAACCCCTGGGAAAAAGACGGAGTTCAGGGAGCCGTCTGCTGGGGCAACTCGTCTTCGACCTGGGTCCGGATCATCGACTCGTGCCCCGACAACCCCAACTCGCCTTGGTGCGCCGCCAAGTCCACCGTCCCGCACTTTGACCTTTCCTACTGGGCCTTCGAGAAGCTCGCGCACCCTCTCTACGGCGTGATGTCGATCGAGTACCGCCCTATCGACTGCGACTCCAAGAAGCCGGCGTCGGACCCTCTTGGAGCCGGAGTCGTTTCCAAAACCATTTACGCGGGAAGCGGGAGCCCCCAGCCCGGGTGGACGTGGCAGACGTGGAAGCCGGGATACCAGCTCTTCAGTGAGAAAGGAGCGGGTTCGCAGGGGGACGCAGCCGCCTGCGCTTCTCTTTACCCCGGCGGAGGGATGAGATTCGTGTGCCGCGGGTGCGAGAAACCGGGGCTGCAGCCCTTCCGCGGCGCGAGCGCGATCTCGTTCAAGGTGAAAGCAGACACCAGCGTCCTCCAGCTCTCTGCCAGCCCCGAGGGGTCCGTGCCCCCTCTGAAAGTCTACCTCGTCCGCGGCTCCGACGGGAAAGAGAGCTTCTGCGGGCAGGTTTTTACTGCTTCCAGACAGCCCAACGAGAGGCTGGCGAACGGCTACCACCTCTACTCAATCCCGATGTCGCAGTTCGGCTGCGGTCCCGGCTCTGCTGACGTGACCGGGATCGGGTTCGCTGCGGCGGGACCCGGGAATGATTTGATCGCGATGTGCGTGGATGACATCAAGATCGTTGGGGAAGGCGGTTCGGCGGTTTCGGCGTAGTGAAAGGGAGGAGGAAAGAAGAAGAAGAAAAAAGAAGGGAAGAAATGGAGTTGGTTAAAAAAATGAAAAAGACTTCCTCTTCTTTCTTCCACTCGCATCAAAAACACAGCATCATCAGCGCAGCAGCCGCCCTCTTTCGTTTCTTTATTTTAATTACTGTACTTCTTAGCGTGTGGCGGATCTGCATTTAATTTCACTTCGAGAGAGACAGAGAGACAGAGAGAGAGTGTAAAAAAACCGGTTGAGGTTGAGAGAAAATGGCTAAAAAAACACGAGAAAAAAAATCAAGCCACTTCTCTCTCTCTCATTCTTTTCGTTTTTCTCCTTCTTCTTTCACCTCAAAGGCGCTCGCTTTTCTCGTGGATCAAGAGAGCAGAGAGATCTCTCTCTCATTCTCCACAATGCAGGGATCGCCGGCGCTGCTCTTGCAGCAGCAGCGAGCTGGCAGCGGCCTCTCGGCGAGCTTCAGCGGCGGCAATGTCGCCGTCGCCGTCTTCGCCGTCACCGCTTCTTCTCGGCCAAGAAAAACACCGTCGATCGATGCCGCCTTCCGGAGCCCCGCTCGCGCGCTCTGGCGATCCACTCGAAGCATCAGCAGCACCCTCGCTCGATCATCTACCCCTGGCTCTGGCGGCAGGAGCAGCTCCGGCAAGAGCAAGGGATTCGGCGGCCAGGCAGAGAAACCAAGGCAAAACGCAGCGAGGCCGATTTCGATCGAGAGCAAAAAGGACGACGCTGACGACGACGCTGCTGCTGCTGCTGCTGCTGCTGCTGCTGCTGCTGCTCCTTCGACCTCCTCCACCACCACCGCTCCTCCAACCTTCAACGAGGGCGCCTTCCGCCGCGTCCCGCGCCCCCCGCCGCCACCTCCACCTCCGCCCTCCCAGCCCCTCGTGTCAACAGTCACCACCATCGACAGGAGGGTCTACGACCAGGTGGCCGCTTCTCGAACGAGGCTCGCCTCTTCGCTGTCGGCGGCCAACGCCCAGGTCAGAACCCTGAAAAAAGCCACCGAAGAAAAGGACAGGGCTCTTGCCAAAGCCTCCGAGGCCCTCGCCGCGGCGATAAGGGAGCTGTCAGAGTCATCGGAGGACGCGGAGGTGGCGGCGGCGGCGGCGGCGCACGCAGTCTCCGCCGCCGACAGGTCGAAGAAGGCGACTTTACTCGCCCGTCGCCTCAGAGCCGCGGCCGAGAGAGCTGCCGAAGTTTCGAAAGAGGTCGACGCCTATGTTCCTCGGAGGATCCCCCTGGTCTATTCGGGCATGGCAGTCGACGTGAGGCTGGTGGGCAGCTTTGACAACTGGGGCGAAGGGGTGAGATTGTCAGCGGTGGAAGGAGAGAGGGACGAAGGAGGAAGAGAAGAAGGAGACGACAAAGACAGAGACGAAGAAGAAAGCTCCTCAACTTCTTCTTCTTCTGCTTCCTTCAGCTCCTCCGACTCCGGGGGGACGCGCTTCGAAGGGGACGCGTGGCTCCTTCCTGGGAAGCACCTGGTCAAATGGGTCGTGGACGGGGACCAGTACAGGCTGGCCCCGGAGTGGCCGACGGCGGACGACGAGGGAGGGAGCACCAACAACGTCTTGGTCGTCGAGTGAAAAAAAAAACTTTTTTCAAACTTTTCTTCTCTTTTCTCAAAAAAAAAACTGTGAATTAGCCCCCTCCTTCTTTCCCCCCGTTGTTTCCGGGCAATTGTAACTCGACAGCAAAGCAAAGAGAAGAAGACTTTTCAGAATCAAAACGAAATGGGCACATTTTAGTTTTACAAAAAGAAGAAGAAAGAAGAGAAGAAGAAGAAGAAGAAGAAGAAGAAGAAGAAGAATAGAACAAAAGAAGGAGTCTCTTCTTCTTCTCTTCTCTCTCTTTTCTCACCACTCGCTCCCGTCGGGAAACCCTTCCAGCGCCTCCCTGTCGCCTCCCAAAAAGTACCTCACCACCCCCCGCATCCTCTCGTGCTTGTCCGGATGGTAGTTGACGTGGACCATCACGGGCAAGGGGAAGGAAGCGGGAGGGAAGACTTGAGAGGAAGAAGAAGATGAAGTTTCTTCGCTCCCGGCCTCGACCTCGACCTCTTCGATCTTCTCCTTCTCCTTCTCCTTCTCCTTCAGCTCGTGCCTGATTTGCGTAAAGAGGATCTTGCTGTTCATAAACTCCCCGATCGCCATCACCCGCACCCGAGGAGCGGGGGCGTAGTATCCCTCGGCGGAGGGCAAGAGCGCGACCTCATTAAAAACAGCCTGGTCCCAGCTTCCTTTCTCGGAAGCGACCCGGGCCTCGACCCGCGACAGCACGTCGATGGCGGCGAGCGTCGGCCTCACAAAAAAGAGGCCGGAGTTGAGCGCGAAAAGACGCGTCGAGTGCGCGTAGCGAGACCAGCCCATGGCCGGGACGTCGAGCACGTCGTCGAAGCCGTAGGCTGTGGCCGGGTCCCAGCCGTCCGACATGGCCTCGAAGTCCGAGTCGCGCTTCAAAAAAGAGTGGCGAGTGCGATGACGACGACGGCGGTCTTCTCCTCCTCCTGCTGCTCCTGCTCCTGCTGCTCTTTCTTCTTCTCCTTCTTCTTCTATGAGGCCGAAAGGGTCCCTCAGAGTGACGACGTCGACGTCGGAGAGTAAAACAGAGTAACCCAGGGCCAGGATCCTCTTCAGGAGCTTGAACTTCAGAGCGGAGACCGAGTGGTTGGTGGCCGCGACAGCCTTTGCCTTTTTCCCTCCGCTTTTGCGTTTTCCCTCCTTCTCTTCGACCTGCTGTGCCGCAGGGAGCTGCCTCCACTCCTCTTCCAACAGGAACGCGGCGACGCCCGAAGCCCGCGCCGCTTCTTTCGTCTCCTCGTCCATCGCCAGCACCAGAGCGTTGGTCACCCCCGCGGCGACAGCCGTCCTCGCCCAGGTCGAGAGCATCCCGCCGCTGCCGTTTGGCTCTTTCCTGGCGTAGGCGCCGTTGCAGAGTGCGACCATGACCTCGTGGTTGGCGTTGGCCGTCTGGCGCAAGAGGGAGGCGAGTTGGGGGTCCCTGGAGTCTCGAGCAGCAGAGGGCCTCCAAGGGGTGTGCCTGTCTACCGGGGCGAGATCCCCCTCCTCCTCGCTTTCATTTTCTGCTGCTGCTTTCCCGCCGACGCTGCTCAGCCTCATCCTGGCAGCCTCGGCCTCGCGCACGGCGTCGTCCCTCTCCCTCATGACTTCACTGAGAGCTGCGCTCCCCTTGGAGGCCTGCGAGTAAAGAGCACCGGCGGCGCTCGCGGCGCCCGCCGCTGTCTCCTGCGCCTCGCGCGCCCGGGCCTGCGCCTCCCCGAGCAGGCGGGCGAGGCGGTCCCTCTCGGCCAGGGCGTAGTCGAGCAGCGAGGACTTTGGGGAGGGGGAGGGTGGAGAAGAGTGTTTGAAAAAAGGGAAAAGAAGAGGTTGAGAGGTGTCAGGGTAAAGAGATGAGAAGAAGAGGTCGTCGATGGAGCGCGATTTTTTCGAAAAAAAAAAAAAAAAAAAAAAAAAAAAAAAAAACTTCCAATTCTCACCTGGCTCTCCAGCCTCTTCGCCAGCTCTTCGGCCAGCGTCGACTGCAGGACGACACGTCCCTTGAAGAGAGCGTCTCGGGCGCCGAGGAGCAAGCCCAGGGTTACTCCGGCGGCGACGGCGAGCGCCAGGAAGAAAGAATGGTTTCGCTTTGTCGATGGCGTCGATGGAAGTCGAGATGGAGGAGAAGGAGAAGCGTTCCATGCTCCTCGCTCCGTGCTCCCGGCTCCACCCTCCAGCGACGCGCCCCTGAGCGACGAGCGCGTGCGCGGAAGCTCGTCGAGGAGCGGGCGCATCGTTTTGAAACAGCGTAGGAGAATTCGAGCGGAAAGAGAAGAGAGAGAAAGCGAATTGTGTTTTGTTTTTCGATTTTTCGTCTTCGACGATGTTTCTTTTTTTCGTTTTCCTCGACCTCTTGTCTTTTCTCTCTTCACTCTCCCCGCTTCCGCGACCTCTCCTCTTCTCTTCTCTCCTTCTCCCCCAATGCTTTTTTCTCAGTGTGTGCAACCCTCCTGCTGTCGTTGTTGAATTTGCACTAAAAACAGAATCTGACTGCTGCGCGCTGCGGAAACGGAAGAAGAAGAAGAAGAAGAAGAAGAAAAAGAGTTCTTCCCCTCTCTCATCTCTTCTCTTCTCTTCTCTCCTCAACTCGAAACCCTCGCCCCGGTTGCAAGAGTCTTCTCCAGCGCCTCCAAGTCCTCCTCGTCGTCGTCATCGTCGTCGTCGTCGAAAAGATCAGCAGCAGCAGCGGTAGCGGCAGCGGTGACGCCCTTGCCTCCTTTGGGATCTGTTGCTGTTGCTGTTGTCCCTGCTGCTCCTCCGTTTTCGCCTCCACCTCCACCTCCGCCCCCCGAAGTCCCGGCAGCAGCCGAAGCAGCAACGGCCGCTGCGGCCTCTGCCGCGCGCCTCGCCACCTGCCGGATAGCCTCCTCGTCGTCGACCTCTCTGACCTCGACCTCCGCCGACGCCGCGGCGTCGTCCTCGGCCACGAACCCGTCCAAGGCGAAGATCTCTCTCCCTGTCAGCTGGCCCTTCTTGGCGCGTTCGGCAGCGGCCTCTTCTTGCCCCTTGGCCTTGACCGCGGCGGCGTCGGCCCTCCACCTGTTGAAGACCTCGTGAGTTAAAGGGGTGCGGGCCTCCACGGCCTTCCTGGCTTCCTCGATCTCGTCCTCGACGGCTGGCCTGTTGGCGGCCTCCGCTTCTAAAAGTTCTTTCATCTGGGACTTGAGCACGTAGCCGGGGGGCAGGGCGTGCCTGGAGGTTGGTTGTTTTTGTGATTGAGAAGGGACGGGGGGAGGGGAAGAGAAAAAGGTGAGTGTGTTTTTTTTTTTCGTTCGTCGCGAATCAAAAAAAAAACTTCACCTCTCTCTCTTTCTCTTTCTCTCTTCCCCTCTCTCCAACTCCCCCCTTCCCTCTCTCGCTCACCTGTACTTGCACTCCTTGTTCCCGTTCGGGCACTGCCAGAACCACCCGTACTGCCTTTTTTCGACGGCGTCCAAAAAGTGCTTGCAGATGATGTTTGTGCGGTTGTTGGCCTGGGCCGTGGAAGAGTTGCCGGCGTCGGCGCCGTGCTTCTGCTTGACGACCGACTCGAGTTTCTCTTTGTTTTGAGAGGGGTTTTTTCGAGGTCGTTTTCCATCGTTTTTTGGGTGAGTTTTTTCGAAGAGCGAAATTAAGAGCGAGAACGACGATGCAGAGGAGGAGAGCAAGAGCGACGAAGAAGAAGCACCGAAAAAGCGGGAGTCAAAAAAGAACCCCAAAACTCTCTCTCACCTTGATCCCAGTCCTCCATCCCTTCCTCTTCTTCCCCGTCCTCGGCCCTCCTGTCGGAGAACAGGTCGATCTTCTGCGTCTTCCTCTCCACGGCCAGGTCGTGAGAGTACTTGCACTTGAAGCCCTTTGTGCACTGCCCGGCACGGTAGAACTCGCACACCACAGACTTGGGGTCCACGCCGGGCTGCAGCTTGGGCTGCTTGATCGCGACGGCGAACAGCGAGGCCAGCTCGCGCTGCTGCTCCTCCTCGAGCTTCTTCTTCTGCTTGCGGACCTCTTCCGGCGTGGGTCCGGTCTTGGGGCCCGTCTGGGCTGATTTTTGGAGCTGCTGGACGTAGCTGTTGTGGTGATGATGGTGGTGGTGGGAGTGGAAAGAGGAAAGACGAGGAGGAAGAGGAGGTCGAGGTTGAGAAGGGAAAAAAAAACGTCAAACGACGACGTCGATCGAAGAAAGCGAAAAAAAGCGACACAGAAAAAAAACGCTCTCACCTCTGGACCTTGCTCGACTTGTTCTTGTTCTTGAGGCCAAACGTCTTGTCCTCGACCGTCTGTTTGTGGATGTGGTCGGGGTTTTGGGGAAGCGAGGGGAGAAAGAGAGAGAGAACAGGGTGAGAGAGTCTCTTGTCAATGCTTCTTCTTCTTCTTCTTTCGACGTCGAAGCCATCGATCGCAAGAAAGAGCGACGGCTCTCTTCTCTCTCGAAGAAGGGGTCTCTCCTTCTCCTCCATCTCCACCTCACCTTGGCTTTGGCCTTCTGTTTGGCGGCATCCTGTGCCTTCTTCTGCTTGTCCTTGGGCGGCATCGTGGGAGGTGGTGGCCGAGCGGTGACTGAGGAAGCGAAGAAGGAAAGAAGGAAGAGGAAGGAAAGCGACGAGGCGGGGCGGGGCGATCGAACCGACTTCTTCTCCGATCAAAACCCGAGGGAGCGCGAGGGTTTCTCCTGTAGCTGCGCTGAGCGCTGGCGGTGCTGTGAAGGAGGGACGGTAGAGGCCTGTCTTTGTCTCTTCACGCGAGAAGAAGAAGAAGAACTGAGTGCCTTGGAAGCGAGCGGGAGAAGAAAACGAAAAAACGAAAAAAAGTGAGAAGGTCAAGTTTGAGTGTTTTTTCTTTTTTTCCGCTCTTCACCTCGTCTCCATTTTGTCCGACGAAAAAGCAAAGCGAAAGAAAAACTTTTCGCCTCTTCTCTCTCTCTGCGCGTCATGTCGTTCATCCGGTACTGGATGCACCGGGTGAGTCCTCGAGCGGCGAGCCCCAATTGTCATCCGTGCTCTGTCGCAGGGAGGGGCGCGGGCGTGGGATGCGTCAAGTAGAAAACGGGGGAGGAAGAGAGCGGAATCGAGAGCGCTCGGCGGCCATCGTCGAAAATTCGACCTCGACCTCCTCTCGACAAGAAGAAAAAAAAAAACCTTCTCACAACTCTCACTTTCCGCCCCTTTCCGCCACAACAACAACCAAACACACAACATAGGAGCCCATCATCACGTGGTCCTTCATCATCGGCGGCATCGGCCTCGCGATCCCTCTGGTCGTGCCCCCGCTGCGCGACGCCGTCACGCCGGCGTCGAGGAAGCAGCCGCCCTCGGTCGCGCAGCTGCTCGGGAGGGAAGAGGCGGGAGGGGCAGTGGCAGCAGCAGCGGCGCAGAAATAGGTTTCCCTTTTTTTTGATGTTGTTTTCCGTTTTCGTGTTCATCCCCCACACCCCTGTTAATTAGAAATCATGAAAAGAAAAGAAAAATAGAGGGGGGAGAGGGAAGAGGGCGTGCGCGGGGTTGTTTTGATTTTTTGTTTCTCTCTCTCTCTCTCTCTCTCTCTCTCTCGCCCTTCTTTGCCCTCAGTCGCGAAACACAATTCTCGATCTTCTTCGATCGAAAAAGTCTCGTCTCTTCTGCGCGTTCGGATTCTCCCTCGCTGTCCCCCGCTTTCGCTTTCCAGTCAATCGATCCGTGAAGCAGAAACCCCTTAGTATTTATCGCTGCATAAAACCGAGCGAGAAAGAACGAGCAAGAGACGAGATTACAAGGAAAAAAGAAGAAAGAGACAACGATGGCGACGAGCAACAACAACGGCGACGACGACGACGTCCCTCCTCAACCTTCTTCTTCACCTCAACCTCCTGCCCCTCCTCCCCCGCACCACCTCGAGCGCCTCCCCCGCGTGCTCTCCATCCAGTCCCACGTCGCCTCCGGCCGCGTCGGCAACCGCGCCGCCCTCTTCCCCTTAGCGCTCCACCGCCTGGACTGCGACGCCATAAACACGGTCAGCTTCTCCAACCACACCGGCTACCCTCGGGTGTCGGGCTCGCGCCTGTCTGCCGAGGGGCTCGAGGAGCTGCTGGCAGGGCTCGACGCCAACGGTTTCTTGGGGTCCAGCAGGGGACGCAGAGGGTACGATTACGTTCTGACGGGCTACGTGGGCAGGGCAGAGACGCTCTCGGCGATCAAAAGGGCGATCGAAAGGATGGTGAAATCGGACGACGGGAATGGAAATGAAAAATCGAGGAGGCCGCTCGTCGTCGTCGACCCGGTGATGGTGCCTCTTTCATTCTTTTTTTTCTATTTATTCTTTGTCTCTCTCTGCTGTCTCCAGAGAGGAGAGAAAGAACTGAAGTTGTCGTTCGGAGAAAAGAACGAGAAGAAGAAACTCATCACTCGAAAAACTTTTTTTAAAACTTTTTTCAAAAAAAAAAAACTCTTCAAAGGGCGACCACGACCGAGCCAAGGCAGGCTCCTCTTCTCTTTCGTCTTCCCTCTACGTGCCTGAGGACGTCCCGGCGGTCTACCGCGACCTCCTCTCTCTGGCAGACGTCGTCACGCCCAACGCGTTCGAGGCGGAGATGCTGCTTCTGGAGGAAGGAGAAGGAGGAGAAGGCAACGGCGGCGGCGGGGAGGGCAACGGCGGCGGCGGCGAGAAGGGAAGCGGCCGCGGGAGCGAACGAAAGGTCCGAGGGAGGTTCGAGATCGTCGGAGAGCGCTCCGCCGTCTCCGCCTGCTCCGCCCTGCACTCGAAGGGGCCCAGCATTGTCGTGCTCACGAGCGTGGCTTTCGCGGGGGGGAGAGGAGAAGAAGGAGAAGAAGAAGCTCCTTCGAAGGAGAAGGAGAAGAAGACGACGCTGACGCTCTATGCTTCCCAGTGCGAAAAGAGCGAAGAAGGGAGCGCCAGCTCTTCCTCTCCCCTCAGCCGCTTCCCCGCGGCCCCCTCCGGGGCCACCGCGGCGCACCCCGCGGTCTGGAAGCTCGAGCTTCCGCGCATCGACGCGCCCTTCACGGGCACGGGCGACCTCCTGACCGCCCTGCTGCTGAGCTTCCTTCACAAGGCAGGGAGGAGCAGAGAAGAAGGAGAGGAGACGAAGGGAAAAAAAGGAGGAGAAGAAGGCGAAGAAGAAGAAGAGAAGAAGGACCTGAGATGGGCACTGGAGCGCGCCGCGGCAGGGGTTCGCGCCGTGGTGGACGCGACGGTGGCCGGAGCCGCCGCAGAGGCCGCGAGGGCAGCCGCGGAAGAAGAGGGAGAAGGAGAAGGGGAAGAAGAAGATCAAAAAGAAGAGGAGCAAGAAAAGGCAACAACGGCGGCTCTCTCGAGCTCTTACTGGGCTTCTCCCCGCGCCGTCGCCGCCCGCGAGCTCCGACTGGTTCAGTGCGCCGACGCGCTGGTGGCTCCCACGGTCGTGGCGAGGGCGCGCAGGATCCAATAGTAGAACGGAAAGAAGAAGAGGAGAGAGTGTAAAAAGGAAAGAAAGACGGAACTGATTTTTTTTATTGCACATTTTTTGTTTTTTTTTTTTTTTTCGAAAAAAAGAAAACT
>Ga0210003_1005092_pt1 | contig 10169 bp, 6 predicted proteins | sample LantaG_FD_182804 | JGI IMG/M metagenome (GOLD analysis project Ga0210003, IMG submission 182804) | Deep subsurface microbial communities from Baltic Sea to uncover new lineages of life (NeLLi) - Landsort_02402 metaG (SPAdes) (version 2) | ecosystem: Environmental > Aquatic > Marine > Oceanic >...
AACTGCCAGAAAGCAAGAAAGAAATGTCTTTTCCGAATTATGTACTACATTTGAAGGACATAATTTTATTGCCAAATAATTGACCTGGTAAATAGCTACCTTATTTTACTATTTATCAACCATTTATATCATCTGCGAAACATCAGTTATTAAAATCCAAATTAAATTTCAAGACAATTTGATGAGGTTAAGAAGGAAAGAAATCCTCAATTTAGTTTATGATGTATTTTACATGGACTTATTTTGTCAACGGCAAATATTCAATCTTGCAGAAGCATAAAAAACACGTATTAATAAGGATCAACCAACTATGATCAGGAATTATTTTAAGACAGCTATCAGGAATTTGAGAAAGAACAAGGTTTTTACTCTTATTACAGTATTCGGGCTTACCATAGCAATGGCAGTGTGCATAATACTTTCAGCACATGTTATCGGAGAATACAGCTACGACACTTTTTGGGACGGTTCAGAAAATATTTACAGGGTTAGCCAGTCTCAATATGAAAATGGTGAGCTTCTTTTAGAAAGTGCAAAATCAGCCAACGGATTAGCTTATGCTATGGAAATGGAATTTCCGGAAGTAAAATACGCCACTGCTTTAAGGGTGGATGTTATTACGATTTATACTCCTGATGCTCAGATTAAGGATGTAAAAATGTATTGGACAGATACCTGTGTTTTCAAAGTTTTCAAATTCAAAGCAATTTATGGCTCTCTTGAAAATCCATTTCCAAATATTAATTCAGTTGTTATCTCAAAATCAGTAGCAACAAAACTTTACGGAGACACTGATCCGGTGGGGAAGAATTTTAAACTGAACGAGGGCTGGGAATTTCAAGTGTCTGCAGTTTTTGATGACATCCCCCACAACAGTCACATGAATGCAGAATGCTTTTTCGATTCAAGATCATTATGGTTCTATATAAGGAACTTTGATAATACCACCAGACAAATGAGTGCCGAATTAGGCCCATTACCACTAAATACCCGCAGCGGAAATTTCAGACAAATCACAGCCTACACTTATGTTCTGTTAAATAAAAACGCATCAATCACGGCTATTGAAGGCAAAATCCCAAACATATTCGAGAAATATGCTCCTCTGTTAAAAGAGTCCGGTATTGAATCCCGCTGCACTCTTCAGCCCATTTCCGATATCCATTTAAACAGTCATTTACAAAATGAGATAGAAGCCAATGGCGATAAAGACATGATTATTGCTCTTATTATCATTGCTGCCATTATTATTTGCATTGCCTGGATCAATTTCATTAACCTTGCATTAGTGAGAGGCATGGAGAATTATAAGTCGATTGGCTTACACAAAATTATTGGAGCCCATCGCAAACATATTTTATTTCAGTATTTAGTAGAAAACTTTCTTGTCAATCTGGTAAGCCTTTGTATTGCCCTTCTCCTGGTATCTTCTTTAAGAGGATGGTATTTTCAGGTTACCGGAGTACAACTGAATTTAATGCTCCACTGGCATTACTATGCCTACATTGCTTTGGTAATATTAGTTGGGATATTGATATCAGGTTTATATCCTGCTCTCATACTTTCCAGTTTTAAACCTATTGATTTATTTTCGAAACTTAAACCACATGGAAGACTCTCCGTTGATTTGCGCAAATTGCTTGTTGTTTTACAATTTGCAGCAACAATCATTCTGATTGTTGGTACAATTACTGTTTTCAAACAGGTAAATTATATGAGTAATCAGCCATTAGGAATGAATATCGATCAAACACTTGTGTCATTCTCTCCGATGAGTACCATTAAAATGCCCGGTTTAATTCCAAAACTTGTGAGTTTCAAAGAGGAGATAAAAAAATTACCTAATGTGAAAAACATCACAACATCTTCGTCAATTCCAGGAAATGGAATTGAGTTCAGTAGCAATAATGTTCGTAGGGCTGATTTTAAAACCGATATCAATGAGAATACAACGAGCTATTATATTCTTAATACCGATCCTGATTTTATCAATACATATGAAATTGATTTAATTGCAGGTAGTTTTTACAGCAATACCGAAGAACCTAATACTAACTATGTTGTGATTAACGAAGAGGCGCTCAAAAAACTGGGTTTCTTATCTGCACAAGATGCAATTGGAAAGCAATTGAGCGTAAATGATGAAATTCGCACCATCAAAGGCGTTTTAAAAAATTATCATCATGAATCTCTTCAAAAACCTATTTTCCCGTTACTCTTTAATTACAGTTATCGCTGGAATCACGAAGTTGGGTACTATTCGTTTAAAATTGATTCGTATAATATTCAGAAAACGGTAGCAGAGATAGAAGCAATCTGGAAACGTTTTTATCCACAGGATCATTTCGATTTTTTCTTTCTTGATGAAGCTTTCGATAATCAATACAGGCAATTTAAAATTTTCGGAAAGCTATTTGGAGCATTCTCAATACTCGCTATTATTATTGCATGTTCAGGTTTGTTGGGTTTATCAGCTTATGCTGCCAATCGCCGGCGAAAAGAAATTGGAGTAAGAAAAGTGAGCGGCGCCAAAATTCACGAAATACTTACATTATTAAACATTTCATTTGCGAAATGGGTAATCCTTTCGTTCATTATAGCTTGCCCAATTGCCTGGTATACCATGAGAAATTGGCTCGAAAACTTTGCCTATAAAACTACTTTAAGCTGGTGGATATTTGTCCTCGCCGGTTTGCTGGCATTGGCAATTGCGTTGTTAACGGTTAGTTGGCATAGTTGGAAAGCTGCTACAAGTAATCCGGTGGAGTCATTGAGGCATGAATAAGAAGCCTCCCCAACACCTCCCGGGAGGGGCTTTATGTACCTGTGTGCCATCATCGGCCTTCATATCCGTTCTGTTGTAAATAATTTTTTCCATTTTATCGTGGTCGTACCATAAATTAAGCGGATCTACATGTGGGTTAAATGTCAATTTAAAATTATTACGAACCAATTCCTCTTCAAAGAAAGTTAGTATCTCCCGGATTAAATTATTGATATTATCATAGGTCAGAGATAATCCATTATAAAATATATCGTCAGAAAACTTGAATTGGATTATAAGAGTTTTTGAAATATCTTTATATAATCACACCGTAACTTATGACCTTAAATGGTGCAAATTGGTCTGAAGACATCTATTCAGAAAATAAATTGAGTAAAGCCATATCCCTGGGAAAAGGTCAGTCAATAGCTTGGCCGCAAAAACTATAATGAACTTTTATTTTGAATCACTAAAACAAACTACAATGAAACAAAAAAACTTAGTTATTCTTTTTAGCCTGATCCTTCTGGCCCTGTCAGTGCAGGGGCAGGATGAAGGCTTTATGCTGACTTACGATTCGCCGGCAAGCAGCGATGCCTCTTTAGAAATCTGGGGGACCGGGGACAACCCGCCCCGAAATCCTGTTTTAGAAAGAGCACCCGATGAAGGAGACATAGAAGCCAATCCAACTTCTTTAACAATATCTTCTCAGCTCTTATCGCAAATAACTTTTCCGAGAAAAAAAACCTTCTCCAAAAACACCAGACAATTATCCAATAAGGTGAGCATCCAGTACGATCAGGACGATCCAATGCAGGTCTTTGGTGTGGGAGATTTGAAAAAAGCCCTGGAGCATACGGGCAATAAGATAGTCGAGGCAGATGCGGATGTGCATATCGTGCTGTCACACTATGAGTTGGGCATGGGGCCTCAATCCTTTCGCATTCAGAAAGAGGGTGATCGTGGAATCCGCATTGTTTATGGAGATCAGGTCGGAGCGATGTATGGGGCCATTGAACTGGCGGAACAGATCAGCCTGGGCGGTGGGTTGGAGGCCGTAGAGGAAAAGGCACGCAAACCGTACATCCCCAAACGCGGACTGAAATTCAATATCCCTCTTGATGCACGGGCACCAAGTTACGATGATACGGGCAGCTCAGCCTATGAGAATATCCCGGCCATGTGGGAGTGGTCGTTCTGGAAGCAGTTCCTCGACAACATGATCCGTAACCGTTATAACGTATTGACTCTCTGGGTGACCCATCCCTATCCGGGGATCGTTAAACTACCTAAGTATCCGGAAGCGAATTACGATGATGTTTGCCAGTTGCGCGAGCCTGTTGACGAAAAGGGCGATCGTCACTGGGACAAGCTTGATGTGTTCGACCCGGACAATACTGTGGTCGTAAAGAAAATCTCTCTTGATGAGAAAATTGCTTTTTGGCAGAAAGTCTTCAGCTATGCCGAAGATCACGGCATTGAACTATATATATTCCATTGGAACATCTATACTTTTGGTGCCGAGGGGAAATACGGTATTACAGACAGTGGTAAGAATAAAAAGACGATTGCCTACATTCGTTATTGCATTACCGAGTTTCTTAAGACCTATCCACAGATCGACGGTATCGGTGTGGCGGCCGGAGAGCACTTCGATATTCCGATGGGAAAGCGCGAAGACTGGCTATGGCAAACCTATGGCCAGGGGATTATGGATTATCATAAAACCGATCCGGACCGCACCATCAACTTTATATTCCGCAGTTTGATGTCGAATGCGGAACATATCATGGATACGTTTAAGGATTATAAAGCCGGCTCCTTCCATACCGATCACAAGTATGCCCGGGCTCGCGTGCATTCAACGACAACCTCACCTTACCTGGATGTTGAATATCGAGATGGGTTGGAGAAGACCAAAGTACCGTGCTGGCTCAATATCCGTAATGACGATATGTTTATTCTGCGCTGGGGAGATCCGGATTACGTGCGTGAATTCTGGGCCAATGTACCGCGTGACATGATGCGCAATGAAGCAGGCTTTTTCATGGGTCCGGACGGATTCGTTCAGGGTCGGGAATTTGTTTACAAGGATAAGGATTCTGAGCTATCCGGTCAGCTTGAGGTTGACAAGCACTGGTACCGTTTCATGATGTTTGGCCGACTTAGTTACGATCTAACCCTGACGCGCGATTATTTCGAAGCACGCCTGAAACAGCGTTTCCCGCAGGCGGACGCAACGCTACTTTATAATACTTTCAAAGCGTCTTCCCGGATTGTCCCACAGGTCAATCGCTTCTTCTTCCGGATCAACGACGGCCAGTTCTCACCGGAAGGTTGTATCTCCAGTGGGGGATTTCTGACGGTGGATGAATCGTTTTTTAAATATCCACCGTTGGGGGGATCGGGAATACTGTCGGTCAATGAATATGCGCTAGCCGTGCGAACTAATAAGCCATTTGATGGAATTACGCCGATGGATGTGGCGAATAATCTTGACGGATACGCAAAGCAGACGCTTGAGGGAGTAAAAGCCCTGCGCAATCAGGCCGGTGGTCAGGAAGAAATGTTGTCAGTGCTAACGGATCTTGAGGCAATGGCTTATCTCGGTCGTTATTACGCAGATAAGATCCGTGGTGCTGCCGAACTGGCTGTGTACCGGCAGGATTCTACAATGAACGATGCTCACGAGAGAGCAATACAGCATCTGAGCGATGCGGTGTCGGACTGGGAAGCTTATGCAGAAGCAGCAACAAGCCAGTATAACCCCCAGTTATTCGCTCGCACGCACTATATGGATTGGTGGAAGATCCTTGATGATGTTAAAAAAGAACTTCAGACCATTAAAAATGAGCAGCCATCTGAAGAAAACAGACAAAAGGCAATGCCGGTAAAAGAAGGGAAAGAGATTAAAAGCTCGGTGAGTATGTAATGTTTAGATTCTCAGACCAGGTTAAAATTTGTGATAGATAACTTTTATGTTCAACCCCAAACACGAACTAAAATGAAACGAAAGAATTCAATTATCCTTTTTGCCCTTCTACTACTGACCCTGTCAGTGCGAGGGCAAGAAAAAGGATACAGGTGGAGGAAATTGTATATGGATTAGAACATTTAAATAGAAACATTATGAAGAAGAAAATTGTAATTGCCTGTTTGTTTGTGCTTGCTCTGGCAGCTTTGCCTGCTTTAGCAAAAGATGTTTATGTAGATGCTAAAAACGGAAAGGACACTAATCCGGGCACTCTTGAAAGCCCTTTTCGAACCATTCAAGCTGCAGCCGATAATATGGTGTCTGGCGATGTCTGCTATATAAGGGAGGGCGTTTATCGAGAAACTGTAATTCCAACAAAGGACGGACTCACCTTTAAGAACTATGAAGATGAATACGTTCTCATAACAGGGCTGGATATCATCAATGGTTGGAAGTCGTATAAGAACGGGATTATGCAAGCGCCCTCAAATACGAAAATAACGCAAGTATTTGTGGATGGCAAGCGGATGAATTGGGCCAGGTACCCCAATGAAGATGGAGATATGTTAAGCACCGATGAGTTGGATTTGGTGAACATTAAAACGGAAAAGCCCACGGGTCTGGTGACGTTTACCCGCATGGAATCCAAACCCGATGATTATTGGGTAGGGGCTTATTTTATAGGCTTACCCACAACGAGAAACTGGTGGACGGCGCATAGAGGGAAGGTAGAATCCTCTACTGGAAAAACCATTACATGTACTGAATTGAGTGCCTTATGGAAAAACCCTGCTTTACAGTTTACAGGTGACGGGGCCGGGTATATTATCGGCCACCTGAATGCACTGGACACCCTGAGAGAATGGGTTTGGCAAGATAATACCGTATATTTATATCCCCCTGAATCAACTGATGTGAAGACAAGCCTCATTGAGGGAAGGACGCGCATCCACGGTTTTAACCTGACGGATAAAAATAATATCATTTTAGAGGGATTGAATTTTAAGGCAGCTGATATCCATATGCCTAAGTCTGATCACTGTACCATTAGCAAGTGTACGGTTAGATATGGTGGAACCTTTTCAACATTCTTCGCCGGAGGAACAAGTCAAAGAGAGGCCTGGGGAGATTTCGAAAATGGAGCTTCGTGCATTTTTGTGGGAGGGGATTATAATGTTGTAAAAGACTGTTATGTGGGCAGAACATGGACACATGGTATTTCCCTATGGGGTAATCACAATCTCCTGGAAAATTCAATTGCTGAACAATGCAATTGGCAGGGAGAGAGATTTTCTCCCATTTGGTCTCCCGGTGATGACAATACCATAATCCATAATACAAGCAGGTATAGCGGACGGGACGGCATTGAGCTGGGCAACCGCAGTTCCGGGATTAAAGCGGCTCATAGAGCTTTGGTCCAATTCAACCATGTTCATAATGTTGGTTATCTAGTTCCCGATGCCGGGCTTATATATTGCAATCAACAGGGTGCATCCCCCTTAGCAAATACAGAGATCTCTTATAATATTGTTCATGACTTTGTGAGTACCCATCCAGGAGCTGTGGGGATATATTTAGACAATTCCAGCAGCGGCTACAAGGTTCACCATAATGTTATCTGGAATGCCCATGACGGCATTCGCACCAGGTCGGCTACTGAAAATTATTTTATTAACAATACCATCATGGATGTAGACTTAGCCATCGCCGTTCGCGGATCGGAGAGAGCAGGGACTGTCATCGTAACGCAGAACAATCTTGTTATTTCGGATGAGAATCTTTACGGGATTACAAAATCTCATAATCAAGTCGCTGTTTTGAATGAATTTACCGATGCCGCAGGCAGAGATTACAGCTTAAAGCCGGGGGCCTCCGCCATTGACGCGGGCATACATGTAAAAGGGATTACTGAAGGTGCGGTGGGTCTGCCTGATTTAGGTGCTTTTGAATTTGGAAAGCCAAAATGGACGGTGGGTGCAGATTTGGATATTCCTGATTTTTTAGATGAGGAGAGGAGTTATTGGTCTCGAATAATTCAGAAATGAAGATAAAATGAAAATGAGGAAAATTTATGGAATATCTTTTGTTTTCGCACTTGCTCTTGCACCATTAACTGCTTCAGAGAAATAAGCATATGTAGATGCTAAAAACGGAAAGGGCACTAATCCGGGCACCCTTGAAAGCCCTTTTCGAACCATTCAAGCTGCGGCCAATAATATGGTGTCTGGCGATGTTTGCTATATCAAGGAAGGTGTCTATCGAGAAATACTGAAACCAAAATCCGATCAGCTAACATTCAGGAGTTTTGAAAACGATTATGCAGTGTGGGGGCAAGATGAAGGATTCTTGTTGTCTTATAATTCGCCGGCAAGTAGCTATTTGCCCAATTATGTGTGGGGGGCAGGCGACAACCCGCCTCCTTCGGGAGTAAACGGTCAATCAACTTGTTTAACGGTCAAATTGATGCCAACCTTGGTGTTCCTGCCGGAATTTGTGAGATGCTGCTCCAGAGCCACCTGAGAAGTATTGATAACAATGCTGATAAGATTGGTGATGCGGCATTTGTGGCCTATAAAAAAGATAAAGACGTTCCCAATCATTTCAACCCTGTTGTGCCCGACGAATCACTTGCAGAAGCGCCTTATATCCTTCATCTTTTGCCTGCACTCCCTTCGGCCTGGCCTAAAGGCAAAGTAACCGGACTAAGGGCGCGCGGTGGTTTTGAAGTGGATATTGAATGGGACAATGGAAAATTAAAACAGGCAACCATACGTGCAAAAAAAGGAGGTGATTTCATAATTTCATCAGCTAGTAGTAGTTTTGAGATAACGTAAAACTTTAGCTAAAAAGTCAAATTTTATAAGCAAACCCTAAAAATATTTACGTATGAAAACAATAATTGCAGGTCATATCATGCTAATTTTTTGCATCTTAAATTTCTCTTGTAGGAGTGATAAATCAGTACCCCAAAACCCTAACATCATCTACATTCTGGCCGATGATTTGGGATATGGCGATGTAAAGTGTTTCAACCCTGAAGGGAAAATCGCAACACCAAATATCGACAACATGGCTCAAAATGGAGTCATGTTTACCGATGCACATACATCTTCAGCTGTTTGTACGCCAACTCGATACGGAATTTTAACCGGAAGGTACAACTGGCGCACTTCCCTAAAAAGCTTCGTATTGAGCGGATATTCTAAATCATTGATTAAGCCTGACCGCACAACTGTTGCCACTCTGCTGAAAACGCAGGGTTATATAACAGGTTATATTGGAAAATGGCATTTGGGTTGGGACTGGGATATTCAAAAGGAAGATGCAAATTTCCAAAGAGATAATTTGAATGCACTTCCTGAAGTCGATTATAACCAACCTGTTAAAAATGGTCCGTCAACGCACGGATTCGATTACTCTTTTGGATTTTGTGGGTCGTTGGATATGCCACCGTATGTCTATGTCGAAAATAGTGTGCCAACCATGGTGCCTACAAAATCAACGGTTTCAGTCGACGGGAAAAGTTTTTGGCGCAAAGGGCCTACTGCGGATGATTTTAACCACAGCAATGTACTTCAGCATTTGACGGATAAAGCCGTTCAATTCATCGGTCAACATGCCAAAGGCAATTCTCCTTTCTTCTTATATTTGCCTTTACCTGCACCGCATACGCCTATTTTGCCCACAACCCAATTTATGGGGAAAAGCAATACAAACATGTATGGCGATTTTGTAATGCAGGTTGACGATGTCGTCCGTCAAATTCGCGAAACTCTTAAAAATTGCGGCATAAGCGAAAATACACTCCTGATTTTTACCAGCGACAATGGATGCTCCCCAATGGCCAATTTCGATGAATTGGCAAAAGTAGGTCACGATCCAAGTTTCCTTTTCAGGGGAACCAAGGCTGATATTTATGAAGGCGGTCACAGGGTCCCTTTTATTGTTGAATGGCCGATGGGAGCTGCTAAAAACACAAAGGTTGATAAAACCATTTGTTTAACCGATTTCTTTGCGACTTGTGCCGAATTAGCCAACTACCAAATAAAAGACAATGAAGGCGAAGATAGTTATAGCATATTGCCACTGATTCAGGGAAAAGTTACAGACACATTTCGTGAATATACAGTCCATCATTCCATCAATGGTTCGTTTGCCATCAGGCAGCCCTCAGAAAAATTATTCTCGACGGAAGGAGTACCCCCGGAGCCGTTCAGCAAAATGATGAGATGGATGGTTGGGAACAAATAGAATCGATTGTGAAAGAATAGAAATATATTCCATTCAGACTTATAGTATAGGTTCTTATAGGTTATTGATCACTATAGGAATTCATGTTAAAAAGAAAAAATATAATAGTCCGGAACTGTTCAATTTTCAGATTTCTCGTTGGGACTCTGTTCATAGTAATAATTCAGCTGAATTCAGGGA
>Ga0210003_1005093_pt1 | contig 10167 bp, 3 predicted proteins | sample LantaG_FD_182804 | JGI IMG/M metagenome (GOLD analysis project Ga0210003, IMG submission 182804) | Deep subsurface microbial communities from Baltic Sea to uncover new lineages of life (NeLLi) - Landsort_02402 metaG (SPAdes) (version 2) | ecosystem: Environmental > Aquatic > Marine > Oceanic >...
AAGTAGGGGAGGGCGGGGGGGGAGGGCGGGGGGGGAGGCGAGGGGCGCGAGGGAGAGAAAAACAGAAAGAGAGAGGAGGTGATTCCCCCCCCCCCTTTTGCGTTTCCTATTCTGTTGTGCCAGCTGTGATTATTCTTTCTTTTTTTGTCATTTTCAAGTCGTCCGTTTTTGGTTCGTGGCCGAACGTTCCTTCTCGTCGCTGGAGGGGGGTGGGGGTGGGGGAGCGGCAAAGACGGAGAGACGGAGAGCGAGAGAGAAAAAAGACGGCGCAAGCGAACGACAAAAGGTAAAGAGAAAAAACTGAAAAAAAAAGGTTTTCATTTTTTCTGTTTCTTCTTTCGTTTTCCGCTTGAAGAAAACACCATGGATGACGCCTCCGACGCGGCTCCGCTCCTCGCGAGCCTGCGCGAGCGCGCAGCGGAGCTCGAGGCGGCAGTGCGCTTGGTACGTCTTCTGCGATTTTAAAGCTTTCGCTCGAAAGGCGAGGGCGAAACGATTGCCTCTCGTCCAATTCGATGGTTGGTCCGACGGAAAAGCAATCCGCGCTCTCACTTTCGTCCTTTTTTCTCTCTCTCTCCTTCCTCTCTCTCAACCCCTCCCCCCCTCCCCACTCCTTCCAGGACGAGGCCGCCCGCCTCGAGGCCTGGAATGCCGAGAAGCCCGAGCTCCAGGCCTACATCGCGGCCCTGGCAGAGTCCAGGTCCCTGCTGAGGAAGCAGCTCCAGGGGCTGGAGGCGACGAGGAAGGCGAGGGCGGCGGAGGCGGAGGCAGAGGCGGCGGCGAGGGCCAAGGCGGCGGCGGCGGCGAGCCCGCCACCGGCCGCCGCCGCCTCCCCCGCCCCTTCCTCCTCCGCGTCCAACCCTCCCTCCCCGACCCCGGGCTTCAACGTCATCGCAGCGCCCCGCGCCCCCGGGGTCCCTCCCCCCTCCGACGCGGCCCTGGTCGCGGAGAGAGACCGGCTGCTCGCGGGGGTCGCGAGGCTCGAGCACGCGCTGGCCGAGGCGCGGGCGCGTGCCGACGGGGGCGCGCTCGCCTCCAACCCCTTCGCTCCTCCTGCTCCCGCTCCTGCTCCTGCTCCTTCTTCTGCTCCTCCTTCTTCTCCCCCTTTTCCTTCCGCTGCTCCTGAACCCTCGTCGAAGGCCCAAGAGGCCAGGGACAGGGCCGAGGCCGACGTTTGGGCCTCGCAGCTGGTCGCGCTGCAGGACACGCTGCGGCTGACGCGCCTCGAGGCCGCCGCCGCAGACGTCGAGCTCGCCGGCAGGGCGCGCCTGTCTGCCGCCAGGCTCGAAAAGGAGGCCGCGGAGCGGGCGGGGGAGACGGCGGCGGCGAGGTGCGGGGCGCAGGTGATGGGGGTGGAGGCGAGGCTGGACAGGCTGAAGATGGCGCTGTACTTCCCAAAGGTCAAGGTGCGATTTGAGTTTTCCCCCCCCGTTTTCTCCTTTTTTTATGGTTTTTTGAGGTCTTGTGTGAAGAGGGAACAAAAAGCTCACCTCTTCCTTTCCCATCGGTACCCCCTTCCGTAAATCCTTTTCGACCAAATTCAAAACACCAAACAAAACACCAAACACAAGGGCTACGTTTTCGCCGTGGGCTCGAAGGGGATCTACTTCGGCGGGAAGGACATCATCGTGTCCGAGGCCTCGGGTCCGCTCTCCTTCTGCGTCCTGCCCCCTGCCGAGAGCGACGCCGAGAAGGGCGGCGGCGCAGCAGCGGCAGGCGGCGGCGGGCGGGAGGGACCCCTTCCCTCGCGGTTCGCCCTGATGGAGATGCGGGTCGGGGCCGGGGCGGCCGCGGCGGCGCAGGAGTGGGGCGCTTCTTCCTCTTCCTCCTCCTCGGGCTCCGCGGCGGCGGCGGCCGCCGGGGCGGGCGCGCTGCCGTCGTCGTCTTCGCCGCCGCGAAGGGGCATGGTCCGTCCCCCTTCCTTCTCTTCTTCCCCCTCCTCTTCCTCGCCGCTGAGGAGTCCCTCGCCTTCCAGAGGAGCGGGAGCATCGGGAGTAGGATCAGGAGTAGGGGCAGCGAACAAGGCGCCGCCCCCCTCGCGAATGCCCGGGGCGGCGACAGCAGCAGCAGCAGCAGCGACGGGAGCAGCAGCGACGGGAGCAGCAGCCTCGTCTCGCTCGTCTCGCCCCCCTCTCCCCCCACCCTCCTCTTCTTCCGCTTCCGCCTCCCTCCTTGTTATCCCCCGCACCGCCGAGGAGCGCGCCGCCGCCGTCGCCGAGGCCTCCGCGGGGCCCCAAACGGGAAAGGCCGTCGCCGCGCGGTTCCTCGCCAAGATCGGGTCGGCGACGGCGATGGAGCGGTACGCCCGAAAGGCGGCGCTGCCGCACGGGCCCAGGGAAGCGTGGCCGGGGGCCGAGGAGGAGGGGGCCGCGGCGGAGACGAGGGGTGCGTCTGCCGCTGCCGCCTCTGCCTCCGGGGCCTCCTCTCCTCCGTCGGAGGCGGCGGCGCGGAAGGGGCTCGTCGGCAGGCTGATGAGGAGGGCGGCGGCGAGGAGGGCCTCGAGGAAGGGGGAGAGGGCCGCAGCGGCCCGCGGCAGCGGCAGCAGGGCAGGAGGGGGCAGCGCGGCGGCCCCTATTTCCCCCGACGCCTCCTCTTCCGCCTCGGCCTCTACGGCGGAGGCGGGCGACGGAGCCCCTGTCGGGGCCCTGGGCGTCTCGCGGGCGGCCTCCTCGAGCTCGCTCCTGGGGGGGAGCTGCGGCGGCGGAGGAGCGGGAGCGAGGGCGGCAGCCGGGGCCGCTCTCGCCTCTTCCTCTTCTCGCGCCTTCCTCTCCGACGCGCAGGAGGACATCGAAGCTGCAGCGGCCGCGGAGGCCGCAATGCCCGAGGAGGCGCGGGGAGGAGGCGGAGGCGGGGGAGGAGAAGTGGACGACGAGGAGGGAATCAACCTCGAGAGGCTCTTGTCCTCCTCGTCGGATGACGACGGCGGCGGCGGCGGCGGCGAGCGAGGAAAGGCGGCGATTCCTCCTCTTCTCCCTCCCCCCCCGCCCGACGGAGGCCACCTCGGCACCGCCTCTGCCCCGACGGACGTAGGGGACTTCACCGCGTCCGAGATCCCTCGCCTGGCGCTCCCCGAGAAGAAGAAGAATAGAGACGCGGCCACCGCTGCTTCGACCGCCAACGGCGGCTCGACCGACGGCGGCGGCGGCGGCGACGGCACCACCTCGCGCGGCGGCCGAGAGCACCCTTCCTCCACCCAGCGCCCGCTGCGCGTCGTCGTCCGACTCTGCGACGTCGCCCTCGTCGGTGAAAAGGGGTCCCGCTGCCCCTCGCTGAGCGTCGCCGAGCTCTCGCTCGAGCTCGAGCTCCACGGGAGGCTCGCGGTCAAGTACGAGCGCGGCGCGGGCGGCTGCTGGGCGCCCGCGGGCCGCTGCGCCATCGACGTCTCCAAGGTCGCCCGCTCGGTCCGCGGCGCCTCGGTGCCCGTGCCCCCGGCCCTGCTGAAGCTGATCGTCTCCGCGGTCCTGCCCCCCGTCTTCCAGCGGCTGCTGCTGGGAGCGCTGCCGGCGGAGCTCGGCGAGTACCTGCTCGACGCCGGCGTCGGCGTCCGGCTCGCGGGCGACCTCGTCGCGCTGGGGCCGGCGCTGCCCGCGCTCGACGCGCCGCTCTCCGCGGCCACGGCGGCGGGGGCCGGCGGCGGCGCCGCGCCCGAGGCGGCCGGGGGCGAGGCCGCCCGCCGGGCCGCGAGGAGGGACGGCGCCGCGGCCGAGGCGCGCGCCGCCGTGGGCTTGTCGGCGGCGCAGGCCAGGGTGCTCGACGCTCTGTTCTGCGACCCTCGCTTCTCCCTGGTCGGCGTCGGTCCCCCTCCTTCGGCCGCCGCCGCCGCCGCTCCTGCGCACGCCGGCGCGAGCGAGGGCGGCGAGGCGGCACCCCAACAGCAGCAGCAGCGCCTCCGCCCCAACCCGCCCCTGACGCTGGGCTCCCTCGTCCGCCTCCGCCACCGCTACGCGCGCCATCCAGAGCTGTGGGAGTCCACCTGCGCCCTGTGGGACGCCGCGGCCTCGGCGCTGGCGGCGGCGTGGAACCTGAGGGAGAAGCCCCCGCCGCTCGAAGGGGTCTCCGCCGCGGCGGCGTCGGCGATCGCGCTCAAGCCGCTGCGCGCGTCGCTGGCGCTCGGCCACGCCGACGCGGGATGCAACGTGGACGCGGCGGTGCGGTGCCTCCGGCTTTACTTCGAGCGGCAGGCCCGAGAGCTCGCCGTCGTCGCCGGCGGCGGAGCAGGGAGCTCGGCGGCGGCCGCCGGGGCCCCCGCGAGCGGCGGCGGCGCCGCCGGCGGCCGGCCGCCCCCCCCGCCGCCGCCGCCGCCGGGCCTCGCCGCGGCGCTCGGCGCGCTCGAGGCCTGGCACGCCTACACCCTCTCGCGCCTCGCCGGCTTCAAGGCGTCGTTCCGCGGCGCGTCGGCGCGCGTGGTGGCCCAGGCAGACGCGCGCGGGCTGAGCCTCGGGGCCGAGGGCGCCAGGTACGTCGGCCCGCTGCGGCTGCGGCTGCCCGTCCGGCTGCGGCAGCGGCGGCCGCCGGGCGCGGCGCGCGCCGCCGCGGGCGAGGAGGAGGAGGCGGGCTGGTCGTTCGAGGTCCCGCTGCCGGACCCGGGCTCGTACGCCGTCAGGCGCTTCGTCGATGCGTGCCGGTCCGCGATGGCCTCGAGCGCGTCCCTGGGCCGCGTCGCGGCGCAGGCGGCGGCGGCCGCGAGGGCGAGAGAGACGAGGCCGGGAGCGGCCGGGGGGGGGCGGGGCTCCCTGCCGCCGCCGCCGCCGCCGACGCGGGCGGCCGTCGCGGACCCGGGAGAGGCGCTCGGCTGGTTCTGCGTCGACGACGCCGAGCGCGCCGCCGCCGGGCTGCCGCCCCTGCCGCCGCCCCCGCCGCCGCCGGGGACGCACCGCGCCCCCAGCGCCTCGTCGGTCCCCCGGCCCGCGCCCTCGTGCGTGCCGCCGACGCGGCTCGGGACAGTCTCCGTCGACGGCGCGCGCGCCCGCGTGCGCCTCGACGAGGAGGCCGTCGCGGAGCTGCTCGGCGCCGGCGGCCCCAGCGGCGGCCTGGGGGACGCGCCGGCGGCGTCGGCCGTGCGGCTGGCCCGGTCCGCCGCGAGGGTCCTCGCGGCCCTGGGGGACGTGGCGAGGCTGTCGTTCGCGCCCGCCGCGGCGCCGGCCGCGGGCGCGGCGGGCGGCGGCGAGGGCGAGGGCGCCGAGTTCGTGCTCGTGGCCGAGTCCGCGGCCGCGGCCTCGCTGCACGTCGACGTCGCGGGCGTCTCCTTCGCGACCGCCGAGGGCGTGACCCCGGCCAGGCTCGTCAGGCTGGCGCACGGCGTGGCCCGCTCGGTGCTGCTGGCGATGCTCGAGGGCGCGGAGGGGGGAGGAGAGGGAGGCGGCAGAGGCGGCGGCGGCGACGCCGAGGAGGGGGACGAGGAACCGGAGCAGCAGCGGCAGCGGCGCGCCCGGCTCGCGGCCTCGCTCGCGTCGCTCGACGCCAAGTTCGATCTCGCGCACGCGCACTTGGGCCGGGAGGCCCTCGACGCCGCGGTGTGCCTCGACGCGACCGCGCGGGTCGACAGGGAGAGGCTCGGCGGGGCGCTGGTGCTGAGGGTGCGCGGGCTGCCCCATGGCGGGCCGCCGTGCCCCGACGCCGACGACGCCTCTGCCGCCGCGCAGCAGCCGCCTCCGCCTCCTCCCCCTCTGCTCGCGGTCAACGATCTCGAGCTGATGACGCTGTTCGGGGCGAGGCCCCCCGGGCCGGACGACGCCGAGGACGAGGCGATGGCGGCTTGAAAAGTGAGAGAGGGGGAGAGAAAGGGACGAGACAGAGAGAAAATGGAGAGGGAGGAGAATTGCAAACGAAAAAACAAAAAAGTAACAAACAATATTTAAGGCCTCGGCCGAGCAATGGACGCGCGCCGACCCGCCGCTGCTTCCGAGACCCCCCCGTTCCCTCCAGCCGCTGCTGTTGCAGCAGAAGCAGCGACGGATGCCCTCCTCGCCGCGACGGAAGGCCGGCGTGCAGCAGGAGGCAGAGCGGCACCGCCCGTCCTCTCGCCCCCCTCCGCCGTCGCCGCGAAAGAGACCGCAGCCCTCTTGCCTCCCGCCGCCGCTGACGAAGAAGACAGGGCGCTCCTGCCGCCCCCTCCGGTCGCAGAATGTGTCGAGAAGTACGACACGCTGGAGACCTCCGAAAAGGAAGCGACGCTGCCGCGGGGACCGCGAGCGACGACGCCTTCGGGTTCCGCAGCCTCGGCGGACGCAGCAGCGGCAGCAGCAGCAGCAGCTGAGGCAGCAGCAGCGGAGGCTGCCTCCATCGCCCGCGCGGCCCCGCTCAGGTCACCCTCGCAAAGCGCCCTCCACGCTTCCATCCTGGCGATGACCTGCTCCGGAGGGGCCGCGAAAGGATCGGGAGGCGGAGGGAGAGCAGGAAGAGAAGACGTCGAGAGCGAGGCGCGGCGGGCGGCGGCCGCGCCCGGGGAGATCGACATCCGCCTCGCGCCCCCCGGCGATTCGCTGGACGCTGCCGCCGCTGCTGCCGCCGCTTCTGCCGCTGCCGCGAAGGCAGCGGCGGACAGGGAGGAGCGGCGAGCCATCGGCGACGACAAGGAGGAGGAGGAAGGGGGACCGGCGTTGAAGGCGGAAGCCGCGAGCGACCCGCGGCGGCCCGGTTGCTGCTGCTTCCCTCCTGCCGCTGCCGCCGCCGCCGCCGCGGCCCCCGCGATCCCCTCTGCTGCGACCCTGCTCCCCCCCCTGCTGCTCGCCCCGCAAAACGCCTCCGCGACCCTCCGCAGAGCGGCAACGGGCAGCGCCGCGGCCAGCGCGGCGGCCTCCTCCCTCGAGGCGCAGCCGCCGAGCAACGCCGCCGCCGCGGGCGGGCTCTCGGCGGCGACGCCCGCAACGAGGCGGGCCCTCTCCGCCGCGGAGAGGCGGGCCGCGGGGGAGAGGGCGAGCGTGCCCGCGGAGAGGGCCTCGGTGAGGGAGAGGAGCCTCTCGAGCGCGGCGAAGCCCTCGGGCTCCACGGAGGGAGAAGAGGGCGGCGGAGACTCGTTTTCGTCTCGATGGGCGGCGACGAGCTGCCCCGCCGCCCTCGCTGCGACCGCCGAGGCGACGGCAGCGCTGACGCCCTCCTCGCGGAAGAACCTGCTACGGAGCATCTCCTGCGCCCTCTCGAGAGGAAGCCCCTCCGAGAGCGCCGCTGCGTCCGACGCGGAGAGCAGGGCGAAGAGCGGCGAAGAAGCGTCGCCTCTGTCGCTGTCGTCGCCGCTGCTGCCGCCGCCGCCCCATTTCCAGCCAAATCCTGCGTTCCCGCCGGAAACAGAAGAAGAGCTAGAGGAAAAGATCTCGAACGCCGCCCGCGGGTCCGCGCGCGCGAGCCGCGACGCCCAGTCCCTGGCCACTCCCGCCGGGGTGGCGCCGGAGAGCAGGCAGGCCGCGGCGGCTCCGGCGGGCATGCCGAGGAGAAGGCGAGTCGCGGCGGAGGCCGAGGGAGGAGGCGAGGAGCGAGGAGAAGAAGAAGCCCCCTCGTCGCCGCTCGCCCCCGCCACCGCCATCAGCACCCTCGCGGCCTCCCCCGGGGCCATCTCCGCCAGCGCCGCGGCCCTCGTCCCCTCCTCCCGCACGCGCCCCAGGAGCCTCCTCGCGGCGTCCCCGGCCGTCGGGGCCGCGGAGAGCCACCGCGCGGCGCAGCCGGGCTCCTCGCGCAGCGCCGCCGCCGCGGTCGCCGCGGCCGAGGCGTCCGCGGCCCGCAGCAGCGCGAGCGCGCCCCCCCGGGGGCCGTCGCGCAGCCTCGACAGGGCCTCCGCGGCGGCCGCGGGGGCCAGTCTGCGGAGGCATTCGGTGCGCGGGGCGGGCGGGAGGAGGCTCAGGACAGCGGCGCGGGCGTCGGGCGCCAGCGCCGCGAGGGCGGCGGCGGCGGCGGCCGGGTCCGCCGCGGCGAGGGCCGCGGCGGGGGACGAGAGGTGCGCCCCGACGAGCGCAGGGAGCTCGGGGTCCCGAGACGAAGGGTCGGAGGGCGACAGGGCGGCGGCGAGCTGGGAGAGCCACGCGGGGGCCTCGCCTCCCGCGAACGGCCCGCCGCCGCCGCCACCCGCCCCCCGGTCGGGCCCCGCCGCGGCGTCCCGCAGCCTCCCCCTCGCGACCCCAGACCTGTAGGCCCTGGGTCCTTTCAGGCGAGCGTGGGCCTCTGCGCTCCCCGCGAGTGCCGCTGTGGCCTCCAGGGCGCGGAGGCAGAGGCGAAGGCGGACGAGGGCACCGCTCGCGACGGGGCCCGCCGGGGGAGGAGGGGGCGGGGAGGGGGGAGGAGGATGAGAGGCGGGGCAGGAGGCGTCGGGAACGGCGGCGGGCTCTGCCTTCGCGGCCGTCTTCTCGGCCACGCTCCTCAGCCTCCTCTCCAAAGAAGGCAGGCGAGGGCCCGGTGGCGGTAAGAGCGGAGGGTGCTTCTGCTTCTGCTTCTGCTCCTGCACTGCAGTCGTCGTCGCCGTCGCCGTCGCTGTCGCCGTCGCCGTCGCCGTCGCAGCCGTTGCTGGCCTCTCTTCTTCTTCTCCTCCTCCTCCTCCTCCTCCAGCCCCTCTCCCGGCCCCTGCCGCGACGCGGGCCACCACGAACCGCCACCTCGCCCTCGCCAGCGCCCTCCGCGCCCTCTCCGCAAGCGCATCCACCGCCGTGGCCTCCGCGACGCCCGCCGCCGCCGTCGCCGCGGCGGCGAGCTGCGACCTCAGCGCCTCGGCCCTCGAGAGAGCCAGGTCGCGCCTCGCCGCCGCGGCGGCCTCCGCGGCGCCGGCTCCCGCCGCGGCGCTCGCCTCGGCCCTGCGCGCGCGGGCCTCTGCCTCCGTTGCGGCCCTTTCCGCCTCGGCGACTGCCTGGGCCGCCGAGGCCGCGAGGGCGTTCCAGAGGGCGGCGGCGGCCCTAGCGAGCGCCGCGCTCTTCGTTGAGAGCGCCGCGACGAGCTCGGCAGCCGCGGCCGTCGCGCCCGCCGCGAGCGACGCCGCGGCGGCGGGGCGCCAGGTGGGGCAGAAGGCTCGGACGCGGAGCCCGGCGAGCGCCGAGGCCGAGGCGAACGACGACAGAAGGAGGAGCGAGGGCGAGGGGGAGCGGCTTTCGTCGTCGTCTGCGATGGCGGCCCCGGCGTCGTCGTCCCGGCGCAGCGCCGCTGCGGCCTCGGCCTCGGCCGCGGGCGCCACGCCCCTCGTCGAGCCCCTCGCCGCGGCGGCCCTCTCGGGGGCCGAGCTCGGGTCCGCCACCATCGAAGCGATAAGCTCTTCTAAGAGGGGGGAGGAGGAGGAGGAGGAGGAGGAGGAGGAGGAGGAGGAGGAGAAGGAGGACGGAGGAGGGGCGCACCTCGGGGGAGGGAGCGCTATAGTGATCATCATCGTCGTCGTCGTCGTCGTCGGTGAGGTAGGAGAGGGAGGGTCGGCGGAAGTGGAAGGAGAGGAGGTCAAAGGAGGAGGGCGCCGGGCCAATCTGACCGTCGACGCGAAGGGGGCGAGCGCCGTGGCGTGCGCCTCCGTTCCGGGAGGCAGCAGCAGCGCTGTGGGGCCTCCTCTTCCTTTCCTCTTTTTGCCCCCCCTCTCGCTGCCTGAATCGTCCAGGCTGCAGGCAGGGGACGCGGCCGCGAGGACGTGGGAGAGCTCCTCCGCTCCGGGGAGCAGCGGAGCAGCCCCCCGAGGAGACGGCGAAGGGAGAAAAGGAGAGCCCTTTCCGGGCGCCGCCGCCGCAAAAGTCGCCGAGAGGGGCGGCGCCCCCGGGAGGAGCCCCGCGGCGACGAGCCGCCTGTCGGCCTGGCGTTGGGCCGCCGCCGAGCGAGAATGCCCGTCGTCGTCATGCAGGGACAAGGCCGCGGCGGGAATCATCTCTCAAGGTCGCGGTTGGCGGAGAGTCGCGGCGTGCTTCTTTTTTTAGAAACAGTGTAGGGAAGAGGAAAAAAAAACGGCGAGGTCAGAAACCTTTTTCGGAGCGACAACAGATCGGCTCGATTCCCGCCTTTCGGGGGGCGCATGGAGGCTTCGGGAGGGAGCCAATTTTCCTCTCTACTCGAGATGCCAACCCCTGAGATCTATCAAGACCTGGACTGCGGCGTTGAAGCGGCCCCATGCGTCCCCGTCGTGGTCGGGTGAGAGAATCGGGTTTTCAGAATAAATTCGAAAACCCATTTGTCTTTCTTTCGCTCTCTTTTCTCAACCTCCCCCTCTCCAAAAACAAA
>Ga0210003_1005095_pt1 | contig 10165 bp, 5 predicted proteins | sample LantaG_FD_182804 | JGI IMG/M metagenome (GOLD analysis project Ga0210003, IMG submission 182804) | Deep subsurface microbial communities from Baltic Sea to uncover new lineages of life (NeLLi) - Landsort_02402 metaG (SPAdes) (version 2) | ecosystem: Environmental > Aquatic > Marine > Oceanic >...
GGCTTGTAGAGGATTTAGAGTTAATTCCTAATTCAAAGATAGCTGGAAAGATAGCCGCTTCTATAGATAGTAATGGAGGGGTATATTTAGTTCCGGCATTTGTAGGTTTAAGTGCCCCATACTGGGATAGTGATGCTAAGGCCTCTATTATGGGTATTAGCAGGGGGATAAAAAAAGCTCATATTGTAAGAGCTGCAGAAGAATCAATAGCATATCAGATAAAGGATATATTGGATTTAATGGTGATGGAATCAGGAGTTAAACTTAAGGAATTGCGTGTTGATGGCGGACCGACAAGAGATAACTTTTTAATGCAGTTTCAGGCTGATATACTGAATGTAGCTGTTGTTCGTAATAAAATAGAAGAATTATCAGCCATAGGTTCTGCTTTTATGGCAGGACTTGCAATAGGGTTTTGGAATAGTAAGGAGGAAATAAAAGCATTAAGAGCTCCTGATGTCATCTTCGATTATAAAATGGATAATAGGAAGAGAGATAAATTGTACAAGGGTTGGAAAGAAGCAGTAAGAAGGACTTTGTTTAATTATTAAATATTAAATTTTCCTATCTACTGATCTTTTTGGTGTGAATTAAAATCAACTTCTACTGAAAATACGGTAAAAAAAATAATCCTGCGAAAATTAGATAAGAATTTTATTTGCATTCTATAGTATAAAAAACCAAGAATTTTTCTTAAAGGGATAGGGAGTTGACGAAGGGAGGTGAGATAAAGAAAAGACAATTTTCCTTGAATATTTTAGAATTTGAATGTAGATTTGCAGATTCATCATGAAATTTATGAGGATTTTAGATGAATTTAGCAAAAAATCTGCGTAAATATTTTAGACGCAGATTTTAGGTATTAAAATTAAGGGAGGATTATTAAAATGAAGCGTTTTGAAAAAGTTGTTGTTCTGGTTTTGTGTCTGATATTGGCTTTGAGCCTTGTCGCGCAAACTGCAGAAGAAGTGATTACTTTGGAGGTTGCAGCAGAGCAGCCGGAATATGAGGCGCAGGAAAGGGCTATTTGGAACCTTTTTGAGAAAGAAAACCCGAATATTAAAATAGAGTTATCTTCTTACAATGAAGATGCTTTACCTGCGTTATTTGCGCGAGTTGCCGGCGGAGATCCGCTTGATATTGCCACAAGATTGTATGCTACTAAGGATAATTATAAGCAGTGGGTGGATTTAAAAACTATTGATTTTAAGTACTGGGATAATTTTACTCTTGATATGAAAAATGAGTGGTCAAATGCCACAGGCGTTCCTGATTACACACCGGTTATCTGGCCCTTTGCCGGTTTAGTTGTTTCATTTCTCTACGATGCAAATGCAATGGAAGCTGCTGGAATCGATGCTTCTAATATCAGAACATGGGAAGAAGTGGATGCCATGCTGGCAAAATTAAAGACCTATGTTGACTCAGATCCGAAACTTGAATATGTTATTTCTACTGGAAATCACAATTGGTGCTGGCCTTATATGCTTGCAAATCCTATTATGACTTCATTGGATCCGGCTGCACAGGAAAAATCACTCCGTCTTATGAAAGGTGAAATAAAGTGGGCAGATATGGACCAAAATCCATGGGTACCATTCTTTAAATGGTTAAAAGATTATTATGATAAAGGTTATTTCCCAAAAAATTTCTGGGAAACAACATGGGATGAATACGAAGCAGGTATGGTTGCCGGGACTTCTATATTAACCGTTCATGGTCCTTGGATATGGGATAAACTGGAAGCAGCAGATCCGACTATCGAATTATCAGGATTCCCTATTCCAGCTAATAGTGAAGGCAAAATACAGGCTTTTCCTGACGATATCCAAAGTCAACAAATGGGTTCCGGTATTTATGCAGATCCAAAAAGAAGCGATGCTGAAATGGCAGCTACTGTAAAAGCATTTAACTGGTATCTAAGCCCGGAAATTGTTAAGCTACGAACTGAAGCCCTCAGCAAGACACCACAATATGATTTAAGTTCTGTCGGCGGTGCGGATGTTCAGGGTACACAATTTCAATCGATAATAAAGGCAGTAACCGATGGGAAATTTGGTGATATTTCCTGGGATAGTACACCATTTGGAATGGATGTTGCAACCGCATGGTATATAGAAGGAAAGCCTGGAATTCATTCTGCTGATGATCTTATGGGGATCTGGGGAAAATATTTAAGTAATCAAATTACTCTGGAACAATTAATGGATCTTTACCAGCAAAGATTTGATGCTGCTTATGATATAAGTAAAGCGAAATAATTAAACGCTTTACTTATCTTTAATTTAAGAACTTATATGATATTGCGGGAAATAATCCCGCAATATCATATAAGTAAAGAAGAAATCCGATTTAAAAGGAATGAATAAAAATGAAAAATAAAAATGATAAAATATGGGATATTTTATTTGTTTTACCTCAATTTACCCTATATTTCCTTTTAACCATTGTTCCATTTTTTTTAATAATTTTCGTTATGTTCACGGATGTAGTTAGCGTAACTTCAAACACTTTTAATTTTATTGGCCTGGGAAATTTTAAAGAAATATTTAATCCTCAATTATTCCCAAAATTCTTTGATGTTGTAAGGAGAACAGTAATATTTACCTTGATTAATTATTCCACGGTTTATATTTTCGGACTCACACTTGCATTAATAATATATGAAAAAGTTATTAAAGCACAAAAAGCATTTAATATCATTATTTTCCTGCCTTATGTAATATCCGGTATGGCCGCAGGGATGTTTCTTCCTTTGCTTTTTAATTCGGATACAGGTTCCTTAAATTTGTTACTCATGAAACTTGGCTGGATAAAGGAAGCAATCAATATAAAAACAAAAATGGGCACAACAATAGGATTACCTCTTTTAGTTGGGTGGAGATATGCCGGATATAATATGGCAATTTTTCTTCTTGGCCTTGTTGCTATTCCACAAAGTACAATCGATGCTTCCAAAATAGACGGTGCATCATATTTTCAGCGTTTGAGATATGTTTATCTTCCACAGATGGTTCCGAGTATTGTTCTTGTTACCGTTTCTTGTCTTATAGGTTCTTTTGGTATTTTTGATGAACCTGTTGGAATGGGAGGGCTTGCAGGTAATGAAAATGCTCAAGTTTTTTCATTATTATTGTTTAGAATAGGGACATGGGCACAAATGGGTTCATTGAGTATGGGCATGGCGCTATCTTTTATTGTAAATGTTCCCTTAATATTAATTGCGCTTTATCTGTTAAGTCTTCAAAAGAAACTTCAATATTAAATGATTAATAAACAAGAGAGACCTAAATGATGGGTAGTAACACAGATATAAAAAATAATGATAATAAAACACATATATTAACAAAAAGATTGGGATTAAAATTATTCTTTATTGTTTTTGCTGTGGTATATTCTATTGTAACTTTAATACCATTTTATTTCACATTAGTAAGATCCTTTGTGCCAACAAAAGAAGCGAGTGAATTGCACTTATGGATTCCGGAAAATAAAGCGTTTGACCTTAATATGAAATATGGAAGTATGAATGTTTATTATAATATGGATCTGGAAAAATTTAAAAAGGCTGTTGGCCTTGAAGATGTTCCATATATAAATCCGCGTTTAACAATGAATCAAATAAGTGAAAAATATAATGTGCCTAAGGAAAAAATACAGAGCTACATGGCTTCATACTATCTGTATAATGGATGGCATGTTGTTTTATCAGATAAAAGATTTTACACAGCATTGTTTTCTTCTTTATTTGTAACAATAACAAGTATAATATTAGGCGGTTTTCTTGCTGCCGCAACTTCATATGTTCTTGCCCGATTCAGAAAGAGATGGCATTTTGTTTTATATTCTCTTTATATGATGTCCATGGTGATCTCCAGAAGCATGATACTTCTTCCGTTATACCTTATGGTTACTAAAGTCCTTCACCTTGGAAATCATGGATACCTTGCGCTTATTTTAATATTTATACAGGGAGGATGTCTGCCGGTAATGATATTTACAGGTCATATTAGCAAAATTCCCCCGGAGTTGGAAGAATCTGTAAAAATAGATGGAGGATCAAGACTTGTATATTTTTTTAAAGTTCTTCTTCCTTTATGTAAACCAGCGTTTGCAGCTTATGCTGCTATTCATATTCCACTTTTCTGGAATGATTTGCTTATGGGATTACTATTCTTAAAAAAGTCAAACTATACATTAGCACCATATTTACAAAATATTCAGGGAACATATACAACGAATTACCAGGCCATGTACGCGGCACTTCTAGTATCTCTTATTCCAATTCTTATTTTTTACTTAGTATTTAATAAAATATTTTTAAGAGCTCAACTCTCAGGTGCTATAAAAGAATAAAAAAATATATAAATTGGATCAGATAATATCTAAAATAGGAATATAAAATGAGTAAAGAAAAATTAACAATTTCCGGTTCAAAAGATTATTTTTTAAAAAAGGGAGAATACTTCTTTTATCTTGCAGATTCAGTATGGACAGCTTTTGTAAATATAGAGTTTGATGAATGGGAAGAGTACCTTGATTATAGAAAATTGCAGGGTTTTAATGTATTGCAAATTAGTATATCCGGTCTGTTTAAAGATCCTAACAGGCATTTTTTTATTTGTGATAAAAATGGGAAACCGGATTATTATAATATTAATGATGGATACTTTAATAGAGCTGGAAAAATGCTGGAAATAGCAGTGAAAAAAGGTTTTATCCCTGCTCTCGTTGTTCTCTGGTGCCACCTTGTGGAAGATACCTGGGTTTCAATCAATGATCCGGAAAGTATTATGCCAATTGATTCAATAAAACCATACGTGGAATATGTTGTAGAATCCTTTAAAAAATTCAATCCAATATACATGATAAGCGGTGATACCAACTTTTTATCTAATAGAACAAAAGAGGCTTATTTAATTGCACTAAAAACAATAAAAGAAAAGTGCCCCGACGCATTAACAACCATGCACATATGGGGTGATTCAACAGATATGCCATTAGAAATAAAAGACAGTAATTATATTGATTTTTATATGTATCAGTCCGGACATAAAATAAAACTTCAACATTATTCATATCAATTTGCAAAAGAGTTTTATCATTCTAAAATTAAACGTCCAATTCTAAACAGCGAACCATGTTTTGAATCAGGTGGTTATTATGAAGAGTATGGAAGGTTTACAGATTTTGATGTTAGAAAAGCTGTATGGCAGAGCCTTTTATCCGGAGCAAAAGCCGGTGTTGCCTATGGAGCACAGGGCATATGGTCCTGGCAAAAAAAAGGCAGTGTATTTCCTAATGAAAACGCTTTTAATGCAGCTTATAACTGGAAAACAGCCCTTAGATTAAAAGGGGCATGGGACTTATCGTTTGCAAAATATATTTTCGAAACATATCATCTATTTGATATTGAGCCTGTTGATATTATTTTAAATAAAACAAAAGAAATAATAGCATCAGCTTCTAAAGATAATGAAAAAATAATCATTTACATTCCATACAGCACTAATGTATATTTAAATAAAAATCTAAAAGGATATAAATGGACATTAATAGATTTTTCTAATAAATATTTTGGAAAGCCGGATATTCGTTTAATGGAGAATAAGTCAGTAATTAAGATGTATGAGTTTAATACAGATTTGCTTATTATTGGACTTAAGTAGAAATAATAAAAAATATATTTTTTTAAGTCTACGCATCCCATTCTTTTTAAAATTGAGATATTAACCTATTCGCATTATCAAGAATAATGACAGTAGCATTTTTTTAAATTATCAAAGTGATAAAAGGAGTGCATTGAAGTGAAAGGAATTTGTACTGCACAAGAGAATCGCCTTATATACCGTTATGATGCCGAGATGCTTTGGATTGAGCCCTGGGGAGAGAACAGCCTTCGCGTGCGTTCAACCGCGATGGCTGATATGCCTGTGGAAAACGACTGGGCACTCCTGCCACAAGCGACATGTAAAGCTGAGATCAAAATAGAAGAGGACACGGCATCAATTGTTAACGGAAAAATGACTTGCATTATTAACAAGTATGGCTTCTTAAAATTTGTCAATAGTAACAGTAATACCCTCATCAAGGAATTATGGCAAGACAGGCAAGATGAAGAAAATCACATGTCATTGATGCTGCCAGGTAGGGAGCTTCGTCCGATACCGGGAGGCCTTTATCAGGTTACAGCACGATTTAAGGCATATGATAATGAAAAAATCTTTGGAATGGGACAGAGACAAATGCCATATCTCGATATAAAAGGATGCGATTTGGAGCTTGCACAACGCAACTCCCAGGCCAACATACCCTTTGCGCTTTCTAATCGCGGGTATGGTTTTCTGTGGAATAACCCTGCATATGGCAGGGCTACCTTTGCTAAGAATGTAACCCAATGGACTGCTGCTGTTTCCAAAGCTATGGACTATTGGATCGTTGCCGGCGATACACCTGCCGAGATCGTGGGAGCATACACGGAGGTAACGGGACGCGTACCCATGATGCCGGAGTTTGCCTCCGGTTTTTGGCAGTGTAAGCTTCGATACCGCACGCAGGATGAATTACTGTCTGTGGCAAGGGAGTACAAACGTAGGAGGCTTCCAATATCAGTGATTGTTGTGGACTTTTTCCACTGGCCCAAGAAGGGTGATTGGTGTTTCGATCCTGATTACTGGCCGGATCCTGCTGCTATGGTCAAGGAACTCAAAGAAATGGGTATAGAGCTTATGGTTTCAATATGGTCAACCGTTGAACCGCGTGGAATGAATTATGCTGAGATGAAGCGTAAGGGTTTTCTTACAAGAAATGACCGGGGCGTACCCGCACAGATGACCGGTCTGAGTAACGAGGTATTCTTTGATGCCACCAATCCGGAAGCACGTGAGTTTATATTTGAGAAGGTCAAAGAAAATTACTTGAAGTATGGTATACGTGTATTCTGGCTTGATGAAGCCGAACCGGAATTTTCATCCTATGATTTTGACAATATCAGATACCATATTGGACCAAATCTTGAGGTTGGCAATATCTACCCGGTTATGTATGCTAAGGCCTTCTATGACGGTATGGTTAGGGAAGGAATTACCGATGTTATCAATCTTGTCCGCTGCGCATGGGCAGGTAGCCAAAGATATGGCGTCGCCGTCTGGTCTGGTGACATACATTCCAACTTCCCAACGCTGCGTATGCAGGTATGCGCTGGATTAAACATGGGGCTTTCGGGTATACCCTGGTGGACAACAGATATTGGAGGGTTCTTCGGTGGCGACCCGAAAGATCCAGATTTCCGTGAACTTATCGTGAGATGGTTCCAATATGGCGTGTTCTGCCCGTTGTTCAGGATTCACGGTTACCGCCTTCCTACGGGGGAAGGGGTAGGCGTCGATACGGGCATCTTTGATTTCAACATCTGTGGGCCAAATGAGGTTTGGGAATTCGGTGAAGAGGCGTATGAGATCATCACCAAGTTGATGTTCATGCGTGAGCGCCTGCGCCCCTATATCATGAAGCATATGGAGAAGGCGCATAAGGATGGTGATCCGGTCATGAGACCCTTATTCTACGATTTTCCGTCCGATTATGATGCCTGGTGCATCGAAGATCAATTCATGTTTGGTCCTGATATCATGGTCGCTCCTGTGATCTTCGAAGGTGCGACAAGACGGAGAGTATATCTACCTGCAGGTGCTAAATGGACAGAGGTGGATACAGGGGAAGTACATCAGGGTGGCAAATGGATAGATTGTGATGCTCCGCTCAAAGTAGTACCGATATTCATCAAAGACGGAGCTAATGTGCCAATTAAATAATAAACATAAGATGAACCGCCTGAAAGGTGCTTTGAATTTCAGGCGGTTTTACTTATAATGTCACTCGTTTACAATGCTGGTAACTGAGATGTTTAAAGCTGAAAAGCAGTGGTTACCGCATGTGCTGGATGGTGAAGAAAAAAATGTTATCCTACCTTTTTTGGTAGCATAGAGAAGAAGACTCAATTATTATAGAAAAAGGAAGTGATGAGTAACCATGTTTAAAATTAGAAAATTAAGATGTGAATACCTTGAAAATCCTATAGGTATAGGTGAACAAAAACCCAGGTTCAGCTGGGTTCTGGATTCGGACGAAAAGGATATTTTTCAAACCTCATACAGGATTCAAGTGTCTAAAGACAATGACAGCTTCTTAAACCCCTTATGGGACAGTGAAGTGGTCAAATCTGACAATTCCGTACATGTTGAGTATAAAGGGCCGCAGCTTGGCTCGCGGATACGTTATTATTACAGAGTCAGGATTAGCAATAATAAAAACATTGAAAGCCCCTGGAGTAAAATCAATTTTTTCGAGACCGGAATTCTTGATACAAAGGAATGGCAAGCAGTTTTTATCTCATGCGATGCTACTGAAAATCCTGAGTTTTCTTCGTCAAGCCCGCTTCTTCGTAAGGAATTCAACATCAATGAAGAATTTGTTTCTGCGCGGGTCTATGTTACGAGTCTGGGACTCTATGAACTCTGGCTGAACGGTCAGAAGGTCGGTGAAGATCTACTGACTCCCGGCTGGACTAATTATCACAAACGTCTCCAATACCAGACCTATGATGTAACAGCTATACTGAAAAAAGGTGCCAATGCTGTTGGCGCAATGCTCGGGAATGGATGGTACAAAGGGCATCTTGCCGGGTGGATGGAAGATACGGTGGAAGATACCAAGGAGAGGTATGGAAAAAGGACTGCTTTGTTTTTGCAGTTGCATATTACTTATTCCGATGGATGCGAACAGGTCATTCTGTCGGGTAAAAGTTGGAAAACCATTGCTGGACCCATATTAATGAGTGAATTATATCTTGGAGAATCCTATGATGCTCGCCTGGAAAGTCCTGGCTGGAACAATCCAGGGTTTAATGACACTGTTTGGGCTCCTGTTAACGAGCTTGAAGTAGATAGAAGAATCCTTGTGGCACAAGATGGTGTTCCTGTAAGAAAAATTGAATTTATCAGCCCTCAGAAAATGTTAAAAACAGCCCGTGGTGAAACGGTTATCGATATGGGCCAAAATATGGTCGGTTGGATGCGCTTCACCGTTAGAGGACCTAAAGGCAGTCGCGTGGTATTAAAACATGCCGAAGTGCTAGACAAGGACGGAAATTTTTACACAGAAAACCTTAGATTTGCAAAACAAACCATCGAATATACTCTCAAAGGTGAGGATGAAGAATGCTTTGAGCCTCATTTTACCTATCATGGCTTCCGATATGTAAAACTTGAAGAATACCCCGGAGAGCCCAGGCTCGAAGACTTCACCGGAATTGTCATTCACTCTGTCATGAAAAAAACAGGTAATTTTAAGTGTTCCAATGAGTTGGTAAATCAACTCCAACGCAATATTCTTTGGAGTCAAAAAGGTAATTTTGTCGATGTACCGACCGATTGCCCCCAAAGAGATGAAAGGCTTGGCTGGACCGGGGATGCACAGATTTTTGCCAGGACTGCCTGTTTTAATATGGATACAGCCCTCTTTTTCAAAAAATGGCTCAGGGATTTAAAATCTGAACAATTAGAAAACGGTGGTGTTCCCTTTGTTATACCTAGCATTAGTCTTATTATGCCTCTCATTATGGAAGATAAAGATACATGTCATTCTTCCAGTGGCTGGGGGGATGCTGCGGTCATTTGTCCATGGACTTTTTACTTGTGCTATGGAGATTTGAGAATACTTGAAGACCAGTATGATAGTATGAAAGCCTGGGTCGAATATATTTACTGTCATGCTGAAAACGGCCTGTTTTGGAATACCGGCTTCCATTTGGGAGATTGGTTGGCGCTGGATGCAAAGGAAGGCAGTTTTTTTGGAGCAACTCCAAACGACCTGGTAGCCACAGCATTTTACGCTTACTCAACGAGTATTCTCGCTAAGACGGCAGAACTTTTACAAAAAAATGAAGATGCGAAATACTATAGAGAACACCATGAAAATATCGTCAAAACTTTCCAAAGGGAATTCTTTACCCCTTCCGGACGACTCGCAGCACCTACACAAACTGCCCATATACTGGCGTTAATGTTCAACTTGGTAAAAGAAAAAGATAGAAAACGTACCATCGATACCCTGGTTAAATACTTGGAGGAAAACAAGTGGCGTCTCGATACCGGTTTCCTTGGAACAC
>Ga0210003_1005096_pt1 | contig 10165 bp, 11 predicted proteins | sample LantaG_FD_182804 | JGI IMG/M metagenome (GOLD analysis project Ga0210003, IMG submission 182804) | Deep subsurface microbial communities from Baltic Sea to uncover new lineages of life (NeLLi) - Landsort_02402 metaG (SPAdes) (version 2) | ecosystem: Environmental > Aquatic > Marine > Oceanic >...
CGTTTCAATCCACGCCCCCGCATGGGGGGCGACGGTATACTACTTAAGTATAAGTAATAGTATAATTTAAGTTACCATTTTCGCGAACTATTAAGATTTCAAAGAACAATTCTCTCTCCTACAACTTACCACATCAACATCTCATTACCAAACAACGACTTAGGTGAATCGCGAACGTGTGCCTAAAACAACTAACACTATACATTCGCGATTACAATATCATATAATAAGTGGTCCTTCCGGATCATATGTCGGTTTTGCGCCGATATGTTCAACTCTTTTCTTCCAGTTGCTTCCAAGAAAATAAAAACGTAGGCTGTCTTCCTTTTTGTTTATAATACTGATCAACTTTTCACGAAGCATAGCCCATTGAGCCGGATCGACAAGGCACTCAAAAACTGAATTCTGTACCCGTTGCCCACGATTCAAACAAGCCTTAGCTACTTTTCGTAAACGACTCTGGCCATCACTTGTTTCCGTACTGATATCATATGTAACAAGAACCATCATATAATAATTCCTTATTTCCAAAGAAATGGCGGGTAACCTTCAAGGTCTCCCCTCAAAAATCTCGCTACCAGCATAGCTTGTACATGCGGCAGCAACCCAACCTTTATCTTTTCTTCAATGAACGGATGAGTTATCTCATCCTGCTTCCGTTTCTGCCATGCGATAAGCACTTCTTTTCGCGTCATATCATCCATCATTACCGCTCCGGATTCAGTTTTTTTAAAGCCCTTACCCTTCACCTGTCTTCTATTTATTAACGAAAGTACAAGTCTATCCGCCAGGTACGACCGCAATTCCTCCATGATATCGAGGGCAAGGCCGTTCCTTCCTGGCCTATCGCGATGCAAAAAACCAACGGCTGGGTCAAGACCTACTCCTTCAAGAGCTGAACCGACATCATGGGCAAGAATAGTGTAGAGAAAAGAGAGCATAGCATTGACATTATCCATCGGCGGACGTTTGTTACGGCCGTGAAAAAAAAATTCCTCTTTCTGCATAGTAATGAGGTCGTTAAAAACGCTGAAATAAATCATTGCCGCTTCACCTTCAATTCCTCTTACTTCGTCAAGAGTCCTTGCTTTATCAAGTTTTTCAAGTGAATTGGACATACGTTTAACCGCGCCACCAAGTGACGAGGCTTTTTTGTCTTTATCCTTTTCTCGCTTGGCTCGAAGAAGAACATTTCGGCAGTTAGCAATTTTCCCAATCACAATATTGTGGGCTATAAGCATACTCATATCTTTGTCGTCCGCAGTTCGGTATTGTGCTCGTCGAAGCAGAACGTTACCAGAAACCGGGCCGTGTACTCGGGCAAGGAAACGCCCGAATTCCGTCATAAATGATAGATGAACCTTGTTTTCGCCACAAAGGCCGAGAAGGAAAGGGCTGCATGTCACGTTACCGAAACAAATGATTCCGTTTAACGTGTGGATAGGCACACGTAGTTTCGTCTCTTTTTCAACCCTGACAAGCACTGTCTGCCCTTCGCGAGAAAGATATGCTCCCTGTGTAGTCACGAACAGTGTGTTGAGTATTCGCTTCATATATCAGATTCCTGATCGGTTATTGTTGCATTAGCCAGATATCCTGCGATATTTTTTTTCACACCCGTTATTTTCGGCATACACACATCCAGCAGTGAGCAACTTTTGCATTTTTTATCATAATGTGCCTTGGGTGTCTTTCCACTGTTGTATAGCTCGTGGAGACACGTCGCAAGCTCCTCGGTTTCCTTACGAAGATCTTCATTTAATATCACTTCCTGTCGACGCCGGGGTTTGCCATAGAAAAGAGCCCCCTTTTCAATCCGGACCTTGAGCATCTCTTCCAAACAAATTGCCTGCGCACAAAGCTGAATCATGTCACAATGACCGAACTTAGGACTTCCGCGTTTATATTCCACCGGGAACGGTAACCACAGTTTTAGCGAACCTTCAATCGGAATTCCATCATCAGACCCATTCGGTAAATCATGGAACTCAACTACGTCCGCTTGCCCGACCAATCCCAGTCGAAATGAATGTAAACGTAGTGAACGCGCGATACGAATTCCTGGTCCAGACTCAGTAAGTGGTTTGTGAGTCTTATCGTGCAGTGTCCGCCCTTCAGCAGTGAGCCTGTTTTCATCCCATAGGCTTTCGAGATGAATAAGCGCACACTGCCGCGGGCAGAACGCCAGATGCTGGAGCGCCGATATCGGCAAAAAATCATCTTCGGTAAACATTATTACCAAAGCTTCTTTTCTACTGTCACTCCCTTAGGAATATTTTCCTCGTCGAGAGTTACCTTATAGTCAGAATAGGCTCTTGTAGGTCTATCGCTGGAATCTACTCTGACCACTTTGAGCCGTTCAAGGAGCTTGTGGGCAGGAGCGTTGCCAAGCATATTGTCATGTTTGAAGGCTACCAGAACCCTGGCAGTCATTTTACCCCTGGCCGCCGAACGGTCATGGTCGAACATATTGATAAGCGATTCCCATAAAAGAGCCAGATCATCCTCGTTGAAACCGGTCTGCTTTGCCAGATGAGCGGATATATAACCTTCTGCCCTGTAAAGACCGTAAGGGATGATATTCTTTTTTCCCATAGTCCTGTTGTCTCCTTCCTGGCTCTTGGCTTCTTTTTCCGTAGCAACTGCCATTCTAGTAATAGTTATTTCCAAAGGAAGAACCGGGTCAATACTTCTTGCGAAATTTATCTGGACGGGTCCACGGACCTGACCGCAGTTGTTCTCTTTAAGCGACATAACAGCGCCAAAGGTGCGAATATCGTAGAAGTTCTTACACATCCAATTGCGGGCTTTGGTTATTTTATCCCTACCATCGGCTGTTTTGATATCTTCCTTATCGTATGCTTCGCCTTGCTTGACTGTTAATATTGCTTTCTCCTGCACATAAATATCATATGGTTTTTGAAGGTTTTTTGCCATTTCGACAAAGTTTCTAATCTTGCGCTTTAAGCAAACATCTGTAACTATACCGAAATTTGTCTCCGGGTCAATACGCGGCATATTCCCGGCATCTGGATCGCCGTTGGGATTGCCATTTTCGACATCGAAGAGATATACAAATTCATAACGATTTTCAAGCTGACTGGACATAATTATGCCTCCTTATTTGTTTGGTTTTCTTTTTTCTTGTAAAAGTCCTGACGCTGGTGGTAATAGCCGATGGCAAACAAACCCTGTCCATCGATAGTCAGGTGAGCAGGAAACTCCTTGATGTCGGCGACTATTTCCTCTATTTGTTTGTCTCGAACCTTTCCATATTCCGCTTTCGCTATATGATGTTGCGCAAGTCGCAACAATTGCGGAAAAACCGCTTTTGGAGTAGCGGAAGCCGAACCGTAGAACCTGTCTTTGATAGTCGCATTCGCACCCGGAATTGCATCCTGTTGTGCCTTCTCCAGCACCGCAAAAAGTCTGCCCAACAGATAGGCGGAATTTTTGTTCTCTTTGTTAAGTGACATTGAAACCTCCATTCCCTTATTTAGTATTCTATATTTTCTTGTCAAGACGGCTTTGATGATAGCCGCTTTTATGTAATTAATATTCCGCTCGGCTCGAATACGGCCTATAACCGCCGAGAGCAAAGCTTGTGGGTAGAGTGTGCCTTTCAAGATTGACTGCATAACTGCACCAGCCAGAAGAGGCGGTGGTCCATCCTGTGATTTCTTATTAGCTGTTTCCTTAAGTAACCACCACATTCCTGGATACTCCGGGTCTGTGTCAAAGGATTTGACTATTGACAGGTCGCGGAAATGCTGTCCAAGTTTTTTACTAATATCTTTTACGGTACTGACATGCCAGAAACGGACACTTAACCTTGCCGCATTAGGTGATAGACCAAGGACATAGAACGGGATATTTGGTTCATAATTGGCAGGCCATTTTCCCTCACGGACACTTTCAAGGAAAACAGCAAGTTCCTTATTGTCTGAAGCAGTAGTTTCACGCGGATCCATTATCATACCAAAAAAATTCTCCACAAGAGAATTGCGCTCTGTCCAAAAAACAGTATAAGTCTCACCAATATAGAGATGCTGAGTTTTGTCATGGATTAGATGTTTAAGAGCAGTGGAACTTTTAAACTCCACGGCGACACTAACAGGAGCATTAAAACTTTGCTTCTTACTATAAGACTCAGCAGATTTGATATTAAACGATACAAGTGACTTACCTGAAGACTGCCCTCCAGCAATACCTTTAAACTGTGCATGTAACTGCTGAATGTCAGTATTAACAGAACCAGATACCATGCATTGACCCTTCAATTTAGACTTCTGCATACTAAGATATTTTTGCCATGCATTTTTAACTTTAGGTCGCAAGTGGATGTATTCTCTTTCACTACATAGTCGCCATGTTATAAAACCAGCTTTATCCGAGGAAATATCATCCCAATAGTGCAGCCTTTTTGAAGCTTCAGCAGGAATCCAATTTTCGTAGAACTTTAACACGGCATTACCGCCCTTATCATCAATTTCGCTAAGTACAGCCTTAATAAGAGAAATAAAAGACTTATAACATTCAGGAAGACGCTCAGTTTTTGTTTTCTTGTCATTGCCAAAGAGATATGCTGCTTTATCAACCAAGAAGTTCGGTTCAATGTTTATCGCACGTACATTAACTTTATTTGTATAAGGAATTTCCATAAGTACCGGACGAATTTTTGCACCTTCTCCTTGCCTGATATCATGCACTTGTATTAGTTTTCCGTTTTCATCAATTTCTAAAACGAAACCAACATTTTCCATGCTAAAGCCAAATTCTGGTATTCTTCCATCTGGTGCAAGACGTTCATAATATTGGTAAAGTGCCTGGAGAATCATGTCTTCACCTCCTGAGCTTTGAACGGTGGGACATCAATTATCCCATCGATCATCTCAGCCCTGAAAAACCGAGCTTCCATATCGTTGTCAAAGTCGATATCGTGAAGCATCCAGCCAAAGTCTTGTTTCCCCTTTAGTGGTGACGCGGGGAAATCATCAACAAGCTCAAATCCCGCAGAAAATTCACGACAACCAAGGTAAGGCTGCGTGAAACATTGCCCATCTCTTGCCCTGCGGTTGAATATGTCCAAATGCTTGCCGTCGAGGTTATCTTCTTTACTCGTGTACTCAAAGTGCGCTTCAATGCCATAGCAGACATCTTTCAGAATCATCGCGGCTCGTTGCTGCCGATCTTCCTCAATGAATAGAACCAATGGTGAAAGCGGATTTTTCATAGCGGAGGTGATATTTTTCAGTGGTATTTTACTTGCTACCTCATTTCGTCTAATATTCATAAATCGTATGGGCGCAAGCACATGGATTCGGTCTATTACCCACCTTATAGCTGGTTTCCAATAGATTGTCTCTAGAATTGCTCGGGCCGCTGAGGGTGTCATCACATCGTAACTTACTCTCTCAACCTTCATTTCCGGCCTGGTAAAACAAGCATATTCTCCCCAGACCTTAAGTTTCACACCATAGGCCATCTGGACCTCCTTTCTATATATAAAGTTCTTCTGGATCTCTTTTTGAAGGATCATCAACACATAGTCCGACATCCTGCTTATATATTCTCTCATCTACAAGTATTGGGAACATATCTGCTTTCAGTTCAATACATCCATACGAGTGAAGATTATCCCAATGCCATGGGGAAATTGAAACAGTATATTTTTGTAATTTACGGGAGATAAAAGCCGGATGATCCGCAAATTCAAGTGAACTGATAATATCCCTTGCATTATCATTAAAAGGTATTATAACCGGCTTCATATAGTCTTTGATAAACTTGAATTTTTGTGCAATAGTTTTAAAAGGGAAATCGCCCTCCTTACACCCTTCTCGAAGAGATGTAAGTATTCCTTCTTCGTCGAGCTTATCTCCCTTTGTCCAGTAATATAGTTTAAAATATTCCTCTATCGCATCTAGGGATAGGATATCATCAGAATGTCTCCTTATTACTGACTCGGTCGCCTGAGCGGTTTGCCGGAAATGCCCTGCAGGTATTCCTGATTCGGGCGTAAAAACATAGACTTGACCTTTATCCAACTTTCCTTCCCTATTACATCTTCCACCTGCCTGAGCGATAGAATCTATCCCTGCAAGGGAACGGAAAACTACCGGGAAGTCTATATCGACCCCAGCTTCAATAAGCTGTGTACTAATAACCCGACATATCTTTTCTTCTTTTAGTCTCTTATATATCGCAGATAGCTTTTGGCTCCTATGAACAGAGCACATTAGGGCGCTGAGATGATAAAGTCCCTCCGAACCTTGCAATTTTTCATAAAGACTCCTAGCTTCCTTCCTCGTGTTTACCACACAAAGGGCTTGTTGATAGGATTTTAACTTATCTGTAATGTCTTCGTTTGTCGTTTTCCCAAGTATTGTAACATCAATTCTCTCCAATTCCTGCGATAATTGTTGGGGATCTTTTATTATCTCTGTAACCCCGTCAAGCCCTCTTTCAAAATCAGGTCTTTTCTTAACCGCTGGCTGTGTCGCACTGCATAGTGCAACGCTCACTTTGTAGTTCTCTTTTAATTCTGTTATGGCTTCCAGACATGGCAGTAGAAACGGAGCTGGCAGGGTCTGTACCTCATCGAGTATCACGACACTTTCAGCAATATTATGTAATCTCCGACATTTACTGGTTCTGTTTGCGAAGAGACTTTCAAAAAATTGAACATTCGTAGTCACAATAATTGGAGCATCCCAGTTCTCTGAAGCAAGTCTTGATCGATAGTCTTCCTCATTGGGGTCGAAGTTACTGTGATGTTCAAGGACAGAATTATTGCCAAACATTCTACGGAATACATCCGCATTTTGTTCGATGATACTCGTAAAGGGTAGCACATAAATAATTCGTTTAAGATTATGTTTAATTGCGTGTTTGAGAGCAAAAGCCATCGATGAGAGTGTCTTACCGCCGCCGGTTGGTACAGTAAGGGAGAAAAGACCTCTATCTCTTTCAGCTGATTTGAGGCACTGACTTAATACCAGCTCTCTGTGTTTGTTCACATTGGTAGGCTGCGCTGTTTTTCGAATTTTAGAAAGGTTTTCAAAGAAAATCTTTTCAAGCTCAACAAGTCCTTTATAACCGCATCGGCTGGCGGCTTTTCCTGAGTTAATAAATTTCTCTGTATTGAGAAAGTCTGCATCTACAAGACAGGAGAATATCATTCTGATAAACATATTGTATTGAAAAAAAGCCCTTTGCTGCGAGGTAGTGAATGGCAAAGTTGGTGAGGATTTAGGCATATTATCTATCGGGCAATTACTCCAATCGGGTATTTTCTTTTCAAGTCGACTTTTTAGGCAAGATTCGTTGGATAAGCCATCCAGCAACCCTCCGTGATGCCCTGCTATAGCATATGCCAATACTTTTCCTGCAGGTCCGAACTGCTTTGCTGCATACTGTGCACCGGCAGTGGAATGATCAATCTTCAGGGGTGTCTCAATATGTGCATCCTCTCCGCCTGCATTAGATATTTTCTGTTGGAACTCTTTAGAATACTTGCCAACATCGTGTAGTAATCCTGCAAGATAAGCCCAATCTTTAGCATCCCAGCCATCAGCAAAGTTGCTTGCAAGTTCACCGGTTTCTGTAAGATGATCTTTTAGCAGATGCCATTTTGATTTGTCGGGATTATTTTCAACACTGTGTGCGTAAAATTCACTCGTGCTCTCAGTTTTATTAGTGTTTTTATTAGTTTCGGAAGTTTCCTCAGGTAGTTTTTTAGAACTTTCCTCAAAATTACTCACTATTTCCTCCCTAACATAGAAGTATATTAGATAACATTATATACTATTATAACTAAAAAACTAAACGACTCAAGAGCTTACATTTAGAATGTATCACTTATTTTGACTATGTTAACATGGTTTTTTTATTTTTTTAAACTACAATAACTTAGTCTGCTTATCTTTCAATTTTAGGAAAACACACAGATATAAAGGACCATATGTCTTAACCTCAACATAATAGTTATGCTTTTTTGTAGATCCAAAAATCGATGCCGGTATTTCTCCGCATAAACCTGTTCCCTCTATTTTGCTAGATTCAAGCATTCCATGATATTTTACCTGAGTACCAGTTTTCCAGTAACGATGAAAATTCTTAGACTTAATTGAATATTTGACTTGATAAAAAAAGTGTTTAGCTCCTAACTTTAAAATGGGTATTAAATATAGTATCGCACATTTACCTGGATGGGATTGGATATATTTTATGGCGGTGGCCTCGAAGGACGCCTCATATTTTTCAGCCAAGTTTGAAATACTTTGCATACTTACCGGTAAATCATTTATATCGTCATTAAACGATTTAGATGGAAACATCAGTCCACCGGCATATCGAAAGGCCTCTTTCTCTAAGTCTTTCATCTTTTCTTCATTACAAGATTTACAGTCACACATATAATTTACTCCCCGATGCCAGGGGATATCATAATGACCGCATTCATGGAAAATACTCAACCGTTTCCTTTCCGGTATTTCATTCTCACGTACAAAAATTTTAGCTTTATCTCCCTTTCGATACAGAAAAGCTGGTACATCTATATTTATCCCACACCGCTTTTGTAGTTCCTTTATCTCTTGGTCTTTCAACTGCTCAAGTTCAATACCGAAGTATTCCAGAATCGGCTCCACCTTAACAGGTGGTTCTTTAATTCCCAGGTCCTTAAGCACCCGGTTGGCATAAAACTCTACTTTCGACGATGGGATAAATGGTCTTTACATCACCTTTTCTTGCGTTGTTTTAATAAAAACTCGACGTATTCCTTGACCTGCTTCCTCTTCTCTTCCGATAATTTTTCATAGCCCCGAAATATAACCTGAGCTGTCTCGTCCGCTTTTAAGGTGTCATCAAAACTCATGCGCTCAACACTTCCTACCAGGAAATCTACGGTAACATCCAGGGCCTTGGCAAGCGCTTTTATTTTATCCGCCCTGAGATGCTGGATTTCACCGCTTTCGATTCTTGAGATCGTGGCCTGAGTTAAGCCGCTTATTTTAGCCAGATCCGCTTGTTTCAAGCCTTTTTCCTCCCGCTTGACGCGGACTTTGTCCTTCAAAGATAGTTGTTTTTTCATTTTTTTACCTCCACGTTATAATAATAATACGTAATCGTATAATATCTGTCAACAGAAAAATATCAAATAAGTTCAGGAAAAGCTGATTAAGTAGCTAATATGTTGAATAATTGCAAGAAAGTTCTTGCTTTCATTTATTCTTACGTATTATTATTATGCAGATATGTATATTTATAATTCACCAACCCATATTTTATGGAGGCTTTAATGAAAAAAATAACTGATCAAGTGAAACGTAATTATCGCACCAGAGTCCTGGAATGCCGCATGAAATCAGGTATTCCAAAACAAAAGGATTTGGCCGAAAGGACCGGTATTCCCGCCTCAATTGTAAGCGACCTGGAAAGCGGTAAGCTTTTCCTCTCGTCACCTTATGCCCTCCGTATCTGCGAGGTGTGTGGGTGCAAAATCGATGACCTTTTTGAAAGGAAAGCCGGATAAAATAAATCCTCTTTGAGGCTTCTAATGGTCAACACGGATTTGACATTAAAAGGCATGGAAGCTGCCTCGGATCTTTCCAAAGAAACCGGCCATCCGGGCAACGATATCCGACCATGTATTGCCACATTGGTAGAAACATCCATATCTATAGGTGCTCTTGATGGTTAGCCCGCAATGCGAAAACGGATATACGAAACTTGCCAACGAATGGTTCGACGAGCTGCTGAAATTCCCCCTCCCCGGCAGAGCTATGCGGGTATTACTCTTTATAATCCGCAAAACCTATGGCTGGGGCAAGAAGCAAGACCGTATCTCGTTGTCACAGTTTGAATTGGGCACCGGGATACCCCGCACCCAAGTCCCCAAAGAAATCAAGAAACTTAAAGACTGTAACCTTATTGGTAGTCACCAGGAAGGATACAGAAAGCCCGCAACTTATTGGTTTAACAAGGACTTCGATACATGGAAAGCGCCGAAAAAGCCATCTGACACCCTACAGGGTGTACCCTACAGGCATGCATCTGTAACCCAGGAGGGATACAGATCTGTAACCCTACAGGGGACTACAAAAGAAAAGAAAGAAACTATACAAAAGAAAGAGGTTGATAAAAATCAACCAGAAGAGAAAGA
>Ga0210003_1005097_pt1 | contig 10165 bp, 4 predicted proteins | sample LantaG_FD_182804 | JGI IMG/M metagenome (GOLD analysis project Ga0210003, IMG submission 182804) | Deep subsurface microbial communities from Baltic Sea to uncover new lineages of life (NeLLi) - Landsort_02402 metaG (SPAdes) (version 2) | ecosystem: Environmental > Aquatic > Marine > Oceanic >...
AAGTTTCTAAAGAAAAACCAGGGAAAAAAGCTAAATCTGAATCCTGCTCTTGTTTAAAGATTGTCTCAATTTTAAATTCATCCAAACCTAAAGAATTAGCAATTTCATCTTCTATCTGATTTATAAATCTAATACTCAATCCTTGAGCTATTAAATTAACCATTTCTTCTCTCAAAATTGTTCCTATCTCTCCCTCGGTTAATCCGGTGTAGTTTTTACTAAACATTAAAAGGGAGATTATCTCACTTTCACTTAAAGCGGGAGAAGAACTAAAAGTAATCATGGGTTGAACAAGAATTCCACTTATGTTTACAAACACATCTATCTCATCAATTTCCGTTTTTGCCCTTATATCTAAAATCATGTCTTCCCCTGTTGAATCAGTGAATATTACTTTACCATCTGATACTCTGAATTTTTTATCTAAAAAGGAGATGTAACCCTGTTTAATCTGTAATCCTCCGTTTAATTTAGGAACAGATAGGGCTCCCTGAACTTTTAGACCTCCTACTAATTTTAAATCAAGATCTTTGGATTTAACGATGAAATCATCTAAAATTTTTACCTCAAGATCGATATCTCCTTTAAAATTACTTAATTGAGATAAAAGCTCGGATGGGTCAGTAGGGATATCTTTATTATTATCTTTCCAGTTTAATTCTCCCTGGGAAAGGGTTAAAATCCCTTCTATGTTGGGAGAAGTAAGGAGACCGGTTAACTTTACTTTCAAATCAGCCTGAGCCTTAAAAATATCCTGGTATAGAATTTCCTCCTTATTACTCCATATATTAATATTTAAATCCTGGGGTTGCAAGTTTTTCAAAGTAAATTCTCCGGAAGTATAAATCTTATATTGGTCAATCTGGAAATTCATATCTTTTATCTTAACTAAATTATCTTCCAATCGGAGCGAGACATTTAAATCGCTTATCTTAGCCGGCAATTCATAAAACTCTATCAAACCAGCGTTAAGAGCGATGTTACCATTTAAAATCGGTTTATTTAAAGTCCCGGAAAGTTTTAATTCAGCATTGGTTGAACCCTGAAGTTGCTTAATATCTTCTTTAAAGAACATGCTAACAAAATTTAAATCAGTATTTTCCAAAGTAAGGACAAAATCTATGGAAATATCGGTTAAACTTGAGGCAACTTTTTCTTTGCCCATAGAAGAAAAATCATAAGGAATCTTGCCCATTCCTTTTATTTGATAACCTTCTTTATCCAAAACAAATTGTTTAACCTCTAAGATATCCTGATTATAGAGGGCTTCAAAAGTAAGATTATCAAAAATAAAATCCTGAAATTTCCCCTTCTCCACTTTTGCCGAGAAAGATATGTCAGGTGAGTCAATATTTCCCGAGGCCTCTGCATCAAAACTTACCAAACCTTCAATTTCATCTTCTATACCAAAAAGATTAGATAGTTGGCTCAAATCTACATTATCTGCAGACAGGTGAATATCTAAATTTTTATTATCCTCATCAAGATTAATCCATCCCCCGGCTAGAAGCTCCCCTTTTCTTTGGCTCAGTTTTAACTGATTAATCTGAACCACGGAACCAATTTTATCTAATTTTACTTCTATGGAATTTAAAGGTACTCCTTCTAACTGGGCATCTTCGATTAAGGCTGATAGATACAGGTCAGGAGAAGCATAATTACCTTTTATCTCCAGAGAACCTGTGGCTTGTCCTTTGAATTTACTTATTAAATCTGATTCTATAAAATTAGACAATAAGATTGAGATGTCCTGATTTAAGAAATTTACTCTTAGATCCAAGGGTGATCCTTCTTTTAAATTAACTTCACCTTGCCCATAGAGCTGGGTTTTCCCGGAATTTAAAACCATACTTTCAATTCTTATCTTATTATCTTCTAAAACAAAGATGAGCTTCCCGGATTCTGCTTTAAGGCTAACTAAATTAATATCTTTTAACCCTAAATCACCGCGTGCACTTAGTTTAGGCCAAATACCTTCAATGATAATTTCTCCTTGAACCAAACCAGATAGAGGAAAACTATCATCAAAAAGTTTTGCCAGATAGTTTGTATCTGCCTGCTCCACTTCAAAGACGAGGTTCGTTTCAATATCTTTTTCCTCAGAGAAATTAAGATTTCCCTTGCCTTTCAGAACCAAACCTTCGTTTTTAAAAACAAACTCTTCCAACTTCAACTTATCATTCTGATAATCTATCTTCCCCTCCAAAGAATCAAAGGGCAATTCGGATATCTGTCCTTTTTCAATTTCGATTACACCTTTAATCTTCGGATCATCGAGTAGTCCGCTCAACTCTCCGGTAAAATTCGCCAGTCCTTTAATCTCTTTATAATTTAAGGCTTGCCCTAATTCTTCTAAACTTATTTCCTCAGCTTTTAGTTTTAAATCCATATAATTATCTTTAGTAATTGTTCCCTCTGCCTGTAATAATAAATCTCCTAATTCACTATCTTCGACTTTTATTTTGGCTGTAAGATTTGTATCTTCCCCTTCAGTGATAAACCCTTTTAAGTCTACTTTTCCTGATAGCAATCCATTTTTTAAATAATTAGAAACAAGGGGTTTAAGGAGATCGCTTTGCATGTTAAAGCGGGAAAAATCGAATGAAAAAGTGTATTCAGGCAATTCCTTGCTTAAATTAATTCCTCCCGTCCCTTTAATCAGCCCTCCTGCGACCTCTGCTTTTATTTCTTTTAAATAAATTCCCTCTGAATCATAATTAAATCCAGCGGACAGGTTTAAAAAATCATTACCTCCGATATTCCCTTCCTTTGTCGATAATTTCCCATTTAGCTGAAAAATGTTCTCTAGTCCACTTACTTCAACTTCTAAATTAGAGCTGCCTTCAAGGGGAAAATCAGCGGAAAGAGATAGATATTTCTTTGCCTCTTCTACCAAATCACCTAATTCAAAATTATCTGATTTTACTTTCATATTATAACGAAATTTATCAGCATAGTTTAAATTACCCTGTAGAGAAAAGGGAGAGTTCTGATAGGTGGCAGTTATATTTTCAATGCTGATTTCTTGAGAATTAAAAATAGCCGAACCGTAAACTTGTTTTATCTCCAAGCTATCTAAAAAATCAGAAGATAAATCAACATCTTTAAGGGAAATTTTTCCTTGCCAGTTAACTTTTCCCGAGATATTATCTAAACCATTAGACAGGCGTAGATTTGAATCAAACAATCCTTTTTTTGCTTTTAGAATTTCATCTTGAACTAAATAATACTGGAAGTGAGCAATCTCCGCATCTTTAAAAGTAAAATCGAGTACATAGTCTACTTTTTCTGTAAAAAAATAACCTTCCAAGAGAAGGGGACTATCATCTTCTTCTCTTTTACCTGAACAACTAAGTTCTACTTTAGGTAATTCTGCTAAATAAAAATAACCATTTAATTGTTTTACTGAAGTTAAAAGACCATTTTCTTTAGTTGTCTGGTAATCTATGTAATCCAGATTTCCATCCTCAACTTTTACTCCCTTAATTGGGAATAAATTAAGGACACTAAGATTAAATTTTTCCATAAAATCAAGGGTTCCCTGGCTATCCCTGATTAAAGTCATCCTGGGTTTTATCAGGGTTATATCTCCAACACTTAGAGGTATCTCCCTCCTTAGGGCAGAAAGAAAATCCAGGTCATAATTGACAATTACTTCTTCAGCTTCAAAGATTTGGTCATCATCGAGTAATAATCTATTTTTATATACTTTAAAATCGGATAAAGTTATAGATTTAAGAGAGTAATTTTTAACTCTCCCAATATAGATCCCCCGATCGATGGCATTCTCTATCATAGAGATTATCTGATATTTTATCTCATTTTTAGCCTGGTTACTCCGAATAGCGAAATACCCTCCTATAATTAGAACAACGAGAATCAGGGTAATCAATATTGTTTTTGGAAAGGATTTTTTTATTTTTTTCTCAGACATGAATTCATTCTCCGAATAACTAGGCGTTAGTCGTTAGTAAAGAAAGTACAGGAAATAAATACAAGTTATTAGTTTTTAGATAAGAAAAATTAATTTTCAGTTCACTGTAAATAAATGCTTTTCTCAAACTTGCGACCTGAATTTTAACTAGATAACTAATCTCATCTACGCTATCTAATCTTCTTGTTTCTGTTTGCTTGCTTCTTATCTCTTTGCTAAATACTAAATACTAACGACTATTCACTAAATACTAGATTATTATATCATATATTTTATATAGGTTAAATTTAATTTTCAATCTAAACTATTAATATTTTTATTATTTTCTTCCTTTTCTTCTTGTTTCATCTTCTTCCAAACTGCTAAAGCTTCTTCGGGGGTGTTTACTTTTACATCACCAAAGACATGAGGATGCCTTCTGATGAATTTTTTTATTGCCCCGGTTAATACATTAGAATAAGTAAATAAGCCTTTTTCCCTGGCAATTTCAATCTCCATAAGTATTACCATTAACAGGTCGCCTAACTCTTCACACAGATTATCTAAATTATTAGATTTAACTGCTTCTGAAACTTCTTCTGCTTCTTCTAAAATATTGGGAACCAGAGATTCCAAGGTCTGCCTTCTGTCCCAGAGGCAACCCTCCGGCCCTCTCAATTTAGCTATTATTTCCATCATTTCTGCAAATAATTCTTTCTCTTTTTCGTACATTTATTCCTCCGTGTATTAAATTTACCAATTGACCAATTAAAATAGGCAATTGATTGACTAGTCCACCAGTCTTCCGGTCCGCCAGTCTGCCAGTCTAAATCAATTAGTCGGTAAGTTATGTAATGTGTAACATGTGACAAGTAACCCGTTTTTTATAAAATTAAAAGCATAAACTCATTACTTATTACTGTCCTTATGCGCTAAACGCTATTCGCTATTCCTCCTTCTTATACCCTACCCCTATTTAGGAACATGGCAGCTATATGCTTTCTTGCTCTTTTTACTATTCTGTTTCTATACCTGGAATACCAGGCGATATGATATTTACATCGATAGATTAAAAATCTCTACCAGCTGAAGCTCATGCCAAATCCATTAGGTATTAACCACTCTAAAGCCAGACGGTCATTGATTTGATAAACGAGTTCATTGGTGTTTATTTCCCATCCTTCTTGAGTAAATTGTCCTCCATAATTAAGCTGTATTTTTCCTAAATCTATTTGCAGACGGGCTTGAACCAATGCATCCAGGTTCTCTCCATTATATTGCAGGCCTGCTCCGGTCCATAATCTCATTAAATAAGAGCTGTAAAGATCATATTCAAGCCAGCTGCGGTAGATATCATTGTCATAGCGAAAACCGACATTCCACCGATAAGCCGGGGAAAGAGACATTTCAAAACCTGAATTAGGTTCGCCATAACCGCTTCCCCAAAAACTAAAAGAGTTTTTCTCCCTTGCCGGCTCATTATCTTCAAAACTAAGTTCAGGTATGCTGGTATAGAGGTTATGTAACCACATCTCTTCCCGGCCGTAAAGGTGCTCCAGCTGTGGACCTTTTAGCAAAATAGGCATCATCAAATCGGTATTAGTGACTCCCGCGTGATTACCTGGATAGCGTAACCAAAAAATAGGTATTTTAGGAGGATTGATGACTATTACTATATCTCCTGCATTCTCATTTAATAGGAGGTTATATATATTGGGAGGAACTGCTGGAAATCTGCTCTCTCTGGTTTGAGATAGCCACTCTAGATCAGTCAGCCATTCTCCCTTATAACCGTCACTGTAATAACCAAATACATCTTCACCCTCAAATAAGTAGCGAATTTTTCCTTCTTTTCCTTCGAAAATCATTTTCCCCTGGTCGAAATAACCAACCACCCGATAAGGACTCTCTCTATAAAATGCAAAATCAATCTCACTTTCTAAAACAATATCCCTGGCTATCTTATCTTTTTTATCAGGATTCTTTAAATATACATTAGGATGAACAAATACCTTAAGCTCATTTCCTACTATTCTCTCAATTTCACTTCCCTGTTCAGTGTTAATAAACCTGCCAAAAGACATGCCATGATCACAATAAAATATTAGGTTAACCTCGTCGAGGTTCAATTTTTTCACCAGATTGCCAAAATAACGGTCAAACCTGCGAATGCTGGCTTCGTATAATTTTGGTCCCATCATATGGCCCAGAGAGTCGGTGGTCAACCAATAGAACTCTATAACCCCATAGGTTTCCAAAAGCTCTGGGACATTAAGTAGGGGAAGAAACATAAAAGGATCAAGTCCGGGTACCCCATAAATAATACAGGCTTTAGCTCGCCGGGGTATATAAGAAAGCCAAGAAAAAAAAGTCTTATAATTTGATATAACCTTTTCATTTTCCCGGTCATAATAGCCCCATCCTACCCCTCCAAAGGAATTATCTAACCCCTCTTTTAAGTGCGGAATAGCTGTTTCTGTTCCTCCGGGGAAGAGACTAAGGCCATAACGAATCGTGTGACCATCCTCAAAAACAGCCTCCAGATTGGGAAGGTAACCTTCTTCCATATATTGAAAGAAATTCTGTGATGATACAGCATCCAGGTGGAATATAAGGAATTTTGGAGAGGCTCCTCCCGATATTGAGAAAGACAGCAGAATTAATACTATTGTAAGTACACAAAACATCGAAAGTTTAACGGAAGAGTTAGCTTTTTTAAAATATGGGTTATTAATTTTCGACATATATTATAACTCCTTTATTTTTGTTCTAAATAAGTATTGTATAATTTGACTCTTCTAAAATAATATACGGACAACGATATAGTATCGCGTTAAAATACAGTAATAAGTGATAAGTAATGAGTAATAAGGTGCAAGTTACGAGTTGCAAGATAAAAAGTAAATTAAGTACTTCTAAAAGTTATTATATTTTTTTACACTACTTAATACAAATCAGGGAACTTACAAACTCAGTAGGAATTTATGAGCTTTTTTAGTAATGGAATTATTTTTTTAGTTTCTTCTTCCCCAAGTTCAATTAATTGTATTTTTATTTCTTTCTCCATATCAGTAGATAGGGTGCCCTTATAGTAGGGTCTTATAACAATATCTGCCTTATTAGCTGTAATATCATTCAATTCTTCGAGCATGATAAATATAGATCTATGAAGGATAGATACAACATTATTGATAACGGGAATAGTGTCTTTTTGAATATCCCTTAAATTTACCCCGATTACTATATCTGCTCCCATTTCTCTCACCGTATCCACAGGAACAGGCTCTACTAAACCACCATCTACTAACATTTTATCTTCAAATTCAAAAGGTATGGATAGCCCGGGCACAGACATAGAAGCTGCTATCGCATTAGAAATCCTTCCTTTGTCAATAACTACTTTTTTGCCAGTTATCAAGTCTGTGGTTACTACCTTAAAGGGAATTTTAAGATCATATTCGAAACTTGCCCGGTTAGTGAATCGGTCAATTTCATCTCTCAAAATTTTCCCATCCATTAAACCTTTCAGTAATGGAATATCTATTTTGCCCTTCGATATATCAGAATAGAATATGATGAACGGGGTATCATCTATATTTTCCAGTTTTATATCTTCCCTTGGAGTCATGTAATATTTATCAAAATCCAAACTTAAAGTGTATTTTTCTATTTTATCTACATCTTCCCATAAAGCATAAAGTCCTCCTATAAGAGAGCCTATGCTGGTTCCGGCCATGTAATCCACCTTTATACCTTCATTTTCCAGAGCTTTTAAGACACCAATATGAATGTAAAATCTTCTCCCTCCTTCGCCCAATGCTAACCCGATCTTGGGAGCAGCATAAGAAAAAGAAGAAACAGAAGTATTAAGCAATACAAAAACTATTACAATTTGGATTATTTTTTTTAATTTTTTCATTATAATTTCATTATACAAAATATTTATTTAGAACTAATCCTTTCTTATTTTTAATGTCGATACTCTTATTTTTTTTCTTGCCCCGTTTTTTACAAGTCGTTAGTGAATAGTCGTTAACAAAAAATGCAATATACAAAACTGGTTTTTAGTTTTTAGTTAATAGTTTTTATATTGAAAATTTCTACCAGCTAAAACTCATGCCAAATCCATTAGGTATTAACCACTCTAAAGCCAGGCGGTCGTTGATTTGATACACAAGTTCTTTGGTGTTGATTTCCCATCCTTCTTGACTAAACTGTCCGCCATAATTCAACTGTATTTTCCCTAAATCTATTTGTAAGCGAGCCTGAACCAATGCATCCAGGTCCTGTCCATTATACTGCAGTCCTGCTCCGGCCCACAACCTCATTAAATAAGAACTGTAAAGATCATATTCAAGCCAGCTGCGGTAGATATCATCACTATAGTGAAAACCGACATTCCAACGATAAGCCGGAGAAAGAGACATCTCAAAACCTGAATTAGGTTCGCCATAACTGCTTCCCCAAAAACTAAATGAGTTTTTCTCCCTTGCCGGCTCCAGATTTTCAAAGCTTAGTTCAGGTATACTGGTATAGAGGTTATGTAACCACATCTCCTCCCGGCCGTAAAGATGCTCCAACTGTGGACCTCTAAGTAAAATAGGCATCATCAGATCGGTATTGGTCACTCCGGCATGATTGGCCGGATAGGGAAAGTTAACGGGTATTTTAGGGGGATTAATGACTATCACTATATCTCCTGCCATCGCATTTGAAAGGAGGTTGTATATATTGGGAGGAACTCCCGGGAATCTGCTCTCCCTGGTAAGGGATAGCCACTCTAGATCAGTCAGCCATTCCCTGTTATAGCCAGAACTATAGTAACCAAATACATCTTCACCCTCAAACAAGTAGCGAATTTTTTCTTCTTTTCCTTCGAAAATCATTTTCCCTTGTTCCGAATAGCCAACCACTCGATGAGGATTCTCTCTATAAAATGCAAAATCAATCTCGCTTTCTGAAACAATATCCCTGGCTACCTTATCTTTTTTATCCGGATTCTTTAAATATACATTGGGGCGAATAAAAAACTTGAGATTGTTTCCAACTATCCTCTCAATTTCTTTTACCGGATCAGCGTTAATAAACCTGCCAAAAGACATGCCATGATCACAATAAATTATTATATTAAGCTCATCGAAATTCAATCTTTTAACCAGATTACCAAAATAACGGTCAAACCTGCGAATACTGGCTTCATATAATTTCGGTCCCATGATATGGCCCAGAGCATCAGTGGTAAACCAATAGAATTCTATAACCCCATAGGTTTCCAGAAGCTCAGGGACGTTAAGGAGAGGAAGGAACATAAAAGGGTCAAGTCCGGGTGCCCCATAAATAAAACAGGCTTTAGCCCGCCGGGGTATATGAGAAAACATATTAAAAAAAGCTTGATATTTTGATATAACTTTTTCCCTTTCCTGGTCATAATAACCCCATCCCACTCCCCCCTTGGAATTATCTATTCCTTCTTTTAAGTGAGGAACAGCCATTTCCGTCCCTCCAGGGAAGAGGCTAAGGCCATGATGAATTATGTGACCATCCTCAAAAAAAGCCTTCAAATAAGGAAGATCACCATCTTCCATATATTGAAAGAAATTTTGTGATGATACGGCATCCAAATGTAATATAAGGAATTTTGGAGATGCCCCTCCTGTTATTGAGAAAGACAGCAGAATTAATACTATTGTAAGTACACAAAACATCGAAAGTCTCCCAGAAGAGCTAATTTTTTTAAAATATGGGCTATTGATTTTCAACATATATTATTATTATCCTTTATTTTTATTCTGGCTCATGGCCACTGACTTCTGGATTTTTCTTTCTTTGCTATATATTAAATGTTATGTACTATCTTATTCTGACTTCTGACTTCTGAATTCTGGCTCCTGACTACTGCTTTTTATCTTTTATTTTCTTAACTAATTAACCAGTTAACCAACTAACTAGCTAACTATTTTCTATTTCGCCAAGTGTATCACAAATTCCTTTAAAAATTTCAAAATTTCTGCAGATCTAATTCCGGAAAGGTCAATTTTAGAAATTCCGGACAATCTATGTTCTTCTTTTATCAACCTTTGTTGATAAAAAGAAGGCAATCTGCTTAATTTAGTCTTTATCTCAATATTCTCCAGATATCTGAGAATTAACTTATTTTCCTTTACCACCAGGGAACCAATTCCTAACTTTCTTAAAAATATCTTCAGATATATTATCTCTAATAAATTCCTTAGTTCCCGGGGATAAATTCCA
>Ga0210003_1005098_pt1 | contig 10163 bp, 8 predicted proteins | sample LantaG_FD_182804 | JGI IMG/M metagenome (GOLD analysis project Ga0210003, IMG submission 182804) | Deep subsurface microbial communities from Baltic Sea to uncover new lineages of life (NeLLi) - Landsort_02402 metaG (SPAdes) (version 2) | ecosystem: Environmental > Aquatic > Marine > Oceanic >...
GCTTCGCTGAAGAACCCGCAATAGGGGCACTTGCGCGCGCAGAACGGTATGTGGATGTATAATGCGGTTGGGGCTTTCACAATTTCGCGGGCCTTCTTGTGCTTCGGTGGCGATTTACTACTGGCGAAAACCTGATATTGAACTTCCAGAAGACGGGCGGGCAACAGAGGCCCGCCCCTACAGAACAATGGCATTGACTTGAGGCTTCCCAGTTGCCTTCTTGCGAGGTTCGAAACAACCACAAGGTAGGGGCGGGTTTCAAACCCGCCCTATGTTCAGAACAAGGATCTGATGGGGAGGGCAGGTTTGAAACCTGCCCCTACAATTCCTGGATCGCCGTTGGCTTCAAACGAGGCGGACAGCACCATAGCCAGGTTGAGTCAATGCCCTTGCCCCCTACAGAAGCAGGTGAAGTTTTTGGCAATGTGACAGTTCAATAGTTGATGCTCCTGGTAGGAAGTACGGCCGCCGATCCATCGCGGGACCGGCGGCCGTTCGGGTTGTCTTAATCTGCGGGCGTCAGGCGCCGCTCAGGCGTTGGTCGATGCTTCGCGCTGGAGGAGTTCCTCCCATTTGCGGTCCACTTCCGCCTGGATTTCCTCGAGTATCTGCTCGTTGCCGGGCTTGAACAGGTGCGCGAACCGGCGCTGCCGCTTGAGCCAGTCGACCACGGCGGTCTTCTCTTTCGGCTTATAGGTCACCTTCCAGACGTGGTTCTTGACCTCGAACAGCGGCCAGAAGCAGCAATCGACTGCCTCGCGGGCGATGTCCATCGTTTCGTTCATCGGGTAGCGCCAGCCGCGGTGGCAGGGCGCGAACACGTTGATGAAGGTGGCGCCGTCGGTGTCGAGGGCCGTCTGCACCTTGTTCATGAAATCGAGGTAGTTGTGCACGCTCGCCTGCGCCACGTAGGGAATGTCGTGTGCGACTATGCAGGCCGTGAGGTCCTTGCGATTCTGCTGCTTGCCCTGGCTGACCTTTCCGGCGGGTGCGGTGTTGGTGCTGGCGCCTCTCGGCGTGGCGCTGGAGCGCTGGATGCCGGTGTTCATGTATGCTTCGTTGTCGTAGCAGAGGTACAGCATCCGGTGGTTGCGTTCCATTGCTCCCGACAGCGACTGGAATCCGATGTCGTATGTGCCGCCGTCGCCGCCCATCGCGATGAAGCGGATGTCGGTGTCGATCTTACCCTGGCGCTTGAGCGAGCGATATGCAGCTTCGACTCCGCTGACGGTCGCGGCGGAGTTTTCGAACGCATTGTGGATGAATGGCACGCGCCACGCGGTGTATGGGAAGATCGTGGTTGAAACTTCCATGCATCCGGTAGCGCAGCCGACCACCACGTTCTTGCCGGCTGCGTGGAGCATCTGCCGGATGGCAGTGGGCCCGGCGCAGCCCGGGCAGGCTCGATGGCCGCCGGCGAGCAGTTCGGGGTTCTTGCAGATTTCTTTGAGTTTTACTGCCATAGTTGGGTGAGTCCTTTATCTATGATCGGCGGAGGCAGATCGGCTGCTACTCGCGCACGCCCATGTAATTGTATACGTTGCCAACTTTGCCGCTCTCGTTGATCTTCACGAGGCTGCGGAACACGTCTTGGATGTCTTCCACGGGCACGTCGCGGCCGCCGAGGCCGTAGATGTACGACAGGAAGTCGATCTTCTGACCGTAGGCGAACGACCGTATCTCGTTGAAGACCGGGCCGCCGTCGAGGCCGAACGAGATGCTGCGGTCCATTACGGCCACAGCGGGCACGTGCTTGATGGCGTCTACGATCTGTTGGCCGGGGAATGGCCGATAGACGCGAAGCTTGAGCATGCCTGCCTTGATTCCTTCCGCGCGGAGCCTGTCGACCGCCACCTTCGCGGTGCCTGCCGCCGAGCCGAGCGCGACAACGGCCACCTCGGCGTCGTCGAGCTTGTAAGGCTCGAACAGGCCGTACTTGCGGCCGGATACCTTGGCGTATTCGTCGGCCACTTCCAGGATCACCGGCATCGCCTGTGCGATTGCTTCCGCCTGCTGCCGCTTCGTCTCGTAGTAATAGTCTGGCAGGTGCAGCGGGCCGATGGTGATCGGGTTGTCGAGGTCGAGCAGGTTCGTGGCGGGCTTGAACGGGCCTACGAACTGCTTGACCTGCTCGTCACTGATGACCTCGAGCGCCTCCATCGTGTGGCTGATGATGAAGCCGTCGAGCGTGACCATCGCGGGCAGGAGGACGTCCGGGTGCTCGGCGATCCTGAACGCCTGTATCGTGTTGTCGTATGCTTCCTGGCTGCCTTCGGAGAAAATCTGAATCCAGCCGCAGTCGCGTGCGCCCATCGTGTCGCTGTGGTCGCAGTGGATGTTGATGGGGCCGCTGAGTGCGCGGTTGACGACGGCCGAGACGATCGGGAGCCGGTATGAGCTTGCTATGTAGAGGATTTCCCACATCAGCGCAAGCCCCTGCGACGAGGTGGCGCTGATTGTTCGTGCGCCGGCCGCCGCCGAGCCTACGCATGCGCTCATCGCGCTATGCTCCGACTCTACGGTTACCAGTTCGGTGTCGACCAGGCCGTCGGCCGCGAATGCTGCGAAAGCGTGCATCAGTTCGGTCTGCGGCGTGATCGGGTAAACCGTGGCCACGTCGGGGTTGACCTGCCTGAAAGCTTCGGCGACGGCGTCGTTGCCCGTTAGTGCTACTTGTGTTGCCATATGTTTCCCTTGTATATCGAATGGGCGACTCGTCGGCCTCAGTCGCCTTCCTGAACCATCTTGATCGCCTGCACCTTCGGCGGGCACTCTTGCGCGCAGATGCCGCAGCCCTTGCAGTGCATGTAATCGATCCCAATCACCTTGCCGTCTTCCACCTGGATAGCCGAATCGGGGCATAGAATCCAGCAGCGAAGGCAATTGATGCATTTTTCCTTATCATGGATCGGCCGCATGCTGCGCCACGAACCGGTTTCGTATTCGGCCGACGAGCCTGCTTCCGAGATGCTGCCGCCGCGGGGCACTTCCCGCCAGTTTGCGTCTTTTTTTACGTTCACTCTGATTTTACCTCCCGGAAGGCCCGCTCCATTGCATTGAAGTTGCCTTGAACTATCTTCTCGCCGAACTTCTTCATAAACTTCTTCTCGACGTCCTTCTTGAGCGTTTTCATGCTCAGCAGCTCGGTCACCTTCACCAGCGCGCCCATCATAGGCGTGTTGGGGATCGAGCGGCCAAGCTCCTCGATGGATATCTTGGTGGCGTCGACTGTGAAAACGCGGCCGCCCTCGATGCCGAGTTTCTCGCGCATCTTCGCCGGCTCCTCGGCCGTGTTGAGAATCAGCACGCTGTTCTCGCCAAGCCCGGCGGCAACGTCGATCTGGCCGATCAGCGTGGTGTCCAGCACCACAACTACATCCGGTTGCGAAACTCCGCAATGGATTGTGATGATCTTGTCGCTGATACGGGTGTATCCGGCGACCGGCGCGCCCATGCGCTCGGGGCCGTACTCGGGGAATCCCTGGGCATATTTGCCCTCCTCGAGCGCCACCTGGGCCGCCATCGTTGCGGCGGTCTTGACGCCCTGGCCGCCCCGACCGTGCCATCTGATTTCAGTCAGCTCCTTACTCATTCACACCTCTCTGCGAAATGACCACAAGGCTCCAGCCTCAACAAAATAATCTACGAAAATAATCCGCCCCCGCCGGGCCGGTTGGCGACGGGCGGCGTGTTGCTCTGGTTTTCAAAACTCGTCGTCCGGCAACTCGCACAGCAGGTCTTCCACCTTCTGCGGGCGGCGGGCGGCCTCCTTCTCGAGGCAGCGTGTTATCGCGCTGCTGAGGGCGGGCGGCACGCGCGAGTCCACCTCGCAAGCCGGCGTGGGTGGGCTATGCAGGTGCAGCCGCATCGTTTCATAGCGGTCGGACCCGGCCAACGGCTTGCCGCCGGTGCAGATTTCAAACATCGTCACGCCCAGCGCGTAGATGTCGGTGCAGACGTCGAAGATGTTGCCGGTGATCAACTCCGGCGCCATGTAGCTGGGTCTGCCGGTGCGTCTGCCGGTGTTGGCTATTACATCCGTCTGCGACACGGCCACGCCGAAATCGATCAGTTTCGCGCGGCCCGCGCGGTCCACCAGCACGTTCTTGGGGCACACGTCGCGGTGGATCAGGCCCGTGCGGTGCGTGTATGCGAGGCCCTGTGCAACCTGGCGGATCAGGGCGAGGCGGCGCCCCTTCAGCAGCGGGCTGTTCTCGTGGATCAGCGCGGCCAGGTTCGCCCCGTCGATGCACTCCATCACCACGTAATAGGTGCCTTCCTCACAGCCGCATTCAAAACTGCGGATGACATTCGGATGAACCAGCCCGACCGCCCGCTCGCCTTCCCATTGCTTGCCAAGCTCGGTCGTAAGCCTGTGAGCCACACGTGCGGCGCCGTTTCTGAGCACCTTCACGGCCACCGGGCGCCCGTCGGGCAGGGTTCCGCGATATACTACAGACATCGGCCCTTCCGCCAGGGGCTGCGGCTCGATTCGGAGCTGTCCGAGAATACCCTGGCCTGAATCACGGCCCAGCAGGCTTGTCAGCTTCGCGAAGATACTCACGCCGTTGTCTCACGGGAGCCGTGGGAGGGGACCCTTTGCAGGTATCGGCGGAGCCCGGGCAACGCACGCTGCGGCGTTGTCCGCATCTCGACTTTCATTATAGCACACCGACGCCGGGTATTCAAGCGGGAAAGGAGCGAATCGATGCAAGCGGGCAAGCTGCCCGCCTCGCCGTCTTGCACACAGGCAGATTTTCTGTCGCCGCCCTGCGGGGGCTTATGATGAAGGGGCAACATGTTCCCACGGCTGACGCCGTGGGCTAAAGTCTGTCGCCCTGACGGGCTTGCAAGGAGACGGATAATGAAGATGCAAGACCGCTGACGGAGCTGCGAAACCATAGAATTTTGCCGCGGCCATGCAAGCGGGCAAGCTGCCCGCCTCCCACCCTCGGGGCATTATCATCCCCGTGCCGGCCCCATTTCCCAGTTGAAAATCCGCGTCCGCAGCGATATAATCGCGGCGAATCGAACATCGGCAAACCTAGCAGGAGCCACGTTATGTCTTACGAAGACGGTTGGGCGGCGGTGAATCTCGAAATGCCGCCACGGGTGCCGCACGTTGAATTCGACGCCGAAACGCACTGGGAACTCGTCAGCACGGTCACCGGCATACAGGTGAACGCCCACAGCCCCGACGAAGTCAGGCGCGAGGCGACCAGGGCGTTTATGATCGCCTGGAACTACGACATCTCGCTGTCGCACGACCTGTGCTTCGAGGCGCTCGACGCCCGCCGCACCAGGATGGGCCACGCCGAATACATGGCCGGCGGAGTCGACTTCGACGCCAGGATCGAATGCCCTTTCGATTCACCCGAAGATGCCCTCGCCCTGGACCCCTGGAAGGAATACGGCACCAGAGACAAGGCCCAGCTCATCGAGATGTTCAACAACGGCTTCCGCAGCCGCTGCGAATGGATGCCGCACGTCGTGAACATGACCGGCACATACGTGACGATTTTCTCCGGCCTGATCGCGGTGTTCGGATGGGAAATGCTGCTGACCGCCGGCGGCCTTGACCCCGAGGGCATGGGCGAGGTGGCCAACCGATATGCTTCGTGGATGCAGCAATTCTACAACGCACTCGCCGAATGCGAATCGCCGCTCATATACAGCCACGACGATATCGTCTGGACCCGCGGCCCTGTTTTCCATCCCGACTGGTACCGCAAATACATATTCCCCAACTACCGCAAGCTGTATGCACCGGCGATCGAGGCCGGCAAGAAGGTGATTTTCGTATCCGACGGCAATTACAACGAGTTCATTGACGACATCGCCGCGACGGGCGCCGCCGGTTTCTTCTTCGAGCCGCTGACCGACCTCCGCCACATCGTGGAGCATTACGGCAAGACGCACATCATAGTAGGCAACGCCGACACCCACGTGCTGCTTTCCGGCACGAAACAGCAGATTCGCGCCGAGGTCGAGCGATGCATGACGCTCGGGCGCAACTGCCCCGGCTACTTCATGAGCGTTACCAACATGATCCCCTACAACACGCCCGTCGAAAACGCGCTATACTACTACCAGTGTTATGAAGAGCTGAGCAGGCGCTGACATTCGGCAGGAGTGCGGGGGAAGGTATTTCCCCGAAGGCCTTCCCCCGCACGGGGGGAGCTGAAAACCGCACAAAAATCAGGATGCAGGCGGCACCGCCTGCTACGCCAGACCCAGGCCGTAGCGGCCGGCACGCCCCCGAACGGCCACCGCAGGGCCGCCCGGGTACGTGACGCGGAAATAGCTGTGGGTGTCTTCGAAGGCGCAGGTGGCCGCCGCATCCACGTTGCCGGGAATCATGAAATATCCGAAGCGGCAGGGAAGCTCGGCGTCGCGCAGCACCAGCGTGATGATGTAATGCAGTTGTTTCTCGCCGAATCGCGGGCAATACCAGTTGCGGCTGAAAACCGGGTGCTGGCAGCCGTAGGTAACGATCCGCAGCACCGGTCCGTCCGGCCCGTTCACGACCACGCACGGATTGCCTTCGGAATCGCGCTGCTCCGGCTCGAGGCCCGGCGCGAGGTGGACGTGGCTCTCCAACCGGTGCCGCCCCTTGCCTGTCAGATGATCGCACACCACGTAAAACCGGTCGTGCGCGTGCAGCAGCGTGCGGCAGTGGATAACTCCGCCGCGCCTCAGGCTGCGGTAGCCGTCGTGGCCGCCGATGAACGTGGAGATGCCGGGGCCGTCGGCGACTGCCGGATCGAACGGATGCGCGCGATGCCCCACGCGGAACGTCCGCCACATCTCCGACTGGTCCTGTTCGTCGACCATCACTGTGTTGTGAGCGGCGCTGCCGCGGCACCAGGCGCGAACCGGGTCGGGCTGATAGCTATGCACGCCCGAGTCGACAATCACGCGCCGGCCGTCCATTGAAAGCTCGTAGGTGAGTGTGTCGGCATGGCCGTGGCTTGGCAGGTATTCCGGGCCAAGCGGGCCGCCGTCGATGATCAGGAAGCAGCGACTGTCGCTGAATACGCAGTAGCCGTCGTCTTCGCCGCTGCGATCTGGGCCGCCTGCCTGTATGGTTGGCGGCCTTTTTCGCGGCGTGAAGTTCAGCGTGCGCTCGAGGTAGTCGAAAATGTCGGCGGGACGCGCGGCATAGTCGAACGCCGAGTCGTTCAGCAGCGGAATGTCTCCGTCGGGATGCAGGATGTCGAGCAGCCGCTGCGACATCCGCACGATTGCCTGCCTGAGCCACTCGGGTTGCATCGATCTGCCGGCCAGCAGGTTCCAGACACTCAGCAGGTCTTCGATCAGTGTGCACTGATACATCGGCGTGCGTTGGATGTGCCCGCCGCCCGGCAGCACCTGCTCTGAAATGGTCTTGCGGAGGATGCGCATCCCCTTCGAAAGCCAATGGTCGGGGCGGCCCACGTTTGAAAAGTAAGAACCTGCGGCCACGAGAGCCGCCCCATTTTCCATAAGTTGCGTGCCGGGCAGGTACGACTCGATGTTGCGATCGAGGCACGTGACCTGCTGCGAAATGCTGTCGTACAGCGGGCCGTCGTTGCCGGACGGATGCTGAACGATGAAGCGGATCCAGTTGAGCACACGCCGCGAGATGATCTCCGGGTGCCAGCCGGGCGTATGCGGATACTTGCAGCGGGCCACCCAGTTCATCATCAGATTTCGTGCGCAGCCGGCGGCGCCTGGATCGCCGAGCGTGGCGGCCGCGTCGAAATCCTTGAGCCAATCGAAAGCGTGAAGCTCAATGTTCCACAGGAAGCTCGGCGGCTGGCGGTTCCAGCCCACCGGCCCGTCGAAGTGTTCCGAGTGCTCGCAGAAAGTGAAGGTGCCTTCCGATATCTCGCGGGCCATGTGCAGGCAGGGTTCAGCGTTGGAAGGTTGCAGCCATACCGGCTCGGCCTGGAATGGCTTCGGCACCAGCCCCAGCGGGTGGAGGCCGTCGAGCAGGAGCCTCGCAGAAGTTGGGAAAGCACGCTTGAGCCTGCTCTTTGTGATGGAGCGTGCGCGCCCCACATATTGGCCGAAACGCCATGGCCTGATCGTGGCGTAGTACTGTCCGATATTCACAAACAAAAAACTCCGGACGCTGCTGCGCCGCTATTTGAATTTCACGAACATGGGTCGCAATTGGGGCGGGAGGGAAGCCGGTACGGCACTTCCCTCCCAATGCGCGTCCTCGACGCAATGCACTTGCCCCGATACCCCTTCGGAGGGCAGATTCTGCAGGAAACGATCGGTAATGATCTGCAAATATCGCATCGCCCTGGCAAGGGCGTGAAAAACAGAGCCGGCCCGGGAAGCTAGCGCTGCCCGGGGCTCATGGGGGGCCGTGCTTGGGGAGTAGGTGGAGTGAAATTGGTGGGAAAGTAAGGTAAGGGGCAAGACAATTACAGCTCTGCGCGGCACCACCGGCGAAACGCACTTGCCGGCACCGCGAGTTGAGGATATGCTGTGGAGGCAGAATTTGGGTACCACGCCTCGGTTCTCCTGCCGGGAACAGTGGCCTTGCAGGATTGCCGCAGTGATGTAGTTCCCTGGTGAGGGGCTTGCCTGCAACAAAACAGTTACGTTGAACAAGCACCTTTGTAGCCTGCAAAATCTGTGCCAAGCGTGTGGGAGAATCCGACACAGCTTCGCCCCGACCGTTCTAAACAACGGTCATGCCGTGCTATCGGAAGATTCTGGAAAATGGCAGATCGTGCGAGTCACGCGCAGGAGTATGGCGCGAATTCCATAAACTATGGAATCCGCTCCATAGAAGCGCCGCAACACTACAGTGCGGCTGAACCGATTCAGCGGTAGATGCGCCGCCTGATACGCTCCACGGTCTCGACGTCGGCCTTGAATGGAGAGTCAGGCGGTGCGGCGGCGGGCAGCCGGCGCTCCTCCGAGAATGGCGTCTGCTCGACGTTGAGATTGTAGGCGGCGATCATCAGCGCCTCGAGGTTCACAACGTCCATCACATTGTAGGCCAGCAGCGTTTCCAGCGCGCGCTCGTTGCCGTTGCGGAGGTAATCGGCCCACAGAAGCACCGCGAAGTAGCCGTCGACTCCGTCCAGTTCTTCGCGGTCGATTCCGAGCTGTTTTTCACAGCCCTTCAGGCCGCCGCAATAGCCCAGGGCCGCCAGCACGTAGCGGAGGTCGATATGCGCCTGCGGCATCGGCGCGCCGAGATAGTTGCGGATGAAGGGGACATCGAAACATTTGCCGTTGTAGGTGACGATCAGCTTGTATGCTGAGATATCGTTGCGGAAATCGTTCAGGTTATCGTCGTAAACGTAGGTTCGGATGTCGGTGCCGTCGTAGATGGTGGCGGCGGTGATGTATTCGCCGGGTCCGCCCATGCCGGTCGTTTCGATATCGAGGTACGCGACGGAGTGGCGGAACTCGGGGAACAGGCGCCAATGTTGCGAAGCGGGCAGGCGGCTGCTGAAATGGTGCGGGTCGCCGGCCTCCAGCCGCCCGGCCGATTCATCGACGCCGCGCCTGACGGCCTCGGCCATTCGCGATGATAGGGGCAGCCGTGCGCCGCCGGCAACCATCTGCCATGAGTGGACGCCCTTCTCCCACAGCCGGTGTTCGGTTTCGGCGCCGATTCCGCGCAGGTGATGGAATGTATTCGTCAGCATGTGAGATCAGCCATTGCCATCCGCAATCAGCGTCGGCCCCGTTATTCCAGTATAGCATTGCAGGCGGTATGGTATCAAGCGCTTTGCGCCGCCGCAGGCAGGCGCCGCCCCTGTGGCCGATGCGGGACGCCTGCCGGAACCGGAATAGGACGGATGGGACGGATGGGACGAATGGGACGAATAGCACGGATTGGACAATACTGGCACTCGCCCGAGTGGTGTGAAATTAAGGCTGTCCGTCCGTTGTAGGGGCAGGGCGCGCGAGTCTTCGAGCGTGTTCCCTGCCCTCTTATAGCCCTGATTTCATACCATTCGGTACTCGCCTGCATTCATCAGCGCCCGGTGGCGGCCTGCCTGGGATCGCGGGCGTCTCGCCTAATGGCGTGAGGTTAGGCCTACTTGTGTTCGGAACAGACGGTGGATGAAGAGAAAGAAGGGCGGGCACAGAGACCCGCCCCTACATGAGCTGACATCATTCTTCGGTAAAACTCCGGCTGGCTTGCT
>Ga0210003_1005099_pt1 | contig 10160 bp, 13 predicted proteins | sample LantaG_FD_182804 | JGI IMG/M metagenome (GOLD analysis project Ga0210003, IMG submission 182804) | Deep subsurface microbial communities from Baltic Sea to uncover new lineages of life (NeLLi) - Landsort_02402 metaG (SPAdes) (version 2) | ecosystem: Environmental > Aquatic > Marine > Oceanic >...
AGGTCGTTATTTTATTACACACTTTAAAGAACTTTTTGCTTTGGATGGCAAACACGCAAACTTAACTGTAAATGATATTCAGCGTCGTAATCGTATTGTTCAGTTAATTGCTGATTGGGGACTGGTTGAAGTAGTTGATGTAAGTAAGGTTCAAGATATTGCTCCATTAAATCAAATCAAAGTTCTTCCTCATAAAGAAAAGGGGGATTGGATTCTGGAAACCAAGTATAATATTGGTTCTAAAAGGAAAAAGGTTGAAGAACCCGAATAATAAAGTAGGGAGTTCAACACTCCCTTTTTATGTTAGAATAAACCTAAACTGTATTATTAAAATGGTAAAGCATCCTGCTGTAATGGGACCTCATATTTTAGAGGCGTGTAAAACGTTTCTTCCCTTTGAAGGATGTAGAGTTTTGGACCCTTTTGCCGGTCTGGGGACAACTGCAAAATTACTTCCAGAGTATGATGTAGTTGGTATTGAAATTGAAAAGGAGTGGGCGGAACAATATAAAAAAACAATTTGTGGAGATTCTTTAATTGTTATTCCTACTCTTGGAGAATTTGATGCTATTTTGACAAGTCCTACTTATGGAAATCGAATGGCAGATGACTTTGAAGCATCTGATAAATCTAAACGGATAACTTATCGACACAAATTGGGAAAAAAGTTATCTGAAGGAACAACATCCAATTTGCATTATGGTAGAAAAAATAAAAAGTATGAAGACCTTCATACTAAAATTTGGAAGGTTTGTGTTGATGCTTTGAGGGGGAATGGTGTGTTTATCTTGAATTGTAAAGATTTTATTTCTTCTGGGACAGTTATGGAAGTGACACAATGGCACATTGATATTCTTGAGTCATATGGACTATCTGTGGTAGAATCTATTCGTGTTCCCTCAAAAGGAATGCGATTTGGATCCAACTTTCAACAAAGAATTGATTATGAAAATGTCGTCTGTCTCCAAAGACTTTCAATCTGAAAGCACCGCCTCTGGCGAAGAATATGAGCGTATTGTCAAAGAAGATTTGATTAGTAGAGGATATACTATTCTTGAAACAAATGTAAAAATTCCTGGTATTGGAATCAATGTGGATTATATTGCAGAAAAAGATGGTGCTATTGAATATGGCGAGGACAAGGGTGGTAAGTCTGGTGGTAAAAAACGTCCGGGAGCTCAACGCACAGATAATGTAAAGAAAGCAATTGCTAATGGGGCATTGTTGAAGGTGGAATATCCTGATAGAAAGTATGTCATCTACTTTTCTGCACCACCAAAAGAAGGTAATTCTTCTGATGAAATGATTAGAACTGCTGTTAAAGCTGGATATGTTGATGAAGTGAGGTATTTGGGATATTGATAACCGAATAATACAGTAGGGAGTTCCACACTCCCGTTTTTTATTATGGACTGATATATAATAAGGATGCCTTCGGGATCCACAAAAAACAAACTCGCTTTTTAAGGAGCTACCATAATGACTAACCTTGCACGTTACACTGCTGCGGATCTACCTGCCTTGATGGATAGGATTACTCGCAATAGTATTGGAATGGACGAATATTTTGATCGTCTATTCAATCTTCACGAAACTACAAATAATTATCCACCCTATAATTTAATTCAGGTAAATAATGTCGAATCTCATTTAGAGATCGCACTTGCAGGATTCAAAAAGGAGGAAGTAAATGTCTTCACAGAGTATGGAAAACTTTTTGTCGAAGGGCAAAAATCAGATACAGAATCGGATAGGACGTTTGTCCACAAGGGTCTGGCTCAACGAAGTTTCAAAAGAGTATGGACACTATCCGACGATACTGAAGTCCGAGAAGTCACCTTTGAAGACGGACTACTTGTCATTCGATTAGGAAAGATTGTTCCGGAACACCACAGCAGAAAGGAGTACCTATAAATACTTAAGGCTGCCCCAAAAGTATTGTTGCCGCAGGGAGGTAACTGGCAAAAACCAGTTTGACACCTCCCCTTTTTTTGTGCTATAATGAATTGAGAGGAAAACTAAAATGTCTGTAAAAATTGCTCTATTAAAATCTGGAGAATCAGTAATTGCTGATATTAAGGAGTTGATTTCTGATGATAAGGTATGTGGGTATTTGTTTACGAATCCACATAAAATGCAGGTCAGTAATTCAATTTTCTTAACTGAGGAATCAGTAGAACCGGAAGACGGAACTGTGAGTGTCACATTTTCTTCTTGGATTCTCTTTACAAGTGATGATGAGATTCCAGTTCGCCCAGATTGGATTGTAACTATTGTTGAACCAGTCAAATCAATTAAAGAAATGTACGAGGAAAAAGTAAATGGAACGGAATGTAAAGTGTCTTCTATTGAAGGTTGATACAGTATTAATAACTGAAATTATTGAAGTAGGTTCTGAACTTGGAGAACCCGATTGTAAACTAATCAATCCATATCAGTTTTTGAGTATAGATGATATGAGACCCTGGCCAGAGGTTACTAATCAGACTGAACTAATGATTCATTCTGATAGTATTCTTACAATCGCAGAACCGACTCCCGAAATTGTTACAAAGTATCTTGAACTAACTACCTGATGAATTTTTATACAAACGTACAAATGGTTGGAGATCACTTCTTGGTTCGTGGTTATGAAAATGGTAGACATTTTATGTCCCGTGAGAAGTTTTCTCCAACTCTTTTTGTTCCGTCTAAAAAACCAACCAAATATAAAACACTGAATGGTGAATATGTAGAAACGATTCAACCAGGAACTGTACGTGAGTGTCGTGATTTTATCAAAAAATATGACGGCGTAGAGAACTTTAAAATCTATGGTAATACTGGATACATTTATCAGTATATTTCTGAAAAGTATCCAGAGGAAGAAATCAAGTTTGATACTACCAAGATTAAAATCTCCACGATTGATATTGAGGTTAAGTCCGAGAATGGATTTCCCGATGTTGAGTCGGCAGCAGAAGAAGTTCTGCTGATTAGTGTTCAGGACTATACAACAAAAAAGATTCGCACCTGGGGGCAGGGACCATTTAATAATAAACAACAGAATGTTGATTATAAAAGTTTTAGAACTGAATATGAACTTCTGACGGCATTTATCAACTGGTGGATGATTGAGGGAAATACTCCTGAAGTCGTGACTGGTTGGAATAGTGAATTGTATGATATGCCGTATCTTGTGCGTCGTATTGATAGGATTCTTGGTGAGAAGTTAATGAAGCGTCTTTCACCTTGGGGTCTTGTAACCGAAAGGGAAATTTATATTGCTGGTCGCAAACACATCTCATATGATGTTGGTGGGATTACTCAACTTGATTATCTAAATCTTTATAAGAAATTCACTTATAAGGCACAGGAATCTTATCGCCTAGATTATATTGCCGAAGTGGAACTCGGACAAAAGAAACTCGACCACTCGGAGTTTGATACTTTCAAGGACTTCTATACCGAAGGTTGGCAGAAGTTTGTGGAGTATAACATTGTTGACGTAGAACTTGTTGACCGTCTGGAAGACAAGATGAAACTGATTGAACTTGCGATTACGATGGCGTATGATGCCAAGGCAAACTATGGTGATATATCTTCGCAGGTTCGAATGTGGGATACAATTATCTACAATTATCTTAAAAAGAAAGATATTGTGATTCCTCCCAAAGAAAAATCAGAAAAGGATTCAAAGTATGCCGGTGCCTATGTAAAAGAACCTGTTCCTGGTAAGTATGATTGGGTTGTCAACTTTGACTTAAACAGCCTATATCCGCACCTGATTATGCAGTTCAATGTGAGTCCAGAAACTCTTGTGGATGAAAGGCACCCAACGGCAACTGTCGATAAGATTCTCAATCAAGAACTTTCTTTTGAACTGTACAAGGACTATGCAGTTTGTCCGAATGGTGCTATGTTCCGTAAGAATGTTCGTGGGTTTCTGCCTGAACTAATGGAGAAGATCTATGAAGATCGCACCATTTACAAGAAGAAAATGCTTGTTGCCAAACAACAGTATGAAAAGACAAAAACAAAAGAGTTGGAAAAGGAAATTGCCAGGTGTAATAATATTCAAATGGCAAGGAAGATTCAACTTAACTCTGCTTATGGTGCTATTGGCAATCAATACTTCCGTTATTACAAACTAGCGAACGCAGAGGCAATCACTCTTTCTGGGCAGGTTGCGATTCGTTGGATTGAGAGTAAGATGAATATCTATCTCAATAAACTTCTTAAAACTGAGGACTTTGATTATGTTATTGCTTCTGATACTGACTCCATCTATCTTAATATGGGTCCTCTGGTTGAAACTGTATACAAGGGAAGAGAGAAAACTACTGAAGGCGTTGTTTCGTTCCTTGATAAGATCTGTCAGATGGAACTTGAAAAATATATTGAAGGTTGCTACCAAGAACTGGCGGAATATATGAATGCCTATGACCAGAAGATGCAAATGAAACGAGAGAATATTGCCGAACGCGGAATCTGGACTGCGAAGAAGCGTTATATTCTCAATGTCTGGGATAGTGAAGGTGTTCGTTATGAGGAACCTAAACTCAAAATGATGGGTATTGAGGCAGTTAAGTCTTCGACACCCGCTCCTTGTCGTAAGATGATTAAGGATGGACTCAAAATAATGATGAGCGGAACCGAAGAAGATGTGATTCATTTTATTGATAAATGTCGATCCGAATTTAAGAAACTTCCACCAGAATCTATTGCCTTTCCAAGAACCGCATCTGATGTTCGTAAGTATCAATCCTCATCCAGTATCTACATCAAAGGAACTCCAATTCATTGTCGGGGTGCTCTTCTGTTTAATCATTATATAAAGGAGAAAAAACTAACAAACAAATACTCACTTATCGGTAATGGAGAGAAGGTTAAATTTCTTTATTTGAAGAAACCTAATATTATTCAAGAGAATATTATTTCATTTATTCAAGACTTTCCTACCGAACTTGGACTTGACAAATACATAGACTATGAACTACAATTTGAGAAGAGTTTTGTAGAACCACTTAAATCTATCCTTGATGCAATTGGATGGAAAACAGAACAAACAACAACCTTGGAGTCATTTTTTACCTGATGGACTTGCCTATTAACGACAAAGAACTTGCAACAATTGTAAGTTCATTAAGACTCGGTGGTGATACTTCGTTGTATCAAAAATTAAATACCGTTAAAAGTGTTCGGGATGCCGAACCTGATGGACCCTACAAAAAAACCTTACGCGAACAATACGGGATGGTAATCTGATGGAAGATCTAATTAGAGTTAAGTATTATTTTAAAGAGCATCCAAATACAACTCTTTCTGTATTTTTGAAGACACAGGAGCAGGTAGAGGCTTACAAGTCCAAACACCCCAATTATGTTTATATTAAAGAGAGTAATTAAATTATGGATTTTCTTAAGGACATTGTAAAAGAGATTGGTGGAGAATACACTCAACTCGCTTCGGATATTGATGAAACTGAAACTTATGTGGATACGGGTTCATACATTTTTAATGCTCTTGTATCCGGTAGTATATTTGGTGGTGTATCTGGGAATAAGATTACTGCAATTTCTGGTGCTAGTTCTACTGGGAAAACTTTTTTCGCCCTTGCGGTGGTCAAGAACTTTCTTAATACTCATCCTGATGGTTATTGTCTGTATATCGATACGGAGTCTGCCATTACTAAATCACTATTAGAGTCTCGTGGTATTGATACGAATCGTTTGGTGGTTATTAATGTAGTCACGGTTGAAGAATTCCGTACCAAGACACTCAAGGCAGTTGATATTTACTTAAAAACTAAAGAAAGTGAAAGACGACCCTGCATTTTTGTATTGGATTCTTTGGGAATGCTTTCCACCAATAAAGAAATTAGTGATGCTCTGGCAGAGAAGGATACTCGTGATATGACGAAGGCTCAACTTATCAAAGGTGCCTTCCGTATGTTGACTCTGAAATTGGATCAGGCAAAGATTCCAATGCTTGTTACAAATCACATTTATGCAAATGTTGGTGGATATGGTGCCCCCACAGTCCAAAGTGGAGGATCTGGATTGATGTATTCGGCATCTACAATTATTGAACTTTCTAAGTCAAAAGAAAAGGATGGTACTGAAGTAATTGGAAATATCATCAGAGCAAAAACATTCAAATCACGCTTAAGTAAGGAGAATCAAGATGTTGAAATCCGTCTATATTATGATGAACGAGGTCTTGATCGATATTATGGTCTTCTTGAACTTGGTGAGATTGGTGGACTCTGGAAGAATACTGCTAATCGTTATGAGATTGATGGTAAGAAACTTTATGCTAAACAAATTTTAAAAGAACCGGAAACTTATTTTACCCCAGAAGTAATGGAAAAACTTGATGTGATTGCCAAAGGTGAGTTTAGTTATGGCGTATGAAAAACATTCGTATAATAAAAACTAATGTAAATGTTTCTAACATATTAGAACAACTTAAGAAATATCCCGAAGACTGGGGTTCTCAAAAAGATATCGAATACTCCGAACAATTAGACCCAACAGAATATACCGTTACTGTTGATGTATTACAACTTATAATGGGTGGAGTTGAAAAAGAGGACCAATATGTCGGGAATACTGAAATATGCATTAAAACTCCGGCATATGAAAAACACACAGAGATTCTTAATTACTTGGGAAAGTATTTTAAGAAACTCCGTCGTTGTGGATTTCTTGCACTTCCAGTCGGTGAAATAGTGGGTTCTCATATTGACGAAGGAACTTATTATCTTACGAAGGATAGATATCACCTTTCCATTCAGGGAAAATACGAGTATACTGTTGGGGATGAAACTACAACTATTGAACCGGGAACACTCTTTTGGTTCAATAATAAACTACCCCATAAGGCAGTTAATATTGGCGACAACATTAGAATTACTTTTGTATTCGATGTTCCGCATCATAAGAAAAATCTTTAATTAAAATAATGGAACGACTTGAACTTACAATCCTTAGAAACTTAGTATTTAATGAAGACTATGCCAGAAAAGTTATTCCATTTATTCAACCAGAATACTATGAACAAAGAGTAGAAAAGATAGTTTTTGAGGAAATAGTTGAGTTCATCGTTAAGTATGGTTCTTCAATTACAATAGAAGCACTCAATATTGAGATTGATAATCGTAGAGATTTGACAGAATCTGAAAATAAAGAAATTGTAGAATTACTTTCTAAACTTACTGATAGTCCAGTAGATAATCAGTGGATACTGGATACTACCGAAAAGTGGTGTCGTGACCGTGCTATTTACTTGGCACTTATGGAATCCATTCATATTGCCGATGGTAAGGATGATAAAAAAGGTAGGGATGCTATTCCCAGTATTCTTTCTGATGCTCTGGCAGTATCCTTTGATAATAATATAGGACACGATTACCTTCAGAATTATGATGAACGATATGAGTTCTATCACCGTAAAGAAGATAAGATTGAATTTGATTTGGAATATTTTAACAAAATCACGAAAGGTGGATTACCCAATAAGACTTTGAATATTGCTCTTGCCGGAACGGGTGTGGGAAAATCTCTCTTTATGTGTCACGTTGCTAGTTCTGCTTTACTTCAGAATAGAAATGTTCTCTACATCACTCTTGAAATGGCAGAAGAAAGAATTGCCGAAAGAATTGATGCGAATCTTCTTAATGTTCCAATTCAACAACTGATTGATTTGCCACGCTCAGCATTTGAGAATAAAGTAAATGGTATTGCTAAGAAGACTCGGGGTTCTTTGGTAATCAAAGAATATCCTACTGCTTCGGCACACTCCGGGCACTTCAAGGCACTTCTGAATGAACTTGCACTTAAGAAATCATTTAGACCTGATATTATCTTTATTGACTATTTGAATATCTGTTCCTCTTCACGATTTAAGAGTGGTAGTAATATCAATTCTTATACTTTGGTTAAGTCTATTGCCGAAGAACTTCGTGGTTTGGCAGTAGAGTTTAATGTTCCTATTATGAGTGCGACACAGACGACTAGGAGTGGTTTTGGTTCTTCTGATGTAGAATTGACCGATACTTCTGAATCGTTCGGTCTTCCTGCTACTGCCGACCTTATGTTTGCTTTGATTAGTACTGAAGAGTTGGAACAATTGGGACAAATTATGGTGAAGCAACTTAAAAATAGATATAATGACCCAACAATCTTTAAGCGTTTCGTTGTTGGTATTGACCGTGCCAAAATGAGACTATATGATGTAGAACAGTCTGCACAAAATGACATACTTGACAGCGGTAAAGAAGAGGAGTATAATAATGAAGAAAATAAACCAAAAAAATCATTTGAGGGATTTAAATTCTAATATGACCCAAGTTATTGATACAAACAAATATATTGAGTTCGTTCGTCAAACTACAAGTCCTGCAAGTAATGACTTTAATAAACTTATTGAAAGAATGCAAGAACTTGATGAGGAAGGTGTAAAACTAACTCATCTACTTACATTTGCTTTAGGTGCTTCTGCTGAAATGGGAGAAGCAGTTGAGGTTATTAAAAAGTGTTTGTTGCAAGGAAAGCCTTTTACTGATGATGCTAAAGTCCATTTGCTTAAAGAATGTTCCGATTGTTTCTGGTATTTTGCACAACTATGTATTGCTATGGATACTTCCTTTGAAGAAATTATGCAAATTAACTATGAAAAATTAAGTGCTCGTTATCCTGAAGGTACATTTAGCGTTCATCGTTCAGAAAATAGAAAGGAGGGTGATATTTAATAACTAAATAATGAAGTCTATTATTGGCGGCAATCAAAAATAGGCAAGAGAGGGTGGACTTAGGATCCATACAGTGGAAGTTCAAATCTTCTCACGGGCACTAAATAAAAATAAAAGTCTTATGGCAGAATCTATCCCAGCAAATAGAGGTGATTTATTTGAAGTATTTTTTGCTGCTGCAGTTGCTGCTAGATTTGTAAAAAGAGCAAAACTAAAGACTTCAAAAACATTACCAACTGTAAATACATCTGATGTTGATATTATATTGACTGAGATGATGAAGAGTGGGTATGTTAAACAAGTTAATGATGTTGGTAGTGCCGTAATTGATACGGTTTCAGTAACAGTATCGGTTCCTAGAAAGGCTCAAGATTTTTTATCAGTTAAGGCAAATTGGAATAAAGTTTCAGATTTAAGATCTGGTGCGGTATCATTTGTCAATTCTCACAGTAGATTGAATGCTCAAGCAAGGGGGTTGTCAATTAATGCAAGAGAAGATAATATTAGAATATCTGCTGCAGGAACCGAAGACCAAAAAGGAACTAAAGCAGATGTTAAAGTAGAAGTTAATTCTCCCACCAATCCAGATAAAAAATTTAGAAATATTGATTACTCATTAAAGGTTTCTGGTGGAGAGCAATTTCACCAAGTATCTGGGCAAGGATTTGATAAGTTTTTAAGTATTTTTGGTGAAATGGGTTTAGATGTGTCTCCAATTCAAGAAAAATATCAGAAGTTTATTGATAATTTTTTTGATATTGAAGTATACACTAAAAAGTACCCATCAAGAGAATCGGCAAAGTCTACTGGCGGGGGAGAACAGTTAAAAAAAGCTGCAAGGCTTGTTTATGCATATGCAACTGAAAAATTAAATGAAGGATTAGATACTGTAGAATCTACGGATACTAAAGTTAAATTTGCGGATTATATTATTTTTGGATTATCTAGAAATGTAAATACTGAATTGGTTAAGTTTACAAGTACTGGTCAAGTAAAGACTAGGGTTGCTAATAGAGAGTTTAGAGATATACTTGCAAACAGTAGATATAGTGCTAGAATGAATGCATCTGGAGACCCCAAAATAGAGATTTATCTTTCAAAACCGGATGGAACTAGACTTTCTGGCAATAGTAATTTAATTATTCAAATAAGATATAAAATGGAAGTAGCAAGTTCAAATGCTTCTATGGGAAAATCATATAGATTTTATCCAAGAAATTATCTTGAAGCACAACCAGGAATGTTTCTAATATGAAAGACCTCCAAGCATTTCTTAATAATATTCTTGATATTTTCACCACTAAAAAATCATTACCAAACGATATAATGAATGATTTTATCAAGTATTTTTACTTCACTCTTGATAAGGAAATTAAATCAAATAAGTCAGAAGTATTGAAGAATAAATATATTAAGATTAGAAAAA